>Ga0137796_10000054_pt1 | contig 73425 bp, 70 predicted proteins | sample OV2TP3_FD_97704 | JGI IMG/M metagenome (GOLD analysis project Ga0137796, IMG submission 97704) | reverse complement strand
CTCCCGGACGCCGAAGTTTCTCGAGGCCAGAGCCGGGAAGACGTACTTCAGCCCGGTGTACTTCCGGAACGAGTCCGAGCCCTACATGACCGTCGCGGTGCCCGCCGGCGAATACGGTGTCGAGGTCACAGTCGCCGAGGTCAACCTCAAGGCCATCTGGGACGTGGTCTCCCGGATCAGGATCGGCAAGGCGGGGTACGCGTACGTGGTCGACTCGCTCGGCCGCCTGGTCGCCCACCCGGACATCAGCCTGGTCCTCCAGCAGCGGGATCTGTCGGCCCTGCCCCAGGTTCGCTCCGCACGCGGCCCACGTCCCGCCGGGCGCGACGAGGCCTTTGGCATGATCGCTGTCGGGCTCCAGGGTGGGCAGTTCCTCACGGCGTACGCCCCCGTCGCGACGCTCGGGTGGCTCGTGTTCGTCGAGCAGCCGCTCGGCGAGGCATTCGCGCCTCTTCAAGCCTCCATCGTCCGCAGCATCATCCTCTTCGCGCTCGGCCTCGGGCTGTCGGTGCTGGCGAGCGTGCTTCTGGCCAGGCGGATGGTCGCCCCGATCCGGGCATTGCAGGCTGGGGCCGCCCGGATCGGCGCGGGGGATCTGAGTCACCGCATCGATGTTCGAACCGGCGACGAGCTGGAGACGCTCGGCGACGAGTTCAACCGGACGGCGGCCCGGCTCGAAGAGTCCTACGCAAACCTCGAGCAGAAGGTCGAGGCGCGCACCCGCGATCTCAGCGAGGCGCTGGAGCAGCAGACGGCGACGGCGGAGATCCTACGGGTGATCAGCAGTTCACCCACCGACGTCCAGCCGGTGCTCGACGCCGTGGCGGAGAGCGCCGCACGGCTGTGCGATGCCAGTGACGCCCAGATCTTTCGTGTGGACGGGGACGTCCTTCGACTCGCGGCCTCACACGGGCCGATCTCGACGCGAATGTTTCCTCAAGAGGGCACACCCATCAGCCGTGGCTGGGTCACCGGCCGAGCCGTGGTCGACCGCCAAACCACCCACGTCCATGACCTCGCGGCAGAGTCCGAAGCCGAGTTCCCGGTCGGCAGGATGCACCAGAAAGCGGGCGGCCACCGGACGACGCTTGCTACGCCGTTGCTGCGCGAGGGTGTTGCAATCGGGGCGATCCTGATCCGCCGCATGGAGGTCCGTCCCTTCTCGGAGAAGCAGATCCAACTCCTCAACACCTTTGCCGACCAGGCCGTCATCGCCATCGAGAACGTCCGGCTGTTCAAGGAGTTGGAGGCCCGGACGACCCAGCTCACGCGATCGGTCGGCGAACTCCGGGCGCTCGGCGAGGTCAGCCAGGCCGTCAGCTCCACGCTCGACCACGAGACCGTACTGGCAACCATCGTCAGCCGCGCGGTCGAGCTTTCCGGCAGCGACAGGGGGATCGTCTACGAGTTCGATGAGACCACGCAGAGCTTCGACGCGCGGGCCACGCACGAGATCACACCGGAGCACCTGGAGGCCGTGCGGGCAGCGCCGATCCGGCTCGGTGAGGGGGCCATCGGTCGGGCTGGGGTGACCCGGGAACCCGTCGAGATCACCGACATCGCAGACGAGAGGCAGTTCGTCGCGCCCCAGGTGCGGAGGCTCCTGGCCCGGGAGGGCATGCGCTCGCTCCTCGCGGTCCCGATCGTTCGGGAAGAACAGGTACTCGGTGGCCTCGTCATCCTGCGGCGCGAGCTCGGCTCGTTCTCCGCCGAGGTCATCGGCACCCTCCGGACCTTCGCGACGCAGTCGGCGCTCGCCATTCAGAACGCGCGCCTCTTCCGCGAGATCGAAGAGAAGGGGCGCCAGCTCGAGATCGCGAGCAAGCACAAGTCGCAGTTCCTCGCCAACATGAGCCACGAGCTGCGGACGCCGATGAATGCCATCATCGGTGTCACCGAGATGCTCCTCGAGGACGCCCGGGCGCTCGGGCAGGAGGAGCAGATCGAGCCGCACGAGCGCATCCTCCGCGCCGGCAAGCACCTGCTGGCCCTGATCAACGACATCCTGGACCTGTCCAAGATCGAAGCGGGCAAGATGGAGCTCCATCTCGAGTCGTTCGCGATCACGCCCCTCGTCGAGGACGTGGTGACGACGATCCGGCCGCTCGCCGAGAAGAACGGGAACGAGGTCGTGGTGGAGTGCTCCGCGGATCTCGGCACGATGCGGGCCGACGCGATGCGAGTCCGCCAGGCGCTGCTCAATCTCGCCAGCAACGCCGGCAAGTTCACCGAGCGCGGCCTGGTCACTCTGGCCGTCGCGCGCCGGCGCGACGACGGACGCGAGTGGATCACGTTTGCCGTGTCGGACACCGGCATCGGCCTGACGGCCGACCAGATGGCAAAGCTGTTCGAAGAGTTCACCCAGGCCGACGCGTCGACCACGCGGAAGTACGGCGGGACGGGGCTGGGCCTGGCGATCAGCCGGCGCTTTTGCCGCATCATGGGGGGCGACATTACGGTCGAGAGCACGCCAGGGCACGGCTCGACCTTCACCATTCGGCTGCCGGTGGAGGTCCAGACGGCGGAGGAGGGCGACGCCCGACGGGCCTTCCTGCGAGTCTCCGACACCCCGCGGCCCGCGCCGCCGATCCGGGCGTCGCGCCGGGTCCTGGTGATCGACGACGACCCGACGGTGCGCGAGCTGATGGAGCGCTTCCTGGTCAAAGAAGGGTTCGCCGTGGTCACGGCCGCGAACGGGGTGGAAGGGCTGCGGCGGGCGCGAGAGATCCGGCCGGCCGCGATCACGCTGGACGTCCTGATGCCGGATCTCGATGGCTGGACCGTCCTGGCGGCGCTGAAGGGCGATCCCGAGCTGGCCGACATCCCCGTCATCTTCGTCACGATCCTCGACGAGAAGACCAAGGGCTACTCGCTCGGCGCGACCGACTACCTGGTCAAGCCCATCGATCGCGAGCGGCTGGCGCAGATTCTCACGCGCCTCTGCGGTGACCGCCCCGCGCGCCGTCTCCTGCTGGTCGAGGACGATGAGACCACCCGGAGGGTGATCCAGCATGCCCTCGAGCGCGAGGGGTGGTCCATCACGCAGGCGGAAAATGGCCGGGTCGCCCTGGCCCGGATGGCCGAGGAGCGCCCCGATGCCATCCTGCTCGATCTCATGATGCCGGAGATGGACGGCTTCGAGTTCCTGGCCGAGCTGCGCCGCTACGCGACCTGGCGCGACATCCCGGTCCTCGTCCTCACCGCGATGGACCTGACCGACGAGGACCGTCGCCGGCTCAACGGCGAGGTGGAGCGGGTCATCCAGAAAGGCGCATACGGCCGTGAGGAGCTGTTGCGCGAGGTCGGCCGCCTGCTGGCGGCCTCCATCGAGCGGCGGGAGGCGAGCGGGACGCGCGAGGAGCCATGACGAAGATCCTGTACGTCGAGGACAACGACGACAACGTCTACATGCTGCGCGGGCGGCTCACGCGGGCGGGGTTCGAGGTGGCCGTGGCCACCGACGGCGAACAGGGCGTGGCGCTGGCGGCGTCCGAGGCGCCCGATCTGATCGTGATGGACCTGAGTCTCCCGGTGCTCGACGGCTGGGAGGCGACCCGCCGGCTGAAGGGCGCGCCCGAGACCCGACCGATTCCGATCATCGCCCTGTCCGCCCACGCGATGGAGGGCGACCGCGCCAGGGCCATCGCGGCGGGCTGTGACGACTACGACACCAAGCCGGTGGACTTTCCGCGGTTGCTCGGGAAGATCCGGGCGCTGCTGGCGAAGGCCCCTCAGCCATGAGCGAGGAAGGCTATGCGCTGCTGGTCGTCGACGACAACGACGACAACCGCTACACCCTGACTCAGCGTCTGAAGCGGCAAGGTTACGCCAACGTGGCGACCGCCCAGGACGGACGCGAGGCGCTGGACCTGCTCCGGGCACGGCCGTTCGATCTCGTGCTGCTGGACATCATGATGCCGGAGCTGAACGGCTACCAGGTGCTCGAGCAACTCAAGGCGGACGAGCGCCTCCGGCACATCCCGGTGATCATGATCTCGGCCGTGGACGAGCTGGACAGCGTGATCCGGTGCATCGAGCTCGGGGCGGAGGATTATTTACAAAAGCCCTTCAATCCAACACTGCTCCGAGCCCGCATCGGCGCCTGCCTCGAGAAGAAGCGACTCCGCGACCAACTGGTCGAGTGGAACAGGACCCTGGAGCAGCGCGTCGAGGAGAAGGTGGCCGAGGTGGACCGCCTCGGGCGGCTCAAGCGCTTCTTCTCGCCCCAGCTTGCCGAGCTGATCGTCGCGGGCGGCGCCGATGACCCCCTGAGGACGCACCGCCGGGAGGTCACGGTCGTCTTCCTCGACCTCCGTGGGTTCACCGCCTTCGCCGAGACGGCCGAGCCGGAGGAGGTCATGGGTGTCCTCCGGGACTACCACGCGGCGATGGGCCAGCTCATCCTTGAGCACGAGGGAACGCTCGAGCGCTTCACCGGGGACGGCATGATGATCTTCTTCAATGACCCCGTGCCGGTGCCGAACCCCGCCGAGCGCGCGATCCGCATGGCGGTCGCCATGCGCGATCGCGTGAAGGAACTGAGCGTCGCCTGGCGCAAGCGGGGTCACGAGCTGGCGCTCGGCGTCGGGATCGCCCAGGGGTACGCCACGATCGGCGCGATCGGGTTCGAGGGGCGCTGGGACTACGGCGCCATCGGCACGGTCACCAACCTCGCGGCGCGCCTCTGCGGCGAGGCCAAGGGGGGACAGATCCTCGTGTCGTCCCGGGTCGCGGGCGCGGCCGAGGAGCTGGTCGACGCCGAAGAGGTGGGAACGCTTGCCTTGAAGGGGTTCCTCAAGCCCGTCCCCACGTTCAACGTAGCGGGACTGAAAGGGAATACCTCATCCGCAGTCTGAGCCAACGCCGACGGGCACCGGGCGGTTCCGGTCGGACCGAAGCCGCTACTCCGGCAGGGCGCCGCGCTCCTGGCCCGCGCGGTAGGGCGGGAAGCGGAAGGCCATCTCGCGCCCGAGGAGGCCGCCGTGGCCGTACCCCGCGAGCTCCAGCGCCCCCACCGGCTCGCCGACCAGGAGCCGCGGCAAGACCAGGTCGAACGATGTCGCCTGGGAGAACATCCCGCACGACGGCATCCCGAGGACCGGGGTCTCGCCGACGAGCGCGAGCCAGAGGAGGCTTCCCGGGTGCGCCGGGACACCCTTGCGGACGAACCGCCCGCCCAGCCGCTCGAGCGCGGCGAAGATCGGATCCAGGAGGTCGAGCGCGTTCGCCCCGGCCGCGATGACGAGGTGCGCGCCGTCCGCGCGGCACGCCTCGACCGCCCGCGCCAGCGCGCCGGCGTCCGCCTCGACGAACTCGAGCCGGGCGAGGGCTGCGCCGAACCACGCGAGCTTCTCCCGGAGCGCGGCCTCGAAGCGAGCCCGCGCCCGCGGCTCGAGGCTCGCCGGCGCCACCGCCGCCACTCGCATCGGCCGGAACGGCCGCACGGCGACGAGGCCACCCGCGGCGCGGCAGCGCTCCTCGGCCTCCCGGACGACCGCCTCCGCGATGACGAGCGGCGTGACCTTGGCGCGGGCGACGACGTCCCTGGCGTCCACGACCTGCCCGTCGTACAGCGAGTAGACGGAGATTCCCTCGAGGGCGTTGACCCCGGCGAGCGGCTCGATCCGCACACGGACGAGCCCACGCGGCTCGGCGACCAGGGCCCACTGGCCCGCCGCGGCGTCACGCACGCGCACACCGGCGCCGGCCACGGCCGCCGCGATACGCTCCCCCGCCGGGTCCTCGTGGAGGTCTCCCGACTCCAGCTCGATCAGGTGGACCTCGCCCGCGGCGACCTCGACGAGGCGTCGCGCGGCGGCGGCGTCCAGGCGCTGGCCCTTCCGCAGGGCGACGCGCCCGGCCCCTTCGCGGACGTCGTGGCAGAGGACCCAGCCGACCAGCCGTTCCGCGCCGACGACGGCGGGCACCGCCGCGTGGGCCTTCACGCGTCCCCGCCTCCCGGTGGCACCGGCTCGCCCTGTCGCGGGCCGGCCGCCGTCACACCCAGGCGCCCGCTCTTCTCGACGACGAGCGGCCGGCCCGTCCCGCCGTACCGGGTCGCCACGATCTCCGCGAGGATCGCCAGCGCGATCTCGGGCGCCGTCTGCGCCCCGAGGTCGAGCCCGATCGGCACCCGCAGAGCTGCCAGGCGCTCTTCGTCCATCCCCTCCTCACGCAGCATCTTGAGGATCGCCTCGCCGCGACGGCGGCTCCCCAGCATGCCGACGTACGCGACCCGCCGCCCGAGGACGTGGCGCAGGACCGGCAGGTCGTACTTGTAATCGTGGGCGACCAGGACGACGGCGGTGGAGGGAAGGAGCGGCAGCCGGCGCACGAACTCCGACGGGATCCCCACGTGCAGCTCGTCGGCATCCGGGAACCGCTCCGGCGTCGCGAGGCGCGGCCGCCCGTCCACCACCACCGTCCGGTAGGCGAGGGCCTTCCCGAGGGTGACGAGCGGCATGGCGACGTGGCTGGCCCCGACGACGAGGAGCGTCGCCGGCGGCATGTGGACCTCGACGAAGCCGCGCACCCGCGCCGTCGCTTCGGCGCCCTCGGCGAGCGCCACGGTCCGCGAGACCCCGGTCCCGAAGCCCTCCTCGGCGCGCGCCAGCGCGGCGGCGTCGAGCGCAGGGCTGCCGAGCGAGCCGACCCGCCGGCCGTCGTCCAGGACCAGGAGCTTCGCGCCGACTGCGGGCGGGTCGAGACGCGTGACGACGGCGCCGGCGCGTCCGGCGTCCACGTGAGCCCGCAGGAGGTCGTAGAGGTGGAGCGCGCCCTCGCGCGGCTCCCCGAGGACTACGGGCTCGAGGAACACCTCGATGGTCCCGCCGCACGTGAGCCCGATCTCCCAGGCGTCCTCGTCGCCGAGCGTGAGCTCGAGCAGCCGCGGCGCCGTCTCGGCCAGGACCCCCTCGGCCTCGGCCATGACCTGGGCGTCCACGCAGCCGCCGATCGTCACGGAGCCGAGGATGCGCCCCCCCTCGCCGACCCACATCTTGGCGCCTTCCTTGCGCGGCGTCGTCCCGCGGGTGCTGACCAGGGTCACCAGGGCCGCGCGGCCTTCGAGGCGGCGGAGGCGCTCGATCTGTTCGAACAGCTCGCTCACGCCGCTATTGTAGCAGTCAGGGCTTCAGGTGGCCGGCGAGCGCCCGCAGCGACTCGAGATTGTGCGCCGGCAGGAACGCGTCCACGTGGGGCAGCGCGGCGGTCATCCCCTGCGTAAGCGGCTGGTAGTCGGGGCTCCCGAGGAGCGGGTTGAGCCAGATGACCTTCCCCGCGCGCCGGCGGATCCGGCTCATCGCCTCCCCGAGGATCGCGGGATCCCCCGTGTCCCATCCGTCCGACAGCACGATCACGACGGTGTCCCGGTCGAGGAGCCGCCGCCAGTCGGCGAGGAAGGCCCTCAGGCTCTCCCCGATCTTCGTCCCGCCCGACCACTCGCGCACGTCGCCCAGGCGCGCGAGCGCGGCGGTCCAGGGCTGCCCCTTGAGCTCCTCCGTAATCCGGCAGAGGCGCGTGGAGAACACGAACGTCTCCATCCGTCCGAGCTGGTTCTGGAGCGCGTAGAGGAACTGGACCAGGAGCCGGCTGTAGAGGTCCATCGAGCCCGACACGTCGCAGAGGACGACGAGCTTCGTCTTGAGGATCTTGCGCTCCCGCCGGGCCAGCTCGACCGGCTCGCCCCGGGTCAGCGAGAGCCGCATCGTCCGCCGGAGGTCCACGCGCCCCCGCCGGCGCGTCGGCCGGAGCCGCCGGCTCCGCCGCGTCGCCAGCCGGCGCGCGAGCTGGGCCGCGAGCCGCGCGACCTCCTCCAGCTCCCCGCCGCCGAAGCCCGAGAAGTCCTTCCCGAGCGTCGCCTCGATGTCCGACAGCCCCGGGAGCCCGACCGGCTCCCCCTCCCCCTCGCCGAAGTCGGTCCACTCGGCGAAGTCGAGCGCCCCGTCCCTGGCGCGCGGGAAGTGGGCCTCCACCAGCGGCGCCGGTCCCTCCGCCGGCCCGCCGGTCGGCACCGGCGCCGTCCGGCCGCCCCAGAACGCCTCGAACGCGGCGTCGAAGGCGGGGAACTCCTCGGGCCGCGTGGCGAGGACGGTGCGGAGCGCGCGGTGCACCTCGCTCCGGTCGCCGAGGTCCACCAGCTCGAGCGTCCGCAGCGCGTCGCGACTCTCGACGGGCGTCACGGCGAGGCCGCGCGCGCGGAGCAGGCGACAGAAGCGGACCGTCGCGGTGACGAGATCCCGCGGCAGGGGACGCGCCGCCGTGGTCACCCCGGGGGTCCCGCCGTCGGCCGCCGGGCCGTCAGCCCTCGACCAGCTCGGAGAACCGCCCGGCCGCCAGGTCAGCCTCGAGACGCTTGACGTCCTCCACTTCCTTGAGGATGCACCCGAGCGTCTGGCGGACCAGCTCGGCGTCGAGGTGGTCCGCGTGGAGCGCCGCGAGCGCAGCGGCCCAGTCCAGGGTCTCCGCCACCCCCGGGACCTTCGCGAGCTTCATGCGCCGGAGGCTCTGCATCGCCCGCGCGATCTGCCCGGCGAGGCGCTCGTTGATCCCGGGGACCTTGGTCTTTAAGATGCGGACCTCCTTGTCGAAGGAGGGGTAGTCGATCCAGAGGTAGAGGCACCGCCGCCGGAGCGCGTCGGAGAGGTCCCGTGAGCGGTTCGAGGTCAGCACCACGTGCGGCCGATGGGTGGCGCTGATCGTGCCGATCTCCGGGATCGTCACCTGGAAGTCGGACAGCACCTCGAGCAGGAAGCTCTCGAACTCGAGGTCCGCGCGGTCCAGCTCGTCCACGAGGAGGACCGGCGGCCTCCCGTCCTCGGTGATCGCCTGGAGGAGCGGGCGCCGGAGCAGGAACGGCGCCGAGAAGATGTCGGCCTCCTTCTCCGCGACCGACCGCGTCTCGCGCTCCTCGAGCTTGATCCGGAGGAGCTGCTTCGGGTAGTTCCACTCGTAGAGCGCCGTCGCCGTGTCGAGCCCCTCGTAGCACTGGAGCCGGATCAGCTTCGTGTCGAGCATGCGGGCCAGCACCTTCGCGATCTCGGTCTTCCCGACGCCCGCGTGCCCCTCGACGAGCAAGGGCTTGCCGAGCGTGAGCGCCAGGTGGACCGCCGTCGAGACGGCGGGGTCGGTGATGTAGGCGGCCCCCTCCATCAGGGCCTGGATCTTCCGGATCTCGTCGCGCATCGGGGCTCCTTGGGCGTTGGACTTCGAGCCGGTCAGCCAACCGACTCGGGCACTCTCATTCTACCGCGGCGATGGTCCTGGCGCTGTGCCGCGGTCGGTTCCTTGACGCCGACAGTGCTCACCCTGCAGCCACTATAGCCACCTACCGCGCTCGTGTCATGCCGAATCCGGCGCAGCTCTGCGCCGCAGGGCCTCGTAATCGGCCCAGGTGTCCACGTCGGGCGGCATCGGCGCGTCCACGGCGACCTCGCCCACGCGCGTGGGATCGCGCGCGATGACACCCCGTCCGCCCTGGTCGCCCGTCACCGCGCGCAGTTCGTCGAAGACCGAGGCGGCGAACAGGACCGGGTTGCCCCGGCCATCGCGGTAGCGCGGCACGACGATCGGCCGGCCGCACGCTCGGAAGGCGGCGACGAGGCGTGCGAGGAGGCCCGGGTCGGGAAGCGGCTGATCGCCCAGGGCGACGACGGCCGCTTCGGTCCCCGGTGGGAGGGCGTCGAGCCCCGCGCGGAGCGAGGTGGACTGCCCCTCGGCGTAGCGGGGGTTGACGACCGCCCGGACGGCCAGGCCAGCCAAGGCCGCCGCAACCGCCTCGGCGTCCCGGCCCAGCACGACGACGACGTCATCGAGGCCGGCCTGGAGGACGCGCTCGACAGAAAGCCGGATGAGGGGCCGCCCCTCCCGCAGGGGCAGGAGGAGCTTCTGCCGCCCCATCCGGCTCGAGGTGCCCGCGGCCAGCACGATGGCCGCGATCATCCCCTACCCCTACCCTCTCCCCAGCGGGGAGGGGGAGAGATTACTTCTTGGCGCGGGCGGCCGCCGCCTCCAGCGCGCGTCGCGCGTAGACGCGCGTCAGGTGCTGCTTGTACTCGACGGATCCCTGGAGGTCCGCGGTGACGTCGGGGATCCCCTCGGCCGCCTTCTCCGCGGCCGCGGCGATCGTCTGGGCGTCGAGGGCCTTGCCGCCGAGGGCGCCCTCCACGCCCTTCGCCCGCGTGACCCGCGAGCCCACCCCGGTCACGGCCACGCTCGCCCGCTCGCACTTCCCCCCGCTCACGCTCAGGACCGCGGCGACGCCGACCACGGCGAAGCGCGAGGCCGGGTGGGGGTGCTTGACGTACGCCATCGCGGCGCCGGCGGGCGGCGCGGGGATGCGGACCTCCGTGAGGACCTCGTCCGCCCCGAGGGCGGTCGTCATGAGGCCCTTGAAGAAGTCGTCCGCCTTGATCGTCCGCGCGCCCTTGGAGCCGACCGCCTTCAGCTCCGCCCCGAGCGCGAGGATCACGGCGGGCCAGTCGGCCGCCGGATCGGCGTGGGCGAGGGCCCCGCCGATGGTCCCGTGATTCCGCACCTGGGGATCTCCGATCATCGCGGCCGCCTCGGGGAGGATCGGGCACTTGCTCTTCAGGGAGGCGTTCGACTCGACCGCGTAGTGGGTCGTCAGGGCTCCGATGACGATCGCCCCGCCCTCCTCGCGGATGCCGGCGAGCCCGCCGATCCGCCGGATGTCCACGACGTGCTTCGGCTGGGCGAGACGGAGCTTCATCAGGGGGATCAGGCTGTGGCCCCCCGCGAGAAGCTTCGCGTCGTCGCGGTAGCGGGTGAGCAGCCCGACGGCCTCTTCGACCGTCGCCGGCCGGTGGTACTCGAAGGTCGCAGGATACATGGTCGCCTCCCGTGGGCCCTACCGGGCCTTGGACCGCATCTGGCCGAGCAACGGGGCGAACGTCGCGTCCATATCGAAGAGCGGCTCCCAGGTGATCCGGGCGACCCGGCCATAGATCTGGTTGTGGTGCGCCTGGTAGCGCCCGAACGCCTCCGGATCGTCCACCTCGATGAGCACGTAGCCGCCCCAGCCGGTGCCGTACGTGCGGACGTGCTTGACGCCCTTGTCCACGCCGCCCCAGTTGCCCGATTGGGCGAACGTCTGGAGGGCCTCGCCCCACACGGCCTCGAACTCCCCCTTGCTCATCGGACCCAGATACTCGAAGCGCTGCAGGTAGAGCTGACCCATGAACGGCCTCCTACTTCTTCCGCGCGGCCTGGACCGCGGCCCAGATGCGCGCCGGCGTGAGCGGCAGATCGACGTGCGCGACCCCGAGCGGCGCCAGCGCGTCCAGCACCGCGTTCGCGACGGCCGCGGTGGACGCGATCGTCCCGGTCTCGCCGGCGCCCTTGACCCCCATCGGGTTCACGGGCGACGGCGTCACGGTCCGGTCCGTCTCGAACGACGGCAGGTCATCCGCCTTCGGCAGGGCGTAGTCCATCATGCTGCCGGTCACGAGCTGGGCGCCCGTGTCGTAGGCGCCGAACTCGAAGAGCGCCTGGCCGACGCCGTGGGTAATCCCGCCGTGGACCATGCCGTCGACGATCATCGGGTTGATCACCCGGCCGACGTCGTCCACGGCGACGTACCGGAGCAGCGTGACGTGCCCCGTGTCCGGGTCCACCTGCACGACCGCGATATGGCTCCCGAACGGGAAGACGAAGTTCGGCGGGTCCCAGAACGACGTCGCCTCCAGGCCCGGCTCGAGCCCCTTCGGCAGGTTGTGGGCGAGGTACGCCATGAGGGCGACCTCCTGGAAGGTCTTGGCCCGGCCCGGCGAGCCCTTCACGAAGAACTTCCCGTCGCCGTAGTCCAGGTCGGCCTCGCTCGCCTCCAGGAGGTGCGCGGCGATCTTCTTCCCCTTTTCCTTGATCTTCTGGATCGAGGTGTAGATCGCGGCGCCGCCGACCGCCGCGGAGCGGCTGCCGTAGGTCCCCATGCCCATGGGGATGGCTGCGGTGTCCCCGTGGACGATCTCGACGTCTTCCATCGGGAGCCCCAGCTCGTCGGCCGCGAGCTGCGCGAACGTCGTCTCGTGCCCCTGCCCGTGCGAGTGTGACCCCGTGAAGACCGTCACCTTCCCGGTCGCGTGGACCCGCACGTGGGCGCTCTCCCAGAGCCCGGCCTGGGCGCCGAGCGCGCCCGCGACCTGCGAGGGCGCGGGCCCGCAGGCCTCGATGTACGTGGCGAACCCGATCCCCACGTAGCGCCCCTGCTTTCGCCCGGCCTCCTGCTCCGCGCGCAGCTTCTTATAGTCCAGCATCTGGAGCGCCCGGTCGAGCGCCGGTCCGTAGTTCCCGCTGTCGTACTGGAACGCCACCGGCGTCTGGTAGGGGAACTTCGACGCGGCGATGAAGTTCTTCCGCCGGAAATCCACCGGGTCCATGCCGGCTGCCTTCGCCGTCAGGTCGCACAGCCGCTCGATCAGGTAGGTCGCCTCGGGACGACCAGCACCGCGCAGGGCGTCCACCGGCGTCGTGTTCGTGAGGGCGCCCGTGACCTCGCAGTAGATGTTCGGGATCTCATAGACGCCCGAGAGCAGCGTCCCGTAGAGATACGTCGGGATCAGCGGGGCGAAGGTCGAGAGATACGCGCCCATGTTCGCGTTCGTCCGCACGCGGAGCGCCACGATCTTCCCGTCGCGGTCCACGGCCATCTCGGCCTCGGTGACGTGGTCCCGGCCGTGGGCGTCCGTCACGAAGGACTCACGCCGCTCCGCGGTCCACTTGACCGGGCGCCCGAGCCGCTTCGCCGCCCACGACACCGCGACCTCCTCCGGGTACAGGAAGATCTTCGACCCGAACCCGCCGCCCACGTCCGGCGCGATCACCCGGAGCTTGTGCTCCGGGATGCCGAGGACGAACGCGCCCATGAGGAGCCGGTGGACGTGGGGGTTCTGCGAGGTGATCCAGACGGTGAGGTCGCCTGTCGCCGCGTTGAACGACGCGAGCGACGCGCGCGGCTCGATCGCGTTCGGGATCAGGCGCTGGTTGACGAGCCGCTGCTTGACGACCTTCGCCGCGGAGCGGATCGCCGCGTCCGTCTTGTCCTTGTCGCCGATGGACCACCGGAACGCCACGTTCCCGGGGGCGTTGTCGTGGAGCTGCGGCGCCCCCGGCGCGACCGCCTTCTCGCCGTCCGCGACGGCCGGCAGGACCTCGTAGTCCACGGCGACCTGGTCCGCGCCGTCCCGCGCGGCGTAGGACGTCTCCCCGATCACCACCGCGACCGCGTGGCCGACGAAGTGGACCTTCGCCGTCGCCACCGCGCGGTACTCCGGGATCTTGATGTCGGGCAGGAGCCACCCGCACGGCAGCGGGTTCACCCCGCCGTCGGCCAGGTCCTTCCCGGTGAACGCGGCGACCACGCCGGGGACCTGCTTCGCCTTCGACACGTCCACGCGTCGGATCCGGGCGTGGGCGTGCGGGCTCCGCACGAAGACGGCATACGTCTGACCGGGCAGCCTCACGTCGTCGGTGAAGACCCCCTTGCCCGTGATGAGGCGCGGGTCCTCCCGGCGCTTGATGCTCGAGCCGAAGAGCTTGGCCTGTGCCATGGCGCCCCCCTTACCGCATCTTCTCTGCCGCGTACTGGATCGCGCGGACGATGTTGTGGTAGCCGGTGCACCGGCACAGGTTGCCCTCGAGGGCGTGCCGGATCTCCGCCTCGGACGGCTTCGGGTTGCGCTGGAGGAACTGGTAGGCCGTCATGATCATCCCCGGGGTGCAGAAGCCGCACTGGAGCCCGTGCTTCTCCCAGAACCCCTCCTGGATCGGGTGGAGCTTCCCGTCCTTCGCGAGCCCCTCGATCGTCAGGATCTCGGCGCCGTCCGCCTGGACCGCGAACAGCGTACAGGCCTTGGTCGAGATCCCGTTGACGATGATCGTGCAGGCGCCGCACTGGCTGGTGTCGCATCCGACGTGCGTCCCCGTGAGGTTCAGGACGTCGCGGAGGTAGTGGACCAGCAGCAGCCGCGGCTCGACCTCCGATGTGTGCGCGGTACCGTTGACCTTGACCTGGATCTTCACCGCTCAACCCCCCTTGCTGGCTTGACGTCGTCCCCGATCCCGGGGGCCGTTCCTGGCGTCGTGGCGCCGGAATCAGCGGGCGTGCGCCTTCTCGATCTCCGCCTCCAGCGCCGAGAAGAACTGCTCGAGCAGCATGTGGGCCGCCGCGCCCAGCAACCGCTGGCCGACGGCCGCGATCACCCCGCCGACCTGGGCCTCGCCCTGGATGCTCACCAGCGTGCCGCCGTCCGCCTCGGTCAGGGTGAGCCGCCCCTCCCCCTTGATGAACCCCGGGCGGCCGCTCCCCTCGACCCGCATCGTGTACCCTTCCGGCGACTGCTTGTCCGAGATGGCGAGGCGCCCCTGGTAGACGCCCTTGACGCCGGCGACGCCCACCGAGAGCGTCGCCTCGAACTCGTCCGGGCCCACGGGGTCGAGCCGCTCACACCCGGGAGTCGCCCGGGCCAGGACTCCCGGATCGATGAAGGCGGCCCAGACGCGGTCCCGCGGCGCCTTGTAGTGATGGGTCCCGTCCAGGGTCATGGGTCAGCGGAAACGAGGTAGCGCCTACGCTACCTCCGGCCGCGGAAGGCTGTCAAGGCGGCTTTTTTTCGCCTCGGCAGGCGGGAAGGCTGCCGGACCTACTTCAGCGCGACGACGTTGAAGGTCGTGACGGGCTTGAGGAAGCCCTTGAGCGCCAGCTCCCCGACCGGCTCGACCTCGACGAGCTCCTCGACGGCCGCGAGGACCCGGCGCGGAATGAGGATTTGCCCGGGCCTGGCCTCCCCGCACAGTCGGGCGGCCAGGTTCGTCACCGTGCCGACCGCGCCGTAGTCCCACCGCCCCTCGAAGCCGATCGCCCCGATGGTCGCGTAACCCTGGGCGATGCCGACCCCGAGGTCGAGCTCGTAGCCGCGCTTCCGCCACTTCGCCGAGAGCTCCGTGACGCGCTCCCGCATCGCGATCGCCATCCGGACCGCGCGCTCGGCGGCGTCCGGCACCGGGACCGGATCGTTGAAGAAGACCATCATCCCGTCCCCCGCGAAGCGCTCGAGCGTCCCCTCGTGGTCCAGGATCAGCCCGCCCATCTCGGCGTGGTACTCCCGCAGGACCCCCATGACCTCCTCCGGCTCGGCCGTCTCCGCGAACGCGGTGAAGCCCCGGAGGTCGAGGAAGACCACCGTCACGTCGCGGCGGTGGGTCCGGAGCGGGTCGTCGGCGCCGCCCGCCACGATGAGCTCGGCGAGCTGGGGGGAGAAGAAGCGCTTGAGCCGCGAGAGGCGCTCGAGCTGGCCGACCTGGTCGCGGACCCGCCCCTCGAGGGTCCGGTTCCACTCGGTGAGCTGCCCGGCCTGCGCCTGGACGGTGTCGTAGAGCTGCTTGATCCGCAGGAGCGAGCGGACCCGCGCGAGCAGCTCCGGCTGGTTGATCGGCTTCGTCAGGAAGTCGTCGGCGCCGGCCTCCAGGCCTTTGATCCGCTCCTGCGCCGGATCGAGCGCCGTCACCATGACCACGGGGAGGATCCCGGTCGCGGGATTCTCGCGGATCTTCCGGCACACGTCGTAACCGCTCATCTCCGGCATGACCACGTCGAGGAGCACGAGGTCAGGCCGCTCGGCTTCCACCTTGGCGAGCGCCTCGGCCCCCGACCTCGCCGTGATGACCGCGTAGCCCTTCGCGGTCAGCAGATCCGCCAGGAGCTTGACGTTCTGCGGGGTGTCGTCGACGACGAGGATCTTCGCGGGGTCGCTCACGGGCCGCTCCCGCCCCGCGCCCGCTCCAGAACCTGGCGGACGGTCTCCAGGAACTCGAGCACGCTGATGGGCTTGGTCTGGTAGCCGTCGAACCCCGCGGCCATGATCTCCTGCTGACTCTGGGTCATGGCGGAGGCCGTGACGGCGATCACCGGGATCGCTGTCGTCGCCGGGTCGGCCCGGAGCTGCCGGAACGCCGTGATCCCGTCCATCCCCGGAAGCTGGATGTCCATGAGGATCAGGGCCGGCGGCGTCTCCCGGGCGAGCCGGATCCCCTCCTCGGCCGTCTCCGTCTCCACGGTCCGGTAGCCCTTGACCTGCAGCACGTCCCGCATCAGCCGCCGGTTCCGCTCGTTGTCCTCGACGATCAGGATCAGCTCGCCGGCCATGGCCTCAGCGGGAGAGTGAAGGTGAACGTCGAGCCCCTGCCCACCTCGCTCTTCACCCAGATCCGGCCCCCGTGCAGCTCTACGAACCTCCGGGCCAGCGCGAGCCCGAGCCCCGTCCCCTCGCGCTTGCGCGCGTAGTCGCCCCCGACCTGGCGGAACTCCTCGAAGATCACCTCCTGGTCCTCGGGCGCGATCCCGATCCCCGTGTCGCTCACCGCGATCTCGACCTGCCCGTCGGCCAGCGTCGCCGTGACCCCGATCCGCCCCCCCTCCGGCGTGAACTTCACCGCGTTCGAGAGGAGGTTCAGCAGGACCTGCCTGAGCTTCCGCTCATCGCCGACGAACTCCCCGAGCCGCTCGTCCAGGCTCAGCTCGAGGGCCAGCCTGTGCTGGCTCGCCCGCTCCCGGACGAGCGTGATGGCGTTGTCCAGCGCGACGCGCAGATCGAACCGCGCCAGCTCGAGCTCCATCCGCCCGGCCTCGATCTTGGAGAGGTCGAGGATGTCGTTGATCAGCGAGAGCAGGTGCCGCCCGGAGGCGAGGATGTCCTGGATGTACTCGGCCTGCTTCGGGTTCATCTCGCCGAACATCCGCGCCTGGAGGACCTCCGAGAACCCGATGATCGCGTTGAGCGGCGTGCGCAGCTCGTGCGACATGCTGGCGAGGAACTCGGACTTGTGCCGGCTCGCCGCCTCGAGCTGCCGGCTCTTCTCCTCGAGCTCGCGGAAGAGCCCGGCGTTCTGGATCGCCAGGGCAGACTGGCTCGCGAAGGTGCGGAGGAGATCCACGACCGCGGCCGGGAACTCCCCGGGCGCGCGCCGCATGACCGCCAAGGCCCCGACGATGCGGTCTTCCTGGAGGAGCGGGACGCCGAGGATGGCGCGGAAGCCCGTCCGGAGAACGACGCCGCGCAGCCGGCCCGCGTACGCGCCCTCCGCCGTGACGTCGGCGATCTGGATCGCCTCGCGGGTCGCCGCCGCCTGCCCCACCGCCCCCTCGCCGAGGCGCGGAGGCGTGGCCCGGAACGTCTCGACCAGTTCCTCGGGCAGCCCGCGCGTCGCCCGGAGGTGGAACTCGCCGGCGGCCTCGTCGTACTCGTAGATCGCCCCCCCGTCCGTCCCGGAGAGCTGCACCGCGTGAGACACGATGGTCGTCAGCACGGTCTCGAGGTCCAGTGTCGAGCTGACCGCTTGGCCGACTGCGCTCAGGGCGCGCAGCTCCTCGACAGACCGGGCCAGCTCTCGCGTCCGCGTTTGTAGCTCCTGGAACAGGCGGACGTTCTCGATCGCGATGACGGCCTGGTCCGCGAAGGTCTTGACCAGCTCGATCTGCTTTGAAGCGAATGGCCGGACCTCGCGGCGGTAGATGACCACGGCGCCGATTACCGAGTTCTCCTTGAGCAGCGGGACGGCCAGGAACGTCCGCGCGCCCATCAGCTCGACCGTAGCGAGCCGGTCGGGATCCCCCTGCTGGTAGGCCACATCGTCGGTGATGTCCGGGATGTGGACCGGCCGCTTCTCGGCGAGCAGGCGTCCGACACCGGTAGTCGGGCCCGGCCGCGTCAGCCGGAAGCGTTCTACAGCGGCCTCACTGGTGCCCCGGTGCGCGACCAAGCGAAAGCTGTCGCCCCCGTAGAGAAACAGGAGTCCGAGGTGGGCCTCGCACAACCGCGTCGCCCGCTCGAGGATGGTCTCGAACACGGGCGTCAGGTCGCTGGGCGAGCTGCTGATCACCTGCAGCACCTCGCTGGTCGCCGTCTGCTGCTCGAGCGCCTCGGTCAACTCCCGCGTCCGCTGCTCGATCTTGGCGTAGGACTCCTGGAGCTGGACCGCCATCCGGTTGAACTCGAGGGCCAGGGCTCCCAGTTCGTCCCGGTTCGGCACCTCGACTCGCTGGGAGAAGTCGCCCGAGGCGATCCGCCGGACCCGTTCGTCCATCTGCTTGACCGGCCCGATCAGCGACCAGGAGATGGCGTACCCGAGGAGCAGCGCGAGCCCGATGCTTCCCACGGCGAACCCGATGACCGTGCGCCGCGAGGTCTCGTAGGCCTCGTGGCCCGCCTCGATGCTCGAGACCATGTCCGCCTCGGCCTTGTTCACCAGCTCGTTGGTCAGGCGCTCGAGGCGGTCGGCGAGCGGTGTCGCCTGGGTCATTTGCAGCTCCCGCCCTTCGGCCGCCTTGCCAGCGCGGATCAGCTCGACGACCTGGGTGACCACGCGGATGAACCGCTCGTAGTCCTCGCGGACGCGCCCCATCAGCTCGACCTCGTCCTTGGCCACGAACTGCAGCCGGTCGAGGTCGTAACCGAACTGGTTGAGCTGGCGCAGGATGGCGTCGAGCGTCCGCTCCTCCGGGACCAGGAGCGCGGACGACACGCTGTAGAGCTGCGCGGTCGTGTCGTGTTGGAGCTGGCGGTACGCGGCGATCTTCCGCTGAAGCTTCACCAGGTCTTCCGCGCGCCGGTTCACGTCCCCGAGCACGCGCAGGCCGACCGCGCCCACCGCGATCAGGAGCACGACGATGGCGAGGAAGGCGACCAGCATCTTCCCGTGGACCGAGGCCGGCACCCGCGCCACGAGGCGGGGCAGCCACTGGGCGAGCCGCCTCACCGTGCCCGCCCCTCCCGCACGAGCGTCCGCAGGTCGCGGAGGAATTCCTCCGGATCGAAGCGCACGCCGAGATACTGGACCCTCAGGATGCCGCGCTGATCGACCAGCGACGTCAGGAACGTGTGGTCCACGTCGCCGGCGGGCCGCTTCTGGTAATAGACCCCGTAGCGACGCGCCACCTCCCGGATCTCGTCCGGCGTCCCCGTGAGGAACGCCCACCCGCCCGGCTCCGCCCCGTGCGCGCGGGCGTAGTGGCGGAGGGCCGCGGGCGTGTCCCGCTCGGGGTCCACCGTGATCGAGACGAAGAACACCATGCGGCCGAACTCGCGGCCGAGGCGCTTCTGGAGCCCCGCCATCTTGACGGTGAGTAGGGGGCAGGCATCCACGCAGGTCGCGTAGATGAAGGTGACCGCGACGACCTTGCCGCGGAGGTCGGCGAGCGACAGGCGTGCCCCGTCCTGCGTCGTCAGGGCGAAGTCGGGCGCCGGGCCGATCTCGCGGAGCGTCCCGTCCTGCCCGGCCTGGTGGGCAAGCCCCGGCGGCACCCAGGCCACCACCGCGAGGACCACCAGGACCGCGAACCCCGCCGCGCCGCGCGTGGCCAAGTTACCCCTTCAGCTCCTTCTTGAGCTCGTTGAGGAACCGCCAGTCGGTCCCCTGGGCGATGATCTTCTGGGGACTCGATTTGACCATGCCCGCCTCGTGGAGACGCAGGGCGTAGAAGCGAATGGTGTCCTCGGGGTTGTACTCCTGCGACCTGTCGTACGGGATCTCTTTCATCGACTGCAACACGTAGTCGTAACGCGTCGCGTAGCCCTTGTCGATGAGGAACCGGGCAGCCCGCTCCGGCTCCCGGGCGCACAACTCCGCGGCCTTCATGATCGCCCGTACCCCTCGTTTCGTCGCCACCGGGTGCCGGCGAACGAACTCGCGGTTTCCGGCCACCATGCAGCAGAAGTATTGAGACCACGGCCGATCCATCATGCTGTTGACCACCACGTGCCCGATCTTCCGCGCCCGGAGCTCCTGCGGCTCGGGCGGAAAGGCCATGTATGCATCGATCTTCCCCGCGGCGAGGAGCTCGATCGACTCCGTCGACGGGTGTGTGACCCAGCTGACGTCCTTGCGGGGATCGAGGCCCACGTGCGTGAGCATGCTGCTCAGGAACACGTGCTGACTCGATCTCAGCTGCAGCACGGCGATGGTCTTGCCCTTCAGGTCCTTGATCGACCGGATCCGCTCGGTCCCGAACAGCTCGAAGCACCCGACGTGGACCCCGGCCATGACGATGATCGGATCGCCGGCGTCGACCTGGATGATGAGCGGCCCGCTGAACGTCACGCTCATGTCGGCCTGGCCAGAAGCCACCAACGTCAGGGGACCAAGGCCACCTCCCGGATGCGTGACGTACTGCACGTCTGTGAACCCCTCGGTAGGCAGAAACTGCTCGGCCAGATACATCGGGGCCACACAGACGGCGGGGACCCGAACGAGCCTGAGCCTCGTCGTCTCGGGCGGCGGCTCGGCGGCTTCGGGGCCGGAGCGGGTACCCAGCAGTCCCGCCGCCCCGGCGAAGGTAAGCCCCCGCAGGAACTCCCGCCGTCTCATCGCGTCAGCTCTTTCACTCGGGCGCAGCCCGCTTCAGCACAGCGTCCCAGACCCGGCCGACCCCGAGCCGTTCGGCCCAGTCGGCGACGTAGCGCGAGTCGAGCTCGGCCCCGGACACCCTCAGGATGCCGACGACATCGCGCAGGTGGAGCTCCGACTGTCCCTCCTGGTAGTAGATCAGCTTGTACAGGATCACGTCCTCAGCGCGCGCGAACCAGGCATCGCGCCCCGGGACCAGTGGGAGGCGCTGACGACGCTCCAGTCGCAGACGATCGTACGGCGCCTCCTTGTTGACGAAGATGTCCACCTTGAGGCCCGAGCCGGGATGGATGATGTTGAATTGCCCTCGGGTCTCGATCGCCTCGCGCGCCGACTCCTCGCTCAGGTAGAAGTCCGAGGGGGGGAATCGGTCGAGCAAGGCCGGGAGCTGCGCCGGTTCGAGTGCCGCCACGATGTCGATGTCCTGGGTGAAGCGCGGCTCCCCGTAGTAGATGGACGCCTGTGAGCCGGCGATCATGTATCGGATCTCCAGGCCCTCCAGCGCTTCCACGACGTACCGGAGGAGCTCAGCCTGCGTCACGGCGGAGTCTCCGCGCCACTTCCTGCCGGACCCGGTCCTCGCTCCAGTGCGGGTGGCGCGCCGCAAGGAACGCGGTCAGTCGCATCCGCGCCAGTTCCCAGGCCTCGTGGGCGAGCCGGAGTCGCTCCACGCCAGGCTTCGCCTGGAGGATCCTCGAGACCTCGGGATGGACGACTTCCATCCCCGACAGGTTCGGAGTCGGCCCGGTGCTCACCCCTTCAGCTCCTGCTTCAGCTCGTCGAGGAACCGCCAGTCCGTGCCCTGGGCAATGATCTTCTGCGGGCTCGACTTGATCATCCCGGCTTCGTGGAGCCGGAGGGCGTAGAAGCGGATGGAATCCTCCGGGTTGTAGTCGCGCCACTTCCCGTAGGGCAGCTCCTTCATCGTCTGGAGGGCATAGTCGTAGACCTTGGCGAAGCCCTTGTCCACGAGGAGCTGGGCGGCGCGCGCCGGCTCGGTCGCGCAGATGTTCGAGGCCTTTAGGATCGCGCGGATGGCTCGCTTGGTCGCGACCGGATTCTTGCGGACGAACTCACGGTTCCCGGCGACGATGCAGCAGAAGTACTGGGACCAGGGCCGGTCTACCACGCTGCTCACCACGACGTGGCCGATCTTCTTCGCCCGCATCTCCTGCCCGAACGGCGGGAAGGTCATGAGCGCGTCGATCTTCCCCTCGGCCAGAAGCTGCATCGCCTCCACAGGAGAATGCACCACGAAGTGGATGTCCTTCCGGGGATCGAGGCCGACGTACGCCATCATGGTTGCCAGAAAGCTGTGGTGGGGCGAGCCGAACGCCGGCACGGCCACGGTCTTCCCCTTGAGGTCGCGGATCGCCCGGACCCGATCCGTGCCGAACAGCTCGTAGCACCCGATGTGGACGCCGGCCAGCAGCACGATCGGTTCGCCCGCGTCCACCTGGATGATGAAGGGCGGAGCGAAGGCCATGCTGATCTGGGCTTCGCCCGAGCCGAGGGCCTTGTAGATCCCCTCGGCGCCGGGCTTCTGGACGTAGCCCACGTCCGTGAAGCCCTCGGTGTGCAGCAGCTCCTCGGCCACGTACTGAGGCGCCACGCAGATCCCGGGGATCTGCACCAGCCGCAGCTTCGTCGTCTCCGGCGGGGCTTCGGCGGCCGCCGCCTCGCCGCCGAGGCCGAGCACTCCGCCCGCGCCCGCGACCAGCCCACCCAGGAACTCCCGCCGACTCCAGCTTCGCTGTCGTTGGCTCATCCCTTCAGCTCCTTCTTGAGCTCGTTGAGGAAGCGCCAGTCGGTCCCCTGGGCGATGATCTTCTGGGGGCTCGCCTTGATCATGCCGACCTCGTGGAGGCGGAGCGCATAGAAGCGTACCGTGTCCTCGGGGTCGTACTCGCGCCATCGAGCGTAGGGCACATCCTTCATCGTCTGGAGCGCGTACTCGTAGTTGGCCTCGTGACCCTTGTCCACGAGCAAGCGGGCCGCTCGATCGGGCTGGAGACCGCAGACGTCGGCCGCCTTCAGGATCGCGCGTAGCGCCCGCTTGGTCGCCACCGGATGCTTCCGGACGAACTCGCGGTTCCCGGCAACCATGCAGCAGAAATATTGAGACCACGGCCGGTCCACCGCGCTGTTGACGACGACGTGGCCGATCTTTCTCGCACGGAGCTCCAGGTTGTCCGGTAAGAAGCCCAGGAAGGCGTCGATCCTCCCGTCAGCGAGCCGCCGCATCGCCTCGTCCGGGGGGAGCGTAACAAAGTGAATATCCTTGCGGGGGTCCAGACCAACATGCGCGGCCATGATGGCGATGAAGAGGTATTGGATGGACGCCAAGTCGGGCACTGCGACCGTCTTGCCCTTCAGGTCCCGAATGCCGCGGACCCGAGCGGTTCCGAACAGCTCGAAGCAACCCACGTGACCCCCGGCCAGTATCACGACCGGGTCTCCCGCCTCCACTCGCTTGATCAGCGGTGCGGCAAAGGCCATGCTGATGTCGGCTTGGCCGGAGGCCAGGCCCGGTGCCGTCCCGAAGGCCGCTACCTCCCTGACGTATTGCACGTCGGCAAACCCCTCGCCCCCGAGGAGTGTTTCGGCGACGTACTGAGGAGCCGCACAGATCCCCGGGATCTTGACGAGCCTGAGCCTCGGCGTCTCGGGGGGCGGTTCCGCCTCCGACGGCTCCGGCCGCAACCCGAGCCACAGCGCCGCCCCCGCGGCACCGAGGCCACCGAGCACCCGCCGTCGGGCGATCATCCCTTCAGCTCCTTCTTCAGCTCGTTCAAGAACCGCCAGTCCGTCCCCTGCGCGATGAGCTTTTGGGGGTTCGTCTTGATCATGCCGATTTCATGGAGCCGCAGCGCATAGAAACGCGCCGCGTCCTCGGGATTGTACTCGCGCCATCGGTTGTAAGGAACGTCCTTCATCGTCTGCACCGCGTAGCCGTACTCTGTCGTGAATCCCCGCTCGACGATGCGCCGGGCCGCCCGCTCCGGCTCCCGGGCGCAGACGTCGGTCGCCTTGAGGATCGCCCGCAGGGCTCGCTTGGTGGCCACCGGGTACTTGCGCACGAAGTCCGAGCTGGCGGTCACCACACAGCAGAAGTACTGCGACCAGGGCCGGTCCACGGCGCTGTTGACGACGACGTGGCCGACCTTCTTGGCCCGGAGCTCTTGAGGCACCGGCGGGAACGCCATCAACGCATCCACCGTGCCTTCGGTGAGGAGCCGCGCGGACTCGCTCGGCTGATGTGTGAACCAGTTGATGTCCTTGGCGGGGTCGAGGCCGACATAGGCCGCCATGCTCGCCAGGAAGACGTGGTGAGCACCCCCCATGTACAACACCCCGACGGTCTTCCCCTTCAGGTCCCGGATAGAGCGGACGCGCTCGGTCCCGATCAACTCGAAGCACCCGGGGTGGACACCCGCCAGCAGGACGATGGGAACCCCGGCGTCTACCTGGATGAGGAAGGGGGCCACGAAGGCCATGCTGATGTCGAGCGCACCAGCCGCGAAGCCAGCATAGGTGGCCGGCCCCGGAACATACTGGACATCGGCAAACCCCTCGGCGCGCAGGAGCTCTTCGGCCACGAACTGCGGCGCGACACAGATGCCGGGGATCTGGGAGAGCCGGACCCGGGGGGTCTCGGGTGGCGGCTCGGCGGCGACGGTTCCGCCGCACAAGCCCACAAGCCCTGCCGCGCCCAGTCCGCCGAGGAATTCGCGCCGGCCGATCCTGTCTGCACGCTGGTTCATGCCCGTGCCCTCCTCAGCCGATACACGAACGCCCCCGCCGACCATTCGGATGGCTGCCGGGGGCGTCGGAAAACTGTCCAGGAGCCCGCTCGAGGACGATGACCGCCTCCTCCGAGGCCGGACGGTCGTGCTCCGGAACTTGGCGGCAGTCTAGGCGGAAGCGGGCGGGGCCGTCAAGCTTCCACTCGCCGTCGCGCTACCAGCGCGCGACCCCGACCTGCGTGAAGTGGCCGAGGATCTGGAGGAAGATCCCGCCGGCGAAGAGGGCCCAGCCCACCGCTGCCGCCGCCTTCGCCAGCCCGGGCCACCGCTCGCGCGGAATTTCGACCCCGTCGCCGGTCCTCGACCACCACACGGCCAGGGCCAAGAGCAGGAGCCCGCCGATGAAAACGGCGGCGAGCCCCGCATCCACCACATACATGGCGGGAACGGCCATTCACCTCTCCCTTCCGCCCGATCCTCCGGGCTCACCCAGTACCCGAAGCCCTTCCGCGCGGACCTGCTCGAGCACCTCGCGCACCGGCACGCCGCGCTCGCGCGCGAGCCGCCGCACCTCCTCGAACTCGGGCGTCACCGTCACGACGCGCCCGCCGAGGCGCGAGACCTTGAAGGTCACGGGGCCGACCGACGTCTCGACTCGCGTGAGCTCCCGCGGGAGCCGCGTCCGCTCGAACTCCCGCCACCGCACCCCGATCGTCGTGGTCTCGCGGAAGAGCAGGGTCGAGAGCTCCGCGACCCGGTCCGGCGGGGCGAGCACGGTCAGGACGATCCCCGGCCGGCTCCGCTTCATGATGACCGGAGTCAGGTGCACGTCGAGCGCCCCGGCCTCGAGGAGCCGCTCCATGAGGGGCTCGTAGAGCTGGGGCGACATGTCGTCGATCGTCGTCTCGACGGCCGCGAGCATCTCCGTCTCCGCGCCCGACGGCGCCCCGCTCTCACCCAGGAGCACGCGGAGGAGGTTCGGCGTCTCGAGCTGGCGCGTCCCGGCGCCCCAGCCGATCGCCCGGAGCGTCATCGGCGGAACGGGCCCGTGGGTGGCCAGCGTCGTGAGGATCGCGGCGCCGGTCGGGGTGACGAGCTCGGCGCGGACGCCGTTGTCGTACACGGGGAAGCCGCGCAGGAGCTCAGCCGTAGCGGGGGCGGGCACCGGCAAACGGCCGTGCGCCGTCTCCACGGTTCCACCGCCGAGTGGGAAGGCGGACACGTAGACGGCCTCCACGCCGAGCGCGTCGAGGCCGGCCACGGCGCCGACGACGTCCACCAGCGTGTCGAGGGCGCCGACCTCGTGGAAGTGGACGGCCTCGACCGGGACCCGGTGGACGCGCGCCTCCGCCTCGGCGAGGCGCCGGAGGATCGCCGACGCGCGCTCCTTCAACGGGTCGGGCAAGGTGCTGCGCTTGATGGGCCCGAGGAGGTCGGCGAGGTCGTGGAAGCGGACGGCCGGGTCGGTCTCCACGACGAGGTGGGTCCCGTGGAGGCCGGCGCGCTCGACCGTCCGCGGCTCGAGCCGCCAGCCGGGGACGCCGAGGGCGCGGACGGCCTCTTCCAGCGCGCCGAGGGGGCACCCCGCATCCACGAGCGCGCCCAGGATCATGTCGCCGCTCGCGCCCGCCGGGCAGTCGAAGTACGCGATCTTCACGCTAACCGCCGCCCTTCCCTGATCGCCCGCCAGATCCGTTCCGGCCGCAGCGGCATGTCGAGGCCGCGGACCCCGAACGGCGCGAGCGCGTCGAGGACCGCGTTCACCACCGCCGGCGGGGCTCCCACCGCCCCGGCTTCCCCCACGCCCTTCGCGCCGAGCGGGTTGACCGGCGTCGGCGTGACCGTCCGGTCCAGCTCGAAGTCCGGGAGGTCGTCGGCCTTCGGCACGGCGTAGTCCATGAGCGTCCCCGTCAGGCACTGCCCGCCCTCATCGTAGACGACCTCTTCCCGGAGCGCCGCCGCGATCCCCTGGGCGATGCCGCCGTGGAGCTGCCCCTCGAGGAGCAGTGGGGAGAGGACGTTCCCGACGTCGTCCACGCCGACGAAACGGAGGAGCCGGATCGCGCCGGTCTCGGGTAGAACCTCAACGACCGCCACGTAAACGCCGAACGGCACGGTCAAATCTGGAGGGTCCCACGCGCTCGATCCCTCGAGCCCCGGCGCCATCCCCGGCGGAAGCTTCGCCGCGCGGTGGGCCTCGCGGGCGACGTCGCGGAAGGCGAGCGCCCGGGCGGGGTAGCCCTTCACGAAGAGCCGGCCCTCTTCGAACGTGACGTCCTCGGGCGCCGCCTCGAGCAGGTGGGCCGCGAGCCGGCGCGCCTTGTCTCGAACCGCCCGGGCCGCGAGGTAAACAGCCGTCCCCCCCACGCAGGTCCCCCGACTCCCGCCCGTTCCGAACCCGGCCGGGACAACGGCCGTGTCGCCGTGGAGGACCGTCACGTCCTCCATCGGCACGCCGAGCTCGTCGGCGACGAGCTGGGCGAAGGTCGTCTCCTGCCCCTGGCCGTGCGGCGAGATGCCCGTCAGCACGGTCACGCGCCCCGAGGGCTCGACGCGGACGGCCCCGTACTCCCATCCCTGGAACGCCATCGCCCGGGACGGCCCGGTCCCCGCGGTCTCGACGAAGGTCGAGAGCCCGAGGCCCAGGTACCGGCCCTCGCGCCGGAGGCGCACCTGCTCGGCGCGGAAGGCGCGGTAGTCCACCATCTCGAGGGCGCGGTCGAGCGTCAGCGCATAGCGTCCCGTGTCGAAGACCAGTCCCGAGGGGACCCGGTACGGGAACTCCTCGGGCCGGATGAAGTTCCGCCGCCGGATCTCCGCCGGGTCGAACCCGAGCTCCGCCGCCGCGAGATCCGCGAGCCGCTCGATCACGTACGCGCCCTCCGGGCGACCGGCGCCACGGTACGGTGCCGTCGGCGTCTTGTGGGTGTAGACCCCGCGGACCGTGCAGGTCGCCGCGGGGATCCGGTACGCGCCCGTGATGAGGCGCCCGGCGAGGACCACCGGGACCGCGCTGAAGGTCTCCGGATACGCGCCCAGGTCCGCGAGCCCGGTGACCCGGAGGCCGAGGAACGTCCCGTCCGCCGCCACGGCGAGCTCCCCCTCGTGGACCTGCCCCCGGCCCTGTGCGGTCGCCAGCAGGCTCTCGCTCCGCGTCTCGACCCACTTGACGGGCCGTCCGAGCCGCACCGCGGCCGCCACCGTCACCAGCTCGTCGTCGTAGAGGCCGGCCTTGCAGCCGAAGCCGCCCCCGACCTCGGGCGCGATCACCCGGATCCGGTGCTCGGGGAGCCCGAGCACGACCGACACGTCGGCCCGGACCCGGTGAGGCATCTGGGTCGAGATCCAGACGGTGAGCTGTCCGCCCTGGTAGTGCGCGAGGCAGCCTCGCGCCTCCAGCGGGATCGGAGCCAGGCGCTGGTGGGCGAAGCGCCCCCGGACGACGCGCGCCGCCGCCCGGAAGGCGCCGTCCACGTCGCCGTTCTGCCAGGAGAGCTCGAAGGCCAGATTGGAGTCGAGGGTCGGATGGACGCGCGGCGCCCCCGGCGCGAGGGCCCGCGCCGCATCCGTCACGGCCGGCAGGGGCTCGTACTCGACCGTGACACGGTCCGCCGCGTCCCGCGCCCGGTACCGGTCGGCCGCGACGACCGCGACGACGGGCTGGCCCACGTACCGGACGGCGTCGGCCGCGAGCGGCGGATGCGGGGGGATCCGGAACCCCGGGGGCTGGACCGCGATCGGCTTCGGCGCGAGGTCCTCGAGGTCGGCCGCCGTGAGCACGGCCGCCACGCCCGCCTCCGCGCGCGCGTCCTCGATGTCCGGCTTGGCGATCCGGGCGTGGGCGTGCGGGCTCCGGACAAAGACGAGGTGGAGGAGGCCCGGCGGGGCCAGGTCGTCGAGGTAGGTCGCCTGGCCCTGGATCAGGCGCGGGTCCTCGAGGCGCTTCACGTGGGCGCCGACGAAGCGCGGCGCTGGGGACATGCGTGCGACTCCTCGGGACTCCTCGGAGCCTAGTGGGGCTTGAAAGTTCGGTCCAGCTCGACGTCGATGAGGGTCGGACCGCTCCGCGCGAGGGCCCGCGCGAGGGCGGGACCGACCTCGGAGGTCTTCTCGACGCGCTCGGCCGCGACGCCGAACGATTGGGCGAGCGCCGGGAAGTCCACCCGCGGGTCCTCCAGGTCCATGCCGATGTAGCGATCGGCCTGGGCCGCGAGCCCCTTCATCGCGTAGACCCGCTGCTTGAGGATCCGGTAGGAGGCGTTGTTGAGGATCACCAGCACGACCGCCACCCGGTAGTGGGCGGCCGTCCAGAGCGCCTGGCAGGTGTACAAGGCACTCCCGTCGCCGATCAGCCCGACGACCGGGCGGTGCGGCAGGGCGAGCTTCACGCCGATCGCGGCCGGCAGCCCCCAGCCGATCCCCCCGCCCCGCAGGCCGAAGAAGCTCTTCGGGTCGTTGGACCGGAGGAACGTGCGGAGGCCCGCCCCCGAGGAGATCGTCTCGTCCACGACCACCGCCTCCGGCGGGAGCGCCTCGCCCACGGCGTGCATCAGCGCCAGCGGCGTGATCGGCACCCTGTGGGCTTCGGCCCGGGCGCGGGCTTCCAGCTCCTCGCGGTGCCGCGCCTTGGCCGCGCGCGTCTCCTCGAGGCGCTGCCGGGCGCGCGCGCGGCGCTCGGGACCGAGCCGCTCCTCCAGCAGCTCGGCGAGGTCCGGCAGCGTCGCCTTCGGGTCGCCGAGTATCGCGACGCGCGCCGGGTAGTTCTTGCCGAGCTCCCACGGGTCCGTGTCGAGGTGGACGATCGTGAGGTCGGGCGGCACGGGCTCGACGTCGGAGGGGAGCGACAGGGTGAGGAGATCCGCGCCGACCGAGAAGAGCACGTCGGTCTGGGTCAGGAGCTGGCGGACCACCGGCGCCTGGCGGACGAACGCCCCCCGGAAGAGCGGGTGGGACGCGGGGAACGAGGCGGTGTTCGCGATCCCCTCGGCGTAGACGGGCGCCCCGAGGAGCTCGGCCACGCGCACGAGCTCGGCGTGCGCGTCGCCCTGCGCCACCGCGTCGCCCGCCATGATCAGGGGCCGCTCGGCGGCGGCGAGGAGCGCCGCCGCGGCCTCGACCGCCGCCCGGTCCCCGCGCAGCCCCGGCGCGACGCGCGTCGGGGCGCCCAGGTCCACGTCCCCTTCGGCGTTCAGGACGTCGGCCGGGAGCGAGAGGAACACCGGGCCGGTCGGTGGCGCCAGCGCGGTCTTGGCCGCGCGGTGGACCGCCCGCGGAAGGTCCTGGAGCCGCCGCACCTCGGCCGACCACTTGACGAAGGGGCGCGCGATCGGCGGAAGGTCCGCCCAGAGGATCGGCTCCGTGAAGTTGAAGCTCTGGTCGTGCTGGCCGGCCGTGACGAGGAGCGGCGCACCGGCCCGCTGGGCGTCGTAGAGCATGCCGAGGGCGTTGCCGAGCCCCGGGGCGACGTGGACGTTGACGACCGCGAGCCTCCCCGACGCCTCGGCGTAGCCATCGGCCATGGCGACGACGCCGGCCTCCTGGAGGCCGAGGACGTACGCGAGGCCGGGCTGGGCGACGAGGCCGTCCATGAGCGGGAGCTCGGTCGTTCCCGGGTTGCCGAATATGTACCCGGCGCCCTCCTGGCGCAGGAGCTCCAGAAACGCCCGCTTCCCCGACATGAACGGCATAGTCGCCTCCGGCGATCCACCCCCTTCTCCCTCCGGGGAGGGAGAGGGATGGGGTGAGGGAGGGTCCGGCCGCGCCCCCTCACCCTGCCCTCTCCCCCGAGGGGAGAGGGGAGCAAAGGTTACCGGATCTTGACGGCCAGCTTGTTGATCCGGTCGGCCAGGCAGCCGGCGCCGAACCCGTTGTCGATGTTCACCACGGCCACCCCGGGAACGCAGGTCGCGAGCATCGCGAGCATGGCGGCGAAGCCGCCGAGCGACACCCCGTAGCCGACGCTCGTCGGCACCGCGATGACGGGCCGGTCCACGAGCCCGCCGACGACGCTCGGCAGTGCCCCCTCCATCCCGGCCACGACGACGATCGCGTTCGCCTCGAGGAGGAGCGGGTGGTGCTCGAGGAGGCGGTGGAGCCCCGCGACCCCCGCGTCGTAGATCCGCTCCACCCGGTTCCCGCGCACCTCCGCCGTGACCGCCGCCTCCTCCGCGACGGGCAGGTCCGAGGTCCCCGCGCTCACCACGGCGACGAGCCCGACCCCGTCGACCGGCTCGGGATTCGCGACGAGCAGGCGCGCCTCCGCGTGATACCGGACGGGGATCCCCGCCGCGAGGACGGCCTCGTGGATCGCCGGCGTCGCTCGGGTGGCAAGGACGTTCCGGTGCTCCCGGGCGAGGCGCTCCAGGATCCCGACGACCTGCTCCGGCGTCTTGCCCTCGCAGAAGGCCGCCTCGGGTGCCCCCGAGCGGATCGCCCGGTGCGTGTCGAGCTTCGCGAACCCGAGGTCCTCGAACGGGAGCCGCCGCAACCGGGCGAGCGCCTCGTCCAGGGAGAGCCGACCCGCCTGGACGGCGGCGAGGAGCTCGCGAAGGCGGTCCGCGTCCACGAGCCCCTCACCCTGCCCTCTCCCCCTGAGGGGGAGAGGGGGGCTTCAGGAGCGCCTCGTTGAGGCTGCCCGATCGGAACCCCCGGAGGTCCACGGTGACGTAGAGGAAGCCGAGCTCCCGGAGCCGCCGCGCGATCGCCTCGGCGCGCCCGTCCTCCCACAGCCGCCCCATCTCCGACCGGTCCACCTCGAGGCGGGCCAGGTCGCCGTGGTGGCGGACGCGGAAGTTCCGGAAGCCGAGCTTCCGGACGAAGGCCTCCGCCCGGTCCACCTGGCGGAGCTTTTCCGGCGTGATCGGTGTGCCGTACGGGAAGCGGGAGGACAGGCACGCCATCGCGGGCTTGTCCCACGTCGGCAGCCCGAAGGCCCGCGACAGCTCCCGGATCTCCGCCTTGCCGAGGCCGGCCTCGACGAGCGGGGCCCGCACGCCCCGCTGCCGCGCCGACGCCATGCCGGGCCGGTGGTCGCCGAGGTCGTCCACGGTGGCGCCGTAGACCAGGTGCCGGAAGCCCTCGGCCGCCGCCACGGGCTCCAGCCGCGCGAACAGCTCCTCCTTGCAGAAGAAGCAGCGGTTCGGCGGGTTCTCCGCATACGCGGGATTGTCCACCTCCCGGGTGCGGACCACGAGGTGGCGGAGCCCGATGAGCCCGGCCAGGCGCCGCGCCTCCTCCAGCTCTCCCTCGGGGTAGCTCTCCGAGTCGGCGGTGACCAGCACCGCCCGGGCACCGAGCGCGTCGCGCGCCGCCCAGCCGAGGAACGTCGAGTCCACGCCGCCCGAGAACGCGACGACCACGCTCTCGAGGTCGCGCAGCACCCCGAGGAGGCACCCGTACTTCCCCCGCGTGTCGGGGGCGAGGGCGCCGAGGCGCGCGTCATTCTCCAAAGCGCGTCATCTCCTCGAAGACCCGGTAGCGGTCCTCGATCTCGGACTCCCGGAGCCTGAGCAGCCGGTTGAGCGAGAAGTCCTCGACCGTGAACGAGGCCATCACGCTCCCGTAGACGATAGCACGCCGGAGCGCCCCGTCGTCCACGGTGCCCGCGCGCGCGAGCGCCCCCATGAACCCGCCGGCGAACGTGTCGCCCGCCCCCGTCGGGTCGAAGACCGAGTCGAGCGGGAACGCCGGGACGAAGAAGAAGCGCTCGGCCGTCGCCATGAGCGCCCCGTACTCGCCGCGCTTCACCACCACCGTCCGGGGCCCGTAGCCCAGGATCGTCCGGGTCGCCTTGATCAGGTTGGCCTCTTCCGTCAGCATCCGCGCCTCGGCGTCGTTGACGACCAGCGCGTCCACCTCGGCGAGGACGCGCCGGAGGGCGGGGCGCTTCCCCTTGATCCAGAAGTTCATCGTGTCGAGGGCGACCAGCCGCGGCCGCTCGACCTTGCGGAGGACGTCGAGCTGCAGCTCGGGGTCGATGTTGGCGAGGAACAGGAACGGGGTCGCCTGGAAGTGCGCGGGGAGGGCCGGGCGGAAGTCGGCGAAGACCCCCAGCCGCGTGTCGAGGGTCCTGGCCTCGTTGAGGTCGTAGCCGTACTCCCCGACCCAGCGGAACGTCGCCCCGTCCGCGACCTGGAGCCCCGCGAGATCCACGCCGCGCCGCGCGAGCAGCTCGAGGTGCGTCCGGGGGAAGTCGCGCCCCACCACCGCGACCAGCCGCACCGGCACGAAGAACGACGCGGCGTAGGCGAAGTAGGTCGCCGAGCCGCCGAGGGCCTCGTCGGCCTTGCCGAACGGGGTCCGGACCGTGTCGAGGGCGACGGACCCGACGACGAGGAGCTCAGCCACGGCGGCGGCCCTTCCGGAGCCGCACCCGCTTCGCCGCCTGCGCCCGGCGCCGCGGGGCCGGGAAGTACTTGCCGATCAGCAGGCCGAGCTTCCTGCGCGTCGCGGGCGGGAACGCCCCCGGGGCCGTGATGACGGCGTTCTTCAGGAGCGCGGGGCACGGGCAGCTCCGCGGCGGCGCGATCAGCGGGACGACGCGCCGCAGGACGTCCTTGGCCGTGGCGACGTTCTTCAGGAGGTTCGCGACGACCGCCTCGACCGTCACGGCCTCCTCGCTCTCGTGCCAGACATCGTAGTCGGTCGCCAGCGCCAGCGTCGCGTAGCAGAGCTCCGCCTCCCGCGCGAGCTTCGCCTCCGGCATGTTGGTCATCCCGATCACGTCCACGCCCCAGGCCCGGTAGATCCGCGACTCCGCCTTCGAGGAGAACTGGGGCCCCTCGATGCAGAGGTACGTGCCGCCCCGGTGGACCCGGGCCCCCGTCCCGACGGCCGCCGCGTAGAGCCGGGAGGCGAGGTCGGGGCACACGGGCTCGGCCATCCCGACGTGGGCGACGATGCCGTCGCCGAAGAACGAGGCGACCCGGCGCCGCGTGTGGTCGTAGAACTGGTCCGGGATCACGAGGTCGAGCGGCGCGATCTCCTCCCGCATGCTCCCCACCGCGCTCACCGAGACCACCCACTCGACGCCGAGCGCCTTGAGCCCGTAGATGTTCGCGCGGAAGTTCAGCTCGGTGGGCATGAGGCGGTGCCCCCGGCCGTGGCGCGGGAGGAAGACGAGCTCGTGCGCCCCGAGCCGGCCGACGCAGTAGGCGTCGGAGGGATCCCCGAAGGGCGTCCGGACCCTCACCCAGCGGACGTCCGTGAGCCCCTCCAGCTCGTAGAGGCCGCTCCCGCCGATGACGCCGATGCGCGCCTCAGCCATCGACCGCCTCTCCCTCGAGGGCATCGTCCGTCACCCCCGTCACCCGCACCCGCGCGAAGCGCCGCCCGAGGTCGCCCGGACCGGCGAAGGCGACCTCCAGGTAGTTCCCCGTCAGCCCAACGAGGAGGCCGCGCTCCCGGTCCCGGTGCTCCAGGACGAGCACCTCCACCTCGCGCCCGAGGTGGGCGCGCCGGAAGGCCAGGTGCTTCGCCGCGCCGAGGCGGCGAAGCCGCGCCGTCCGCCGCCGGATCGCCTCCGGCGGGACCCGCGGCGTCCCCAGGCGCGCGGCCTCCGTCCCTCGCCGGTCGGAGTAGGAGAAGACGTGGAGGTAGCTGAACGGCAGCGCCCCCACGAGGGCCTCGGTCTCGCCGAACTCGGTCTCGCTCTCCCCGGGGAAGCCCGTGATCAGATCCGTCCCGAGCCCGAGGTCGGGCAGCGCCGCCGCGAGCCGCTCGACGAGTCCGCGGTACATGCGGACGCTGTACGGGCGCCGCATCGCCCGGAGGACCCGATCCGAGCCAGACTGGAGCGGGACGTGGAGGTGACGGCAGACCCGCGGCTCCGTGGCGAGCGTCTCCATCAGCTCCGGCGTGAAGTAGGCCGCCAGGATCGAAGAGAGCCGGAGGCGCCCGAGCCCCGGAACCTCGAGGACGCGGCGGACCAGCGCCGCCAGGCTCGAGCGCGGCACGAGATCCCAGCCCCAGTGGCCCAGGTCCACCCCCGTGAGGACCACCTCCCCGTAGCCCGCCGCGACGAGGCTCTCCACCTGCTCGATGACGACGGGGAGCGGCTGGCTCCGGCTCCCGCCGCGCGCGAAGGGCACGATGCAGAACGCGCAGCGGTGCTGGCAGCCGTCCTGCACCTTGACGAAGGCGCGGGTGTACCCCGGCGCGAAGCGGCGGAGCGGGATGACCGGGTCAGGCCGCGGCGCGAAGACGTCGCCCACCCGGACGAGCGGGCGCACCCGCTTGCGCAGGCCGTCGAGCAGGTCGGGGAGCGCGTGCCTGTCCCGCGTCCCCAGCACCAGGTCCACCCCGGGGATGCGCGCGATCGCCTCCGGGTTCGTCTGGGCGTAGCAGCCCGTCACGACGACGAACGCGTCGGGATTACGCGCGACGGCGCGCCGGATCGCCTGGCGGTCGGAGCAGTCCGCACGCGCGGTCACGGTGCAGGTGTTGATGACGTAGAGCTGGGCCGGCTGCTCGAACGACACCGTGCGGAAGCCCCGGGCCTCGAGGAGCGCCTGGATCTCGCTCGTGTCGTACTGGTTGAGCTTGCAGCCGAGCGTCGCGAACGCGACGGTGACGGGCGCCGGGCTCTCGAGGAGCGCAGGCTCAGGCACTGACCGTCGCGACGAACTCGGGCGCCCGAGCCGCCCGCCTCGGCCGCGCGGGGCGCTCCGGCGTCGCGAGCTGCCCGCAGGCGGCGCCGACGTCCTCCCCCTTCGACCACCGGATCGTCGCGGTCAGGCCCGCGTCGAGGAGTGTCCGCTGGAACGCCAGGATCCGTTCGAGAGGGGGACGGCGGAAGCCGGAGCCCTCCCAGGCGTTGAAGGGGATCAGGTTCACCTTGCAGCGCAGCCTTGCGAGCCGCCGGGCGACGCGCCGGGCGTCCGCGACCGCGTCGTTGACCCCGTCGAGCAGCACGTACTCGAAGGTCATCCGCTGCCGGACCGGCAGGGGGAACCGCCGGCAGGCCGCGACGAGATCGTCGAGCCCCCAGCCGCGGTTGACGGGCATCAGGCGCCCGCGCACCTCGTCGGTCGCCGCGTGGAGCGAGATCGCGAGGTTGACGCCGAGCCTCTCCCGCGCGAGCCGCTCGATCCCCTGGACGAGCCCCACCGTGGACACCGTGATGCGGCGGGGGGAGAAGCCGAGCCCCCGGGGCGAGGTGAGGATCCGCAGCGCCTTCACGGTCGCCGCGTAGTTCGCCAGCGGCTCCCCCATCCCCATGAAGACGATGTGGGTGATCCGCTCCCCGGGGCCCAGCGCCTGCCGCGCCGCCATGACCTGGCCGACGATCTCCCCCGCCGTCAGGTTGCGGACGAGCCCCATGGTGCCGGTCAGGCAGAAGGCGCAGGCGAAGCCGCACCCGACCTGGGTCGAGACGCAGAGCGTCAAGCGGTCCCGCTCCGGCATGAGGACCGCGTGGACCACCCGCCCGTCCTCGAGCCTGAGGATGAGCTTCCGGCTTCCGTCGCGCGACACGAGCGTCGAGACGACGTCGGGCACGCCGACCACGGCTTCCCGCTCGAGCCGCGCGCGGAAGGGCTTCGGCAGGTTCGACATCGCCTCGAACTCGCGCACGCCTTTGCCGAAAATCCACGCGGCGACTTGGCGTGCCCGGTAGGCGGGCTCGTCCCAGCTCGTGACGAGGCTCACGAGCTCGTCGGGGGTCAATTCGAGCAGATTCGTCGCGGACATTCCGCCCTCTCGCGCCCTAAGGATACAGAAAGGGTCTGAGGGGGTCAAACGACGGCGCCGCGCGGGACGCCGGCTCCCAAACGAGAGCGTGTTTGTCCACCGTCTCGGTGAGCCGCCCGTGGATAACGTGGTGGGTAACGCGCGGAAGCGCGCGACGGACAAGCTCGGAGGACCGGTGCGCCCACGCGGCGCGCACCCCGGTCCTTCGCTGAATCCTCGGAGGGGGGCTCCGCCCCCCTTGCCATCTCCCCGTCGCGTCTCGTGCGGCTGACGCCGCGCGATCCGCGCCACCCCGCCGGGGGGCCGAACCTCCCCCCAAGATCGTTGCGCGGGCAAAGCCCGCGCTCGGAGCGCTTCGTTCAGGGGCGCGTGGAGAACAATGCCCGGTGTCGCGTTTTCCAGCGAACCGCTAGGTCGAGCGCGTGGCCGCCGCTCCCAGCACCCCGAGGTAGAGGTCCATCAAATTGGTCCCCGTCCCGCCGGTGACCACGAGGTCCCCCAGGGTCGAGAAGAAGGGGTAGGAATCGTTCGCCGTCAGCGCGGCGCGGGCGTCGAGCCCCTTGGCGCGTGCCCGCTCCAGGGTCGTGGCGTCCACGATGGCCCCCGCCGCGTCGGTCGGGCCGTCCGAGCCGTCCGTCCCCGCGGCGAGCACGACCACCCTGTCGAGCGCGGCCAACTCCGGCGCCAGGGCGAGGCAGAACTCCTGACAGCGTCCGCCCTTGCCCGACCCGCGGACGGTGACGGTGGTTTCCCCCGCTGCGATGACGCAGGCCGGGGGCGCCACGGGTTGCCAGGATGACACCGCCTCGCGCAGGACCGCCGCGAAGACCCGCGCGACCTCCCGCGCCTCGCCCTGCACGGAGCGCGTCAGGACGAGCGGGGTGTAGCCCCGGCGCATCGCCTCCTCCCTCGCCGCCTCCACCACGAGCCCGTTGTTCCCGATGACCAGGTTGGTCACGGCGGCGAAGAGGGGGTTGCCCGGCTTGGGCGTCTCCGGCACCTGCCCCCGGGCCCCCGCCTCCAGGTACTGCCGCGCCGCAGACGGGACCCGCCACCGGAGTCCGAAGGTGTCGAGCACCCGCAGCGCGTCGGCGAACGTCGAGGGGTCCGGCTCGGTCGGGCCGGCGGCGATCACGTCGAGCGGGTCCCCGATGACGTCCGACAGGGCGAGCACGAGCATCCGCGCCGGGAAGGCGGCGCGGGCGAGCTGGCCGCCCTTGAGCGCCGAGAGATGCTTGCGGACCGTGTTGAGTTCGGTGATCGTGGCGCCCGCTTCGAGGAGGAGACGCGTGACCGCCTGCTTCTCCGCGAGGCTCACGCCCTCCACGGGCGACGGCAACAGGGCCGAGCCGCCCCCCGAGATGAGCGCCAGCACGAGGTCGTCCGGCCCGGCGCGCCGGACCACCTGGAGCACCTCGTCGGCCGCCCGCTGCCCGCGCTCGTCCGGCAGCGGGTGACCGGCCTCGGCGACGCGGATGCGCTCGAGCGCCAGCCCGCGCGCCTCCTTGACCACGACGAGCCCCTCGGCGATGCGCTCGCCCAGCATCGCCTCCACCCTCGCCGCCATGGCGCCCGCGGCCTTGCCGGCGCCGACGACCACGATGCGGCGCACGCCGTCGAGGTCCAGGCTCCAGTGCGCGGCGCTCAGGCGCCGGCCCTCGAGCGTGAGCGTTCGGCCGACGAGACGGCCGGCGTCGCCCGCCGCGATCCCCGCGTCGAAGATCGCCCGCGCCGTGGCCCTCAGCTCGGCGAGGTCAGCCACGGGCGGGGCCGGCTCAGCCGGCGAGCTGTTGAAGCCGGCGCCCCGCGTCCAGCAGCACGTCGTCGGTCTTCGGGAAGCAGAACCGGATCTTCGTCCGCCCGAGCTCCTGGTGAGCGTAGAAGGACGACCCCGGAACGGTCGCCACGCCGATCTGTCGGACCAGATACATGGCGAAGGCCGTGTCGTCCGCCAGGCCGAAGCGCTCGAGGAAGTGGGCGCACTCGGTGAGGATGTAGTAGGCCCCCCGCGGCACGAACGTCCGGAAGCCCCCCTTCTCGAGAAGCGGCAGGAGCAGGTCCCGCCGCGCTTCGTAGCCCTCCCGGAGGCCGACGTAGTAGGAGTCGGGGAGCCCGAGCGCCGTGACAGCGGCCTCCTGGAGCGGCGCAGGCGCCCCCACCGTGATGAAGTCGTGCGCGCGGCGGATTCCGACGGCGAGGGCTGGCGGGCTGATCGTGTAACCGATCCGCCAGCCCGTGACCGAATACGACTTCGACACCCCGGAGATCGTCACCGTCCGCTCCCACATCCCGGGCAGGGTCGCGATGGGAACGTGGCGGTGGCCGTCGAAGACGATGTGCTCGTAGATCTCGTCCGTCACGGCGACGATGTCGTGCCGCTGGCAGAGCTCGGCGATGATCTCGAGCTCCCTCCGCGTGAAGACCTTCCCCGTCGGGTTGTTCGGGCTGTTGAAGATGATCGCCTTCGTCCGCGGCGTGAAGGCGCGGGCGAGCCGGTCGGGATCGAAGGAGAAGTCCGGGGGCTCGAGCGGCACCCAGACGGGTCGCGCCCCCGAGATGATCGCGCCCGGGCCGTAGTTCTCGTAGAACGGCTCGAAGATGATCACCTCGTCCCCGGGGTCCAGCACGGCGAGCAGCGTCGCCAGCATCGCCTCGGTCGAGCCGCAGCAGACCGTCACCTGCGCCTCGGGGTCCACGGCCCTGCCGTAGAAGCGCTCGAACTTCGTCGCGATCGCCTGTCGGAGGTTCCGGGCCCCCCACGTGATCGCGTACTGGTGGAAGTCACCGTCGATCGCCCGGTGCGCCGCCTCGACGAGCTCCTTCGGGGGCGGGAAGTTCGGGAAACCCTGGGCGAGGTTCACGCCGCCGTACTCGGCGTTGATCCGGGTCATCTCGCGGATCACCGACTCGGTGAAGCCCTGGACGCGCCGGGAGATGGACGGCAACGCCGAACCCCTCACCCGGCCCTCTCCTCCCGAGGGCGGGAGGGGATCTGGCCGCAGGCGGGGCACGCCGGGTCGCGCCGCGCCGCCACGCTCTTCGCCTCGGCCGCGAGCCCGTCGTAGAAGAGGAGCCGCCCCGCCGTCGGCGTCGGGAGGCCGAGGCAGAGCTTCAGCGCCTCGACCGCCTGGAGGCTCCCCATCACGCCCGCCACGGGGCCGAGGATCCCGGCTTCCTCGCACGAAGGGATCGCCCCCGCCGGAGGCAGCGCCGGGACGGCGCACCGGTAGCAGGCCGTCTCTCCGGGGCGGACGACCATGAGCTGACCGTCCCAGCGCACGATCCCCGCCACCACGAGCGGAACGCCCAGGGCCACGCAGGCGTCGTTGACGAGGAGCTTTGTCGGGAGGTTGTCCGATCCCTCCACGACCACCTGCCAGCCCGCGACCACGTCCCGGACGTTGTCGGCCGACAGCCGCACGTGGTAGGGGACGACGCGGACGTCCGGGTTCTGCGCCTCCAGGCGCGCGCGGCCGGAGAAGACCTTCGGGCGCTCGAGGTCCTTCATCCCGTGGAGGATCTGGCGCGAGAGGTTCGACAGCTCGACCCCGTCCGAATCCACGAGGCCGAGCGTGCCGATCCCCGCCGCCGCGAGGTAGAGGGTCGCCGGCGACCCGAGGCCCCCGGCGCCGACCACGAGGACGCGCGCGGCGAGGAGGCGCGCCTGCCCGCCCCCGCCGACCTCCGGCAGGATCATCTGCCGGCTGTACCGGCGTAGCTGCTCCTCGGAGAAGGACCGCGTCACCTCTGGCAGCTCACCAGGCGCTCTGACCGGGCCGAGACCCGAGCAGATCAAGGACGCAAGGCCGAGCCGGCCCGAGGCGTATACCGCATACGTTGAGGGTCGGCGAGGCCTGAGGACGCAGAGATGCGACGGGTGTCGGCCCGGTCACGGAGCGATCACGTCCCGCTCGATCGGGTCCACCGTGATCCCGATCTCCCGGAGCCACGCCACGCCGCGCTCGAGGTCCTCCTCGCGTCCTTCCAGCTCGAGCATGACCCAGCCGTGGGTCGCCGTGACGTCCGCCCGCCGGATGTTCGTCACGACGTCGAAGTCCTTCCCCAACCGGTGAATCACCGGGTCCTTGATCCGCTCGGGGGGGAACGTGAGGGTGACCCGCATCTTGGCCATGGCGCCGCCTTACCGGCCCCCCGCGATCGCCGGCACGATTGACACCTCGTCGCCTTCCTTCAGCGTGGTGTCCTTCCCCTTCAGGAAGCGGACGTCTTCCTCGTTCACGTAGATGTTGATGAAGCGGCGCAGCTCTCCCGACTCCTCGACGAGCCGCTCCCGGAGCCCCGGGAACTGGCGCTCGAGGTCCTCGATCAGCTCCGCCACGTCCTTGCCCTTGGCGTGCACCTCGCCGGCCCCACCGGTCACCCGGCGGAGCGGCGTCGGGATCCGAACCAGAACCGGCATCGGTCAGCTCCTCCCTCCCTGCCCCTCAGGCCTGTGTCAGGGTCTTGAGATCCGCGAGCGCGCGGTCGAAGGCGACCAGGCTCGGCCGGATCCGCACGGGCTCGGCCAGCCGCGTCTCGAGCGCCTCCATCGTCTTCAAGCCGTTGCCGGTGATGCAGAGCACGATCGGCTCGTCGCGCGGGATCTGCCCCTGCTCGATGAGCTTCTTCGCCGCCGCGAGCGTCACCCCGCCGGCCGTCTCGGTGAAGATCCCCTCGGTCCGCGCGAGGAGCGCCATGGCGTCCAGGATCTCCTCGTCCGTCGCGTGCTCCCCCGTCCCCCCCGACTCCTTGACCGCGCGGTAGGCGTAGACCCCGTCCGCCGGGTTCCCCATCGCCAGCGACTTCGCGATCGTCTTCGGCCGCACCGGCACGAGCACGTCCGAGTCCTGCTTGATCATCGTCACGATCGGTCCGCACCCCGCCGCCTGCGCCGCGTACATCCGGGTCCGGACGGGGCCGACGAGCCCCAGGGTTTCCAGCTCCTTCAGGGCCTTCCAGATCTTCGTGATCAGCGACCCGGCGGCGCAGGGGACCACGATGTGCGCCGGCGCGCGCCAGCCGAGCTGCTCCACGATCTCGTACCCGTACGTCTTCGAGCCCTCGGAGTAGTACGGTCGGATGCTGATGTTGACGAAAGCCCAGCGGTACTTGTCCGCCACCTCGGAGCAGAGCCGGTTCACCTCGTCGTACGTCCCTTCCACGGCCACCAGGACGGGCGCGTAGACCAGGGTCCCGAAGACCTTCCCCTGCTCGAGGTCCGCCGGGATGAAGATGAAGGAGCGGAGCCGCGCCTCGGCCGCGTGCGCGGCTACGGAGTTCGCCAGGTTCCCCGTGGAAGCGCAGGCGACGGTGTCGAAGCCGAACTCCTTGGCCTTCGTGATCGCCACCGCGACGACCCGGTCCTTGAACGACCAGGTCGGGTGGCAGACGGAGTCGTTCTTGACGTAGAGCTCCCGGACGCCCAGCTCCTCGGCCAGGTTGCGCGCCCGGACGAGCGGCGTGAAGCCGGCGTGGTGTCCGACGGCGGCCTCCCCCTCGATCGGGAGGAGGTCCTTGTAGCGCCAGATGCTCGGGGGGCCCGCCGCGATCCGCTCCCGGGTGACGACCCGGCGGAGCGCCTCGTAGTGGTAGTCCACTTCGAGCGGGCCGAAGCAGAACTCGCAGACGTGGAGGGGGATCGCCGGGTAGCCGCGCCCGCACTCCCGGCACTTGAGCCCTTTCACCTTCTCCATCGGCCGGTCCTCCGTCTTTCGTCCGCGCCCGGCTCCCCGGCGCCAAGGCGTATCGCCGGCGGCGGGGCGCGGACCGGCTGGGGAATTGAGCCCCGACAAGATTGCCATCATGTAACACGCGCCGCCCCGCGCGTCAAGGAAAGAGGCGTCGTGGACTGCTAAGATCAAGCATGCTGCCGCCGGCCGACCATCGCCCGTGGCCGCCGCCCGACCGCCCGTGGGTGATGACCCAGACGTGGCACGACCTCCTCTTCGCCCACTGGCCCATCCCGGTCGCGGCCCTCCGCGACGCGGTCCCCCCCGCGCTCACCGTCGACACGGCGGACGGCCACGCGTGGATCGGCGTCGTCCCCTTTCACATGACCGTCCGGCTGCGCCGTTGCCCGCCCCTGCCCGGGACGTCGGCGTTCCCCGAGATCAACGTCAGGACCTACGTCACGGTCGCTGGCAAACCGGGGATCTTCTTCCTGAGCCTCGACGCCCCCAGCCCCGTCGCCGTCGCCGTCGCTCGCCGCTGGTACTGCCTGCCCTACCACCGGGCGCGGATCACCGTGGAGCGCCGGGGCGAGCGCATCCTCTACGAGAGCCGGCGCGCCGGCCGGGGAGCGTCGCCGGCCGAGTTCGCGGGGGCGTACGGACCCAGCGGCGAAGTCTTCCGCGCGCGACCGGGCTCGCTCGAGTACTGGCTCACGGAGCGCTACTGCCTCTACGCGCTCGACCGTCGGGGACGGCTCTGCCGCGGCGAGATCCACCACGCACCCTGGCCGCTCCAGGCCGCCGAGGCCGAGATCGAGCGGAACACGATGGCGGCGGCGCGTGGGATCCGGCTCCCCGACACCGCGCCGCTGCTCCACTCCGCGAAGCGCCTCACGGCGGTCTTCTGGCCGCTCGCCCCCGTGGGCAAAAGCGAGGCGTGAGGCGGCCGCCCTGGTACGATGAGGCCGTGCGGCGCCTCGTCCCGGGCCTCGCGCTTCTGGCCTACGGCGGCGCCTTCGCGGTCGCCGCGTTCCGCGGCGGCGTCCCGGCCTTCGACGATCACCCCGGCCAGTTCTTCCGCCTCTGGCACGCGCTCGAGCGCTCGTTCCCCGGCGGCCGCTGGACCGCCGACTGGAACCCCGACTGGTGGGGCGGTTACCCGGAGCTCCAGTTCTATCCACCCGGCTTCGTCCTCGCCGGGGCCGCGATCCGCTTGCTCGGACTCTGGCAGCCCTCGGTCGAGACGGTCTACCAGCTCCTCTGTGCCCTCGTCCTCCTCCTGCCGGCGCTCGCCACCTTCGCGCTCCTCGCCGTCCTCCTCGAGGACGGCTGGCTCGCGCTGCCGCCGGCGTTCCTCGCGCTCACGCTCTCCGCCGGGCTCCCGGGCGGCGTCGAGGAGAGCATGCGCTGGGGCATGCTGACGACGCGGCTCGCGCTCGGTCTGTTGCCCCTCCTCCTGCTCGCGCTCCGTCCGTGGGTCGAGGCAGGGCGCCGGCCCGTCTGGGCGCCGCCGGCCGCCGCGGCCGTCGTCCTCGCGCACCCCTCCGCCGCGCCGGCCGCCGCGGCGATCCTGGCGCTGGCCACGCTCCTCGTCCTGGCGCGCCAGCCCGCCCGGCGAACGGCGGCCGAGGCCGCGGCGATCCTCGTCCTCGCGCTCGCGCTGACGGCCTTCTGGGCCCTTCCCCTCGTCGCCCGCCGCGCCTGGGTCGTCCCGCTCGCCTGGGGGCAGTTCAGTTTCGCGGGCTTCCTCGGGGAGCTGCGGGCGCGGCCCCTCCTCGCCGGGATCCTGCTCGCGGTCCCCCTCGGGTGGGTCGCGGTGGCGCTCCGGCGCCGCGCGTTCCCGGCGCTCGTGGCCGTGCTTCCGGTCGCGACGCTCGCGGCGCTCGCGCTCGACCTCTGGCTCTTCCGCCGCGGGTGGTCCCCCCTCGACCCGGCGCGGCTCGCCGACGCCGTGGTGCTCTCGGCGCTGTGGGCGGGCGGTCTCGGCGTCGGCACGCTCGTCGCGACTCTCACCCGGCGACGCGCGCGCGGGCTCGCGCGCCCGGCCGTCGCGCTCGCGCTGATCATCGTCGCGGCGCTCCTGCCGGGCCCCGCCGGCGCCGAGCCCAACCTCACGCTCTGGCCGGGGGCCGACAAGCGCCCCTGGCCGCGCCTTCCCGAGCTGACCCGCGCCCACGACCTCGAGCGCCTCTGGGGGGCGCTCCGCCGCGACCCCGATCGCGTCCTCTTTCTGACCTCGGCGCTTCGCCTCGGCCACGACCCCGCGTGGTACGCCGCCCACAGCCACGTCTTGAGCCTGGCCCCGCTCTTCGCGGAGCGCGAGATCGTCAACGGGACGTTCACGCACCCCGCGCCGCTGGCGGCCCGCTTCTACACGGGGAGCGCGACGCCGCCGCCGCGGCTCGAGACCCTCGTCGAGGAGCTGGACGGCCAGCGGCTCCTCGGCCAGCCGTGGGACCGCGTCACGCCGGACGCCTTCGAGACGCTCGCGCGCCGCCTCCGGGTCGCGACCGTCGTGGTCCCGACAGCCGATGTCGGGCGCGCGCGCTTCCTCGGGGATCGGTACGTGCGGGCCGACGAGGCGGCGGGGTTCACCGTCCTCGAGCGGCGCGAGCGCCCGTGGCCGCGGCTCGAGCGGATCACCCACCGCCGCTACCGGGTCTTCGTCGAGCCGACGGGCGGCGTCTGGATCCCGACGGGGATTCCGGCCTATCCGCTGTGGCAGGTGAAGAGCCGCCGGGGCGTCCTGGAGACGCGCGTGGACCCCTGGGGCCTCCTCGAGTTCCGCGTCCCGCTCGACGTCTTCGAGGCCGAGCTGGTCTACGCGGAGGGCTGGCTCGAGTGGGCCGCCCTCGGGCTCACGCTCGCTGCCGGCGTGTCCTGGCCTGCCTGGGCGTTCCGCGCTCGACGGGGTTAGGGTCCGGGTAGCGCTCGACCCTCTCCCTATGCGGAAGAGGGGGTGAGCGTCGTCTCGAAGCGGAGGCCGCCGTCGGCGTCGAAGTAGCGAACCTCCAGGCCGGTCTCCGTCACCCGCAGCTCGCCGAAGTTCAAGAACCCGCCGTCGCCCCAGAGCCGGGACGGCCGCAGCGTCTCGTCGAGGAGCCCGGGGTAACCCGTGCTGGCCGAGAGCGGTCCTGCCACCAGCTCGTGGAAGACGAAGCCCGGCAGGGGCTCGAGCCGGACCACCTCGGCCCGGTGGACGTCGGCCACGAGCCAGACGAGGCCCCGTACCCGGTGCGCCCCCAGTTCGCGGACGATCCCCAGCAGCTCGTGCTCGAAGCCGGTCGGGCTCCCCCCGGGGTCGAGGCGGGTGCTCCCGTTGGCCCAGCCGTCGCGCGCGAACCGCCCCGTCGGAATCGAGAGCGGCACGCTCGAGACGACGGCCTTCCAGACCGCATCGGAGTCGGCGAGCCCCTTCAGCAGCCACTCCCGCTGCGCCCGGCCGAGCATCGTCTTGTCGGGGCCGTCCCGCCACATGTTCGAGCTCCGGTACTGGCGCGTGTCGAGGATGAACAGCTCGAGGAGCCGCCCCCAGCGGAACCGCCGGTAGAGGCGCCCCGGCTCCTCGGCCGGCGGGCTGATCGGCCAGTAATCGAGGAACGCCCGCCGGCCGATCGGCATCAGCGGCTCGATCGACCCGGCGAAGTCGTTCCGCACCTCGTGGTCGTCCCAGATGGCGTAGACGGACGTCGTCCGGAACAACGCCTGGACGGCCTGGTCCTCGCGGTTGTACCGATGCTTGGTCCGGTAACCGGCAAGGTCCGTCGCCCGGAAGTCCGCGCCAGGCACGTTCTCGGGAACGGGGCAGCGGAAGTCGGCGTACATCGTGTCCCCGACGAAGAGGAAGAAGTCCGGCCGGCGGTCCGTCATCGCCCGGAAGATCCGGTAGCCCGACCCCGGCGCGCGGCAGCGCCCGCTCCCCCCGAGGTCGCCGCTCCAGAGGAGCGTGACGGGGCGCGCGACCCCGGCGTCGGGCGCCGTGACGAAGCTGCCCTCGACCCGCCCGCCCGCCCCCGTCACCTCGTAGACGTGCCGGGTCCCGGCGGCGAGGCCGTCCGCGCGGAGCTTCACCGTGAGATCGGCTTCGGACGTTGCCTCGGCCGTGAGCCGGCGGCGCCCCGCCTCGCCCCCGGCCGGACGGATCTCGACCTCGACCGGGCCGGCCCCCGGGAGGCGCGCCCACACCACCGCGCTCCGGTCCGTGACCTCGCCGATGGTGACGAGGAGAGGCGGTTCCGCCGCTGTCGCCAGCGCGACGAGCGCGGCGACCGACGCTGCAGACGCCAGCCCAAACCGGACGAGTCTCGTCAGGCGCCCCCCTCACCCCTCCCTCTCCCCGCCTGGGGGAGAAAGGAGGCCCGGGGCTCAGACCAAGGGGTCGTAGCTGAAGTACTGCCCGGAGGTCTCGAGCGGGACCAGGTGGTGGCCGAGCGTGCCGGGCAGCACCTCGGCGAGCCGCTCCGGCGTCCAGCCCTCCGCGTGGTGGATGGAGCGGATCGGGCGGGGCTGCGAGAAGACGAAGATCTCCTTGCCGCGGACGCCGAAGACCTGGCCGGAGATGCTCCCCGCCTCTTCCGTGGCGAGGAAGACGGCGAGCGGCGCGATGTGGTTCGGCCCCATCTTCTCGAGCTTCGCGACCCGCGCCTTCTGCTCCGGCGTGTCCGTGGGGATCGTGCCGATCATCCGGGTCCACGCGAACGGCGAGATGCAGTTCGCCGTCACGCCGTACCGGGCCATGTCGAGCGCGGTGACCCGCGTGAGACCCATGATCCCGAGCTTCGCCGCGGCGTAGTTCGCCTGGCCGACGTTGCCCACGAGGCCGGAGGTCGAGGTCATGTTGATGAAGCGGCCCCAGCGCTGCTCACGGAAGCGCGGGGCGGCGGCGCGCGTCACGGCGAACGTCCCCTTGAGGTGGACCGCGATGACGGCCTCCCACTCCTCCTCGGTCATGTTGAAGATCATCCGGTCGCGGAGGATGCCGGCGTTGTTCACCACGACGTCGAGCCGGCCGAACGCGTCCAGCGCCGCCTGGACGATCCGCTGGCCGCCGGCCATCGAGGTGACCGACTCGTAGCTCGCCACCGCCTGCCCGCCCGCGGCCTGGATCTCGCCGACGACCTCGTCCGCCGGCGTCCGGGCGCCGCCCGTGCCGTCCTCCCGCCCGCCGAGGTCGTTGACGACGACGCGGGCGCCCTCGCGCCCCATCAGGAGGGCGATCTCGCGGCCGATGCCGCGGCCGGCCCCGGTGACGATGGCGACCCGATCTTTCAACAGCATGCGTGTCTCCGCCCCTCCTCCCGACCCTCCCCCCGAAGGGGAGAGGGGGCTACGACACCACCTCGATCGTGCCCGCGCTGTCCTCGCCCACCACCTCGCCGATCCGGACGGCGTCGGCGACGCCGTGCCGCGCCAGCGCCTGGAGGAGCGCCTCGCCCTCCGGCGTGGCGACGAGGAGGCCTCCGGAGGTCTGCGCATCGGCGATGACGGCGCGGAGCGGCTCGGGAATCGCGGGGTCCCAGCGCACGATGCCCGCCACCGCGCGGAGGTTCCGCTTGGTGCCGCCGGGCACGCACCCCGCCTGCGCCAGGGCCACGACCTCGGGGAGCAGCCGGATCCGCCCGGCCGTGAGCCGCGCCCGCACTCCCGAACCCACCGTCGTCCAGCGCAGGTGGCCGAGGAGGCCGAACCCCGTGACGTCCGTGACCGCGTGGACGCGCACCTCCGCCGCGGCCTCGGCCGCGGCGCGGTTCAGGCTCGCCATGGTCCGGATCGCGGCGTCCACCGCCGCCTGGGGCGCGATGCCCTGCTTGATCGCGGTCGAGATGATCCCCGTCCCGATCGGCTTCGTCAGGACGAGGGCGTCCCCGGGCCGGGCGCCCACGTTCTTCCAGATCCGCTGCGGATGGACGAGGCCGGCCACCGCGTACCCCACCTTGGGCTCGCCGTCGTCGATGCTGTGGCCGCCGACCACGCTGACCCCGGCCTCGCGCCCCTTCTCCGCCCCGCCCTTGAGGATCTCCCCCAGGACGCCGAGGGGGAGCTTGTCCTTCGGGAAGCCGACGATCGAGAGCATGGCGATCGGGCGGCCGCCCATGGCGTAGACGTCGGAGAGCGCGTTCGCCGCCGCGATCTGCCCGAAGGCGTAGGGATCGTCCACGATCGGCGTGAAGTAGTCGAGCGTCAGGACGAGGGCGAGCTCGTCCGTCAGCCGGTAGACCGCCGCGTCGTCGCACGTCTCGGGACCGACGAGCACGTTCGGGTCCACGATGGGCGGCAGGAGGCGCAAGACCTGGGCCAGATCCTCCGGCCCGAGCTTGCAGGCTCAGCCGGCGCCGTGGGAGAGCGTCGTCAGGCGCACGGGCGACTCCATCGCCGCATCACCCCCTTCGGGCGTTACGATGCGCCCTGCCGGCGGCGGGATGCCGCATTATAGGCAGGGCCCGCGCAGCGCGTCAAACCGGCGCGGCCTCGTCGCGCCGCGCCTCGAGGATCCGGATCGCCTCGGCCCCCAGGACGAAGACGATCGCGGAGTAGTAGACCCACATGACGAGCGCGATCATCACGCCGAGCGGTCCGTACACCGTGCGGTAGACGTCCGCCCCCTCGATGTAGAACCGGAAGAGCTGCTTGGCGAGCTCCCAGAGGAGCCCGGCGAGGACGCTTGCGGTGAGCACGCTCGACCAGGGGATGCGCTCGCGCGGGACGAAGCGGTAGAGGACGGCGAACAGCACGCTGTCGAAGGTCACGGCGAGGAAGAGCCCCGTCCACTCGAAGAGCGAGACGAAGATGAACCCGTGCCGGAAGAGGGTGACCGGCCCCCGCATCCAGGCGAACCCGGCCGTCACGCCGACGGTGACGAAGAAGAGGACGGTCAGCACCACGATCATCCCGAGATCGACCAGGACCCCCCGGAAGAACCCGCGGCCTTGCATCCCGAAGATCCGGTTCAGGACGTACCGCGTCGCGGCGAAGAGCTGCGTCGAGAACAGGAGCAGGATCCCCGTGCCGAGGAGGGTGGAGACCCCGCGGGCCCGCACGACCCCCATGAGGATCTGCTCCATCTCCGTCTGGTAGACGGGCACGATCTCGCCGAGCTGGGCCACCACCTCCTGCACGGCCGTCTCGTCGGTGAGCAGGAACCCGCCGCCGGCGATCAGGAGCAGGGTGAAGGGGACCACGCAGATCACCACGTAGAAGGACAGGCCCGCCGCGAGGAAGAAGCCGTCGTGCCGGTGGAAGGAGCGGACGACCTCCCGGAGCAGGCGGGTCATCGGGTCCCCCCGCACCCCCGCCCCCTTTCGTCCAGATCGCCGGGACGGCTCGGGCCTGCGGCCCTCACGACGTCCCGTCCCCCCGGCAGCCTCAGGGGGGGAGGGGGGACGCCTGCTTCCCCGTCGCCGCCGGGGCGGCCGGTGGACCCGGGATGCCTCATGGCGGGAGGAGGCCCCGCGGGCGGCTAGCGGGCGCGGGCCTCCCGCGGCAGCCAGGCGAGGGAATCCTCGGTTTTCCCGGAGGGGCGGTACTCGAGCCCGACGTACCCGTCGTAGCCGGCCGCCTCCAGCGCCGCCAGCAGGTTCGGGTAATTGACCTCGCCCGTGCCGGGCTCGTGCCGGCCGGGCACGTCGGCGATCTGGACGTGCCCGATCCACTGGAGGTTCTTCGTCAGCGTCTCGATGAGCTGCCCCTCCATGCGCTGCATGTGATAGGCATCGTACTGGAAGCGCACGTTCGGCTCGTTCACCTCACGGACGATCTCGAGCCCGAGCCGCGAGCGGTCAAGGAAGTAGCGCGGGCTCTCCCAGGTGTTCAGCGCCTCGATCAGCAGCGTCATCCCGGCCGCGCGCGCCCGGGGGGCGGCCGCCTTCAGGTTCTCGACGACGGTCCGGCGCATCGCGTCGTCGGAGCACCCCTCCACCCGGTTCCCGGCGAGGACGTTCAGCCGCCGGCAGCCGAATCGCTTCGCCGTGGCGATGGCGTCATCGATGGTCTTCTGGAGGTGGTTCCGGCGCGCGGGGTCGCAGAGGTACCCGCGGTCACCCGCCGCGAAGTCGCCGGCCTCGGGGTCGAAGAGCACCAGCTCGAGACCGTGGCGCCGGAGCTCGCGCTCGACGCCGTCCTGCTCGACGTTGTGGGCGAAGAGGAACTCGACCGCCCGGAAGCCCGCGGCCGCCGCGCGCCCGAAGCGCTCGAGGAACGGCGTCTCGTTGAAGAGAAGCGTCAGGTTCGCCGCGTACCGGATCATTCGGGACTAGGTCGCCGGGGGCGCACGCCCTCAGCGCCCGCCGCGCGCCAGCCGCTCGGCGTTCTCCGAGGCGATCCGGCGCGCCACGTCCGGCGGGAGGTCGCGAAGCCATGCCCGCGTCCACTCCTGCACCCCGGGCAGCTCCGCCCAGCGCGACGGCACCCACGTGTCCGTCCCGACCATGAACCGGTCGGGGTGCTTGAGGAAGAGCGCGCGCCACGCGGGGTCCGGCCGGCCTCCCGGGGCGACGTCGGAGCGGAGCGCCAGCTCAACCGAGAGCCGCGCGTGGCGGTCGAGCAGCCGCCCCACCACGTCGGGTCCGGCCGACATCCCGGCGTGGGCCCAGAGGATCGGGACGTCAGCGACCAGCCCGACCAGGATCTCGACGGCCTCGGCGTCGCAGTGGCAGTGGAGGAAGAGCCTGCCCCGGCGCGCCAGCTCCGCGACCTGGCGGACGACCGGCGCGCGGGCGTCCCCACCGCTCAGGTGGAACTCGCCGATGCCACGGTAGACCCCCCGCCGGAGCCGCTCCTCGAGGTACCCGACCACGCTCGGGTCGCGGTGCCAGCCTCCGAGGTCCCCCCGCTCGCGGTATGGCCGCAGCACGGGGACGATCCGGTCCGGCGCGGCCTGGTAGAGCCGGAGGGTCCCGTCGTCGGGCGTGCTCGAGACGAACGCCCGCCGGACGCCCGCCCGATCCAGGATCGCGAGGACCGCCTGGGGCGAGTAGGCGTCCCACGAGCTCTGGCTGTAGTGGAGGTGCGTGTCGGTCAGCGGCAGGTCGTCCGACGCGCCCCGGGCCTGGACGGCGGCGAGGCAGGCGAGCGCGAGGGCAGCCCCCACGGGAACGCCGGCCCGGAAGCGCATCGCCCCCAACTATATCAGATCTCCGGAGGGGGGCTTCGCCCCCCTTCCGGACCTCCCCCCGGATCGATTGCGCGGGCAAAGCCCGCGCTCGGAGCGGGTCGTTCAGCAGCGCGCGGACGGCCCATCCCGCTCTTGGGTGTTTCGAGCTTGGTAGGCCAGCGATCTAGGGGGTGAACACCTCGTTGAGCGCGCTGAACGATCCCCCGGGGCGGGGGCCCCCGGAGATGACGTGGATCCGGCCCTCGTGGGCGATCGCGGCGAGGCCGTGACGCCCGGTCGGCATCGGTCTCAGCGTCACCCACCGATCGCCCTCCGGCTCGTAGGCCTCCACCTGGCGGAACGTCCCGCCCGGCGCCTCCCCCCCGAAGACGTACAGCCGCCGGCCGAGGACCGCAGCGGCGATGCCGCTCCGCGCCGTCGGCAGGGGCGCCCGCCGGCCCCACGTGTCGGCCGCCGGGTCGTAGCCCTCGTGGGCGTCGAGGTTCCGCCCGTAGTCCCCCCCGAGGCGGCCGCCGACGACGTGGAGCTTGCCGTCGACCGCGCCCGCCGCGTGGTGGTCTCGCGGCACGGCCATCGGCGCGCGCGCCTCCCACCGGTCCCGTGGGGGGTCGAAGACCTCGAGCGCGCCGGTGTTCTGGCGACCCCGGGCAACGCCCCCGACCGCGTAGATCCGCCCGTCGATCGCCGCGACGGCGAGCGCGCCCCGGCCCGTCGGCAGCGGCGCCCGCGCCTGCCACCGGTCGGCCCCCGGGTCGTACTCGAACACGGTGTCGAGGGCGCTCCAGACGAGACCCGCGTAACCGCCGATCACGTAAAGGCGCGCGCCGACGGCCACCGCGGCGGCGTGATGGACGCCGACCGGGAGCGGCGCCCGGCGCTCCCACCGGTCCGCCTTCGGGTCGTAAGCCTCGACCGCGTCGCCGCCGCCGAATCCGAACCCCCCGATGACGTAGAGCCTGCCGTCCAGCGCGGCGCCCGTCACTTCCGTCCGGCTCGTGAGCATCGGGGCCGCGCTCCGCCACGCCCCGCCTTGGGCGCGCGCCCGCCGGACGAGGCCGAGTGGCCCGAGGCCCGCCCCGAGGGCCATGACCCGGAGGAGGGCGCGGCGGGAGCGGTCAGTAGAGCCCACGAACGAGGCCCCCGTCCACCTGGATCGCGACGCCGGTGACGTACGAGGCCCGCTCCGAGGCGAGGAACACGACGACGTTCGCGATGTCCTCCGGATCCCCGAACCGGCCGAGGGGAACCGAGGCCTGCTCCTCCCGGGCGAACGCCTCGTAGTCGAGCCCGGCGGCCTTGGCCCGCGACACCAGGGCGCCGCGGAGGCGGTCGGTGAGGATCCGGCCCGGGCAGACGGTGTTGATCGTGATCCCGTCGCGGCTGACCTCGTTGACGAGCGACCGGACCAGCCCCTGGACGCCCGGACGGATCGCGTTCGACAGGAGCAGCCCGTCGATCGGCTGCTTGATCGAGGTGGACTGGATGTTGATGATCCGTCCCCAGCGGCGTCGGCGCATGTGCGGGAGCGCCTCCCGGACCATCCGGACGACCGACAGGAGATTCGTCTCGAAGGCGGCCTGGAAGTCCGCGTCGCCGAACTGGCCGAAGGGTCCCGGAGGCGGCCCGCCGGAGTTGGTCACCAGGATGTCCACCCCGCCGAACGCCTCCACCGTGCGGGCCACCAGGCCACGGATCTCCTCGGCTTTCCCCACGTCGGCGGGGATCGCCAGCACCTCCGTGCCGGTCTCCGCGCGGATCGCGTCGGCGGCCTTGCGGAGATCGTCGGCCGACCGGGAGCAGATGGCGACGCGGACCCCCTCGGCGGCGAGCCCACGGGCACAGGCCCGCCCCATCCCCTTCGACGCCGCGGCGACGAGCGCGGCCTTACCTTCGAGTCCCAGGTCCATCCTCGCCCCCCTCCGCGTCCTCCCCCGCCGGCGCCGTCCCGGACGCGTCGGCCTCGAGCCGGTAGAACTCCGCCCGGTCCTCGCTGACGATCTCGACGCGGCGCACCGCGTTCTCTCGCATCACGTCGAAACGCACCCGCTCGCCGGGCTCGTGGCGCCAGAGCGCCTCGTAGAGACCGCGCCGCGTCTCGACCGCCGTGTCATCCACGCTCAGGATCAGGTCCCCCTCCTTGAGACCACCGCGCTCGGCCGGGCTGCGCGGCACCACACCGGCCACCATCAGCCCCTCCTCGACCGGGTGGGGGAAGAATCCGATCCACGCGCGCCGGGGGCGGCTCACGACTCGGCCGAAGCGGACGAGGTCCGCCCGGTGCAGGGTGAAGTACTCGACCGGGATCGCGAACGAGTGCCGGCCGACCTCGTTCAGGTTGAGCGAGGCGATCCCGACGACGCGCCCGCGCATGTCGAAGAGCGGCCCGCCGCCGAATCCGGGATTCGGGCAGGTCGTCATGATCCCGCGGTCGAGGAGGTACTCCCAGTGCGCGTCGAACTCGCCGAGATAGGTCACGACGCCGCCGGCGACGCGCCGCTCGCGCGGTCCCGTGGCCGCGATGACGAACACGGGCGCGCCGGCGCTCAGGCCCTCGAACGAGCCCGGCACGGCGACCGGCAGGCCCGCGATCCTCGCCCGGAGAAGGGCGAGACCGCTCTCGAAGTCCTGGGCCGCGACCGAGGCCGCCACGCGGCGTCCGTCGGGGAACGTCACCTGGAGCCGGCGCGCCCCCATGACCACGTAGTTCACGGTGAGGACGAGACCCGCCGGATCCACGACCACGCCCGAGCCCATGCGGTCGGTGCCGAGGATCGCGGCGGACGGATGTCGGGCGGGGACCCGAGCCGTGATGTGGGCCGTCACCGGGATCAGCGCGCGCACGAGGCCGACGGGCGCGTCCACGCCGCTCAGCCGAGCCCGAGGAGCCGCTGGAGGACGGGGACCTCGGCGAGCTTTTCGGGGGTCAGCGCCTCGGGGTAGATCCCGCGGGGGCGGGGGTGTGCCGGTGTCACCCGGATCGGGCCGTCCGGCGTCACGACGACGTCCACCGGGATGTCGTGCGGCAGCATCTCGAGCGCCTGCGGCACCATCTGGATCGAGTGCACCGTCGTGACGATCGGGGTGCCGGGGCCCGCCTTTCCCGCCTCGACGAGCAGGGCGTACTCGAGGTCCGAGAAGCCACCCCCCTTCCCCACGCGCGCGCCCTTGCCGTTCAGCGCGACCGACCCGCAGACGATGAGGTCGATCCGCGGCACCGCCTCGAGTGGGACGCGGCGCCCGAACCGCTCGGCGCCCTTGATCGACGCCGCCTGGAGCGCCCGCGGGCCGAGCCGCGCCGGGTCGAGCTCAATGAAGCACTCGAGCTCCCGCAGGCGCGGCACCGCCATGAAGACGACCTTCCCCTCGCGGAGCGCCATGCGGCGGACCGGGAGCTGCGGGGCGTCCGGGTTGACCTTGACGACGCGCGCCGCGCGCCACGGGGGCAGGCTCTGGAGGTGGAGCGCGGCCCGCTCGGCGCCGACGAAGTTCGGGATGCGCCCCTTCGTTCCGGGAAAGCGCGCGACGCCGCGGACTTCCATCGCGCGCCAGATCATCTCGCGCACCTCGGCCTTCGAGGTCGGCAGCGCGGGGGTCATCGGCCGGAGTCTAGGCAGACTCGCCGGGGGGTGTCAAGGCGCGCCGGCTCTTCGTCAGGCTGTCAACCTTGCTCTCCTCGGACACGCCCGCTACAATGCGTCGTGGTGGAAATCATCGAGTACGCCGATTACCTCTGACCCTGGTGCTACCCGGCGGCCGTGCGCCTCCGGCGACTCCAGGCCGAGCTCCGCGGCCGACTGACCCTGCGCTGGCGCGCCTTCCCCCTCCGCCCGACTCCCGATCCGACCGCGACCTTCAAAGGCACCTACCGGGAGGAGGCGTGGCGCCGCTGCGCCGAGCTCGCCGCAGATGCCGGCGTCACCTACCGGCTGTGGGAGCGGCCGGACTACCCGACCTGGAGCATGCCCGCCCTCGAAGCCGCGAAGTGCGTCACGCTCCAGGGTGAGGAGCTCTTCGAAGCGCTGCACCTCCGGCTCTACCAGGCGTTCTTCACCGACGGCGTCAACATCGGCGCCCCGGGGGAAGTGGTGGGTGTCGTCCGGACGCTGCCCGGTCTCGACGTGAATCGCTTTCTCTCGGACTACGAGGCCGGGCGGGGCCGCCAGCCCGTGCTCGACGACTACGAGTCGGCCGTCCAGGAGCACGGCGTCCGCGCGATTCCCACGGTCGTCCTCGACGGGGGACGGCGGATCGTCGGCGCTGTCCCGCTCGCCGAGTACCGCCGGCTGATCGCCGCCTGACCCGCCCCGGTTCCCCGTGACCGACGTCCAGCCCGGTCCCCTCCATGCCGACACCGAGGACCCCTGGCGGGTCTTCAAGATCATGGACGAGTTCGTCGCGGGCTTCGAGGCGCTGGCGGTGATCCCGCCGGCCGTCGCATTCTTCGGATCGGCCCGCGCGACGCCCGAGGAGCCCGCCTACGCGCTCGTCGAGAAGACCGCGCGCCTCCTGGCCGAGAGCGGGTTCACGATCCTCACGGGCGGCGGCCCGGGAATCATGGAGGCGGCGAACAAGGGCGCCATGGAGGCCGGCGGGCTCTCCGTCGGGCTCAACATCGACCTCCCGCAGGAGCAGGCGCCGAACCGCTACCTGTCGAAGCTCGTGAACTTCCGCTACTTCTTCGTGCGGAAGGTGATGTTCGTCAAGTACTCGGTCGGCTTCGTCATCGCCCCCGGCGGTTTCGGCACGCTGGACGAGCTGTTCGAGGCGACGACGCTCGTCCAGACGCGGCGGAGTCGCCCGATCCCGATCATCCTGCTCGGCTCGGTCTACTGGCAGGGGCTGCTGGACTGGCTGCGACAGGTCGTGGTGACCGAGCGCCGGGTGTCTCCCCGGGACCTCGCCATCCTGCGCATCGCCGACACCCCCGAGGAGGTCCTCCGCCACCTCCGGGTCGGGAGCCCGGCCCTCCCCTAGTCGACCCGGAGCGGGGCTCCGCCCCCCTTCCGGAACCTCCCCCCGCGAGGGATTGCGCCGGCAAAGCCGGCGCTCGGAGCGGAACACCATGAGCCGCGCGGTCTTGCTCAAGCGAGTCGCCCGGCTTACCGGGACGAGCTCCTAGCTCAGGAGCGCGCGGTCGCCTGACACGCGCCGGTGGTTTTCAGCACCCGCCAGGGCCCGGGCGCCGCGCGCCCGGGCGCTACCAGTCGAGCTCGAGCTGCCGCTCGCGCTTTCCCCGCTCCGCCGGGGCGGGCTCCCGCTCGGTCGTGGGCGGCGGCTCTTGCCGCATCCGACCCGGGAGCCCATACCGCTCGCGGAGCTCGCCGACCAGGGTTCCGATCTCGGCTTCCACGCGCCCCGGCGCGTAGGCGCGGTCGCCCGGATAGAGCCGTCGGTAGAGCGGGAGGAGCTCCGGCGCCTCCGCCCCGAGGAACACCGTGAAGTGCGCCTTCACCTCGGGACGCAGGTGCAGGACCCGCGTTCCGAGGAACCGCGCCCCGTGGTCGGCCGCGGCGCGGATGACGGCCTCGAGGTTCGCGCGGTCCGCCGTGAGCCCCGGGATGATCGGAGCCAGGAGCACGCCGACCGCGATCCCGGCGGAGGCCAGCGTCGCCACGGCCCGGAGCCGCTGGGCCGGCGCCGGCGTCCCCGGCTCGAGGCGGCGCCACCGCTCGATGTCCAGGGTCGTCACGCTCACGCACACGGTCGCCCCAGCGCGCCGGCCGAGCTCGGCCAGGACGTCCCGGTCGCGGACGACCATCGTCCCCTTCGTCACGACGCTCGCGGGCGTCGCGGCCGCGGCCAGCGCCTCGAGGACGCCTCGCGTCAGGCGGTAGCGCCCCTCGATCGGCTGGTACGGGTCGGTCGCCGTGCCGATGGCGACGGCTTCGCGGCGCCACGTGGGTCGCGCGAGCTCCGCGCGCACCACCTCCGGCGCGTTCACCTTCACGAAGATCACCGAGCTGAAATCGTCCCCCGCCCCGAGCTCGAGGTAGGTGTGGTAGCGGCGGGCGAAGCAGTAGTGGCAGCCGTGCGTGCAGCCCCGGTAGGGATTCGCGCTCCAGCGGAACCCCATGCCCTGGACCGGGTTCAGGACGCTCTTCGCCCGGGTCTTCTCGTAGCGGACCCCGCGCACGCCTGGACTATACATCTGACGAGGCCTTCAGGCAATAAGAAACCGGGGCCTCCCGAGCCGCCCCGGTCCCCCGTGCTGGCCCGGCCTACCGACGGCCCCAGCCGCCTCCGCCCCCCCCGGGGCCACGCCCGCCGCCCCCACCCCGCGGGCCCCGGCTGGGCTGGGGACGCGCCTCGTCCACGACGAGGTTTCGGTCGCGGAAGAGCCGACCGTTCAGTTGCTCGATCGCGCGCTCGGCCTCCTCCTTCGTGGCCATCTCCACGAAGCCAAAGCCCCGGGGCCGACCCGTAAACTGATCGGTGATGATGCGGACCGACTCGACGGTGCCGGCCTGCTGAAACAACTCGCGCAGGTCCTCCTCCGTCGCCTGGTAGGACAGGTTGCCCACGAAGAGCTTGGCGGACATCTCTGGCACCTCCTCAGAGGCCGGCACAGACAAGAACGCCCCCAAAGAGCCGAACCTCTTTGAGGGCACTCGACCGCGACGCCGCTGCCAACGGTGATCCTTCGCGCCGGGTCCACCCTAGCCGGGGGCCTCTACCCTGTCAAGGGGTTTCCGCCCGGGGCCGGCTGGTCAGGAACTCACCCGCCGAACTCCCGCCGCAGCGAGTGCCCTGGTGAGAAAGCATCCACCGATCCGGCCGCTGCTGGCCTGAAACCCTTGCTCCAATCCATGGTTGCGGCACAGCCTTGCCGTTGGTACCCGGGATGCACCGGTAGTGAGGCATGAAGACCCGCGCGACCCAGCCCGCCGAGGTGCTGACGATTCAGGACGTCGCCCACTACCTGAAGCTCCCGGTCTCCACGGCCTATCGGCTCGCCGAGCGTCGCGAGCTGCCCGGCCACAAGGTCGGGCGCCAGTGGCGCTTCCACCGGACGATCCTCGACGACTGGTTTCGGGAGAGCGCGGTTCTCACCCCGGCGACCATCCTCGTCGTCGACGACGAGGATCCGGTGCGGCAGTTCCTGACCGCCGCCCTGCAGGCCCCGCTGCGCCACGTCCTCGCCGCGGCCAACGGCAAGGAGGCCCTGCAGATCGCCGACGCGACGGAGCTGGACCTCGTCCTCCTCGATCTCCTGATGCCGGGGATGAACGGGGTGGAGACCTTCGCGAAGCTCCGACGGATCCAGCCGGAGCTGCCGGTCGTGATCCTGACCGCCTATCCCGACTCCGACCTCGTCGCGCGAGCGCTCGACACCGGCCCGTTCACGCTCGTCAACAAGGCCGTCGGCCTCAGCCAGATCGAGCGGGCTGTCGAGGTGATCCTGGGCCGCTGACCGGCCGGCGCTCCCCGTCCCGCGAGCCCGAGCTCCACGCGGGCATGCGCCTTCCTCCGAGAGTTACTCGAGGACGCCCAGCTTCCCGTTGTGGGAGCCGAGGTACCAGAGCCGGCCGCCCGCGTCGAGCGTCATCTTCCGCACGCCGCTCCCCGCGTGCGGGAGCTTCACGACCCGGAAGCGGCCGGTCTTCGGGTCGAACCGTGCCACCGTGTCCGCCGAGAACTCGCTCACCCAGACCCGCCCCGCCGCGTCCACGTTGACCGCGTAGGGCCCCGAGGGGTTCGACGGCATCTTCCACTCCTGCATCCGGCCGGAGTCGGGGTCGAGCCGGCCGATCCGGTCCACTCCGTACTCCGTGAACCAGATCGCGCCGTCGGGGGCCGTGGCCATGCGCCGGGGGCGCGAGTTCCGCGTCGGCGTCGCGAGCTCGTCGAGCGTCCCCGTCCTGGGATCGAGGCGTCCCAGGTGGGCGCGCCCGAACTCGCAGAACCACACGCGCCCGTGCCGGTCCAGGGTGATCCCGTACGGCCGTGCCCCCGCGCTGGGCACCGCGTACTCCCGCGCCTCGCCGGTCGCGGGGTCCACCCGAACGATCCGGTTACCGACCTGCACCGTCCCCCAGATCGCCCCGTCCGGCGCGATCACCGGCGTGTGCGGGTCTCCGCCCGACGGGAGGGCGTACGCCTTGATCTCACCGCTCCTGGGATCGAGCCGGCCGAGGTATCCGCCGCCGTTGGCGGTGAACCACACGCGCCCGCCCGCGTCGATCGCGAGCCCGTGGGGTCGGGTGTTCGGCGCGAGCGGAAACTCCGTCCACTTCCCCGTGCCCGGGTCGAACCGCGCGAGCTTGTCCCCACCCATCACCGTGACCCAGATGCTCCCATCGGACGCCGCGGCCGGGTCGTGCGGGTACCGCGGGGTCGGCAGGTCGTACTCGACGATCTTTCCCTTGACCTCGCGCAACCCCCCGGGGGTGAGCCCGTAGAAGCTCCCGCCGGCCTCCGCCAGCACCACGGAGCACGCCACCCCGAGCGCCACGGCCAACACTCGCCATCGGTGCATTCTCCCCCTCCCACTAGATCGGGATCTCGAGACCGATCCCCTGCGCGCGGGCGCGTGCGACCACGCGCACTGCGACCGCGACGTCTTCCATCGCGACGCCCTGGGACTCGAACAGCGTGATGTCGCTCGCCCGCTGGCGGCCCGGGTGCTTCCCCGCCACGATCTCCCCGAGCTCGTGCACCGCATCCCACCCGATCACCCCCTGCTCGATCGCCGCCACCAGGTCTCCGCACTCGACCTGGGCCTGCTCCAGCGAGTCGGTGACGATCAGACTCGCGCGCCGCACCGCCTCGACGTCGATCTCCGCCCGGGCCAGCGCGTTCGATCCGGCCGCGTTGACGTGGGCCCCGGCCTCGATCCACGCCCCCTCGAGCACGGGCGTCTTCGAGCTGGTGATCGTGACGAGGATCGAGGCACCCTCCGCCGCCGCCTCGGGCCGGTCCGCCGGCACGACCGGAACCGCGAGCGTCTGGGCCAGGCTCTCCGCGAACCGCTTCCGCCGCTCCGGGTCGCGGCCGTAGACGCGGACCTCGCGCACGGGACGCACGGCGCACACCGCCTCGAGCTGCGACCCCGCCTGCCACCCCGTCCCGTAGCAGCCGACCCGGTCCGCGTCGGCTCGCGCGAGGTGCTTCGTCGCGACCCCCGACGCCGCCCCCGTCCGCATCTGTCCCAGGCGGTCGGCCTCGATCACGGCGAGCAGCGCGCCCGTCTCGGCCGAGAACAGGAGCACGACGAACTTCGCCCCGCCCCGCACCGTGGCGTACGCCTTGAGGCCCATCACGCGCCCCTCGGGGAGCGCCGCCGCCATCACGTGGAGCAGCCCGCCGGGGACCGGGAGGCGGACGCGCGATCGATTGGTGAGCCTCCCCTCGCCCTGCCAGCGGAACACCTCCTCCGCCGCCTCCAGGGCGACAGACATCGGCAGGAGCGCGGTGACGTCGGCTTCGGTCAGGACGAGCGCCATGCGGCCTCCCTCGGCGACCTCCGCCCCGGGCAGGGCCAGGCGGGAACGGGCGGCGCCGCTTTCCCGTCCCGGAGGGCGGCCACCGCGGCCACGAGCCCGCCCTCCCAGGCCGCCGTGTCGAGGGGCAGCGCCGGCCGGGCGTGCTCGAGCTTGGCGAGCCCCTCCGTGAGGAGCGAGATCGCACCCTCGCGGTTCCGTTGCTGCGCGTGGTGGAGCCCCACGGCCACCTGGATCAGCCCCTGGAGCGCCGTACGCTCCGCGCCCTCGGCGCGTATCCAGGCCGGCTCCAGCCACTCGTGGACCTCGAAGTAGAGGCCGGCCCCGGCCAGGAGCGCCGCCCGCTCGAGCAGGCCGGCGAGGCCCCGGCCCCCGGGGAGCGCCGGGCGCGCGGCGAACATCCCCGCCGCGGCCGCGGCGCGTCGACAGAGCGCCTCGCGGTGGGCCCGGTGTGCGCCGAGAAGCCGTACGCGGCCGGGTCCCGCCGACTCGAACCAGCCCGTGGTCGCGAGTCGGGCGGCGGTCCCGGCCCCCACGACCCCGTCGGCGCTCCGGCAGAAGGCGCCGAGCGCCGCCAGGGTCTCCCGGGCCTCGGCTCGGTCGAAGGCGTCGAGGATCAGCTCGGCGAGGCGGTTCCGGAGCCCGATCGGGAGGGCCGCCCCGCGCGGGGCGGGTGCGGCGTCAGGCACCCGTCGCGTCCGGGCGACGGGCGGCACCGGCCGTGCCGGCGCGCGCGGCGGCCTTGGCGAACAGCTCCTCGCCGAGCTGGAGGGGCGCACCGCGCCCCCCCTGCCGGAGCATGATCCACTCGCCGAGGATCGAGAGCGCGATCTCCTCGGGGGTCCGCGCCCCGATGTCGAGCCCGATGGGGCTCCGGAGCGCCCGCACCCGCTCGGCCGCGAGCCCCTCGGCCAGGAGGCGCTCCGCTACCAGGATCGCCTTGCGGCGCGAGCCGATCAAGCCGACGAAGCGGGCCGGCGTCCGCAGCGCGGCCTCCGTCGCCTCGTAGTCGAGGTCGTGGTTGCGCATGGCGACGACGACCGCCGTCCCCGGCGCGACACGGAGGCGCCGGAGCGCCTCGCCGACCGGCGCCGCGATCACCTCGTCCGCCTCGGGGAAGCGCCCGCGGCTCGCGTACTCGGCCCGGTCGTCGATCACGGTCACACGCACCCCCAGGAACCGGCCGAGCGTGGCCAGGGCCTTGCCCACGTGCCCCGCCCCCACGACGACGAGCGCCGGCGTCGGCGCGAAGGCCTCCGCGTAGAGGCTCGTGCCGGCGACGGCGACGAGCTCCGCCCCTTCGCGCGCGAGGACCCGACGGCCCAGCTCCGCGGCTTCGCGTTCGAGCACCGGATCGCCGAGGTTCCCCGCCGCCTCCCCTTCCCGCACGAGGAGCCGCGCCCCGGCCCGCGGGCCCCGGACCAGCGTCACGAGCGCGACCGGCTCCCCGCGTGCCGCGGCCCCGGCCACGTCGCGGAGCCAGCCGAGGGCGCTCTCGCGAAGCGGCTCGATGAAGACGACCATGGTTCCCCCGCAGGCGAGCCCCCATTCGTCCGTGCCCGTCGAGAGCGCATACTCCCGAAGCACGGGCTCACCTCCGCCGAGCCGCGCGGCGGCCTCCCGCATCGCCTCGGCCTCGACCGCGCCGCCCCCGAGCGTCCCGGCCGCGCCCTCGCCGCCCGTGACGAGCAGGCGCGCCCCGACCTTCTGGGGCGTCGAGCCGCTCGTCGCGACGACCGTCGCGAGCGCCGTCCGGCCACCACCCTCCAGTCGCTCGAGCGCTCGGCGGAAAAGCTCCACGCTCATTTCGGTCCCATGATAGCAGAGTGGCCGAAGCCCCTCACCACGCGCACCACGCGCGTCCCCGCCAGGAGGTCGTGGAGCGCGCGGTGGTCGCGCCGGAAGGCCGCGACGGCGAAGCCCGCGCCGAAGAGGAGGACGGACAGCCACCACGCCGCCTGGCGACCGAGCGCGTGGAGGTAGCCGATCGGGCCCCCGCCGCTCCCCACCACCCGCACACCGAGGAACAGCTTTCCGAGGGTCCGGCCATCCGTCCCGTGGCCGAGGACGAAGTAGGCGTTCGGCACGACGAGGACGCAGGCCTGGACCAGAGCCTGGGCGACCAGCGCGCGCCGCGCCAGCAAGGATGCGAGCGCGAGCCCGATCTCGAGCAGCGCGCCGACGACGGCCAGGTCCACCACCAGCGCCGCGGCCCGCCGCAGAACGCCCGCCGGGGGAGGGGCACCGGCGGAGTCGGATTGGGCGCCTTCCGGCGCCGCGGGCCACGCGCTCGCGTCCATGGGCAAACGGTATAATACCGTCACCGCCCATGATCTCCGTCGCCGACGCGCGGGCGCGGATCCTCGCCGAGGTCGCGCGCCCGACCTCTCCCGAGGCGGTCGCGGTCGCCCACGCCCTCGGCCGCGTCCTGGCCCGCGACATCGAGGCGCCCTTCGACGTCCCGCCGGCCGACAACTCGGCGGTGGACGGCTACGCCGTGCGGGCCACCGACCTCGTCGCGGACGGGCGCGCGCGGCTCCGCGTGATCCGCGACCTGCCGGCCGGCTCGGTCTCAGACGACACGGTCGGTCCCGGGGAGGCGGTCCGGATCATGACCGGCGCGCCGATACCCCCCGGCGCGGACACGGTCGTCCCTCAGGAGCTGGCCGAGCGCGAGGACGGGGGCGTGCGGCTCGCCGCGGTCCCGCCGGGCGCCAACGTCCGCGCGCGGGGCGAGGACGTCCGCGCCGGCACCGTGGTCCTCCCGCGAGGGTGCGTCCTGCGCCCGCAGGAGCTGGGGCTCGTCGCCTCTCTCGGCCTCCCCGACGTCTGGGCCCACGCGCGGCCGCGTGTCGCCCTCCTCTCCACGGGCGACGAGGTGGTCGAGCCCGGGCTGCCCCGGAAGCCCGGCCAGATCTACGACGCCAACCGCTTCTCGCTCCTGGGTCTGGTCGAGGCCGCGGGCGGCGCCTCGCTCGACCTCGGGATCGTGCCGGACATCCGCGACGTCCTGCGGGCGCGCCTCCTCGAGGCGGCCGACGCGGCCGACGTCATCCTGACCTCGGGTGGGGTCTCCGTCGGCGTCTACGATCTCGTCAAGGACGTGCTCGCCGAGATCGGCGGCGTCGACTTCTGGCAGGTCGCGATGCAGCCCGGCCGCCCCCTCGCCGTCGGGAAGATCGGCGAGAGCCACTTCTTCGGCCTCCCGGGCAACCCGGTCGCGTCGATGCTCTGCTTCCTCCTCTTCGTCCGCCCGGCCCTGTGGCGCCTGTCGGGCCGGCGGGAGCTCGACCCCCCGCGCTTCATCGCGGTCGCGACCGAGCCGATGCGGAAGAAGGCGGGCCGCCGGGAGTTCAAGCGCGGCATCCTCCGCTTCACCGAGCACGGCTGGGAAGTCTCGACCACCGGACCCCAGGGCTCCGGGATCCTCTCCTCGATGGTGGCGGCCAACTGCCTCATCATCCTCGAGGAGCCCCGGGGAGACGTGAAGCCCGGCGAGCCCGTCCTCGTCGAGCCCCTCTGAGCCGCCCCCGCGCGATGCCCCCCCCGATCACGACCGACCTGATCGACTGCGTCAAGGAGGCGATGGCCGGGCTGTGCGCGGATGCGCCGCGCGCGCTTACCCACCTCCACTACGCGGACATCCGGCTCGAGGTCGTCGAGGGGAAGGTCGCCTCCGCGGAGAACGGCGCCGCGAAGTTCGCGAACGACGACTACGCCTGCGCGTTCGGCGTGCGCGTGCTGGCCGGGCGGCGGATGGTCGGCCCCGGGTACTTCGGCCAGAGCCTCGGAGCGGCCGACCTCCCCCGCCTCGAGCGCCTGGTCCGCGACGGGCTCGAGCGCGCGTACCGCCGCGCCCTCGCCAACGGCGAGGCGAAGGCCGAGACCCGGGAGAAGTTCGGGATCGCGGCGGAGAGCCTGGCGGACACGCGCCTCGCCCCGGTCCCCGCGATCCGCGACGTCGTGCCCGCGCTCCACGCGATCGACCCCCGGACGGTCCCGCTCGGCGAGCTGCTGCGCCTGACGACGGACGTCGCGCGGATGGTCGCGGGTCTCGACGGGGCGCTCCGCTACAGCGCCATCGCCACCCAGACGGAGCTCGGGCGCGAGCTGTTCTGTTCCTCCGAGGGCGCCTCGATCGACCAGAGCTTCGCCTTCACGCAGGGCATGGCCTACGTGGTCGCCGTGGGCGACGGCACGAGCCAGGAGCTCTACGACGTCCTGGGACACCAGCGCGGCTGGGAGGTTCTCGCTCGCGGGTACCGGGATGCCTACGCGGAGTTCCCCGATTTCCAGGCGTTCGCCCGCAACCTCGCGCGCGAGGCGCTCGAGCTGGCCCAGGCGCCCCCGCTCCCCTCCACCGAGGGCGAGGTCGTCGTGGTGACCGACCCGCACTACAACGCGCTGGTCGCCCACGAGATCGTCGGGCACCCCACGGAGCTCGACCGCGCCCTCAAGATGGAGACGGCCTACGCCGGCCGATCCTGGCTGCTCCGGAGCCCCGAAGACACCCGGGTGGGCGAGCAGATCGCGTCGCGGCTGGTCACGGCCTTCTCCGATCCCGCGCTCCCCGGCTACGGCCACTACCGGTACGACGACGAGGGCACTCCCGGCCGGCGGGTCGTCCACGTCGAGAACGGGGTGCTCCGCGGCTTCATGAACAGCCGCCAGACGGCGGCCGTGCTCGGCGCCGAGCCCAACGGCCACTTCAAGGCGACGGATGCCTCCCTCGTCCCGCTCATCCGGATGTCGAACACGGTCTTCGCGGCCGGCGACAGCGACCCCTCGGCGATCCTCCGGGAGGTGGACCACGGCTTCTACCTCGTCGGCCACCGGATCCCCTCGATCGCCGAGAGCCGCGAGAACTTCCGGATCTCCGCGCGCCGCGTCTACGAGGTGCGGCAGGGACAGCCGGGGCGCCTCTACCGCGACGGCGGCATCATGGCCGACACGAAGGACTACCTGACGAAGGTGGACGCCGTCGGGACCGACCTCCGACTCTACCCGATCCCGAACTGCGGCAAGGGGCAGCCGATGCAAACCAGGCGCCTCGGCAACGGGGGGCCGACGATGCGGAGCCGCGCCCGGCTCACCGGGGGCGCATGAGACCCCCTGTGCCGACCAGCCCCCGCGACGGCCACCGGGAGGCCGGTGGCTCCCCTCCCCCCCCGAGGGCGACCGGAGGGGCGCGACGTCGCGAGGGCGCGAGCCCGAGCCGTCCCCGCGATCCCATCGGTAGGGGGCGAGGGTGCGGGGGGTCTCGAATGACGCGCCCGATGTGGGACGGCCCACGGCCGCGCGCCCTCCCCTCCCCCCGAAGGGTGGGAGGGGCCGGGGGTGCGGGGGGTCTCGAATGACCGTGCCCACCACCGCCGACCTCGCGCGCGCCGTCGCGGACGCGCAGGCGTACCTCGGGACATTCCCCGACATCGCCGAAGGCGAGGTCTTCGCCGCGGCGAACGGGCAGCTCCTGGCGCGCCTCAACTACACCTCGCACATCGCGTGCAACGGTGTCGAGGAGCCCAAGTCGACGGAGTCCTACGGCCTGGGCCTCCAGGTGGTCGTCCGGACGCCCGAGGGCCCGCGCCTGGGCTTCGGCTCGGAGCCCTCCGACCTCACGCTCGACGGCGTCCGGCGTGCGCTCGCCAAGGCGCGCGCCGGGGCGGTCCACGACCCGACGTTCGTCTCGCTCCCGAAGCCCGGACCCGAACGGCCGACCCTGGCCGACTACCACGACCCGCGGCTTCTCGCGATCACGGACGAGGACCTCGTCGCCGCTGGCTGGACGGTCGTCGGCGGGACTCTCCGGACCTTCCGCGCCTCGTCCCGCCTGGCCGAGCTGGCAGGGACGGACGCGGGGATCCGGCGGCTCGGCCTGATCCTCGGCGGCGACGTCACGATCCTCCAGGAGCGCGTCGCGATCGCCTCCAGCCACCTCCCCGGCGTCCAGGCCGACGAGTCCACGCTCATCATGGCGTCCGTGACGGCGATGGTCGAGCGGATGGAGGCCAAGGGCTCCGGCTGGGCGACCGGGACCCGCCTCGATCACTTCACCGGGGAGTCGGGCGCGGAGGCCGCGCAGAACGCGATCCGCGCCGTCGGCGGCGAGCGGGTCCCCGCGGGGCGGTACACGGTGATCTTCGGCCACCAGCCGGTCACCGACCTCCTCAACAACATCCTCTTGCCGGCGCTCCATGCCTCGTCCTTCTACGCGTCAAACACGCCGTTCCTCGGCCGGTGGGGGAGGCCGGTGGCGTCGCCGCTCCTCACGATCTACGACCACGGGGCTCTCCCCGGGTTCATGGGGTCGAAGCGCATCACGTGCGAGGGACTGCCGACGGGGCGGACCGAGCTGATCACGCGCGGCGTGCTCGCGGGCTGCCTCACCAACTGGTACGAGGCCCAGCGCCTCCTGCGCGACCCCGACGCCTGCGCCAAGCTCGGCGTCGAGCCCGCCGAGGCGGCCCGCGGGCTCGTGGCCCGGAACGGCTTCCGCTTCGCCGCCGGGGGCGGCCGTCACTTCTCGACCCCGCCCGGCATCGCGGCCACGAACGTGCTGATCGAGGGGAGCGCGGCGGTCTCGCTCGACGAGCTGATCCGCCGGGTGGGAGACGGTCTCTACGTGGGCCGCATCTGGTACACGTATCCGATCAACGGCCTCCGGGCGGGGGACTTCACCTGCACGGTCGTCGGCGACTCCTACGTGATCCGCGGCGGGCGGATCGTCGCGCCGCTCCGCGCGAACGCCATCCGCATCAACGACAACATCGCCACGTTCCTGAACCAGGTCGTCGGGATCACGAAGGAGGCAAAGGGGACGATGGTCTGGGCGGCGGACGAGGTCGTCTACGCGCCGGAGATCGCGGTCTCCGGAGTCCAGGTGGAGGAGATCGCGGAGTTCCTCGCGCGGCCCTGAGCCCCGCCCGGCCCGATGGGGCGAGGAAACGACCGGGGGGGCGCGGCCCCCCAGCTCTACTGTCGCGCCCGCGGAGCGCTCTCGACGATGGTGATCCGCCGCGCGCTCTTGATCCCGCCCTCCTCGACGGACTCGACGACGACGAAGTCTCCCGTGAGGAGGTCCACGAGCGACACCGCCACCTCGTCGTAGGCGCGCGCTCCCCGCATCTCCCAGGGCCGGAGCCGATTGGCGCTGACGATCGGGGTGTCCTCGCCGACGTGAACCTCGTGGCGCCGGCGCCGCCCTTTCTCGGCAAGCTCCTCCACGACGACCAGGCCCTCGTCGAGATCCACGCGCTCCACCCGCCCGGAGTACCGCCTGAGAAGCTGCGCCGCCCCGCCGGGCGGGAGGCCGCCGAGCCCGAGCCCGACCGCGACGAGCCCGCGGAGGACGCCACGCCGGGTCACGCGGTCTCCCCCGCCTCGCGAAGCGCCGGCGCCGGCCGCCGCCCGGCGCCCTCACGGGCGTCGACGGCCTCGGGCAGGCCCATGGCGCGAAGCGTCTCGGCCACGATCGCCGGGCGGAAGAGGAACGCCGTCACGTGGCCCGCGGGCAGCCACCGGATCGGCGGCTCCCCGAGGGCGCGCCAGAGCTCCTCGGTGAACCGCCGGGGCACGAGCTGGTCGTAGCGCCCGCCGAGCATGACGAGCCGCGGCGGCCGGGGCCGATCCGCGTAGAGAGTCGGGTTCCCCGTCGCCCAGAGGGCCTGGAGCCGGCTCCGCGTGATCCCGCGCGCTTCCATCGCCACGCGGTACGCTCGCGTCAGCGGGCTGTGCCACACGATGCCGGCCGTGTCGCCGCCCGTGATCACCGAGATCCCGAGGTCCACCCGCTCGACCGCCATCAGGATGTGGGCGACGATCCCGCCGAGGCTGAAGCCGATGACGCCGACCGGCACTCCGCGGCCCCGCAGGAGCCCGAGCATCCCGCGCCCATCCACGATCGCCTGGCGGAACGCCGCCGCCGTCCAGGTGGGATCCGGGCAGAGGAAGAAGGCGCCGCTCGGCTCGCCCCGGGGTGCGCGCTCCCAGTGGAACGGGAGCGGCAGCAGCACGGCGCTCACACCGTGGCGCGCGAGGTCGCGGCAGAAGCGATCCTCGAACTCCCGGTCCCGGCGCCACATCCCGTGGAGCACGAGGAGGCTCCAGCGCGTCGGGCCGCGTGCCGGCCGGTAGAAGCGCGCGACCACCCGATCGTTGACCGGGATCCCGAAGGGCGCCGCGCTCTCGAAGGTGAAGGCCTCGACCTCGACCCCCGGGGCCTCGTCGATCGTCTCCCAGGCCTCGGGCCGGATCGGGGCGGGGGCCGGGTACAGGCGGTCGGGATGGGCGAGGAGCCGCCGATCGAGGCACGCGGCCTCCGTCAGGGGGCTGGTCCCGTAGGGCACCAGCCCGGCGAGCGGAACCTGGCGCAACCGGGCCCGGTCCGCCCAGCCGCAGAAGCGGCGCCAGAGCGCGCCCTCGTACACCCGCGAGAACGTCACGCCTCGTTCCTCGCCGGCAGTGTAGGCGCCCCGGCTGAAGGGTGTCAATTTTCTCAGTCCGACAGGCGCAGCAGCATCCCGGTCCGGCGCGCCCGTGTCACCGCCCACGCGAAGGCGGCGTAACCGCCGGCGAGGTAGGCGAGCGCGAGCGCGTAGCCGCGGAGGAGCGGTTCCCCGAAGGTCGGCGCGAACCCGAAGTGCGCGCGGAACGCCTCCAGGAAGTACGTCAGGGGAATGGCCCCCGCCACGGTCGCGAGCGGCGCCGGCAGGAGCGAGACGGGGTAGTAGATCCCGCACAAGAGGAGGACCAGGCTGACCCCCGACCACGCGGTCACCTCGGCGTGGACCCCCAGGAGCAGGAGGAGCGTCACGACGCCGAGCCCGACCCCGGCGGCCGACGCGACGAGACCCAGGAAGAACGCGGCGACCGGACTCCACCCGGGGGCGAGGAAACTCACGCCGAAGGCCCACCGGCTCACGCCAGCCATCAGCAGGAACACGACGGCCGCGCGGAGGAGCCCCATCAGCCAGGCGCCGAGGACGACGTGCCACGGCCTCACGGGTGCCAGGAACTGGTGCTTGAGACTCTTCCCCCAGATGTCGAAGAGCACCGCGTAGGCGACGTCGAGCTGGCACACGTGGACGACCGAGAACGCCAGCGTGCCGACCAGCACGAACACCGCCGCCTCCCGGCCGAGCCCGAGGAACGTGGTCATCAGCCCCACGGAGACGAGCCCGACCACGGGCCAGAACGCGACCTCGAAGACGCTCATGACATTCCGGCGCGTCATCCGCCAGTTCTTCTGGAAGAAGGCGGAGACCTTCGTGACCTCGACCCCGAGCCGACTCATCGGGTCCCCCCGCACCCCCGCCCCCTGTCGCCCAGATCGCCGGGACGGCTCGGGCCTGCGGCCCTCGCGGCGTCCCGTCCCTCCGGCGGCCTCAGGGGGGGGAGGGGCGCAGCCGCCTGCCCTCTCGGGGCGGTGAATCGACTCGTAGCGTCTCATCGGGCGAGCTCGATGAACACCGATTCGAGGCTCGGCTCCGTCACGCCCACGTCGCTGACCGAGACGCCCTGCTCCCCGAGGTACCGGAGGATCTCGGGGAGCCGCTTCCGCGCGTCGTCCACGAGGCACTCGACGCGGCCTTCCTCGGCGCTCACGGTCAGGATTCCCGGGAGGCGCACCACCCCGCGCCACCCCGCCCCCTCGACGCCCATCACGATACGGTCCCCAACGAGGATCTGGCGCTTGAGGCTCGCCGGATCGCCCCGCGCGAGGATGCGCCCCTCGCGCAGGAACACGATCTCGTCGCAGAGCTGCTCGGCCTCGCGCATGTAGTGGGTGGAGAGCAGGACGGTGACCCGCCGCTCGCGGCGGAGCGCGGCGATGTCGGCCCGCACCCGCACGGCGATGTCGGGGTCGAGGCCCACCGTCGGCTCGTCCAGGATCAGGAGCTCCGGGTCGTTGACGAACGCCTTCGCGAGGGCCAGGCGCTGTCGGAGGCCGGTCGAGAGCTCGTTGTAGGGGAGCCCGGCGAACGCCGCCAGCTCGAACCGCTCGAGCAGCGCCGCCACCCGCGCCCGCCGCGCGGCCCCCGAGAGCCCGTAGCTCCGGGCCGTGATGTCGAGGATCTCCCGCGGCGTGAGGCTCCAGAGGAACGAGGCGCTACCCGACGCCATGTTGATCCGCTCGCGGAGCCGGTCGGCGTCCCGTACGACGTCGAGCCCGAGGACGCGCGCCTCGCCCCGGTCCGGGAAGAGGAGCGTCCCGAGGATGGACAGCAGCGTGGTCTTCCCCGCCCCGTTCGGGCCGAGGACCGCGAAGATGCTCCCGGCGCGCACCGCGAACGAGACCCCGCGCAGGGCCACCTGGCGCCGGCGCCGCGGCCATCCCGTGCGGAAGGTCTTTTCGAGCTCGCGCACCTCGACCGCGGACTCGGAACGCACCACGGAGTTCACTCTACCACACGGCTCTCGAGGGCCCGGAGCGGTGGCGCGCCGGTTGTCTCGCGTCAGCGCGCTTGCTAGGATTCGGCCCGCCATGACCGCGCCGATCGAGTGGTCCGCCCCCGCGAGCGACATCCCCGTGGGCGGTTCCGCCAAGTTCCCCCTCCTCTGGCGGGGCCGCCGCGTCGAGGGGTTCGTCGTCAACTTCGAGGGGCGCTTCTACGCCTACGTCAACCACTGCATCCACGCCGGCACACCGCTCGACTGGTGGCCGAACGAGTTCTTCACGGACGACGGGCGGCTCCTCATCTGCGCGACGCACGGCGCGCTCTACGAGCCCGACACCGGTCGCTGCGCCGGCGGGCCCTGCGGCGGCGGCACCCTCTACCCGCTGGCCGTCCGCCTCGAGGGCGACCGCGTGGTCGTCACCGCGAAAGACACGGGCCATGGCTGACGACGTCGAGGTCGTCCGCGCCGCGAACGAGCGCTTCTACCGCGCCTTCGAGAGCCTGACCCTCGGCGAGATGGAGTCCGTGTGGGCCCACGTGGCGCACGCCGCGTGCGTCCACCCGGGTTGGCCGCGGCTCCAGGGGTGGAACGCGATCCGGGGCTCGTGGGAGGCGATCTTCCGGAACACCGTGGAGATGCGCTTCACGCTCACCGACGTCGAGATCCAGGTGCGCGGGGACCTCGCGTGGGTCGTCTGCATCGAGAACATCCTCTCCGAGGTCCGCGGCAACCTGTCGGTGACCGCGATCCTGGCGACGAACGTCTTCGAGCGCCGGAGCGGCGAGTGGCTCATGGTCCACCACCATGGCTCGCACATCCTCGCCGCGCCAGCGCCCCCGGAGGCTGAAACCCGGTGACGTCGCATCAGGGCTTCTTCTTCAGGGCTTCCTCGGCCTCGGCGAGGCCCTGCCGCGCCTCGGAGTTGCTCGGGTCGAGGTCGAGGACCCGCTGGAACTCCCGCTTCGCCCGCTGGCTGTCGCCACGCGTCTGGAACAGCTGGGCCAGCGTGAGCGCGTCCTCGATCGTCTTCCGCTGCTCCGCCGTGAGCGCGGGGCGGCTCGCCGCCGGCTTGGGGCTCGGGGCCGTGGCCCCCGGTCCCGCCGGAGCCGGGGTCGGCCTCGCCGGAGGCTTCGGGGCGCTGGACCCGGGCGCCGGCTGGTCGGCGCCCTTCGGCGCCTCCGGCGCAGCCGGCTGCGGCGCGGTCACGGCAGGGGGCGGAGCGGCCGGCGCCGGGGCCTCGCGCGGCTTCAGGCTGAAGATGAGCGCCCCACCGCCGACGACGGCCAGCACCGCCACGCCCGCGAGGATCATGCGGCCGCGCCGACCGGAGACGATCTGCGTGACCTCGGTCAGCGTCCCCGGGGCGGGCATCGGGCCGCCCGGTGGGGGCGTGACGACGGCGGTGGCCGCCGCAGCCTCGCGGGCGGGCGTCGCGGGCTCGGGCCGTGGCGTGGCGACCGGCGCTCGCCCCGCCGGAGCGGGTGCCGCGACCGGGCCGAGCGACCGCATCGTCCGCTGGCGCGTCTCTTCGAGTCGCGCCCGGTCGCGGTAGTCGCGCGCCCGCTGGTGGAGCGGGATTTCGGCAAGGACGGCCTCCAGCGTCGCCACGGCCTCGGCGAACGCCCCGCGCTCGAACGCGGCAACCCCGCGCTCGACGGCGGGCTCGAGGCGCTCGACGGCGCCCGCGAACGTCTGGAGCCGCTCGGCGCGCGCCTCGAGGTCCTGGAGCAGCGTCCTCAGCCCCGCCCCCGTGGCGTTCGGGTCGGCCATGGGCAGGGTCTCGTCCCCTACCGCCGCCCCGCCGACGGAGGAGACCAGCATCCGATGCAGGCGGACGATCTCGCCGAACTTCCGGCTGACCGCTTCGCGCAGCTCCTCCGTCGCGTCGCCCTCGAGGCTGTCGCGGACGGCGGTGAGCTCCGCCTGGAGCTCCTCGAGCGTCTGGTAGCGTGCCCCCGGGTCCTTGGCGAGCGCCCGGTGCACCGCCTGGGTGAGCCTCGGCGGCAGCGTCGCGACCAGGGTCTGGAGCGGCAGCGGGTCCTCCGACCGCACCTTTTCCATGGTCTCGAAGTAGTCGTCCGCCGCGAACGGCTTGCGACTGGAGAGGAGCTCGTAGAAGACGGCGCCCACCGAGAAGATGTCCGAGCGCGCGTCCGTGCGCCGCCCCCGGGCCTGCTCCGGGGACATGTAGTTCGGCGTCCCCATCAGCAGGCCCGTCCGGGTGAGGTCCGAGCCCCCGACGCGCGCGATGCCGAAGTCGAGGATCTTCACCTGCCCGTTCTCGAGCACGAAGACGTTGGCCGGCTTGATGTCGCGGTGAACCACGCCCCGCTGGTGGGCGAACGCGAGCCCCTCGCACACCTGAATCATGAGGCCCAGCTTCCGGCGGAGGGGCGGCGGCGACACCTGGTCGATGATCCGCGAGAGCGGCTGCCCCTCGAGTAGCTCCATCACGATGAAGATCTGGCCCTGGTCCTCTCCGAGCTCGTACACGGTGATGATGTTGGAGTGGTTGAGACGGGCGGCCGACTGGGCCTCCCGGAGGAAGCGCGCGCGGGCCTCGGCCCCACCCTCGCTCTCCTCGGCCATGACCTTGATCGCGACCATCCGGTCGAGGAGCGCATCGTGGGCCTTGTAGACGCTCCCCATGCCGCCGCGGCCGATGACCTCGACGACGCGGTACTTCCCGATGCGCTCCGGCACGCCACTCACGGCACGTACCTGGGGCGCAGCGGGGATCCAGGGGGAGTGCGGCGCCGACGATGCATCACCCGGGGGGGAGGCAGGCCCGAGCCGTTCGCCGGAGGGCGAACGGTCGGGCTCTGCCCGACGGGCCGTCGGAGGGGGGCGTCAGCCCTCCTCCGAGAGGCGTTAGGGCCCGTGCAACAATGAAATTGCCAAAACAAGAGGCTCGTTCAGCCAACCGAATGTGGAGACACCGTGTAGTTCCAATCCGGATG
>Ga0137796_10000051_pt1 | contig 75491 bp, 67 predicted proteins | sample OV2TP3_FD_97704 | JGI IMG/M metagenome (GOLD analysis project Ga0137796, IMG submission 97704) | reverse complement strand
CGAAGGCGAGAGCCATCTGCTTCGATCGCTCGTCAAGGGCGGCGTTGCCGGTCTTGGGCCAGTAGAGGTAGGGGCGCAGGGCCTCGTTGCCGTCGCCGCAGTGGACGTCGACGACGGCGTCGGCGCGGTCGATGACTTCGGTGGTGATGGTGTGGGCGATGCGCTCGCTCACGGTGCCGTCGCGCTTGCCGGGGTAGACGCGGTTCAGGTTCTTGCCGTCGATGGGGCTGTAGTAGACGGTGCGGCCGAGGAAGGACGGCAGGTTGGCGACGTGGACGAGGATGACGGTGCCGGAGAGCTCGGCCGGGTCGATCTGGCCGCGCACGCGCTGCAGCGCGATGATGGGGGCGTACTCGTAGCCGTGGGTGCCGGCGATGAGCGCCAGTACCGGCCCGGGCTTCGCGCCGTGGATGAGTGTGACCGGGATGCGCGTCCCGGCGTCGACCCCGGCGGGGACTTCAAGAAACCCGGAAACCCTCTCACCGGGCTGGGCCGTAAGAGTCCCGACGGTAAAGGCGCTCTGTGCGGCGGCGGTTCCAACGAACACCAGAAGCAGTAACGCACTGAATGAGAGTGTTTTCACAACGGCCTCCTGATTCGGCTTCCGGGGCTAAAGCCCCAGAACAAATAGGATCGCATTACGGCGGGGTTGAAACCCCGCCCTTCCCAAACTCTTTTGCTTCCTTTGCCTCCTCTGCCTCCTGTTTCTTGCGCGCGATATAGATGGTTTTTTCGATGGAGGCGTGGACAGTGCCTTCGGCGTCGGTGAGGTCGACGTGGTAGACGCGGTCGATGGAGCGCTGGGCGTCGAGCTCGCGGCGGATGGAGTCGAGCTCCGCTTCGTCGAGCGTGAAGCGGGCGTAGAGCGTGCCGCGGCCGGGCTTGCGGAAGCGGATGGTGGCGGCCTTGTCCCAGACCACGTAGTCCGGCCCCAGGTTGCGGATGAGCATGACCATGTAGAACGGGTCGACGGCGCCGTACATGCTGCCGCCGTAAATGGTGCCGACGTAGTTGCGGGTGCGCCAGTTGAGCGGCAGGCGGACGCGCACCTCGCGGAAATCCTCGCTGGCGTACTCGACGCGCGCGCCGGTGCCGCGCAGCGCCGGGAAGAAGTTCCACCGCCAGCGCAGCCAGTGGCTTTTCCACGATTCGCCCACGGCGGAGCTCCGCCTGCATCCTTTCCGAAAGTGGCGGGAATTTCAAGCGGGGATGCTCAGGGACGTCTAGCCGACGAGTTCCACCAGGGCGTCGACCACCCTGGGGTCGTACTTGCCGGCGGCGGCGTCCTTGCGCATTTCGTTGAGCACGATGCGGCGGTCCCAGGGCTCGCGGTAGGGGCGCCAGGAGGTGAAGGCGCAGTAGACGTCGGCCACACCGCCGATGCGGGCGGCGAGGGGAATCTGGTCGCCCTTGAGGCGGTTGGGATAGCCTTCGCCGCTGAGCAGCTCGTGGTGAGCGGCGACGATGCCGATGATCTGCGGGTCGTCGTAGCCCAGGCGCCGGGCGATGGAGACGCTCTCGGTGACGTGCGCTTCCAGTTCCTTGCGCTCTGTGTCGGAGAGGCCGCCGCGGCGGTTGAGGATGTGGTGCCAGATGGTGGACTTGCCCAAGTCCTGCAGGCGTCCGGCAATGAGCAGCTTGCGCTTGAGGTCGTCCCCCAGGCCTAGGCGGTCCCCGAGCGCGTAGGCGAGTACGGCCACAGCCTTGGAGTGGCCGATGGTGGCGTCGATGACCTCGGTGGGCAGTGTGACGTCCTCGGGGATTTCGATGAGCTCCTCCAGGCGGCGGTACTCGTCGCAGAAGGTCTGGGGGAAGCGGTTGCGGTCGAACAACGGATTGCGCAGGCCGGTGACGCGATAGACGGCGCGGCGGACCGACAACCCGGGATGGAGATTTTTTCCAACTCATCCTTCTTGACGCTGGCGTCGGCGAACCAGACCTTGATTTCGCTGTTCTCGGGGGCCAGCTCCATGGCGCGGCGGAAGTACTCGAGCGCCGGACTGGGCTCGCGGAACTCGAAGTAGAGCTTGCCCAGGTTGAAGAGGAGCTCGGGGTCGTGGGGGTTGCGGTCGAGAAGCTGCTTCTTTTCGGCGATGGTGTCGAGCACTTTCTTGTCGTCGTCGCGGCGCCGGCCCAGGGTGCGGACCACCTCGACGTCGACAAGGTGGCGCACGGCCGCGTAGGTGGCCTCGTCGATGTATACGCTGCCCGGGTCGCACAGCTCCTCCAGGCGCTTGGCGACGTTGACGACTTCGCCGATGGCGGAGTAGCTCCTACGGCGCGTGCCCAGGAGGGCGACGATGGTCTCGCCCGAGGCGATGCCGACGCGCAGCTTCCAGGGGAAACGCTCCGCCAGGAACCTCTCCTGCATCTTGAGTGCGGTCACCACTGCCTGCAGGCTGAACTGCTGGTGGTCGATGGGAGCGCCGAACTCGCACATGATGCCGTCGCCCATGTACTTGTCGATGTGGCCGTGGTAGCGCTCGATGAGCTCCTCCATGACGGCGTAGAAGCGGTTGACGTCGTCGAGCACGACCTCCGGGTGCAGCATCTGGCTGTAGGTGGTGAAGCCCTGCAGGTCGCAGAAGAGGACGGCGATCTGGCGCTTTTCTTCGCGCAGGCGCCCCTGGATGCTGAGGCGGGCCACGGTGGCGTCCATGGTGGAGTACAGGGTGTCTTCGAGCTGCTTGCGGAGCTGCTCCACCAGCAGGTTCTTCTCCTGCATCTCTTCGGCGCGGTGGGTGAGCTCGTTGCTGGAGGCTTGCAGCGCTTCATTGGTCAGAGTGAGTTGGGCCGCCTGACCCTCGAGGGTCTGGTTCAACTCCTGCACCTGCTGGTAGGAGGACATCATGCGCTCGTGCAGCGAGCCGGAGAGGCCGCCGATGAGGATGAGGAAACCGCCCCACATAGCCAGGTTCGCCAGCGTCTCCCATTGCTCGGCGGCCAGGCCGAGCAGCGCGGGGACCAGCGTCGCGCCCTCAAGCTCGAAGCTCGTCCACAGCCAGATGTAGTAGAGCACCACCAGAAGCACGCACACGACGCCGGTCAGCACCGCCCGGCGCCCCCCGAACAGGTAGCCGGCCGCCAGCACCGGCAGGTAGAAAAAGCTCAGGAAGCCGAACTTGAGCGGAATCCAGTGGAAAACCGCGGACACCACCAGCAGGACGCCGGCCACCAGCAGGAGTTCAGAGTGGCGGTGGAGAAAGACGATCCACGAACTACGGCGCAGATAGTCGAACCACTTCATCGCCAACCCCTGGCGGAGAAGGCTCCCCCGTGCGCCCAGCCTTTTCCTGCGGAGGATAATAGGCGCGGTGTAAGGCGAGCGCAATCAAAATCGGTGCGAGCGGGTCAGGCGGTGAGGATGAGCTGCTCGATGGCGGCGACGATGCGGTCGAGCAGCACCGGGTCGGGCGCTTCGGCGTAGATACGCAGCACGGGCTCGGTGCCGGAGGCGCGCGCCATCACCCAGCCGGCGTTGAGCAGGTGAAACTTGAGGCCGTCGGTAGTTTCGCGCCCGATGACCACGCGCTCGGCGAGCTTGCGCAGGCTGTCGTCGGCCAGGCGGGCCAGCGCGCGCTGCTTCTGCGCCGGCTCGAGCTGCAGGTCGACGCGGCGGAAGTGGAGCGGGCCGAACTCGCGCTGCAAGTCGGCGACGCAGTCGGCCAGCGGCTTGCCCTCGGTGGCCATGATTTCCGCCAGCAGGAGCGAGACCAGCAGGCCGTCGCGCTCGGGCAGGTGCGGGCGGATGCCGATGCCGCCGCTCTCCTCGCCGCCGAGGAGCAGGTCGCGCTCCAGCATGAGCTCGGCGATGTGCTTGAAGCCGATGGGGGTCTCGTGGAGCTCAACCCCGTAGCGTTCGGCCATGTTGTCAATCATCTTGCTGACCGAGACGGTCTTGGCCACGCCGCCGCGCAGGTTTTTGCGCTCGACCAGGTGGCGGAAGACCAGCGCGAAAATCTTGTGCGGGTCGACGAAGCGCCCGGCGGCGTCGAGCGCGGCCACGCGGTCGGCGTCGCCGTCGGTGGCCACCCCGGCGTCGCAGTCGTTCTCGAGCACCGCTTTCCGCAGCGGCGCCAGCGCCGCTTCGACGGGCTCGGGCTGCGTGCCGCCGAAGAGCGGGTCGGGCGTGCCGCGGACTTCAACACAAGTGATGCCGCGCTGGGTGAGCAGCGCGCGCAGGCAGCCCGCGCCGGCGCCGTGCATGGGGTCGACCGCGAGGCGGAGCCCGGCTTCGGCGATGCGGTTGAGGTCGACCAGCTCGGCCAGGCGGGCGAGATAGTTGGGCTTGAGGTCAACGACTTCGATGCGGCGCGGCTGCGGCACCAGGCGCGGCTGGAGCGACGCGTCGCTGAGAATGCGTTCGACCTCGCGCACCGCGCGCGGCGAGGCCGAGCCGCCGTAGGCGGCCTTGAGCTTGATGCCCAGCCACTCGGGCGGATTGTGGCTGGCGGTGAGCATGACGCCGGCGGCGGCGGCCTGGTGGGCCACGGCATAGGACAGCGCCGGAGTGGGCGTGGCCCCCGAAGCCAGGCGCACGTCCACGCCGACGGAGGTCAGGACTTCGGCGACCTGGCGGGCGAAGCGGTCGGCGGCGAAGCGCGTGTCGTAGGCCACGAACACGCCTCGGCGGATGTCCTCAAACTCGACCAGGTAGCGCGCCAGGGCGCGGGCCACCAGCTCGACATTCTCGCGGGTGAAGTCGCGCGCGAGAACGCCGCGCCAGCCATCGGTGCCGAAGCTGATGGCAGGGCCGGGGGCCTTCCGACTCTTTCTTTTCATTTGAGTCGTGGCCATCAAAGCAACTTCCTCAGTTTTCTTCTCTCGAGATACCGCACGATTTTCCCGACGTCCTGCGCGCGATCGCGTCGGCAAAGAAGCAAGGCTTCGGGCGTGTCCACCACCACAATATCGCGGATGCCCACACCGACAACAAACTTACGAGGCTCTTCAATCCAGAGGCCGGCGCAGTCTAGCAAGAAGCCTGGCCCGGCGCCCATGTTTCCTCCCGGCGGGATGCTTCCAACTCGGACATACAGGTCATAGAGCGCGCTCCAGGAACCGAGGTCGCTCCAGCCGATGTCGGCGACCAGCATGCGCCCGAAGCCGCGGGCGGCGGCGGGCTCAGCCAGGGCGTAGTCCACGGAGATGTTTTCGAGGCGGCGATAGAGCTGGCCCAGCCGGGCCGCATAGTGGCGGCCGCCGATGTTGGGCGATAGCCGTTCCAGCGCGGTGTGCGTGCGCGGCAGGTGGCGGCGCAGCAGGGCGTCGAACGTGCTCAGGCGCCAGAAGAACATCCCCGAGTTCCAGAAATAGCGGCCGGAGCTCGAGTAGCGGGCGGCGGTGCGGGGGTCGGGTTTCTCGGTGAACCGGCGCGCAAGGAAGACACGTTGGCTGCCGATGCGGCTTCGCGGCGCGCCGCGCTCGATGTAACCGTAGCCGGTGTTCGGCTCGGTGGGCGGGATGCCCAGCACGACCATCACCTGTTCCGCAGCGGCCGTCGTCAGAGCGGCTCGCACCACGCGCTGAAACCGCGTCTCTTCCAGGATAACGTGGTCGGCGGGAAAGACGCCGAGGATGGCGTCGCCGCGCACGGCGGCGCGGATGTGCGCGGCGGCGAGTGCGATGGCGGCGGTGGTGTTTCGCCCGGCGGGTTCGAGCAGCAGGCGGCCGGCGGGGACGCGGGGAAGTTGCCGCTGGAGCAGCCGGCGGTGCTCGGCGTTGCCGACGACGTAGATGCGCGAGGGTGGGAAGAGGCGGGTGAGCCGGCGGTAGGTCTGCTGGAGAAGCGACTCCTTGCCCGTCAGGGCGAGGAACTGCTTGGGGCGCGCGCGACGGCTGGCGGGCCAGAAGCGCGTTCCGTAGCCTCCGGCGAGCACGATGGCGTAGGCGTGAAGCTTCATAGAGAAAGCGTATGAAACCACGGATTAACACGGACGAACACGGATTTTTGCAGCAGGCAGGAGAAAAGTAGCCTCACAGCCTCGCACCCCCCCTCCCCCCTGTCCCTTTTTGGGACAGCTTTTCTCCTAACCCGTTCCTTTTCATTAATTTCCGCGGTTGACATATGTCAATACTCACTCGCGTAAGCCATTCTTTTTCAATTGGTTGCGATGACCCCTTCGGCGCCAAGTTCCTCATTCCGGGCTCATCCTCCTGGGTTCGGCGCTGCCTCGGCAGGGGTGGCCTCTTCCATTGTGTACGAAGAAAAAGCGAAAGTCAATCTGGCTGCGGACGGCCTCGCCTGGATCCCGCTTTCTGTGCTCAGCGGAAGAACTGCTCAAGCCGCCTCAGGCCTTCGGTGATCCGGTCCATGGAAGTGGCGTAGGAGAGGCGGAAGTGGGAGTCGGTGCCGAAGGCTTCGCCGGGGACGACGGCGATGCGGGCATCGTCCAGCAGGCGGCGGGCCAGCTCGGTGGTGGTCTTGACGCCGGCGCGGTCCATCCAGGCGCGCGCGTTGGGGTAGGCGTAGAAGGCGCCTTGGGGCTCAGTGCAGCGGAGCGAAGGAATGGCGCGCAGGCCTTCGAGCACGCGGGCGCGGCGGCGGGCGTACTCGGCCAGCATGGTTTGGACGGTGTCCATCGGCCCGGTGAGCGCGGCCAGCGCGGCCTTCTGGGCGATGGAGGTGGGATTCGAAGTCGAATGGCTCTGCAGGCGGGTGACCGCCTGGGCGATGGGCTCGGGGGCGAGCAGGTAGCCGACGCGCCAGCCGGTCATGGAGAAAGTCTTCGAGAGCGAGCCGGCGATGATGAGGTGTGGCTTGGAGTCGGCGACGGAAGCGATGCTGAAGGGCGCGCCGTCGTAGACGAAATGGGAGTAGCACTCGTCCGAAAGCAGCCAGGCGCCGCGGCGGCGGCAGAGCGCCAGGATGCGCGCGAACTCTTCGGGGTCAACGATGGCGCCGGAGGGATTCGAGGGCGAATTGAGGATGACGACGCGGGTTCCCTCGACCCAGGCGCGCTCGAGGCCCGCGGCGGTGAGGCGGAAGCCCGCGGCCTCGTCGGTCGGCACCGCCACCGGGCGCCCGCCGAGGTAGTTGACGATTTCCGGGAAGCTGACCCAGTAGGGCACGGGGATGAGGACAGGGTCGTCGCGGGAGACGAGAGCGCTCAGAGCTTCGAAGACGCCGTGCTTGCCGCCGACGGTGACCACGCACTCGCGCGGCTCGTACCTAGACCGAAGCTCGCGGGCGTGCCAGTCGCAGACGGCTTTGCGCAGCGCGGGGATGCCGGCGGTGGGGGTGTACTTGGTGAAGTCTTCTTCGAGAGCGCGGACGGCGGCCTGCTTGATGTGGTTGGGGGTGGGGAAGTCGGGCTCGCCGGGGCCGAAGTCGACGACGTCGATGCCCTGGGCGCGCAGCCGCTCGGCGTCCTGGAGGACGGCGAGAGTGGCGGAGGCGCCGATGCGGTTGACGCGGTCGGCGAGCTTGAGGCTATCGGTGACGGACTCGGCCATGGAGGGGGATAAAACTATCGCAGGTGCGGAGAGGTTGCAAGGGTAGCGGTCAGCTATCAGGAGTCAGCTCTCAGCAAGCAGGCGTGCAACGTGCAACGGGAAAGACCGTGGCGCAGCCACTCCTGGCTGCGCGCTTGTGTAAGCGGAATCAATTCGGCACAGGCAAGAGTGCCTGTGCCACTCGGCTCAGTCAGCGAAGGGGTTGGCGACGCCGCCGAAGTAGACGGCGTTGATGAGCAGGCGCGCGGTGGAGTCCCAGAAGCCGCGGAAGACGGGGGTGTCGGCGAAGAGGATGATGAAACCCTGGCCCTTGCGCTCGCGGAGGAGGTAGGCGGTCTGCGCCAGCTTCTTCTCGTTCTCGGGGGTGATGAAGCCGCTGAGCTTCAGGTTCTCCTTCGGGTAGTGGATGACATTCTCGCCGTCGGCGGAGAGCTCGAGGATGGGCGCGGTGCGGTTGAGGACGGCGAGGCGGGCGTCGAGGCCGAAGCCGAGCGGGTGGGTGGTGTCGACGTCGGCGCGAAGGATGGCGCCGGCGATTTCCTCCTTGCGCTGGGCCTCTTCGCGCTCGGCGTAGGGCATGAGCTTGCGCGCCAGCTCTTCCTCGGGCTTCTCTTCTTTCTTCTTTTCCTCTGGCGCGGGCTTGGCGTCCGGCTTTTCTTTTTCTGCGGCGCGCTCTTCTTCGATGCGGGCTTCTTCGTCCTCGCGGCGGACGTAGCGGTAGGCGATGGAGGCGAGGCCGGACTTCTTCTTGGTGGCGAAGACGGCGCCGCCGCGCAGGGCGATGAGGACGCCGCCGGCGCGCACCCAGTCGGAGAGTTTCTGCTGGACGGACTTATCGAAGAAGCGCGGGTAGCCGCGCCCATCGCCGAAATCGGGCGGAAGGATGAGGACGTTGTATTCGGTGAGGTCGACGCCGCGGAGGTTCTCGGCGCGCAGCGGAGTGAAGGGGAAGTCGAGGCGCTGGTCGAAGAAGTGCCAGAGGGCGCCGTACTCGGTGGAGCTGGTGGGGGTGTCGGTGACGATGGCGACGCGGGGGCGGCGGAGGAAGCGGACGCGGTCGGAGCCGAGGTCGATGCCTTCGTCGCTGCGCAGCGTCGTCACGAACACGATTGACGCGCCGGCGCGTTCCCCGTGCCTTCGCAACCGAGCGACCAGGTCGGCTGGATTCGATTCCTCTGGGACCACAATGCTGCCGGCAGCGAACTCTTGCTTTTGGAGCGTAAATGGTTGCAGGCTGACGTACGCCTTGAGATCGTCAGCGAGCATGTAGCCAAGCATTCGAGCGGACGCCAGCGAGGTCCACGGAATGATGTAGGCCGTGGCCCCAAGAGGGTTGCCATCCGGATCCCGGGCGAACGACGGCATCGTTAGGAGGGGTTCTGGTTCGAAGGGATTCGATGGAGCGCGATGAGAAGCGTCCAACAGTTCTCTCAACGGGGTGGAGACGGGCTTGGCGGCGGCGTAGCTTTCAATGCCCATCGCGAAGGGAAGCGACCAGGCGGTGACGTCGTAGAAGAAAGTTGTTTCAAGCCTGGCCTCGCGCTCGAGTAGGGCGCGGGCGAGGAAGCCCGCGGGCTGGGCGAGGTCGACAACGCAGGTGTCGGCGGGGAGGCGCTTGCGGGCGACGGCCTGGCCCCAATGGTCGGTGAGGGAGTCGGCGTCGAAGTCAGCGGCGGCGCACTGCACTTCGATGCCCTGCTGAAGCAGGATTTCGAGGGCGCGGGAGAAGCGCTCGGCGTCGGGGCCCGGTACGAGAAGGAACTGGCGGACGGGGCCCTTGAGGCCGGCGTCGATGGCGGCGCGATGGAAGTCGTAGAAATCGCGCAGGCGGGCTTCGCGGTGCTTGACGGAAGTGTCAATGGTGGCCAGCGAGGAGACGAAGTGGCGGGCGGCGCGGTCGCGCAGGGTGAGGGTGCGCTGACCCTCGGGCAGCGAAATCACCAAACCGCCGGCGGGCCCGCCGGCCTGCTCGTAGGTCATGCCGATGGCGCCGTGGAACGACGGCCAGGAGTCGCCGTAGGAGGGATAGAAAAGATCGAAGCGCTCGCGGGTGTAGTAGCGGAAGCCGTAGCGGTCGAAGGCGGCGGCGTTGCCCTGGCCGTAGAGGTCGAAGCCCTTCTTGAGCAGCTCGGAGATGGCGGTGTGGACGGGCTCGGCGGGCGGGGCGAAGTAGTAGGTGGAGTCGGCGCCCATCTCGTGGTAGTCGACGTGGGCCTGCGGGTTCCACCGGCGGTAGGCGCGGACGCGGGCGCGGGATTCGGGCTGGGACTGCCAGGCCCAGTCGCGGTTGAGGTCGAAGAGGTAGTGGTTGGTGCGGCCGCCGGGCCAGCGCTCCTGGTGCTCGGCGGCGAAGCGGTCGGGGTTGGGATTCTTGCCGAGCGTGGAGCGGAAGAACTGGACGTAGCGCTCGCGGCCGTCGGGGTTGAGCAGCGGATCGAGGAGGATGACGGCGTGCTGGAGCCAGTCGAGCACGCGCGCGTCCTGGCTGGCGGCCAGCTCGTAGGCGACCTGCAGGGCGGCTTCCGAGCTGACGGCCTCGTTGCCGTGGACGTTGTAGGAGAGCCAGACGGTGGCGGGGGTGGAGGCGGCGAGCGCCTGGGCTTCCTGTGGAGTGGTGGTGCGCGGGTCGGCGAGCTTGGCGGTGGCGGCGCGGATTTCCTCCAGCCGGGCGAGGTTTTCGGGCGCGCTGAAGATGACCAGGTAGAGAGTGCGGCCCTCGTGAGTCCGGCCGTAGGGTTCGAGGCGGAGGCGGTTGGAGGCGGCGGCCAGGGCCCGGTAGTAGCGCTCGATATCATGGTAGGGGGTGAAGGAGTCGCCGATGCGGTAGCCGAGGACGGACTCGGGAGTGGGGATGGAGGGGTCGTAGGCGGAAGAAGGAGAGAGCGGATCGTCGGCGGCGAGAGCAACAGATGAGAGCAGGAAGATAAGGAGGAAGACAGTCGAGCGACGCATAGGAGCCTCCCAAGGAAGTCAGAAGCGGAGAAGGATAACAGAGGAGAGTCGGGAAGCAAAGGAACGGCGGCTTCGCCGCCGAGACCCTTCGACGATGCTCAGGGCAAGCAGGCAAGAAGGCCTGTCCTACCGGCAACGGGCGACGTTGTGTGATTGTGCCGGCAGCTTGGGAAAGGGCGTTGACGGTGGGGGAAAGCGGAGTTAGGCTGCGCGCAAGATGGGTCGGCGTCGAGTTCTGTTCGCAACGGCTCTGGCTGCTTTGCTGGCGGCGGCGGGAGTGTGGGCGTCCGCCTTCACTGAAGCTCCGGCGGACAAGCAGCAGGGGCCTCGAACGGTCGCGGGCCACGCGGACGCGGTGCGGGCGGTGGCGTGGAGCCCGAGCGGGGCGCGGCTGGCGTCGGCCGGGGCGGACGCGAAGGTCATCCTCTGGGACACGGCCACGGGGGCAGTGGTGCGCATAATCGAGGGACACGCGGACGAAGTGGCGGCGGTGGCGTTCAGCCCGGATGGGCGCTGGCTGGCGACGGCGAGCCTCGACGGCACGGCGCGGGTGTGGGAGGCGACAACCGGCGCAGAGTTGCACAAGCTCGCCGGGCACACCGGGCCGGTGACCTCGGTGGCCTTCGGGCCGGATCCTTCGCCTGCCCAAGCAGGGCAAGCGGGCCGCTGGCTGGTGAGCGGCAGTTGGGACGGCACCATCAAGTTCTGGGACACGGAAACGGGCCAGGAGCTGCGCACGCTGAGCGAGCATGCCAACTCGGTGCAGGCGGTGGCGGTGAGTCCGGACGGCAGCCTGGTGGCCTCGGGGAGCTGGGACCGGACGGTGCGGCTGTGGTACGCGGCTACGGGCAAGGAGCTCGAGGCTATCGTCGGGCACAAGGGCCCGGTGGCGGCGGTGGCCGTCAGCCCGGATGGACGCTGGCTGGTGTCGGGGAGCTGGGACCGGACGGTGAAGATCTGGGAGATTGAGAGCGGCGCGGAGGTGCGGACGCTGGTCGGGCACGCCGACTCGGTGCAAAGCGTTTCCATCAGCGCGGACGGATTGTGGATTGCTTCGGCGAGCGCGGACGGGACGGTGAAGCTTTGGGAGGCGGCCACTGGACGCGAGGCACGTACGCTGCGCGGCCACGGCGGGCCGGCGCTGGCGGTCAGCTTCAGCCCCACCGGGCGGTGGATGGCGACCGGCGGCTACGACACGACGGTGCGGATTTGGGAGGCCGCGACGGGAAGGGAAGTGAGGCGGCTGCCGCCGCAGTAGACCTGCAGGAAGCGAAAACCGAAAAGCGAAAAACGGCTTTACCGCAGAGAACGCAGAGAGCCGCAGAGAAAAGCAGGTTCCTCGCGGCTGGCTGAATAGCTGACGGCTGACAGCTGGTTGCTATGGTGTTTGCGCCAGCTCGGCGGTGAGGCCGGCGAGGGTGGCCAGCGGGATGGCGAGGTGGACGGTTTCGTCGGGGGAGTCGACGTCAAGGGTGAGGACCCCGCCGCGGGTTTCAATGCGGACGTGCTCGCGGGGGCTGGAGACCTCAATGAAGGTGGCGTCGGGATAGCGCTGGAGCTCGCGGGCGGCGACGGCGGCCAGGGGGAGCCAGGGACGGGCGTCGCGGAGGCCGTCGCGCAGATGTTCGTCGGGGACGAGCCCTAGGGCGCTGGTGAGCGCGATGCCGGGGACGATGAGGTGGAAGTTCTCGCCGCCGGGCTTCTTCTCGGTGACGTGGATGCGGACCAGCCCGGCGCGGTAGGTGGCGGCGGCGGCGCTGCCGGCGAAGAGGAGCAGGAGCAGCACAACGGCGGCAAGGACGGGATGTTGTTGCGCGCGGTCAAGCATGGCTACTAGTCCTCCGATGAAAACCTTGGGGGAACCCAAAAGGCTTCCCCCCAACCCTTCCGCGGATGCGTCCCGCAAAACCCGCGGGATCTCCGCTTCGCTTCGGCTTCGCGCGGCATCTATGATGTCAACCCTGAAGGGTTGACCCGCCTTGCACAAATCATCCATTGCCCTCCACATCTCTAGTCGGAAGTGCTTTTGGAATCGACCCAGATGCGGACGCTGCTGTTGCGCTCCTGGACGGAGACGAGAACCGTGTCGCCGAGGGCGGCGAGGGCGCGGACGCCGGCGGCGAGGTCGAGCTCGTTCGGCGAGCCGGCGAGCATGGCGTCGACGACGGCCATCGGGATCTGCACGTCCACGGTTTCGGTTTCCGACTGGCCGTCGCGGTCATGGGTCTCGCGGACGGTGACCAGCAGGTAGCCCTTGGACTTGGCCACGCGGACGTTCTCGCGGTTGCTCTCGACGGTGACGAACTCGTGGTCGTCGAGGTCGCGGACGGCGGCGAGCAGGGCGCGGAGGTCGACGCCGTGCAGGTCGATCTCCTCCAGGCTCAGCTTACCGTGGCGGATGTGATGGGCCTGAAGAGAAGGCAGAACCTTCTCGGCAAGCGACAAGGGGACGTTGACGCGGACATTCTCCGCGTTGGGGCCGGTCTCCTCGACCCGGACGTGCAGCCAGCGCTCATTGGAGGCGGCGAAGGTGACGCTGGAAGCGAGCAGGACGACGGCCAGCAGGCAAAGGGTGCGTTTCATAGGGTCTCCTCCTAAACTTCCACGGTCACAAGGAGGAACGAGTGCGGGCGGGGAAAAGTTCCCCTTAAGAGGAAGCGGAGCGCGTCGCCCCGGCGAGAAGCCGGCTGAGGTCTAGCCCATGCCGCCGGCGGCTCCGGCGGCAATTCCGAGGGCAACCAGAAGGATGGCGAGCACAACGATCACCGCGACCAGCGCGACTATGTACACGATGAAGCTGAGCACGCACACGGCAATGGCTCGGCCGGTGCTGGTGTAGTCCAAGGCCTGGCGGACGGCCACCACCCAGGCGACGAGCTGCCAAATCCAGATGCCCAGCGCCAGCAGGACGGTGAGCGCGATACCGGCCAGGTTGGGCATCATGGCCATCGGAGCCAAGGCCACGACCAACAGGATGCCGGGAGAACTGGCGAAGCCGATGGTGCGCAGCAGCTCGCCCATGTTGGAGGAGGTTCCGGGTTCAGGCAGGAGCTTGGTCCCGATAATGTAGGCGGCGAAGGCCCAGACGAACCAGGCGACCAACTGGCCGATGATCCCTCCGATCAGCCCGGGAATGCCTTCGCTGGCAAACTGCCCCACGCCGGCGGAGACAGCGGTGAGGACGACGACGGTCATCGCCTGCCCGGTGGCGGAGGTGTCGGCTTCCACTTCCTCGTAGATGTTGACGTCGAGCTTGGCGGCCCCGATCATGCGGTCGACGAAACTGGCCATGGGTCATCCTCCCAGCGTTGCAGTGCAACGGGCACGATGGCGGTTTTCTAGCACAGGGGGAAGATTGGAGCAAGAGGAACGAGATTCGACAGGGCACAGAAATACACCGAAGGCGCGCCCGGGGCAGCGCCCTCGGCAGAAAAAGCAGAGACTAGCTAGCCCCCAGTCGCCCCAGTGGAAGCACCGACGGCAGCGGCCAAGGCAAAGACGATGCCCCGGCCGAGAAGCTCCACCAAGATCCCGTTGATGACCCAGCCGATGGCGCAGACGGCAATGGCCCGACCGGTGCTCTTGTAGTCGAGCGCCTGCCGAGCGGCGATGACGAAGGCGGCCAGCATCCAGATCCAGACGACCACGGTGACCAGGAGGCCCAGAAAGGGAATGATCGAGAAGATGCGAAACATTCCCGGTGTCTGGGCGAAACCGACGGTGCGCACCAGCTCGCCCATGTCCGATTTGGTCTCCGGCTCCGGCAGAATCTTGGTGCCGACGATCAAGGTCACGATCGTCCACACCAGCCAGCCGGCGACAGCCAGAACGGTGTACCCGACCAGGCCGACTATCGCGGAAAAGACACCGCCGATAAAGAACCACCCGACTGCCTGAGCGACGCCGACCGCCAGGCTGGAGAGAACGACGATGGCGATGGCCTGGACGGTCGCTCCCTTGTCGGCCTCGATATCCTCATAGATGCTGACGTTGAGTGTTGCGGCCCCGACTACCCGATCCACGAAACTGGCCATAGGCTACCCTCCTAGGCCGAGCGTTTACAGCCCCGACGACGGCGCCTTTGTAGCACACGGGAAGAGGGGGAGCAAGAGAAAAGAATTCCACAAGGACAGCGGGCTTCGCTCAGGATGCTGGGTTTTCAGCCCACCACCTTGGTGCGAATGCGGTCGGCGACCGCCGCGGGGACGAGGTCTTTGATGGAGCCGCCCAGGCGGGCGACCTCTTTGACCAGGCGGGAGCTCAAGTAGCTGTAGGCTTCGGCGGGGAGCATGAAGACGGTCTCAATGTCGGGGGCGAGCTGGCGGTTCATCAGCGCCATCTGCAGCTCATACTCGTAGTCGCTGACGGCGCGGATGCCGCGCAGCAGCACGCGGGCGCCGCGGCGCCGGGCGTGGTCGACCAGCAGGCCGTCGAAGGTCTCGACCTCGACGTTGGGCAGATGCGCCACGACTTCGCGCAGCATCTCCACCCGCTCCTCCAGAGTAAACAGCGGGTCCTTCTCCGGATTGACCAATAGCGCGACGATGAGCCGGTCGAACAGCCGCGAGGCGCGCTCGATGAGGTCGAGGTGCCCGTTGGTCACCGGGTCGAACGACCCCGGATAGATGGCGGTCACCTGTTTCATGGGCGGATTGTAGCGCAAGAACCAGTGGCCCCAAAGTTAATGTGGATTCGCCGCCATTGGGCGCGATTCGCCTCGGGTCGGCAATGAGTTTCAGCTTCGGCGAGCCGCGCCGAGTCAGTCCATCAGGCGGACGGGGTCGCCGCGGCGGATGCGCCCCGGCCGCACCACGTCGGCGTAGACGCCGACGCAAGGCAGCCGCCCGTACTCGCCACGGTCGAGCCGGTTGTGCTGCGCGGCGGCGCGCAGGATGCCGGGGTCGTGCGGCAGCTCGGCGCGCGGCAGCGTGGTCATCACGCACCGCGCGCACGGCCCCGAAACCCGCAGCACCAGCTCCGGCCCCACCGACACCGTGCGGCCGACCCAGGCGTTCTCCACAAAGCCCGACTCCCCCGGGCACTCCACCACCAGGTTGGGCCGGAAGCGCTCGACCCCGAACTGCCCCTCGGGGTAAGCCTCCTGCAAGCGGCGCAGCGTGGCCGTGGTCAGCAGGTGAACGCAGGCCACGTCGAAAAACGTTCCCGGCGGCGCCGCACTCGAGAGCGGCGCCTCGGTGGTTTCGGCGTGCTGCCCGCCCAGGGTCCCGGCGTCGAACTCGAGCAGCAGCCCCTCAGGCGCGGTCGAGGCCAGCGCAACCTGCGCGCCGAAGGCCGCGGCCAGGGCAGCGGCGGCGTCCGGCTGGTCGCTCTGGAGCACGGCGCCGTCGGGCAGCGTGATGCGCACCGCGGGTGGCCGCGCGTCCGGCCTGCCTGCCCTGCCTTCGTCCGGCCTGCCCGCCGTGGCGGGCTGCGGCGGGGCCACATACTCCGCCCGGCACTTGAGCAGCTCGCCGAATCTCTTCACGCTCTTGGCGCTGCCCACCCTCTTCGCCGCCGTATCAACCAGCGCATACGCCCGGTCGCCCGTCAGCCCCCGCGCCGTCACCTCCACCGCCTCCAGCTCCTCCCCCGCCATCGACTTCACCGGATACCGCCACAGGGAAAGCAGCTTGTAGTTGCCCATCGCTGGATTCTAGCAAGGCAAGCCACAAAGGCACAAAGTCACGGGCCCTTTTCGGAGGTTTTCAAGGATAGGACCCACTTGCCGGGGTCGAGCTTGACGCTCTGCGGCTGAGCCGGCAAGCGCAGCTGCACCGGAGTCGCCCGGCCCTGCGCCGGCAACGCGGCGCGCGCCAAGCCGCCGCCCGGAAACTCGAGCACCACCGGCACCAGCATGAACCAATCCTCGGGAACGCCTTCCTGGTAGAGGGTTCCGGTGAGCAGCGTGCGCCCCCCGGCTTCGGGCTGGAACCTGTACTCCAGGCGATAGCTGGGAATGGCGGTCTGGTACACCCACTGCTCCAGGAACCAATTCAAATCTCGAATCCCGAAGCGCTGGCCCAGCGGGGAGCGGGCAAAGTGCTCCGAGGCCACCGCAAAAAAATCCTCCGTGCTGGCCCAGCCGTTGCGGTGACGGCTCACGAAATCCCGCATCATGTTGAGGAAGGGGGCTTCGTCGAGGGTGTTGGGGTCGCTGAGCAGGAACTCGAGCATCCGCAGCACCAGTGCCCCCTTGTAGTAGATCAGGGCGAAGTAGGCGTCGAGGGTCTCTCGCGTGCTGAGGCGGTGGCCGAGGACCAGCGGCCCGACCTCGTAGAGCTTGCCCTCGCCCCACTTCCCCAGCTCGGTGATGGGAGGCTTGCCCAGCCGGTCGCGCATGTCGTCGATGAGGCTCATCTCCTTCTTGCGGCTCTTCTCGCGCTTGCCCACGTAGAGCACGCCCGAGTACTGCGCAAAGCCCTCGCTCAGCCACTGGTCGCGGTAGGAGCGCCAGCCCACCACGTTGCCCCACCACTGGTGCGCCGCTTCGTGCGCGATGAAGGCGAATTCCCGGCGGCCGGCGAATCCCTGGGCGGGCAGCAGCAGCAGAGTGGCGAACCCCTGGCCGAAGGGGCGGGGGAAGTAGACCGCGCCCAGCCGCGGGTAGGGGTAGTCGCCAAACAGGTGGTCGAAGAAGCGCACGCTGTTGCTCATCTCCGCCAGCAGGAAGTCTTCCTTCACAATCTGTTCCTTGCCCACAGAGAAGAATTCCAGCGGCAGCGGGCGGTCGGGCAGTTCCGCGGTTTCCAGGTAGCTCTTGAAGGGGCCCAGGGCAAAGGTCACGAAGGCCACGGGCTCTTCCGTCTTCCAGCGGGTGAGGGCTTCGTCCGGATTGTCCTCGGCCGGACCCTCCTGCGTACGCTCGCCCATCGAAGCGACACGCAGCTTCCTCGGGTGGAGGAAGGTGAGGTCGTACCGGGAGCGGGTCAGGTAGCCGTGGCGCGGATACCAGGAGGTGGTGGTCTCCAGGTAGAAGAAGTCGCCCGTCCATCGCCAGAGAGCTTTTCCCTCCAGTTTCAGTTTGACAGTGGCTTTCTCCTGAGCGCGCAGCGGCGAGGGCAGCAGGAGCGAGAACCCCGCCTCCCACTCCCGCTGCACCACTTCGAGCGGCGTCCCGTCCGCCAGCGAGGCGCTTTGCACCCGCACCGCCTTCTTCAAGCGCCGGTCCTCGTATTCCCCCAGGCCTTCGTTGATGCGCATGGGGATCCACCGCAGGCCGTCGCCCCGGGCGACCATGTCCAGCTCGGCCTCGAGGAGGATGCGCTCGCGGGGATCGCGCAGGTCGATGGTCATGCGGCAGTCGGGGACTTCAAACAGGTTGAAGACATCGGTGTAGGCCGCGTGCCCGCGGGCCATGTCGGCTTCGTCGTAGAAGGCGGTCCACACGTCGTTCCCCAGCAGGAGGCTGTTGTATTGGAACAGGAGGCCCTTTTCGCCGCCGTCCACTTCGAAGGCGTCGACTAGGCTGCGGGCCTGGTGGTCGAGCAGGGCTCCGAAGCGCCCGGGCTTGCCGCCGTCGAACAGCCCGAAGAAAACCCCGGGGTCGTCCCGTACCAGGATCGCCAGGGCCAGCCGGGCGCTCAGGTTGAGCCCCGTCTCGCGCACCAGGCGGTCCTCCATTTCCGCGGCCAGCTTCTGCGCCTGGGTCGAGGGCGACGAATCGAGCGGCGGCGAGGTGGCCGCCAGAAGGTCGTAGGTGTCGTCCGTGAAGCGCAGCACCGCTGTGGTGAACGTGGCCTCCACCACCTCCGACTTGAGCAGCCGTTTCAGGTTCTCCCGTTCGTAGACGCTCGAAGGCTCGGCGCGCAACTCCCCCCGGCCGAGAAAGACGGCTCCGCAGACCTGCCCGGCTACGCGCTCGGCGAAGTAGAACTGGCCCGTGAAGCGCATCTCCAGGCGGTCGCGCTTGAGCACCCAGCCGTCCACCGAGACCGACTGCGGGGCCAGAGCAAAGGCCCGCAAGTCTTCATAGAGGTTGAGAGGGGAGAGCTCCTCGGCGCTCAGGGGGAAGGCGGCGAGAAGCAGGGATGCGACGACGCCTGCGAGTACGCTGCTCTTTAGCATGGCGCCTCTCCCGGCTGGGCTGACAGCGTGCGGCCAACCTATGCCGAGGGGGCCTCGGTGTCAAGCCCGCTTCGTATGCAGAGGCGTAGCGGTGGATGGGCGTCTAACAGCCAGTAGCGCAAAGTATGCGAGTAGACAGGTTGGGCTTTCGGGGGCTATTCGGCGGGGGCGAGGCGGCGGAGGGAGTCGAGCCAGTTCAGCACCACCGTCATCTCGGTCGGCCCAGCCCGGCCCGCCCGCGGACTTCACTGCCCGCGAAGGAAGGAAACGACGAGGAGGAAAGTGGGGTCGGAAGGGTCGGTCATCTTCTCGATGGCCGACATGTGGGTGCGGCCCTGCAGCACCTCCACCCGGACGCTGGCCCCGGCCCGCTCGGCGGCGCGGGTGAAGTCTTGCGAGTGGGCGAGGATGGGCGGGTGCTCGATTTCCTCCTCGGCCACCAGCAGCAGCATCGGCGGCAGGTGCCGCCCAACGTGGTAGAAGGCCCACGAGTCGTGATAGGCGCGAAAGCTGCCGTAGAGCTTGCCCTCGCGTGAAGCCTCGAAGCCGCGGGCGATTTCTTCGGGCAAGCGGTCCTTGGCTTCCGCGAGCTTGTGCTCGATGTGCAGGATGGAACCCATGGAGACGCAGCCCGCGATGTCCTGCGCGGAGAGGCCGTGGGCGCGCAGGTGATTCTGGTCCGCAGCCAGCAGGGAAACCAGTCTTGCGCCCGAGCTGTGCCCGAGCAGGAAGATGCGCGCGGGGTTGCCACCGCGGGCGGCGATGTTGCGCTTGAGCCAGGCGAACGCCGCGGCGACGTCCTGGATAGCCGCCGGCCAGGGGTGGTCGGGGAAGAGGCGGTAGCTCGCGGCCGCGCAGGCGAAGCCGGCGGAGCGGAAGGTCTGGCAGAGCGCGGGGAAGGGCGCCTCCTTGCGGTCGCCGGAGTCCAGGCTGCCGCCATGCACGAGCAGCACGGTCGCGAAGCCGGGGTTGTCGGGGAGGTAGAGGTCGAGCTGCTGCTTGTGTCCGCCGCCGGGGACGTAGGGCACGTCGAGCTCGGTGGAGGCAGGTGGCGCAGCCCAGGCGGGCGCCGCGGAAACCAAGGCCATAGTGGCGAGGACGAAAGACAGGGGTTTCATCTAGTCTTGAGATACGAGGACTAAGGTCTAGCAGTTCCTCGGGAGCGAAAGGCGTCCCACCGCAGAGGCGCAGAGGACGCAGAGGAAGCACAGAGAATTCGTGCCACACCGTTCCAGACCGCTGCAGTCAATTGCCGCTCGGGGTAGAAAAACTACCGTTCGGCGGGACCGCGTTGACGCTCGGGGGCGGCAAGGTAGAATATGCGACTAGACAGGTCGGGTTTTCGTAAGCTATTGGGGAGGGGTAGGTTAGAGCCAGGTAGCTCCTGAAAAGGGCTTGACAAGGCAGGGAAAAGGAGCCTAGTATTTAAGTCGGACTGAAGGAGTCCGATATAGTCATGCTGAAACTGTCGAAGAAGGCGGACTACGGGCTGATGGCGGTCAACCACCTGGCCCGGCACTACGGCGAAGGGAGCTTCAGCGCCCGCGACCTCGCCGACGCCTACTGCATCCCGGCGGGCCTGATGGCCAAGGTGCTGCAGCGGCTGGTGTCGAAGGGCCTGCTGCGCTCCCAGCACGGGCCCAACGGCGGCTACGAGTTGGCGCGCCCGCCGGAGTTTATCTCGGCGCTGGACGTCATCCGGGCCATCGACGGGCCGGTGATGATCATCTCCTGCCAGACCGCGCGCGGGGAGTGCGGGCAGAGCACCCTGTGCACGGTCAAGGAGCCGCTGCGCAAGGTGAACGAGCGCATCATCAACGCGCTCAGCCTGCTCAGCATCGCGGAGATCAACGCCTAGGAGCGGCTGAGGCCCTCGGCGTGTAAGGAGAGTCGCCTTCAGCGGGGAATGACTGAACCGCAGAGGCGCAGAGGACGCAGAGGAAACACAGAGAGGATTCGGAGGGACAAGAAGAGATGGCACTGAAACTGCCGATTTACCTCGACAACCATGCCACCACCCCCGTCGACCCGAGGGTGGTGGAGGCCATGCTGCCCTTTTTCAACTTGCAGTTCGGCAACGCCGCCAGCCGCAACCACGCCTTCGGCTGGGAAGCCGAGAAAGCCGCCGAGAACGGCCGCGAGCAGATTGCGCGGCTCATCGGCGCGACGGCGAAGGAAATTATTTTCACCAGCGGCGCCACCGAGGCCGACAACCTCGCCATCAAGGGCGTGGCGGAGATGTACCGCGAGAAGGGCAACCACATCATCACCATGGTCATCGAGCACAAGGCTGTGCTCGACACCTGCAAGCGCCTCGAAAAGTACGGCTACCAGGTCACCTACCTGCCCGTCAGCAAGGAAGGCTTGATCGACCTCGACGAGCTCCGCGCCGCCATCACCGACAAGACCATCCTCGTCTCCCTCATGTACGCCAACAACGAAATCGGCGTGCTGCAGGACATCGAATCCATCGGGAAGGTCTGTCACGAGCGCGGCGTGCTCTTCCACACCGACTCGACGCAGGCGGTCGGCAAGATTCCCTTCGACGTGCAGAAGATGAACGTCGACCTCGCCTCGCTCTCCGCCCACAAGATGTACGGGCCCAAGGGCATCGGGGCGTTGTACGTCCGCCGGCGCAACCCGCGCGTGCAGCTCGCCCCCATCATCGACGGCGGCGGGCACGAGCGCGGCATGCGCTCCGGCACCCTCAACGTCGCCGGCATCGTCGGCTTCGGCAAGGCCTGCGAGATTGCGGCGCAGGAGATGCCGACCGAAATCGAGCGGCTGCGCGGCCTGCGCGACCGCCTGCGCGCCAACCTCGAGTCCAAGCTCGACGAAGTCTACATCAACGGCTCCATGACCCGTCGGCTGCCCAACAATTTGAACATGAGCTTCGCCTATGTCGAGGGCGAGTCGCTGCTGATGGGCATCAACGACGTGGCCGTCAGCTCCGGCTCGGCCTGCACCTCGGCCACCCTCGAGCCCAGCTACGTCCTGAAGGCCCTGGGCGTCGGCGAGGACCTGGCCCACACCTCCATCCGCTTCGGCATCGGCCGCTTCAACACCGAAGAGGAGATCGACTACGTGGCCGAGCGCGTGGCGGAAGTGGTGAGCCGGCTGCGCGAGCTCTCGCCGCTCTACGAGATGGCCAAGGAAGGCGTGGATTTGAGCAAGATGCAGTGGAAGGCGGATTGAGGGCCAGTGCAGGACGGCCCCGGTACCGGTCGAGTTCGAATGTAAGGAGTAGGAGGAACGATGGCATACAGCGAGAAGGTGCTGGACCACTACAAGAACCCGCGCAACGTCGGCAGCCTGCCCAAGAACGACCCCAACGTGGGCACCGGCCTGGTGGGCGCGCCGGAGTGCGGCGACGTGATGAAGCTGCAGATGAAGATCAACCCGGAGACCGAGGTCATCGAGGACGCCAAGTTCAAGACCTTCGGCTGCGGGTCGGCCATCGCCAGCTCCTCGCTCGCCACCGAGTGGGTGAAGGGCAAGACCGTGGCCGAGGCCTTGAAGATCAAGAACACCGAGATCGTCAAGGAGCTCAACCTGCCCCCGGTCAAGATCCACTGCTCGGTGCTGGCCGAGGACGCCATCAAGGCCGCCCTGGCCGACTGGAAGACCAAGCGCGGCGCCGACGAGCCCGCCGAGCGGGCGCAGGCGTCGGCCGACTAAGCGCAAGTCCCGGCTGGCTGAGGCTTCGGCCAGCGGCCGTGTGCGAGGAACACCATGGCTCCACCCAGCATTGAACTCACCGAGCGCGCCGCCAACCGCGTGCGCACGCTGATGGCGCAGGGCAAGATCCCGCCCAGCGCCGGCCTGCGCATGGCCGTGCAGGGCGGCGGCTGCTCGGGGCTGACCTACGCCGTGCGCTTCGACCCGCAGCCCGCCGAGCGCGACCGCATCTTTGAGTTCGACGGCGTGCGCGTCTTCGTCGACCCCAAGAGCTTCATCTATCTCGCCGGCACCGTGCTCGACTACAAGGAAGACCTGATGCAGCAGGGGTTCGTCTTCACCAACCCCAACGCCAAGAAAGACTGCGGCTGCGGCGCCTCCTTCTCCGCGTAGACCGCAGCCTGCCTGCGGCAGGCAGGCGGGAGGCTCCCGCCAAGACTTCGCATCCGGAGGATGCAGGGCACGGTTGGCGAGCGGGTTCGCCAACCTGATTTTTTGTCAGCGGTTTGTAAGTATGCAGATGACTGAGGAAACCACAATCCGCGAAAAGAAGACGGCGGCGCGCGAAGTCGGCGCCTGCTGGTCGTGCGGCGCCGAGGCGCAGCAGCGACACTTCTGCCCCGCCTGCAACAAAGTCCAGCCGCAGCCGCCCGACACAGACTTCTTCCGCTTCTTCGGCCTCGAGCGCAAGCTCGGGCTGGACACCGCGGCGCTCGAGCGGCAATTCTACGAGCTGAGCTGGAAGCTGCATCCCGACAACTTCCACAACGCTTCCGCCTACGAGCAGGAGCTGAGCCTGGCCAAGAGCGCCGTCCTCAACGACGCCTGGCGCGCCCTGCGCGACCCGGTCGCCCGCGTCGAGTACCTGCTCGGGCTCGAAGGCGTCCGCCGCGAAGGCGACATCAAGCAGCAGGCCCCGCCCGACCTGCTCGAGGAAGTCTTCGAGCTCAATGAATACCTGGAAGAGCTGCGCGACGCCCGCCGCTCCGGCGGCAGCTCCCGCGAGCGGCAGGAGCTTCGCCACCGCCTCGAGCAGGCCCGCCACACCTTCGAAGAGAAGATGGACGCAGTGCTCGCGGAACTCACCGCGCAGTTCCCCGTTTTCGATGCCGCGAACGACGGGAGCGCCCGCAAGGCCGCGCTCAACAACATGAGCGAGATTCTCAATCGGCACTCCTACATTCGGAATCTAGTTCGTAACGTGACGGACGAACTCGACGAGGAGTAACAACTATAAGGTTCAGCCCTGCGGCTCCTGCCGCTGGGGACTCTGAGGAGCAATGAACAGAATCGTCGGCATCGACCTCGGCACCACCTACAGCCTCGTCGCCTACACCGACGCGACGACGCGCAAGCCGGTGTGTATCCCCGACGCCGAAGGCCGCACACTCCTGCCGTCCATCGTCTCGCTCGATACGGACGGCGCACTCGCCGTCGGCTGGCCGGCGCGCGAGCGCCTGCTCCACCAGCCGGAGCGCACCGCCTACTCGGTCAAGCGCCTGATGGGCAAGGGCATCGACGATGTGCGCGACGAGCTCGCGCTTTTCCCCTACCGCGTCGCGGCAGGGAGCGAGCAGGTCATCCGCATCCAGCTCAGCGATAAAATCTTCACCCCGCCGGAAATCTCCGCCCACATCCTGCGCGAGCTCAAGCGCCGCGCCGAAAACTTTTTCGGCGAGGAGGTGACGCGCGCCGTCATCACCGTGCCCGCCTACTTCAACGACGCCCAGCGCCAGGCCACCAAGGACGCCGGGCGCATCGCCGGGCTCGAGGTCGAGCGGCTGGTCAACGAGCCCACCGCCGCCTCGCTCGCCTACGGGCTCGACAAGCACCAGCGCGCCCTCATCGCCGTCTACGACTTCGGCGGCGGCACCTTCGACATCTCCATCCTCCGCCTGCAGGAAGGCCTCTTCGAGGTGCTGGCCACCAACGGCGACACCCACCTCGGCGGCGACGACCTCGACAACCTCTTCGTCGAAAAGATTCGCGAAGAAATCCGCGAGCAACACGGCGTGGACGTGGCCGGCGCTGTGGACCTCTACCAGCGCCTGCGCGATACGCTCATCTCCTCCAAGCACGAGCTGTCGTCCTGCGAGCGCGCCATCCTGCGGTTCCTGCTGGATGGGAAGGGCGAGTTCACGCGCGAAATCTCGCGCGCCGAGTTCGAAAGCTGGATTGCGCCCATCATCGAGCGCACGCTCGGCCCCTGCAAGCGCGCCCTCAAGGACGCCGGCTTGCAGCCGGCGCAGATTGACGAGGTGGTGCTGGTGGGCGGCTCGACCCGCGTCCCGCTCGTCCGCCGCCGCGTGGAGGAGCTTTTCGGCCGCAAGCCGCACTGCGAGCTCAACCCCGACGAAGTGGTGGCGCTGGGCGCCGCCATCCAGGCTAACATCCTCTCGGGCGGCGTGCAGGACATGCTGCTGCTCGACGTCACCCCGCTCTCGCTCGGCATTGAGACCATGGGCGGCGCCGTGGCCAAGATCATCCCGCGCAACTCCACCATTCCCGCCAGCGCCACCGAGATGTTCACCACCTACGTCGACAACCAGACCGGAGTCGACATCCACGTGGCGCAGGGCGAGCGCGAGCTGGTGAAGGACTGCCGCAGCCTGGCGCGCTTCACCCTCAAGATTCCCCCGCAGCCCGCCGGCCTGCCGCGGGTCGAAGTCAAGTTCCTCATCGACGCTGACGGCTTGCTGCAAGTGACGGCGCGCGACCTGCGCACCGAGGACGAGCAGACGGTCGAGGTCAAGCCCAGCTACGGCCTCTCGGACGACGAGGTCGAGCGCATGCTCATCGAGTCCATCGAGCACGCCGAAGAAGATTTCGCCGCCTCCCAGCTCATCGGCGCCCGCAACGAGGCCGACACCATCCTGCGCGCCACCGAGAAGGCGTTGAAGGAAGAGGAAGCCGCCGAGCTCACCGACGACGAGCGCCGCCAGATTGCCGAGGCCGAGGCGGCGCTGAGCGACGCGCTGAAGACGGAAGACTATAAGCTCATCCGCGAGCGGCTCGAGCAATTGAACCAGGCCACCCACCGCCTGGCGGAGCTCATCATGAACTCCGCCATGCAGACGGCCATGAAGGGCAAGCGCCCCGACGAGGTCAACCTGTGACCCGCTTCCACGGTTGTCATCCCGAGTGTGGCCCTCCGCGCAGCGGAGGGACAGCCCGAGGGATCTGCTTTTCGTCAGCGGGCATGCTGGGGATTTCGTCAGGGCACGGCTTTTCGGAGCGAAGCCCGCTTGTGCGGGCGAGCGGAGACCCTGAGCGAAGCCGAAGGGAGCCGTGCCGTCAAGCCAGCCGCGCGCAGCGCCCACCGCACTGCCGTAGGCCGTTGCGCACCCCGCCCTTCGTCAGTGGCTGGGCACAGCGGGAGGTTGGTAGGCTCAAACGCGCACTCAGCGGTGACTAGGATGGACAGAGAAGGGCGGGGGTAGCAACATGAGGGAGACGACGTAGCCAATGGCCAAGCTGGTCAAGATCACCTTTCAGCCCATGGGCAAGACGGTCGAGGTCGACCTGGAGAAGATGCCCTACAAGGAGCACGGCAAGCAAGGCTCCTTCCTCGACATCGCCTTGAACCACGGCCTGCACCTCGAGCACGCCTGCGGGGGCAACTGCGCCTGCACCACCTGCCACGTCTGGGTGCACAAGGGGCAGGAGCTGCTGAGCGAGGCGCAGGACGACGAGCTCGACCGGCTCGACATGGCCGCCGACCTTCAGCTCAACTCCCGCCTGGGCTGCCAGGTGGTCGTCGAGCGCCCCGGCGAGCTGGTGGTCGAAATCCCCGCCTGGAACCGCAACTACGTCAGCGAAGGCGGCGAGTCCATGATGGCCGGCGCCGCGAAGAAAGAAGAATAGCGGCTCGCGACTACCAGTTTTTAGTTTGTCATTCTGAGCGAAGCGAAGAATCTCAGCGGAGACAACCTGCGCACCTGAGATTCTTCGTCGCCCGTGCGGGCTCCTCAGAATGACACGAGGAGGATGGGCAATGGCCAACGAGTTGACTTGGGACGACGCCGAAGGCATCGCCCTCGCCCTGCTGGAAAAATTCCCCGACACCGACCCGCTCTCCGTCCGCTTCACCGACCTGCACAAATGGGTGACCGAGCTCGAGGGCTTCGCCGACGACCCCAAGGGCTCCAACGAAGGCAAGCTCGAAGCCATCCAGATGGCCTGGCTGGAAGAGTGGAAGGACGCGCACAGTGGGTAGCGACTCGCGATTGGCGACTGGTGAAGGCATCTCTCGTTTTTCTCTGTGTTCTCTGCGCCCTCTGCGGTGAGTTGCTTACGCATTTACACGCATTCTGGAAGGCGTCGCGGAGTCCCTGAGCGGACCGGCGACCGCGCTCGCCAGGTCGTCAGCCGCCCAGGCCCGCGACCCGCTTGAGCTTGTCATCCTGAGCCCCGATTCATCGGGGCGAAGGATCTCAGGTGACCGCTTCTCCTCCCAACCAGCCTCGCTCTTCCGAGTTTCGAATTTCGATTTTCGTGTCCCGTCTGCCTCCGTTTTCGCCCAGCCTCGGTTGACGCTTCTCCAACCCTGCCCGATAATGGTCCCAAGCGTGGCGCCATGGTGCAACGGTTAGCACAGCAGTCTTTCAAGCTGCGGATCCGGGTTCGATTCCCGGTGGCGCTACCAACTCCCGCAGCTACAAAGTGCGGGTTCTCCGCCCCAGGCGGATTTCGGCCTCGCCCGCTTGCGCGGGCTTCGCCCTCAAGATTCCCGGTGGCGCTACCAAGACTACCGTCTTTCTTCTCCACGGGCGCAGTGGTCCTGCTGGCGACGCTTTCCCTTGCCATTCTCGCCTTCACCACTGCGCAACAGGGTGACATCCTCCTGATAGATGGCAAGAAGTATTCCATCCACACTAACCCCTTGGAGGGGTTCCTGGTCAAGAACCCGGAAAGACGTCCCCACGGCTCAGTGATGTCGAGTGCAAACTGGCGTGGCTACATCGCGACATGGGAAATACGGGATGGCCAGTTGCTCCTAAAGGATGTTGAGGTTCTAGTGGGAAAGGATCAAAGCTCGCGGCTCGAGTATCCCGGTTCGTCGTATGGGTACCGCTCCGTATTGTCTGAGGTCTTCCCCGAACGGTCGGCCATTGTGGCGGACTGGTTCAGCGGGCACATCATCGTTCCCACAGGAAAGCTGACCCACTACGTTCACATGGGTTATGCCTCCACGTATGACCGCTACCTCATTCTGAAAGTCCGAGGCGGGGCTGTGTTACAACGTTGGGAAACAAACGAAGCCGCTTTCAAGAAATTCCGCGACTCCCAGTTCGCGGCTTTCAAGAAAACACCCGAGTATCAGTCGGCACTGACCGAGGCGACCAGTGGGGACGACCCGTTGAATCCGGAGGATGCCGAGGAGTTCATCAGGGAGTTCTATTCGGAGCTCTACATGTCTCGGCTCTTTGACGAGCCGAAGTAGTCACTTTGCCCGTCCTAGTCCTACCGATGGCCCGTATCTTGTTGGTACTCCTAGTACTGGCGTACTGTTGACACCGCCCCCTGCTCTGCGAGACTCTTACGCCCAGCCCATCGGAGATGGGAATCCGAAGAGGTTCAATGATGACAAAGGTAACCCGACGCCCGCCCGGCGCGACCGCCCGCAACGGCCTGCCTGCCGCTCAGGCAGGCTTCAGCCTGCTGGAGATGCTGGTGGTGATTGCCATCATGCTGACGGTCATGGCCATCGCCGCCCCATCGCTGCTGCGCGCCATTGCGTCCTACCGTCTGGAGTCCAACGCCCGCGGCGTCTCCAGCCTCATCCAGCGCACCCGCTTCGAAGCCATGCGCCGCAACCGCACCACCTGCACCGGGTTCGTCGCCGTGGGCAGCGAGGGCCGCTACGTTATGAACACGGATTGCACGGTGCCGCCCGCCGCCAATCCCGACGCCCCCACCGTCGGCACGCCCGCGACCGTCATGTGGTATCTGAACAACGCGCCGCAACTGCCGCCCAGCTTCAATGGCCTGCCTCCCGGCTACGACGCCACCACCATGGTCGCCCCCGCCAGCTACCGCGTCGTCTTCAGCCCGCGCGGCACGGCCATGGTGGACGACGGGGCCGGGAACCTGATCATCGCCACCCGCATCCAGGCCATCTGCCTGCTGGGTCGGCGCGGCGCCGACCTGCCCAACGTGGACGACGCCGTGCTCATCACCGTCACCCCCGTCGGCAACGTCAAGCTCTTCAAGTGGAACCGCACCACGGCATTCTGGGCGCCCTTGTAGGGTTGAGGGAAAAAACGATGAAACGCGCATCTGCTTGGAAAGGGCAACGCGGCTTCAGCATGGTCGAGCTGCTCGTCGCCATTGTGCTCCTGCTGGTCGGGGTCTTCGCCGTCCTCCAGCTCGTCCCCAAGGCCATCCAGACCAACACCGCCAACCGCTACGATTCCACCGCGCTCATCCTGGCCCAGCGGCAGCTCGAGCTCATGACCGCGCAGGACATCCGCTCCGGCTTCCCCGCCGCCGGGGCCGCCAACCACTATTTCTTCTGCACCCCGCCGGCGGACCTGACCATCGAACCCCAGTTCGCCAACTGTCCCAACGGCACCCCGGGGCCGGTGGCCGTTTACCGGCTCGGCTTCGCCAACCTCGCCCCCGGCGACACCACGCCGCGTACCGCCGGCGCCAACCTGTTCCCGGCGACCCTGAATCCTCTGGTCGGCGAGACGCAGATTGACTGGAGCCAGCCCTTTGCCGCCGTCCCCGACGGCTACAAGAACCGCATGACCCTCTCGGAAACCGCGCTCGTCGGCGGCGCCGCCCAGGGCGTGGGCGGGGCGCGCTATGAAACGCGCTGGAACGTGGTCACCATCTTCGGCAACTTCAACGGCTTCACCCGCCCGGTGGCCAAGCGCTTCACCATTTCCGTCCGCGGCGGCCCCCCGGGCGTGGTTCAGCGACCCGCCACCCTCTCCACCTGGGTGGCCTGGCGCGAGGATTAGCGAGGCATATCTCCTATGACCACTCAACGCGGCTTCTCCCTGATTGAAATCATGGTGGTGCTGGTCATCTTCATGATCATCGCCGGCGCCGTCTTCGGCGCCATCAACGTGGCCCAGGTGCGCTATGCCGCCGAGAAGCGGTTCCTGGAGAGCTTCCAGGGCGCCCGCATCGGCGTCGACCTGATGGTGCGCGACATCCACAACGCCGGCTACCCGCCGCCCTATACCTATCCCGGCAACTTCCCCTATCTGCCCACCGGCCCCACTCCTGTGACCATTCCCAATCCGGTGCCCTGGGAGGTTCCCACCCAGGCCGCCCCCGGCCTTCAGGATCGTTTTGCCGTGGGCATCGTGGGCGTGCGCGGCGGCGTGGTTGACCTCGGCTGCACCGTGAACGGCGGCGCTTTCCCCTGTCAGTTCCCCAACGCCTTCGACCTCATACTCGAGCTCGACATCGACCCCGAGTCCACCAACCCCGCCCTCGGCCCCACCATCGAATGGGTCCGCTACCAGCTCTGCTGGATTCAGGCCGACGGCACTTGCCTTCCTACGCCGCGCGTCGGCGGCGTTACCGCCACCTCCGTCATCACCCGCGGCGTCCAGACCAAGGTCACCGGGCTCGACCCCTCCGCCGTAGTGCTCTCCAACGTCCCCTTCGTGGAGAACATCGTCCAGGATTCCAGCCTCCCCGTGGGGGCCGGGCTGCCCGACGGCACCCGCAACACCGCCGTGTTCACCTACGTCTGCGTCGGGGGCGCCGCCACCTGCGCCGTCGAGCAGGTGGAGAGCGTCATCATCACCCTGCGCGTGCGCAGCGCCGATCCCGACCTGCAGACGCGGCAGGCGCGCGAGATTACTTTGCGAGGTTTGGGCCGCCGGCTGAACCCCAGCCGGTAGGCTCGAGGGCAGAGGAGGAACTGTGAGGCACAATCGTTTGCACCGAGGGGAGCGCGGAGTCGTCCTGCTACTGGCGCTGGTCGCCCTGCTGCTCATCGCCGCCGTCGGCGCCGCCATCATCTTCATGGCTTCCTCGGAGAGCGCCATCGTGGGCGCCCAGAGAGTGGGGGCGCGCAGCTTCTACGCCAGCGCCGGCGGGCTCGAGGAAGTCCGCTACCGCATCATGACCAGCGTCCGCCCCGCTCTCGGCGGTCTGAACTATAACGAACCACTGAATCCGGCCAACAACACGGAGCCCTTCGCCCGCCTCCCGGCCATCCCGCCCCCGGGCATCTCGCCCAGCGAAATTCTCTACGTCATCAACGTCCCCAACCCCAGCACCCCGGGCAACTTCGACGTTGTCGGCAGCGTTCCGCCCGTGACGGAAGACCCGTCGCGTACCGGCGAGGTCCCCTTTGCGGCTACCTTCCGGGGCGTGGCCAGCATCCAGCCTGCGGCCGGCGACCCCAACCGCTCCGTCCAGTATCAGTGGATCCGCGTCAACCTCAAGACCGAAGTCGCCGCCCAGCAGGACATCAACCTGGATGGCCTGCTCGATGAAGACCCCATCTTCCTCTTCATGGGCCGCCAGTACCGCGCCGGCGACTTGGCGGTGTACGACTTCGACGGCCCCGGCCCCGGCGGCTTCGGCTTCAACCTGCCCCCGCCCTGGGGCCCCGACCCCATCCCGCAGGGCATCACCGACCGCCCCTGCGTTGCCGTCATCTGCGCCAGCCCGGTCTACATGCTCACGGCTCGCGCCCAAGTCCCCCTGCCGGGCTCCCCTCCCACTTCGCGGCTCATCCGTTCGGAAGTCGCCGTGCCTTTTGCCTTTTCGATTGACGCCGCCATCCTCTCCGAGCCCGGCATCACCGTCAACGGCGCCATGTACGCCTCCGGCCGCGATATCTGCGACACCGACTGCGACCTCCGCGCCGACGCCACCCCCTATTCCTACGCGGGGACGGCCGGATTCAACTCCCGGGATACGTCCGACGTCCCCATCGCGTGCAACTTCCTCATCCCCATGCAGTCCGAGGCTCCTGAAGATGCCCAGACCATCCCCAACGTGAAGGCGATCTCCGACCCGAAATGCACCGATCTTGGTCCCGGCGACAGCTGCTTTTGCGCCGCCAATTCCTGCGTGCAGGGCGACGCCCTGCCCAAGTACGACCTCGACCAGCTCATCTCCGTCCTGCGCCCGATGGCCCGGGTTTTGCAGGAGGGCCCGGTCGGCAAGGCCAACAATTATTACCCGCAGATCGGCACCAGCAACCTCAACTGCGACGCCTCCGGCTGCCAGGGCCAGGGCCTGGAGCTCGGCGGCTTCCCCTTCGTCGACCCGGTGGCGCAAACTGGCGCCGACGTCGTCAACGGCGCCAACGCCGACCCCATCGTCACCTACGTCCCCGGCGATTTCAAGTGCACCTCCACCTGCACCGGCGCCGGCATCCTCATCGTGGACGGCGACTTTGAGATGAACGCCAGCATGTCGTTCTACGGCGTCGTGCTCGTGCGCGGCGACGTCAAGGTAGCCGGCAAAGGCTCGGCGCCCACCCCCTGCAACATCTACGGCTCGATTATCACCCGCGGCGGCGTCTCCACCGACCTCGGCGGCTCCATCTGCTTCCAGTACAACTCCTGCGCCCAGCGCAACGCCAGCTTCTTTGCCCCCACACTAAATCTTTCCTTCCGGGAGATGCCGCAGTAGACTGGAGGCCTGCCCGCCTCGGGTGGGCTGGACGCTGGTGGCTGGAGGCCAAAGATGAGACGTCCGATTCTGCTGCTCTTGACGGCTGCCCTTTTCACCGCGGTTTCGCTGCCGGCCCTGCAAAGTCAGCCGCAGGAACAACCAAAAGAAAAGAAGAAGCCGCGCAAGGTCTGGACCGAGGAGGACCTGGCCGGGCTGGGCGGCCGCATCAACGTGGTCGGCTCGGAAGCGCCGCCGGAGCCCGCCGCCCAACCTGCGACCGCCGCGGCGCGGCCCGACGACGCTCTGTGGAAAGAGCTGGATGACCTTCGCGCCGAGCGGGAGATGATTCAGGGGCAGATCGAGCTCAACCAGCGGTCGGTCGCGAGCATCACCGAGAAACTCAACACGGAAAGCGATCCGGTGAGCATTGACGAGCTCCTGGAGCTGCGCGCCTGGCAAGAGGAGCAGGTTACGGAATGGGAAGTGGAGTTGGAGCGGGTCAACACCCGCATCGCCGAGCTGGAGAAACTGACGGCGGGCCGCAAGCGCCCGCCCAAGCCCGCCCCGGTCAAGACCGAAAAGCCGCGCCCAGCAGCCCCAGCCGCACAGGGCGAGGGCGAAGCTCCCGCGGAGCCGCCGCCCGCCGAGGAGCCTTCGGAAGAAGAGCCGCCCCCGCCGCCTCCGGCCTCGTAGGCGAGGCAAGTTGGAACGGCCCTAGCGAATGTAGTAGAGGAAAAGAGTCCTTCCCATCACCGGCCGCTCTTCCGCCGGCGTCCATCCCGGCACTTCGAAGTCGTGGGCCACCACTCGCGTGCCCCGTTGCAGGGTCGCCTCCAGGTGCGGGCGCAGCGCCTCGTTGCCGGCTTTGGTGAGATAGAGCGTGACCACGGTGGCGGGGCTCAGGTCGACCTCGAGGGCGTTGGCGTGGATAATCTGCACCCTGTCGCCGAGCTGCTTTTCCGCGATATACCGGCGGCTGCGCTCCACCAGCTCTTCCTCGAACTCGATGCCCACCGCGCGCGCCCCGAACAGCTCCGCCGCTGCGATGACGATTCGCCCGTCGCCCGAGCCGATGTCGTAGACCACGTCCCCCTTGCGCACGTTGGCGAACTCCAGCATCGCCTCCACCACCGGCATCGGCGTCGGCACAAACGGCGCCAGCGACGGCGCGACAGCGCCTTGGGGGCCCAGCACATTCACCGGAGTCGGCCCGCTCTCGGGCGCGGCGGTCCGGAGATTGTCGTTGGTCAACACCGGGCGGGTGGACTCCTGCTTCTTGCGCTTCGCCTCCGCCGCGATCTCCGCCAGCGACTGCCTGTCCTGAGCCCGCCCCAGCGCGGCGAAGGGCGCCGTCAGCGCCGCCACGGCGAGGAAGATTCCGCACAGTCTCTTCATGGGCTCATTCTACTGGCGCACAACATCGAAGTCGAGCCGCACACCCTGCTATAATGGGTTCCGGAGCGGACGGCGATGCGCTGGGCCCTTCAAGTCGGCACCCTGTATGGAATCGCCATCCGCATCCACTTCACCTTCATCTTCCTGCTGGCCTTCCTGGGGCTCATCTCTGCGCTCGCTTTCGGCTGGCTGGGCGCCCTGCGCAGCGTCGCCCTCATCCTCCTGGTCTTCGTCTGCGTGTTGCTGCACGAGCTGGCCCACTGCACCGTCAGCATCCGCTATGGCCTGCGCGTGCGCTCCATCACCCTGCTCCCCATCGGCGGCCTGGCCATGTTTGAGGACCTGCCGCGCGAGCCGCGGGTGGAAATTCGCATCGCCCTCGCCGGCCCGGCGGCCAACTTCGTCCTGGCCTTGTGGCTGGGGGTGCTGCTGCTGGTGGTGAATCCCGGCGGCCTGCTGCGCCCGCACATCTCGGTGGAAGCGCTGCTGCCCAGCCTGTTCTGGGCCAACGTCTACATCGCCCTCTTCAACCTCATCCCCGCCTACCCGCTCGACGGCGGGCGCGTGCTGCGCGCCTGGCTCGCCGGCCGCACCGACTACATTGACGCCACCCGCCGCGCCGCCGCCATCGGCCAGGTCTTCTCCATGGGCTTCATCCTGCTGGGGCTGGTGGGGGTGAACCCGTGGCTGGTGCTCATCGGGTTGTTCGTCTTCTGGGCCGCGGTGGCCGAAGAGCGCATCGTGGTGCTGCAGTCGGCCCTGGAGCGCATCTACCTCGAAGACGTCATGCTCACCGAGTTCCACACCCTGGCCCCCTCGGATTCGCTCTTCGACGCCCTCGACCGCGCCCTCCATTCCCTCCAGGACGACTTCCCCGTGCTGGAGGACGGCCAGGTGGTCGGCGTGCTCACTCGCGGCGGCCTGCTGCGCGCCTTCGGCGGCCAGGGCTGGAACAATTCCGTCCAGGCGGTCATGAGCTCGCGCTTCGAGACCGCGCAGCGCCGCGACACCCTGGCCAGCGCCTTCAACAAGCTCATCGGCCGCAGCCTCTCCATGATCCCCGTGCTCGACGGCTCCCGTCTCGTCGGCATCGTTACCCTGCAGAACGTCCTCCGCAGCCTCTCCTTCCTCTCACGCAAAAGCGCTAGAGATTTTGAAGTTCTGCAGCGATAGGGGGAAAGCTAGGCGTCTTTCTCCGAGGCCGGTGCCGGCGGCGCGGCCGCCGCGCCCGGAGCGGCGCTCTCGAGCTGATGCGTGCGCCGGTCGTAGTGGCCGCGCAGCTCGTCGGTGAGGGTTCCTTCCCACAGCGGCACGGCCACAAAGTAGGCGGCGCGTGCAATCATGTGCGCGCCCACCGGCCCGGTCAGGAAGACGAAGGCGACCGTCGCCGCCGCGCGCGTGGTGACGCCCAGGTCCCAGAAGTGTACCGCCACGGCGGTGAGCACCAGCCCTATCCCCAGCGTGGCCGCCTTGGTGGCGGCCTGCAGGCGGCCGAACAGATCGGGCATGCGCACGATGCCCACCGCCGCCAGCAACATGAACAGCGAGCCCAGGAAGCCCAGTGCGGCGCCCACGAGGTAGGTCACGGCGCGCTCCTCTTTTCCAGGTAGCGGGCAAAGGCCACCGTGCTCAGGAAGGAGATGAGCGCCAGCACGATGGCGGCGTCCAGCAGCACCGGCTGGTCGGTGGCCACGGCGTAGGTGGCGATGAACCCCACCACGATGAGCGCCATCAGGTCAAGCGCCACCACGCGGTCGGGCGTGCTGGGGCCGCGCGCCAGACGGTAGAAGGTCAGGAAAAGAGACGCCACCAGCAGGATCAGCGTAAGCTGGATCAGGGTGTCGGCCACGGCCGTTACCTGCTCGTTCATCGCATCACCTCCAGCAGCCGCCGCTCCATTCCCTGCTTCAGCTCGCGCCGGAACACCTCCAGGTCGCCGAGGTACATGGCGTGCACGTAGAGGGTGCGGCGGTCGGTCGAGACGTCCAGGCTGAGCGTGCCCGGCGTGAGCGTGATCAGGTTGGCCAGCATGGTGATTTCCGTGTCCGTCCGGGCATCCAGTGGGATGGCCAGCACGCCCGGACGCATGTGGTGCGTAGGCGTCACCACGTCATGGGCCATCACTAGGTTGGCCTTCACCAGCTCCCAGAGAAAGAACAGCAGGAAGCCGAAGGCCTGGCGCACTTTGGTGAAGTAGGTGGAACGGCCGATGATGGACTGGCTGATCCACAGCACGGCGTAGCCCAGGACGAACCCGGTGAGCAGGTTGATCAGGCTGAACTCGCCCTGCAGCGCTCCCCAGATCATCGCCAGCAGCACGTTCCACAGCAGCATCGCTCTCTACTCCTTCAGGACCGCCCGCACGTATTCCGCCGGGTCCATCAGCTGTTCGCCGGCGCGCGTGGCGATGGCGAACATCGCCTCCGCGCCCAGCCCCAGGCACAGCGTCAGCCCTGCCAGCAGCGCCGCCGGCAGCAGCAGCCGGCGCATCCCGGCGTCGGTGCCCGCCGCGGGCAGCGGCTGCGGCGCGTCCTTCCAGAACGCTTCCGTCCAGATCTTCGCCATCGACAGCAGCGTCAGCAAGCTCACACCCAGCGCCGTGGCCACAATGGCGTACCCGCCCGCCTCCAGTCCCGCCACCACCAGCGAGAGCTTGGCGAAGAAGCCGGACAGGGGCGGGATGCCCGCGAGCGAGAACGCGGAGATGATGAACAGCACCGCCAGAGCCGGCCGCGCCAGGTAGAGCCCACCCAGGCGGTCGAGCCGGTAGCTGCCGCCCAGCCGCCGCGCAATGCCGCTGATGAGGAAAAGGTTGGTCTTCACGATGATGTGGTGCGTGATGTAGAAGACCGAGCCCGCCAGCGCCAGCGGGCTGTACAGCCCCAGGCCCATGATCATGTAGCCGATCTGGCTGATGATGTGGAAGGCGAGGATGCGCCGGAACTCGTTCTGCGCCAGCGCCCCCAGCACGCCCGTCACCATCGTCAGCCCCGCCAGCGCCAGAATCAGCGTGTGGGTGAAGCCGACGTCGTGGGTGAACAGCAGCGTGAAGACACGGATGAGCGCGTAAACGCCCACCTTGGTCAGCAGCCCGGCGAAGATGGCCGACACCGCCACCGGCGGCGTGTGGTAGGAGGCCGGCAGCCAGAAAAACAGCGGGAAGATGGCGGCCTTGATCCCGAAGGCCACCAGCAGCAGCGCCGCCAGCGCCGTCACCATGCCCGGCTGCGCCACCTCGGGCAGCCGCCTGGTCAGCTCGGCCAGGTTCAGCGTCCCCGCCACTCCGTACAGGATGCCGATGGCCGCCAGGAAGAGCGCCGAGGCGAACAGGTTGAGGGTGACATACTTGATGGCGCCCTCCATCTGCGCGCGCTCGCCTCCCAGCGCCAGCAGCACGAAGGAGGAGATGAGCATCACTTCGAACCAGACGTAGAGGTTGAAGATGTCGCCCGTCAGAAAGGCCCCGCACACGCCCATCAGCAGGATGTGCAGCAGCGGGTAGTAGCCGAACGATTCGCGCTCCTCGTCCAGGCTGCCCAGCGAGTAGACCGCCACCGCGAAGCCCATCAGCCCCGCCAGCGACACCATAACGCCGCTGAAGACGTCGGCCACCAGCGTAATGCCGAACGGCGCCGGCCAGTCCCCCATCTGCGCCGCCTGGATGCCGTCGCGCAGCACCACGCGCAGCAGCGCCAGCGAGGCCGCCAGCAGCCCCGTCGCTCCCGCTAGGCTCACCAGCCGCTGCGCGCGGCGCCAGGGCCAGCAGTAGAGTAGGGCCACCGCCGTCAGCAGCGGGATCAGCATCGGCAGGATGAGCAGCAAGGTCATGGCGGCGAGACCTCATCCTCCGGCGTGGGGTCGAGGGTATCGGTGCTGCGCAGGCTGTCCAGGTCGTCGCGGCCCACGGCGCGGTAGGCGGAGTGCACCAGCACCATGGCGAAGGCCAGCACGCCGAAGCCGATGACGATGGCGGTGAGGATGAGCGCCTGCGGCAGCGGGTCGGCCACCGGCGCCGGCGGCTGCAGCGCGCCCTCGGGGACGATGGGCGGGCGGCCGCGCGTCAGCCGGCCTACGGTGAAGATGAGCAGGTTGGCGGCGTTGCCCAGCAATGCCAGGCCCAGAATCAGCTTGACGATGCTCCGCCGCAGCACCATGTACACCCCGGCGGCGTACAGCCCGCCGATCACCACCGCCATCACCACTTCCATCGCTCAGGTCTCCGCCAGCGAAAAAATAATCGTCAGCGTTGCACCCACCACCACCAGGTAGACTCCGGCATCGAACAGCAGCGGCGTGCCCACCGCCACCGGGTCGGCCAGTTGGAGCGTTCCCCACAGCGCCGTCAGGAAGGGCCGCCCCGCCGCGAAGGCCGTCAGGCCGCTGCCTGCCGCCGCCAGCAGCCCGGTGGCGATCAAAGTGCGCGGCTCGAACCACAGCGCCCGGCGCGCCGCGGCCACGTCGTAGGCAATGGTGTAGAGCGCGAAAGCCGCGGCCGCCACCAGACCGCCCACGAAGCCGCCTCCCGGATCGTTGTGACCGCGCAGCAGCAGGAAAACGGAAAACAACAGCAGCAGGGTGATGAGGAAGCGGGTGGCTGTGCGCAGGATGAGCGAAATCATCGGCTCTTTCCTCCCGCCAGCCGCAGCTTGAGCAGGGCGTAGACGCCGATCCCGGCCACGGAGAGCACGGTGATTTCCCCCAGCGTGTCCAGCGCCCGGAAGTCCACCAGAATCACGTTGACCACGTTCCGTCCGTGCGCCGCCGGGAGGCTCTGCTCCAGGAAGTACGGCGTCAGTGTCGATTCCCCGGGCGCCGAAGTGGCCAGCAGCACCAGGGTGGCCACGAAGCCGCCCAGCGCCAGCGCTACCACGGCGTCGCGCACCCGCGCCGGCGTGCGCGTCAGCACCGAGAAGCGCGGCAGGTGGTAGAACACCAGCACGAAGAGGATTACGGTCAGCGTTTCCACCAGGAATTGCGTCATCGCCAGGTCGGGCGCGCCGAACAGGATGTACAGGATGGCCACGCCGTAGCCCACCACGCCCAGCGCGGCGATGGCGCCCAGGCGCGAAGTGGAGCGCACCACCGTCCAGGCGGCCGCCAAGATGAGCGCCGCCACCGCCAGCTCGTATGCCAGCGCATCCAGCCAGCTCCCCGGCGGCGAGAAGGGCACGCGCGTCCACACCGCGTAGCCGCTCAGGCCCACGGTGGCGCTGATGACGGTGATGAGGTAGTAGCGCAGGTAGCCGCTCTGCAGAAACCGCGTCTGCCAGCGCGCCAGCCCGTTCACCAGCTTGAGGGCGCGCTCGAACCAGCGCTGCGCGGCCAACGACTCGAGCGTCCCCAGCCCCGACGTCCACCGTTGCAGGGCGTTGCGCGTGGCAAGGAACCCTAGACCGCCGGCCAGCGTTATCAGACTCAAGCCCAGCACCGGGTTCCAGGCGTGCCACAATGCCAGGTGGAGGGTCGCGGGCTCGGCCCGTATCGCCGCAACCGCCGGCGCCAGCACCGCGGCATCCACCAGCCACGGCAACAGCCCGAACAACGCTCCTAGTCCGGCCAGCAGCGCCGGGCCCAGCCACAAGCTGGCGGGCGGGTCGTGCGGCTGCCTGGGCGTGGGCCGGGGCTCCCCGAAGAACGGCCGGTAGGCCGCCAGTCCCGCCGCCGCGAACAGCAGCATTCCGGCGAGCACCGAGGCGCCCGCCAGCACGGTGGCGGCCTGCGGCGACTCCCACGCGGCGGCGTAGTGCAGTTCCTTGCTCAGGAAACCGGCCAGCGGCGGCACGCCGGCCATGGAAAGCGCCGCCACGCCCGCCGCGGCGGCGGTGAGCGGCATAGCACGGCGGAGGCCGCCGAGGTCGGGAACGCGGCGTGCGCCCGTCTCGTGGTCAATAATGCCGGCGACCAGGAAGAGGGCGCCCTTGTAGAGCGCGTGCGCGAACAGGTAGACGACCACTGCCTGCGCCGCCGCCGGCGTCCCCAGCCCGAGCAGCAGGGTCATGGTGCCCAGCGAACTGACCGTCGAGTAGGCTAGGATGCGCTTCAGGTCGTCCGCGCGCAGCGCCAGCCAGGCCCCGGTGAGCATCGTGACCGCCCCCACCGCGGTTACCACCAAAAACCACGTTTCGCTCTCGCCGAAAATCGGCGTCAGCCGCGCCAGCAGATAGATGCCCGCCTTTACCATGGTGGCCGCGTGCAGGTAGGCGCTGACCGGCGTGGGCGCCTCCATGGCGTTCGGGAGCCAGAAGTGAAACGGCACCTGGGCGGACTTGGTGAAGGCGCCGAAGAAGATGAGCAGGAGCGCCATTACAGCCAGTGGATGCGCGGCCAGCTCGCTGCCGCGCGCCAGCAGCTCGGAAAGCTCCAGGCTGCCGCCTGCCTGCCCCAGCAGCAGCAACCCCGCCAGCAGGGCAACGCCGCCCATCGCCGTGACCACCAGCGCCTGCAAGGCGGCGGCGCGCGCGGCGGCGCGCTCGCGGTCAAAGCCGATGAGCAGGTAGGAGGAGAAGCTGGTCAGCTCCCAGAAGACGAAGAGCGTGACGACGTTGTCGGCCAGCGCCACGCCCAGCATGGAGGCCATGAAGAGCAGCAGGTAGGCGTAGAAGCGGCCCAGGCGCTCGTGCCCGGCCAGATACCCGCCGGCGTAGATCAGAATCAGGGCCCCGACGCCGCAGATGAGCAGTGCGAAGAGCAGGCTCAAGCCGTCCAGCCGGAGCGAGAACGCCACGCCGAGCGTCGGCACCCACGTGTAGGCGGCGCGAACGGGCTCGCCCGCGGCCACTCCCGGCGCGCAGCCCAGGAAGTAGGCGGTGAGCCCCAGGGGCAGCAGCGCCAGCAGCAAGCCCGTCGCCTCGCGCGCGGCTCGATGCACCCAGGGCGCTAGTATTGCTAGCGCGAAACCCGAAATGACCGAAGCCAAAAGTCCCATTTATCCTTCCCTCGAAGAGCCTGGCAACGGTTAGGCCCCGGCCTGTGAATGGCGGGCGTGACCGCGGCAGCGTGGGCTGCACGCCTGCGCGCGGTGCGGGCTCATCTTAGCATAGGGGCCGGAGCGCCTTGACACCGTTCGGACGGGTTTCGAATAATGGCTCCGGAGCGCCCGGTGACTGTCCGCCGCATCAAGAGCTACACCGCCGACACCGGCTACGTCTGGCAGTACCACTTCGAAGAGGTGCGCTCCGAGCAGACCCGCAGCGGGCGCGCCGGCAGCGAGTACGTTTTCGTCGTCTCCCGCGACCGCAAAACCAGTTATCCGGTACCGGTCTTCCTCAGCCGCGAGGCGCTCGAGGCCTGGGCCGCCGAACACGGCCGCGCCCTCAGCGGCGCCGAGCAGTACGCCGCCGTCAAGATGCGCCTCTTCCGCGCCTTCGATGAGCTCGAAGACCTCGAGCCCGCGCGCGACCGTATCGAAGTGACGCCGGAAAACATCGCCGAGCTCCTCGCGCCACTGGTGGAGTAAGCTTGTGCCCCCTTGTTCGGCTGGGACGTCGAATCAAGGTACTTCCCTAGGTACTGAGTACTTCGTACTATGTACTGTCTTTCGGAGGTTTTCCGATGACCGTCACCCGCCGCGATTTCCTCAAGACCTGCGCCGTCGGTGCCGCCGCGGCTTCTCTCTCCGGGCTGGCCCCCTGGGAAGAAGCGCTGGCCGCTGCTGCCGCGACGCCGGACCCCGTCTACCGCGCGCTGACCGCGGTGGCGCTGGATACGGCGCGCTCGCTCGGCGCCACCTACGCCGACATGCGCGTCTGCCGCTACCGCGCCCAGAGCCTGTTCCTGCGCAGCCAGCCCGACCCGCAGACCAAGGCCCTCAACCACGTCCCCAGCGTCAACGAATCCTCCCGCTTCGGCTTCGGTGTGCGCGTGCTGGTGAACGGCACCTGGGGCTTCGCCGCCAGCCCCAAGGTGGAGAAGGACGAAGTGGCGCGCATCGCCCGCGAAGCCGTGGGCGTGGCCAAGGCCAACTCGGCGCTGCAGAAGACGCCGGTGCAGCTCGCCCCCGTCAAGGCCGCCGAAGCCGTGTGGCGCACCCCCTTCAAGAAAGACCCGTTCACGCTCTCGGTCAACGAAAAGCTGGCCTTCCTGCAGGCGATCAACGAAGCGACCTGCAAGGTGCCCAAGGTCTTCAGCGCCCGCTCCTTCGTCACCCAGCGCACCGAGCACAAGTTCTTCGCCTCCACCGACGGCTCCTATATCGAGCAGTTCATCCTGCAGATTATTCCCGGCTCGGCTTGCACCGCGGTGGACCGCGAGACACGCACCCGGCGCGATCGCAACTATTTCGTCCCGCCGCTGCAGAGCGGCTACGAGTACGTGGAGAGCGCTGGGATGCTCGAGAACGCGCGGCGCATCGGCGAAGAGTGCGTCGAGCACCTGGCCGCGCCGCCGGGCGACATCGGCCCCAAGGACCTGGTGCTGCTCCCCTCCCACCTCTGGCTCACCATCCACGAATCCATCGGCCACTCCACGGAGCTCGACCGCGCCCTCGGCTACGAGGCCAACTTCGCCGGCACCAGCTTCCTCACCCCCGACAAGCTGGGCAAGTTCCGTGTCGGCAGCGACCTCGTCAACATCGTCGGCGACCGCATCCTCCCCACCGGCATGGCCACCTGCGGCTACGACGACGACGGCTGTCCCACCACCCGCTTCGACATCCTGCGCAGGGGCATCTTCGTCGGCTACCAGACCATCCGCGACCAGGCCCACCTGGTCGGCGACAAGGAGTCCCGCGCCTGCTCCTACGCCGACGACTACAACTCCATCCCCTTCCAGCGCATCCCCAACCTCTGGCTCGAGCCCGGCGCCCAGTCCGCCTCGCTCGATGAGCTCATCGCCGGCGTCGACGACGGCATCCTCATCGACGGCCGCGGCTCCTACTCCATCGACCAGCAGCGCTACAACTTCCAGTTCGGCGGCGACGCCTTCTGGGAAATCAAGGGCGGCAAGAAGGGCAAGATGGTTTCCCGCGTCGCCTACCAGTCGCGCACGCCCGACTTCTGGCAATCCTGCGACGCCATCGCCGACTCCCGCTTCTGGGAGAACCACGGCGCCACCACCGACGGCAAGGGCCAGCCCGGCCAGGCCAACGCCATGAGCCACGGCTGCTCGCCCGCCCGCTTCCGCGGCATCAACGTGCTGCGCACCGAATAGGAGGCTGCCATGCTGCTGACCCGAGACGAATGCAAGAAGCTGGCCGACAAGGTCATCGCCCTGGCCCAGGCCGACGAGGTCGAGGTCGGCATCTCCTCCACCCAGAACGCTAACACCCGCTACGCCAACAACACCGTCACCACCGCCGGCTTCACCTCCGGCGTCTCCGTGGAGATCGAAGTCACGCAGGAGAAGCGCACCGGTTCGGTGAGTGTGAGCGACCTGAGCGACGACGCCCTCGCCCAAGCCGTGCGCCAGGCCGAAGCCATCGCCGCGCTGGCGCCGCCCGACCCCGAGTACGTCGAGCCCCTCGGCCCGCAGACCTACCCCGACATCAAGGCCTTCTACGAGGAGACCGCCCAGGCGCGCACCGCCGAAATCGTTCCCGCGGTCAAGGCGGTGGTCACCGAGGCGGAACAGAAGAAGGTCAACACCTTCGGCTACTACGACATCAGCGCCCGGGCGCAGGCCCTGGCCAACAAGCGCGGCCTCTTCGGCTATCACCGCGCCACCTGGGCGTCTTACTCCGTCACCGCCCGCACCCCCGACGCCACCGGCTCCGGCTGGGCGGCGCAGGAGGGCCCGCGCCACGCGCAGATCGACGCCGCGCGCATCGGCTCGACCGCCATCCGCAAGGCGCTCGACTCCCGCGCCCCGCAGGCGCTCGACCCCGGCCGCTACACCGTTGTCCTTGAGCCCCAGGCGCTCTCCGACCTCCTCGGCTTCCTCGGCTTCAGCTTCAACGCCCGCGCCGCCGACGAAGGCCGCAGTTTCCTTTCCAAGAAGGGCGGCAACATGCTGGGGGAGAAAGTCTTCGGCGAGAACGTCACCCTGTGGAGCGACCCCTTCGACGCCCGCGTGCCCGGCTCGCCCTGGAGCGGCCCCGGCCTCCCGGCGGCGAAGATGAGCTGGGTGGAGAAAGGCGTGGTCAAGAACCTGCTCTACGACCGCTACTGGGCGCAGAAGACCGAGCGCCCGGCCACGCCCTTCCCGTCGAACTTCCTGATGGAGGGCGGCAGCGCCAGGCTCGACGACCTCATCGCCTCCACCGAGCGCGGCCTGCTGGTCACCCGCTTCTGGTACATCCGCTTCCTGCAGCCCCAGACCTTGCAGCTCACCGGCCTGACGCGCGACGGGCTGTTCTACATCGAGAAGGGGAAGGTCGTGCGCCCGGTGATGAACTTCCGCTTCAACCAGAGCGTGGTCGACCTGCTCAACTCCATCGAGGCCATGACCGCCGCCGCGCCCGTCGAGAACGCCGTGCTCCCCGCGGTCAAGGCCCGCGACTTCAACTTCTCCTCCCTCTCCGACGCCGTGTAGTCACCCTGTTTGTCATTCTGAGGAGCCCGCAGGGCGACGAAGAATCTCAGCGCAGAATGTGACCCCGCACTTGGGATTCTTCGCCTCGCTCAGAATAACAAGCTAGGGCTTCAGGTACTCGGCGAGCCAGGCGTGGGCGGCCTGGTACCAGAGCTCCCCATTCTGCGGCTTCGTCAGGGCACGACTTCAGTCGTGCCGCAGCCTCGTCCCCCAATAGTGGGGGCTTTAGCCCCTCAGGGACTGCAAGCCGGAGTCATTGCAAGTGACGTGCGAGCCATTCATGCACCGTCTTGTACCAGAGCTCCCCATTCTGCGGCTTCAGGATCCAATGGGCCTCGTCGGGGAATTGGAGGAACCTGGATTCGACGCCCTGGCGCTGCAGCGTAGTGAAGAGCTCGAGGCCTTGCTCGAAGGGCACGCGGTAGTCGAGCTGGCCGTGGATGACCAGCGTCGGCGTCTTGAACTTCTCGACGAAGTTGTGCGGCGACCACCGGTCGTACATCTCCTTGTTCGTCCACGGCGTGCCGCGGAACTCCCACTCCGGGAACCACAGCTCTTCCGTCGCGCCGTACATACTGGTCAGGTTGTAGACGCCGGCGTGCGAAACCAGGCAGCGGAAGCGCGTCGAGTGGCCCAGAATCCAGTTGGCCATGTAGCCGCCGTAGCTGCCGCCCCCGGCGCACATGCGCGACTTGTCGACGTAGGGCAGCTTCTCCACGTGGTCGACCACGTTCATGATGTCGGTGTAGACCTTGCCGCCCCAGTCGCCGGTGATTTCGTCCACGAACTTCTGTCCCCAGCCCGGGCTGCCGCGTGGGTTGGGCATGACGACCACATAGCCGGGCGCGGCAAAAAGCTGGCCGCTCCAGCGGTAATGGAAGTCGTCGCCGAAAGTGCCCTGCGGTCCGCCGTGGATGAGCACCAGCACCGGGTACTTCTTGGCGGGGTCGAAGCCCGGCGGCTTGATGAGCCAGCTCTGGACGGTGGCGCCTTCAGCGCCGGTGACGGTGAACGACTCCGCCGGGCTCATCTCGAGCTCGGCGACCCGCGTGTCGTTGATGTGCGAGAGCTGGTGCGCCTCGCCGGTGGCGACGCTCGACTGGTAGACCTCCGCCGGGCGGTGGAGGAACTGCCGCGTGAAGGCGAAGGTCTGGCCGTCAGGTGAGAGCGAGGGCGAGTGGTTCGTTCCGGTCTTCAGCACCGCATTGAGGACGCCGCCGGGAACAGTCACCTGGTAGAACGAGGAGGCGGCGTTGACGCTGGACTCGAAGTAAATCTTCTGGCTGTTGGGCGCCCAGAGGAAGTCGCCGACGTTGTTGTCAAAGTCGGCAGTCAGCTCGCGCGTCTTGCCGGTGGCGCGGTCGTAAAGAACCAGGCGGGTCCGGTCGGCTTCGAAGCCCGCGCGCGCCATGGCCAGGTAGGCGATCCACTTGCCGTCGGGCGAGTACTGCGGCGAGCCGTCCCACGCCGGGTTGGTGGTGATTTTCTTGATTTCCCCTCCCCCTCCAGCCAGGGGCACGGTCCAGACGTCGCCGTTGGTGCTGCGGGCCTCGTCCTTGTCCACATTGCGCGCGAAGACCAGCTCTTTGCCGTCGGGCGAGGCGTCGTAGCCGTCGCTGCCGTCGAGATACGGCGGGACACTGGCGTCGCCCGGTGTCAGGTCGCGGGCCTCGCCCGAGCCGTCGGCGGCGATGGCGAAGACGTGGCCGCGCTTGCCGTCCAGCCAGACGTTCCAGTGGCGGATCATCAACCGGTCGTAGAGCACCGCCTTGACCTTGCTCTTTTCCTTCTCTTCATCGCGGTTGGCGGTGCACTCGAGCGCGGCGCCGGGCTTCTGCGCGTCGTGGCAGTCGGGGTAGACGTCGGCGAGGAAAAGCAGCCAGCGGCCGTCGGGCGACCAGCGGTGCGTGCTGACGTCCACGGGAAGCCTGGTGAGCTGGGTGGCCTCGCCGCCGTCCAAGCGAATCGTCCAGACCTGCCAGCTCCCGCTGCGGTTGGAAAGGAAGGACAGGGACTTGCCGTCCGGGGCCCAGCGCGGACGCGAATCGCGTTTGTCGGTGCGTGTGAGCTGCCGGTTCTCGCCGCTCTCGAGCGAAGCCAGCCAAATGGCTGAGCTGCGGGTGTTGGCGGCCTTGTCGTAGCGATCGACGACGTAGGCCACCAACCTCCCGTCGGGCGAAATCTGCGGGTCGCTGACGCGTCCGAAGGAAATCAGGTCGTCGAAGGTGATGGGCCGCTTGGCCGCGGCGCCAACGGAAAGCCCAAGCGCGAGAGCAATGGCGAAGATGACAGGCAGGGCCCGGCGGGAATAACGCATGGTGGATTCCTCCCCTTCCGAAGTGAACCTGCATTATCGCACAGGGACTTCCGGCGAGGGAATGACGACGACGGCTGGGCTAGGAGCGGCTTCCCCCGAGCGTCTGTTGCCGATAGGCGCGGATTAAGAGCCAGGCAAAGAGGACGTTGGCGGGGGGCGCCGCGAGCAGTCCAGCAAAACCGAACCAGGTGATGCTCTCCGCCGCCCACAGATACACCCAGTCCGAGAAAACTTCCGTCAGGCGGATGCCGGCCACCAGCGGCAGCCAGTACGGCTGGCGGCGCCAGCGCAGCAGCGCGATGAGCTGAAACAGAGTGAAGGCGGCCCAGACGGCGCCCACCCGGCGCAGCAACCCTTGCGGGTCGATGTAGGGGGCGCCGTGGAACAGGCGAAACCAGACTTCAGGGAAGAACAGGCAGACTGCCGACAGAACCAGATCGAGCAGGACCAGAAAAACCAAGAGCAGGTTGGTGAGGAGCGCGGTCACGGTCTTGGCAAGGTGGGCAGAGTGTAGTCACTGCCTGCTTGTGTGTCAATGTCGGACACGAGGGGCCGCGAGCGGCGTCATCGCGCGCAAGACCGCGGGGACGTAATCCTGCGTTTCGGCGGGGAGCCAGGGGCGCAGGCTCCAGAAGTCGCGCGTGCCCGCGCGGGTGGTAGCGGCTTCGACACGCTCGGCGCCGGCGTTGTAGGCGGCCAGCGCCAGCGGCCAGTCGCCGAACCGGCGGTAGAGGTCGGCCAGGTGGCGGGCGGCGGCGCGAGTGGAGAGCGCCAGGTCGGTGCGGTCGTCGCGGCTGTCGCGGACCTCGAGGCCGTAGCGCCGCGCCGTCTCCGGCATAAACTGCCAGGCCCCGCGGGCACCCTTGGGCGAGAGCGCCCTGGGGTTGAAGCGGCTCTCCACCCAGCCGACAGCCAGCAGCTCCGCCGGCACGCCTTCAGCTTCAAAGGTCTTTACCATCAACTCCCACGATGCGCCCGAAAGCCCTCGCGCCCAGACCGGCACGGCCTCGGAGGGAACCAACGACTCCGGAGGCAACGGGGTAGGCTGAACTGCCACGGGTTGAACCGTCATCGTCTGCGACAGCGTTTGTTCGGCGGCCAGCAGGCGCTGCCGGCGCAGCGCCGCGAACACGTCGTCGGCCGGCGCTTGCGCCGACGCCGGCCACGCGAAGCCCAGCAGGCACACAGCGACTGCGTATGGACGCCAACGTTGCTGAGCGGCGCTCTCCATCTTCCTCACGTCTGCCCCTCCACAGCCTGGCTTCCTCTTCGAGGCGACCAGCGGCGCTCGGGGGCGCCCAGTTCATGCAGCCGGTCTTCCATCTCGCGCAGGCAGCGAATCTCGCAGGTGTCCACCGGGCGCTCGTAGCCTTGGCGATGAACGACCTTGATGGTCAGGGTGATGTCGGGACGGTTTCCCCGCGCGGGCGAGTAACTGAGGGTCTCGCGGTAGGGCTCCAGCGGGTAGTAGGAAGGGCGAATCTCCTTGGGGACGATCCACCCCGCGAGGACGTGCAGCGCCGCCAGGACCCGCTGGCATTCCGGGCAGCCGGGGTCCGTATGCGCGGCGCCGTCCTCGTGCGCGCCGTAGAGGTCGAGCGCAAATCCGATCTGCCGTTTTTCCTGCCCGACCATGAGGTATTCCGGCCACGCTTCCCAACAAACTTGGAAACGTTCGACCAGGCCTTTCACAACGGCTGGCGTAACTTCGGTCGTTGACATGGCAACCTCCCGGGCATCAAGCCCTTCCCACAAACTTCGTTCAAACCAATCCGGCCTTCTTGAGCGCCGGCTTCACTTCCCAACCCCACTTCCAGATGGCGTAGATGGGCGGGTAGACCACCAGCTCCATCAGGAAGGAGGTGAGGATGCCGCCCACCATGGGCGCGGCGATGCGCTTCATCACGTCGGCGCCCGCGCCCAGCGACCACATGATGGGCAGCAGGGCGAAGAACATGCAGGCCACCGTCATCAGCTTCGGCCGCAGGCGCTTGACCGCGCCGTGCACGATGGCTTCGCGCAGCTCGTGCCAACTGCGCAGCAGGCCTTTCTCCCGAGCCTCTTTGTAAGCCAGGTCAAGGTAGAGCAGCATGAAGACCCCGGTTTCCGCGTCCACCCCCAGCAGCGCAATGAGGCCCACCCAGACGGCGATGCTCATGTTGTAGTCCAGCAGGTAGAGCAGCCAGACGGCGCCCACGGCGGAAAACGGCACCGCCAGCAGGATGATGAAGGTCTTCACCACCGAGCCGGTATTGAAGTAGAGCAGCAGGAAGATGACGAAGAGCGTGATGGGCACCACCAGCTTCAGGCGCTCCTTGACGCGGGCCATGTGCTCGTACTGGCCGCTCCAGATGAGCTCGTAGCCCGGCGGCAGCTCGACCTTCTCGCTCACCGCGCGCTTGGCGTCCTCCACATAGCCGCCGATGTCGCGCCCGGCCACGTCGACGTAGACATAGCCGGCGAGGCGGCCATTCTCGTTGCGGATCATCCCCGGCCCGGTACGGATGCGCAGGTCGGCGAGTTGCGCCAGGGGCACCTGCGCGCCGGAGGGCGTATCCACCAGCACGCGCTCGAGGGTGGGCAGGTCGTCGCGCAGCTCGCGAGCGTAGCGGACGTTGACCGGATAGCGCTCGCGGCCTTCGACGGTGACGGTGAGGTTCTCGCCGCCCACGCCCGACATCACCACCTCGTTCACGTCGTCGACGGTGAGGCCGTAGCGCGCCAGCGCCTCGCGGCGCAGGTCGAAGTCGAGGAAGTAGCCGCCGGTGGTGCGCTCGGCGAAGACGCTGCGCGTGCCCGGCACGCCGCTGAGCACACCTTCGAGGTGCGCGCCCAGCTCTTCGATCTGCTTCAAATCGTCGCCGAGAACCTTGATGCCGACGGGCGAGCGCACGCCGGTGGTGAGCATGTCGATCCGGTTCTTGATGGGCATGGTCCAGATGTTGCTCATCCCCGGCATCTGCACGGTTTCGTTCAGCCCGCCGGGGCCGTAGACCAGCTCGTCCAGGGTGATGCGGTCGCGCCAAGCGCGCCGCAAAATGCCCTGCAACCATTCCGGCGCCCAGTCCGAGTACCAGCGCGGCTTGCGCCGCCACTCCGATTCCGGCTTGAGCACCACGACGGTTTCGACCATCGAGAAGGGCGCCGAGTCGGTGGGCGTCTCGGCGCGGCCGACTTTGCCGAAGACGCGCTCGACCTCGGGGATTCGCATCAGCAGCTCGTTGCGCACTTGCAGGATGCGGCCTGCCTCGGTCACCGAGATGCCTGGCATGGTGATGGGCATATCGAGCAGGACGCCTTCATTGAGCGGCGGCATGAACTCCGAGCCCAGGCGGAAAAAGATGGGCACGGTCAGCGCCACGATGAGCACCGCCACTATCACCGTCGTCCAGCGCCACTCCAGGGCAAACTCGACCACCGGCTGGTAGAGCCGCATCAGCGGCCGGCTGATGGGGTGCTTCTCCTCGCTGTGAATCTTGCCCACCAGCACGGCGTTGACCAACCACGCCAGCCAGCGGGGCCGGAAGCTGTACTCCTTGACGTGGGTGAAGAGCAGCCGGATGGCGGGGTCGAGCGTGATGGCCAGCACGGCGGCGATGGCCATGGCGAAGTTCTTGGTGAAGGCCAGCGGCTTGAACAGCCGCCCTTCCTGCGCCTCCAAGGTGAAGACTGGCATGAAGGAGACGGCGATGACCAGCAGCGCGAAGAAGCTCGGCCCGCCGACTTCCTTGACCGCGCCGATGATGACGTCCTGGTAGCTTCCCGGCCGGCCTTCGGCCTCCCAGTGTTCGAGCTTCTTGTGGGTCTGCTCGACCACCACCACGGCCGCGTCCACCATGGCGCCGATGGCGATGGCGAGGCCGCCGAGCGACATGATGTTGGCGGTGAGGTCCATGCCCTGCATGGGGATGAACGCCAGCAGGACGGTGATGGGGATGGTGACGATGGGAATCAGGGCGCTGGGGATGTGCCAGAGGAAGATGAGGATGATGATGCTGACGATGATGAGCTCTTCGACGAGCGTGTCCTTGAGCGTAGCGACGGAGCGATCGATGAGCTCCAGGCCGTCGTAGGTGGTGACAATCTTGACGCCCGGCGGCAGGTTGGGCTCGATGTCCTTGAGCTTGGCGCGCACGCGCTCGATGACCTTCTGGGCGTTCTCGCCGTAGCGCATGATGACGATGCCGCCCACGACTTCGCCCTGTCCGTCGAGCTCGGCCAGGCCGCGCCGCAAGTCGGGGCCGAGGCTGACGGTACCGAGGTTGCGCACCAGCACCGGCGTGCCGCTTTCAGGATTGGTGACAACGACAATATTCTCAATGTCGGCGAGCGAGCGCAGGTAGCCGCGCCCGCGCACCATGTATTCGGCGCCGCTGAACTCGAGCAGCCGGCCGCCGACTTCGGTGTTGCTGCGCCGCACCGCCTCCAGCACGGTGCTCAGCGGGATGCGATAGGCCTGCAGCTTGTTGGGGTCGAGGTTGACCTGGTACTGACGTACGAAGCCGCCCACGGGCGCCACCTCGGCCACCCCGGGCACCGACTGCAGGGCGAAGCGCAGGTACCAGTCCTGGTAGCTGCGCAACTGTGCCAGGTCGTGCTGGCCGGTGGTGTCCACCAGGGCGTACTGGAACACCCAGCCCACGGGGGTTTCGTCGCGCGCCAGCTCCACCTGCACACCTTCGGGAAGCCGGGGCAGGATGCCGCTCAAGTATTCCAGCGTGCGCGAGCGCGCCCAGTAGATGTCCGTGCCGTCTTCGAAGATGACGTAGACGTAGGAATAGCCGAAGTCGGAAAAGCCGCGGATGTCCTTGACCTTCGGCGCCCCCAGCAGGGCGGTGACGATGGGGTAGGTGACCTGGTCTTCGATGATGTCGGGGCTGCGGTCCCAGCGGGTGTAGATGATGACCTGGGTGTCGGAGAGGTCGGGGATGGCGTCGAGCTTGGTCTCGGTCATCGCCCGCCAGCCCAGCAGCACGGCCACGGCCACAAAGAGAAGCACCAGGAAGCGGTTGTGGGCGCTGAATTCGATGATGCGGTTGATCATGGGTTGGCCTCGATCTCTGTCAGCACTTCGGGGAGGCGGCGCAGCACGCCGCCGTTCTCCGCGGCGAAGGCGCGGGCCTCCTCGGCGCGGGCGAAGGCGTAGAGGCTGGGGGCGCAGCGGTCAAACACGCGCTCGTGCGCGTGCTTGGTTTCATCCAGCAGCGGCTCGTGCCGTTCGCACAGGACGATCCGGCTGCCCTCGACGTAGAAGGCGTTCTCCGGCGCCAGCGGCCGTCCGGAAACGTAGTCAGTGACCTCGAGCAGCCGAACGCCGACGTGCTGCTGCTCGCGCTGACGAAAGGCGCAGCGGACGCAGCACACCGCCTCGCGTTGGCCGTTCTCTTCCACCACCGCGCGCGCCTGGGCATGGATAGGGCGCTGGCAGATGCGGCACAACTCCGGCTGGGTGCGCTCAAGGTACCAGTAGCCCGCCAGCGCCAGCACCGCCACCAGCAAGATACTTCCGACGATCCCTGAAGCTCTTCTCACCGTCATGGGCGTTTCCTCCCCGCTAGTGCTTCATGCCTTCCATCGCGCTCTTCAGGCGGCTTTCCGAGTCAAGCAGAAAGACGGCGGAAGTGGCGATGGAGTCGCCGGGCGCAAGGCCCTGGAGGACAACCACGTGGTCGCCCAAGCGGGCGCCGACAAGGACTTCACGCGGCTCGAAGTAGCCGCCTTCGCGAGCGAGGAAGACAAGCTGCCTCGTCCCAGTGTCGAGCACGGCGTCGCGCGGAACGACCATCTGGCGGCCGAGCGCCACCCGGACCTGCGCGGTGGCGAACATTCCGGGCTTGAGGGCCAATTCCGGGTTGTCGAATTCGAGGCGGACCGGCAACGTTCGTGTGGCCATGTCCAGATGAGGCGGAACGAAGACAACGCGGCCAGGGAAGACGCGGCCGGGATAGGCGTCCACCGTCATCGTCACCGGCATCCCCACGCCCACGCCGGAACTCTCGTACTCGTAGAGTTGCACCTGCACCCAGACGCGGGAGTGGTCGGCGATGGTGTAGAGCTCGGAGTCGGGGGTGACGTACTGGTTGGGAAAGACCTTGCGCTCAGCCACGTGGCCGCCGGCCGGGGCGTAGATGGTGAGCTCCTCCTGCGCGGCGCCGCGCTGCTCGAGCTCCGCAATCTGCTCGTCGGTCACGTCCCAGAGCTTGAGCCGCTGGCGCGCGGCCCGCAGCAGCGCTTCGGAGCCCTGCGCCGCTTCCGCATAGGTCGAAGAGCCGAGGTAACTCTGCGCCCGCCGGGCGATGAGGTACTCCTGTTGGGCCGAGACCAGCTCGGGGCTGTAGAGCGTGAAGAGCGGGGCGCCCTTCTCGACGTGCTGCCAGGTGTAGTCGATGAAGACCTTGCGCACCCAGCCGCTGACCTTGGTGTGCACCCGCGCCACCCGGGTCTCGTCGGTCTCCACCAGGCCGACGGCGCGGATGGCCTGCGAGAGGTCTTCCACCGTCACCGTGCCGGTGCGCACGCCGATGAGCTGCTGCTTGGCGGGCGAGAGCTGCACCGTGCCGGGCTGGCGGGCGCCTTCCGGCTGGCCTTCGTCCTCATATTTGGGCACGAGCTGCATGCCGCAGTCGGGGGCGATGCCAGGCTTGTCCGACTTGTATTGCGGATGCATGGGGTCGTACCAATAGAGAATCGGGCGCTCGCCGGTCTTGCCCATGTCGTGGCCGGCGCGCTCATCCGTCTGCGCTTCGGCCAGCTCCCAGCCGAACCAAACCGCGAGGTCTTCTCGATAGGAGGCGCCGAGGGCCATGGCGCCCCCGACCAGCACCGCCAGAATGATTCTCGTCCAAGACTGGGTGTTCATTGTTTTCTCCTTCACTTCGTCAGTTCCACGCCCACCAGCGGCTCGAGGCGAGCCAGGGCCGCCTGGTAGTTGGCGAGCTCACGGTAGTAGTCGATTTCGTAATCGAGCACGGTGCTGAAGTTCTCAATCAAGGTCAGGAAATCCACGCTGCCGACCTGATAGGCGGCCAGGGCCGACTCCAGGGCGAGCGAAGACTGCGGCACCACAGCCTGGGCGTAGAGCTGCGCCAGTTCGTCGGAGGCCTTGGCCGCCAAGTAGTACTGCTTTACCTCAAAGTAGAGCTCGGTCTCGCGGTCGGCGCGGCCGCGCTCGACGCTGAGCAGTTCTTCGGTGGCCTCCCGCACGCCCTCGCGCTGCTTCGACTTGTAGAAGACGGGCAGGTTGATGCTGAACATGAAGCCGTGCATGTCGCGAAAGAAGGGCCGGTTCCAGTAGGAGTAGCCGACGCCGAGGTCGGGGTAGTACTCCTTGCGGGCCAGGTTGACCGCCAGCTCGCCGCGCTCGATCCGGCGCTGCTCGCGCTGCAGGCCGGTATCGTTCTCGCGCGCCAGTTGGTAGAGCTCGTCGAGTGATCGCACCAGGTCGGTCTTCGCCAGCGGCGCGGGGTCGGCGAGAGGAGTTTCCGGGTCGCGGGCGAGCAAGGTGTTGAGGCGCACCTGGGCGGTCCTCTTCTGCTGCTCGAGCACGGTCAGGCGCTGGCGCAGGCGGGAGACTTCAATCTGCGCCTTGAGGACGTCCTGCTGGATGCCTTTGCCCACCTCGTAGCGCGCCTGGGCGATGCGCGCCAGCTTCTCCAGCAGGTCTTTGTTCTTGAGGGTGATGTCGGTGGCCTTGTGGTAGTAGGCGTACTCGAAGTAAGCCGCCTTGACCTCGGCCACCACTTGCCGGCGCGCGGCTTCGTAGTCCCACCAGGCGGCTTCGGCTTCCTTGCCCGCGATATCGCCGCGGAGGCGGAGCTTGCCGGGAAAGGGAATGGTCTGCTGCACGCCGACGCTGCGGTAGCTGGAGACATCATCGCGCATGACGCCGAAGGGCTTGAGGTTGCCCATCCAGCCCACTTCGAGCATGGGGTCGGGCAGCGAGCGCGCCTGCGGCGCGCGCCGCCGCAGCGCTTCCACGCGGCGCAGCGCGCTCTGCACGCCGGGGTTGCTGGCCAGCGCCTCGCTGACCAGCTCGTCGAGGCTCGCCGGCGCCGGGGGACGCTCCTGCTGCGCGACCACCTGCGCGCTCACCTCGGCGACCGGAGGGGATTCTTGGGCCACCGCCTGTATCGGAATGAGTCCCAGCCAGAGTGCGGCTGCGCCAACCAACAACGTCCAAACATTTTTCCTCTTCATATAAACCTCTCTCGTCTGAGATTGGGGTTGAGAGAAACCGGTCCTCGGCAATCCGCTCAGAGGACGGGACGAGAGAGGGTTAGATCAGGAAAACGCAGTTCAACTGTTGGAGGGAAGAACTCTGCCCGGGCGGGGGGCCGTGGAGCGAGACCTGCACCGGCTGAGGGACGGGCGGCGCGAGAGCGATTGCGACCGACGGCACCACCGCGGCGGCTACTATGTGGAGCTTGAACGGCGTTGCCCCGGACACGGGCTCGGCGGCTGAGAGGTAGCAGCAGTTAGCCTTAGGTGGCTGCGGGGTGGGGTGAGTGCTCTCCTCCCCCATGGGGCACTCCTCGGCGCTGGCCAGCATTTCCCAGCACGCCAGGGCAGACGCCACCGGGAGAAGCACCAGCACGGCGACCAGCACTGCCCCTGTTAGCTTGGACCTCAAATCAGCCACTCCTCACCCATTCGACGTTTGATTGTAGCAAATGGCTCACCAATCTGGCAACTTAATACGTGAGCGTTCCCATCGGACCCGCTCTTTGGAGAATATACCCTTATTCTTTAGATAGATACGGGTGCTTTGTCCCACCTGGCTAAGGGGGGAGTGAAAAGCTAATTGGTTGTTCTTGGGGCCAGCAAGTTGTTGTCTTTTCCCACGGAGATGAGGGTCATAACCCGCAGGCACGAGCGCGCTTCGAGCCAAGAGCTGTCCTCGGGCCAGGGCTTAACCGATTGATACCGCAACCGGTTGTACGCCTTGAGGAGTTTTTTGAATTGTGGATGCGCATGTGCTGCTTCCCTGAGCGGTGAGGCATTTGTCAACTCAACGCGGCAGCGAAAAGGCGGAGGCTCAAGTGCGGGCCGCCTACGGGTATCAGCTTACGGCTCCCGGCCAGCCGCTGGTCTTGCGGGAACTGGGAGGCGTCGAGCCCGCCGCGGATGAGGTGGTGGTTGAGGTCGCCGGTTGCGGCGTCTGCCACACAGACATCGGGTTTGCGGTGGAAGGGATTCCCACGCGCCATCCCTTGCCGTTGATTCTCGGCCACGAGATTTCCGGCCGGGTGGTATGCGCCGGAGAAGACGTGGTGGGTTGGGAGGGCCGGACCGTCATCATCCCGGCGGTGATCCCGTGCGGGAGCTGCCCGGCGTGCGCGGCCGGCCGGGCGACGGTTTGCCAGCGCCAGTTCATGCCCGGCAACGATGGAGACGGCGGTTTCGCCACCCACGTCCGGGTGCCCGCCCGCGGCCTGTGTCCGGTGCCGGAAACGCTGCCGGCCGGGCTCACCTTGGAAATGCTTTCCGTGGTCGCCGATGCGGTCACGACTCCGTATGAAGCCATCCGGCGCTCCGGACTTTCGGCGGAGGACGTGGCGGTGTTTGTCGGGGTGGGGGGCGTCGGGGGATTCGGCGTCCAGATTGCGGCCGCGCGCGGCGCGGCGGTGGCAGCCATTGACATTGACCGCGACAAGCTGGAGCTGGCGGCACAACATGGCGCCGGCTTGGTGCTGGATGCCCGCGCGAGCGAGTTCAAGAGCCAGAAGTCGGCGGTGCGCGCCTTCGCGAAAAGCAGCGGCCGGCGCGGCCTCGGGCTGAAGATTTTCGAGACCAGCGGGACGACAGCGGGCCAGGCGACGGCGTTCGGCCTGCTCGACCCCGGCGCCTACCTCGCGGTGGTCGGCTTCACTCCCAAGCCGCTGGAGCTGCGGCTGTCGAACCTGATGGCCTTCGACGCCACCGCCCGCGGCAACTGGGGCTGCCCGCCGGAGTACTACCCGGAGGCGCTGGAGCTGGTCCTGGAGGGCAAAGTCGTCCTGGGGCCGTACGTCGAAATGCACCCGCTGGAGGAAGCGCCGGCGGTTCTCGAAGCCGTGGCCGCGCACCAACTGCGGCGGCGAGCGATTCTGGTTCCCAGTCAGGAGCGTGGAGGAGCACCGTGAAAAACCATGACCTGGTCGAAACCATCCCATACCGGGAGATCCTCGTGGACGAGCGCCCGGTGCTCGACCGGGACGGGTTCCCCGTCACCGGGCTGCACAGCGTCTGGATCACCCTCAACAACCCCGCCGAGCTCAACGCCTACACCACCCGCATGCTCAAGGAAATTATCCTGGCCCTGCGGGCGGCTAGCAACGACCGCGCCGCGGTCGCCGTCGTCCTGACCGGCGCAGGGACGCAGGCGTTCTGCGCCGGGGGGAACACGCGCGAGTACGCCGAGGTCTACGTCGGCGCCCCCGGCGAATACCGCCAGTACATGCGGCTGTTCAACGACATGGTGTCGGCGGTACTGCACTGCGACAAGCCGGTCCTCTGCCGGGTGAACGGGATGCGGGTGGGCGGCGGGCAGGAAGTGGGGATGGCGTGCGACTTCTCGCTCGCCAGCGACCTAGCGGTGTTCAGCCAGGCCGGGCCCAAGCACGGTTCCGCCCCCGACGGGGGCAGCACCGACTTCCTGCCGCTGTTCGTCGGCATCGAGCGCGCCATGATGAGCGGGACGCTGTGCGAGCCCTGGAGCGCGCATCAGTTCTACCGGCTGGGCGGGCTGACCCAGATCGTTCCGGCGCTGAAGGCGGACGGCCAGTGGGTGGCCAATCCGCTGGTGGTCACCGACCGGCTGCTGGACGACTACGGGCGCGTGGTGCTCGGAGAGTGGAAGACGGGGAAGGCCTGCGAAGAAGGCAAGGCGGTGCGCGCGCGCGGGGCCGTGGACCTGACCCTGCTCGACGAGGCGGTGGAGGCGCTCATCACCAAGCTGCTCTACACCATGCCCGACTGCCTCATCAAGACCATCGAGAGCCTGCGCAAGCACAAGCTGGAACACTGGGATCGGAACCGCGAAAGCAACCGCGCCTGGCTTTCTTTGAACATGATGACGGAAGCCAACGCCGGGTTCCGCGCGTTTCACTACGGGACCAAGAAGCAGCGCGAGGTGGATTTTGTTCTGCTGCGGCGGCGGCTGGCGGAGGGCGCGCGCTGGAGCGAAGAGCTGATTCGGGAGATTGCTCCGTGGACCGCGCCGGCGTCCAAGGTGTCGACGTGACCGCGGCGGGAGCGAGGGGGAGGAGCGAGTGAGGGCCGAACTGGCGGCGCTGGTTCAACGCGCCCAACAGCTCTACGACGATCTCGACCTCGCCACGGTCCGCGCCTGGAAAGACGCGGAACCGGGGCGGAAGGCTGTGGGTTACCTGCCAATCTATGTTCCGCGGGAGCTGATTGACGCCGCCGGCATGTTGCCGGTCGGGCTGCTGGGCGGCGGCGACCGGCTGGAGATTATCCGGGGCGATGCTTACTTCCAGAGCTACATCTGCCACCTCCCGCGCAGCACCATCGAGCTGGCGCTGTCGCATCGCCTGGACGCGCTGGACGGGATGCTGTTCCCCTCCATCTGCGACGTCATCCGCAACCTCTCCGGGATGTGGGCGCTGCTGTTTCCCGACCGCTACGTCCGCTACGTGGACGTTCCGCAGAACTACGACCCGCAGGTGGGCGGGGCCTACTGGCGGCGCGAGCTCGAGCAACTGCGGGACGACTTCGGGCGCATGGCGGGCCGGCCGGTGACCGACGACGCCCTCCGGCAGAGCATCGAGACCTACAACCTCAACCGCCGCGCCATCCGGGACCTGTATGAGGCGCGGAGCCGACACCCCTGGCTCTACCCGACCTCCGAGCTCTACCTCTTTCTGCGCGCCGGGTGCCTGCTGCCGCCGCAGGAGCACACCCAGCTGCTGCGCGCCTACCTCCAGCAGGCCGCGCGGGAAAGCGACCGGCGGGAGCAGGACCAGAGCCGCGTGGTGCTGGTGGGAATGTTCTGCGAGCAGCCCCCGCTGGGGCTGCTCCTCACGCTGGAGCGAGCCGGCTGCTGGGTGGTGGACGACGACCTGCTCCTGGGGCTGCGCTGGCTGCGGGGGGATGTTCCTCTGGACGGCGATCCGGTGGACAACCTGGTGCAGGCTTTCCTCTCTGAGAGCGTGGCCGCCGCCTCGCGCTATGAGCCGGAAGGGGAGCGCGGGCGCTGGCTGGTGGAGTCGGTGCGCCGGAACGGCGCCGAAGGAGTCATCTTCTGCGCGCCCAGCTTCTGCGACCCGGCCCTGCTCGAGCAACCCCTGCTGACCGCCGCCCTCGACCGTGCCGGCATCGCGCACACTCAGTTCAAGTACTCCGAGGACACCGGCCAGTTCGCCGTCATCCGCGAGCAAGCCGGGACCTTCTCCGATTCCATCCGCCTGTGGAGTGAAGCATGAGCACGGCTTCCGCCCCGAAACCCGACCGCGCGGCCGACGTTCAGAAGGAAGAGAGCATGCGGCTGCAGAAGCAGATGATCGCCGGCCACTACGAAGACCTGGAGCGGGCGCCGGCGGAGGGCCGCAAGGTGGTCTACACCTTCGTGCCCGGCAACCTGACCGAACTGCTGAGCTCTTTCGATCTCCTCCCGAACCTGCCGGAAATCAACGCGCTGCAATCGGGCATGCGCAAGCTCTCGGGCGACTACATCCAGGAAGCGGAAAAGCAGGGGCACAGCGAGGACGTGTGCACCTACGTCAAGTGCGACATCGGGATGCTGAAGAAAGGCAACATCGGGCCCACGGGCAGGAAGCTGCCGCCGCCCGACCTGCTGCTGCTCTCCTACACCGGCTGTTTCACCTTCATGAAATGGTTCGAGCTGCTGCGGCACGAATACGACTGCCCGGTGGCGATGCTGCACGTGCCCTACCAGTCCGACGGGCGCATCCATCCCCATCACGTCGACTACATCGTTCAGCAGCTCCGCACCGAAGTCATTCCCAAGCTGGAGCAGGTCAGCGGCCGGCGCTACGACGAAGCGCGGTTGCAGGACAGCCTGGCGCTCTCGGCCCGGGCCGAAGACGACCTGGTCCGGGTGTTGGAGAGCGCCAAGGCCCGGCCCTCGCCCATCGACGCCTACTTCGGCGGGGTGTACTACATCGGCCCGATGTTCAGCGCCTTCCGGGGAACGCGGGAAGGAGTGGAATACTACCGCGTGCTGCGCGCCGAAATCGAAGAGCGAGTGCGGCAGCGGTTGGGGCCTATCACTCCCGACGGTCCCATGGCGGAGGAACGCTACCGGCTGGTGGTGGAAGGCCCGCCCAACTGGACCAGTTTCCGCGAGTTCTGGAAGATGTTCTACGACGAGGGCGCGGTGGTGGTGGCCAGCAGCTACACCAAGGTCGGCGGCCTCTACGACCGCGGCTTTCGCCACGACCCGGCGCGCCCGCTGGAATCGTTGGCGGAATACTGTCTGGGGTGCTACACCAACCTGGGCTTGCCGTCCCGGGTGGACCTGCTCGAAGCCTACCTCCGCGACTACGGGGCCGACGGTTTCCTGATCAACAGCGTCAAGAGCTGCAATTCCTTCAGCGTCGGGCAACTGCTCATCCTGCGCCAGCTCGAAGAGCGCACCGGCGTCCCCGGCGGCTTCATCGAAAGTGACCTGGTGGACCCGCGCTACTTCTCCAGCGGCAACATCAAGAACCGCATCGAAAGCTACCTGCAAATGCTGGAGCAGAAACGCCGCGCGCCCGCCCAGCCATGAAAATCTTCGTCGGCATCGACCTGGGTTCGACCACCACCAAGGCGGTCATCCTGGACGAGAACGCCTGCGTGGTCGGCGCCGGCATCACCAACAGCCGCAGCAACTACGACGTGGCCTGCCGGGTGGCCCGCGAAGAAGCCTTTGTGCGCGCCCGCTTCAACCTCACCAGTCAGGTCTTCGCGCGCGATCCCGAGCTGGCCGCGCACGAGAAGAGCGTGGTGTCGGCGCTCAACCGCCACTTTCGCCTGCAGCATCACCTCGACCAGCTGGAAGCCTTGCGGGAAGCCCTGCACCGTTCTGCGGAGGCGCCCCGGCACCAGGAGCACCACCGCGAGCTGGTGGAGCGCATCGACCTCATTGTGAAAGCCATGACGGAGCGCGCCGCCGCCCACTTCAGCGGCCTGGGTGTGCGCAAGAGCGATTTCTTCCGCGACCTCGCCGCGGCCGACTACATGAGCCTGGCGGAAAAACACAGCGACCCCAAGGGGATACCTTTTGAGACTCTCTGCGGCTTGTTTGACGCGGCCATTCTGGTGGTGGAGAATTCGACCGCGGACGGGTCCTTTCAGCGGCACATCACCGCCGCGCTCGACGCTACCCTGGAGGCGGCGCCGCCCGCCCTGCAGTCGCTCGGCCCGCGCCTGCGTCGAGCCGTGGACTCGGCCCGCGGGCTGGAGCTGGAGGAAGCGGCCAGCGTTGGGACCGGGTACGGCCGGCAGCGCCTGCCCTTTCCCAAGGAGCAGATTCGGAGCGAAATCCTCTGCCACGGCCTGGGCGCGCACGTGCTTTTTCCCCGCACCCGCACCGTGCTCGACATCGGCGGCCAGGACACCAAGGCCATCCAGGTCGATGCCAACGGAATCGTGACCAGTTTTCAGATGAACGACCGCTGCGCCGCCGGGTGCGGCCGCTACCTGGGCTACATCGCCGACGAGATGAACCTGGGCCTGCACGAGCTGGGCCCGCTGGCGCAGCAGAGCCACTGCCGGGTCAAGATCAACAGCACCTGCACGGTGTTCGCCGGCGCCGAGCTGCGCGAGCGGCTTTCGCTGGGGCAGCAACGCGAAGACATCCTCGCCGGGCTGCATCGCGCCATCGTGTTGCGGGCCTTGTCCCTGCTGGCCCGCTCGGGCGGGGTTTCCGAGGAGTTCACCTTCACGGGCGGGGTGGCGCGCAACCCGGCTGCGGTGGCGGCCTTGCGGGAGCTGGTTCAGGAAAACTACGGCGAGCGGACGCTGAACATCTCGCCGGATTCCATCTACACCGGGGCGCTGGGGGCGGCGCTGTTTGCCCGCCGCAGCGCGGAAAAGGCGGCGTGATGGCCATCACGGCCGCTCCAGTCCTGACGGCGGAGAGTCTGATCACTGCGGGCGTGGACGTCGGCACCAGTTCCGTGAAGTTCACGCTGCTTCGTTCACGCGACGCCGCCGGCTCTGAAGTTCTGGCCCTGCGCGCCGACCGCATCCGCCGGCGCGAGTTGCGCAAGGTCATCCAGGAGAGCTACGAAGCCGTCCTGGGGGAAGCCGGTCTGGCGCCGGGGGACGTGGCTTATCTGGCCAGCACCGGCGAAGGCGAGCTGGTGGAGGGGCGGCGGGGACACTTCTACGGGATGACCACGCATGCGCGCGGCGCCATCTTCCTGTTGCCCCAGACCCGGGCCGTGCTCGATGTGGGAGCGTTGCACGCGCGCGCCATGCGCGTCGATGAGCGCAGCCGCGTGCTCGCCAACCGCATGACCAGCCAGTGCGCCTCCGGCTCCGGGCAGTTCCTGGAAAACGTGGCGCGCTACCTCGGGGTGGCCCTCGAGGAAGTGGGGCCCCTCTCCTGCCGCGCCACGCAGCCGCAGCAGGTCAGCAGCATCTGCGCTGTGCTGGCGGAGACCGACGTCATCAACATGGTCAGCCGCGGCATTCAGACCTCCGACATCCTCAAGGGGATTCATCTTTCGATGGCGGGGCGCTACGTGAAGCTGCTGCGCTCGATCGATGCCGAAGGCCCGGTCTGTGTCACCGGCGGGCTGGCGGCGGACACCGGGCTGATCCAGGCGCTGCGGGAGAAGGCCGCCGAGGAAGGCGTGAACGTGGAGATTCTCACTCATCCGCTGTCTATCTTTGCCGGGGCGCTGGGCGCGGCCCTCTGGGGCGGGTTCCGCCACCGCGTCCTGGCCCGGCGGGCGCAACAAGTATGAGCGGCAACGAACTGGCGGGACAGGTGGCTGCGGTCAGCGGCGGCTCGGGCGGCATCGGCCGGGCGGTGTTGGCGGCGTTGGCGGGGGCCGGCGCCCATCCGGTCTCCCTCGACCTCGCCCCGCCCTCCGGCGAGAGCTTTTCTTGGATTCGCACCGACATGCGCGACGACGCTTCGGTGGCGGCCGCGCTGGAGCAGATTCAGCGCCAACACGGCCGGCTCGACCTGGTGGTGCACGCCGCCGGCGTCACCCGCGACGCGGTGGTCTGGAAGCTGCCCGTCGCGGACTGGGACTTGGTTCAGGAGGTCAACCTGCGCGGCGCCTTCCTGCTCTTGCGGCACGCCATCCCGCTGCTGCGCCGGGGAAGCGGCGGGCGCGTCGTGCTTATCGGTTCCATCAACGGCTCGCGCGGCAAGTTCGGCCTCTCCGCCTACGCGGCCAGCAAGGCGGGGCTGATTGGCCTGGCCAAGAGCGTGGCGCGCGAGACGGCGCGGTTCGGCATCCGGGTGAACGTGGTGGAGCCGGGAATGGTGCGCACGCCCATGAGCGACGCCCTGCCGCCGGCGGTCCGGGAGGCGGCCGTGCAGGAGAGTTTGCTGGGGAGGCTGCTCGAGCCGGAGGAGGTGGCCGCCGCCGTGCTCTTTCTTTGCGGCCCCGGCGCCAATCAGGTGACGGGGCAAGTGCTTCGCGTGGATGGCGGGCAATACCTCGGCGGAGCCTAGAAGGGAGAAGAACCATGAAGCCGGAGACAACGGAACAGCCGGGCACGCTCGAAACCGACAGCGTGCTGGTGCGGACTATGCGCGAGCAGGACCTGGAGGCGGTGGTGGCGATTGATGCGGCGGCCACGGGCCGGCGTCGCCCGCGCTACTTCGCCCTGATGGTGGAACGGGCGGTGAAGCAGGCCGCGCTGCAGGTTTCTCTGGTCGCCGAGCTGGAGGGGCAGGTGGCGGGCTTCGTCATCGGCTCGGTCTACTACGGCGAGTTTGGTGTCGCCGAACCCACTGCGTCGATCGAGGCCATCAGCGTCGCCCCGCGCTTCCGCGGCCGGCATGTCGGCCGGGCGTTGATGCGCCAGTTGCGGCTCAACCTCGGCGCCCTGCGGATTGCCTCGCTGCGCACCGAGGTGGCCTGGGACGATTCTGAGCTGCTGGCCTTCTTCCGCCGAGAGGGGTTTCGTCCCGGCGGCCGCCTCTGCCTGGAATCCCCGCTGGATCCCACCGCCCCCACCGACGTTTGAGGCAAACGCCTGCGGGTGAAGCAGGTCCTTCGGCGCACCGCGCGGGGCGGGGCTGCTCCCTTCGCCCGATGGCTCGGGCTCAGGGCCGAGAAACGCCCATTTCTGCTCGGCCGGATGAATCCGCATGGGATTGCGCTCTCGCACGTACTCAGGCTTCTTCTTCGAGCAGGGCCCCGCCGAGAATCCTCTGTTCCCCGATGGAGGTGCGGAAAGCGTAGCCGGCCAGCAGGAGAAGCAGGATCAGCCCCGGCATCGAAAAGGCTGCGTACCATCCGGCAAAATCGAAGGAAGGCGGAATGTATGTGAGCAATACCTCGAAATAGCGCATAGCGATCGCCGCCAATAGCCCGAATCGTGTGACCACCCACACGATGACCGCTGCGGTCAGAATCGCTTGTGGCAATTCCAGCCAGGGATTCTCTCTTCCGAGATTTATCAGGGTTTCCATCACCAACAGTCCGGCGGCGGCCAGCAGCGGTTTGCGCAGCGCCAGGCGGAACAAGAAGTAGAGGGAGATGGGAACAAAAGCCATTCCGATAACCGGGATGTGGACGGTCACCAGGTAGTCCAGCGGGTTGGCGCCAACGATATGGAGGTCACGCGTATCGAGGGAGATTGGAAGCGGGATCGTGGTCTGGCCTTGAAACGCGAACCACGTGGGCAAGGCGTTCACCACGTGCCTCAGCAGGGCCAGGCTGACGCCCGCGAGGGCTCCCGTCAGGATGTCGCGTCCTACTCGCGGGTCACGCAGGCGCCCTTCCATCAACCGCGCCCAGCCGATCATCAGCTCCGGCAGGCGACGCCGGAAGTAGGGCTCGAGCGCGATATATAGCAGCCAAAAGAACCCGCCGGCGAACAGCGCCTGGCCGACCGCCACCAGAAGGCTTTTCAGAACCCAGTATGCGGGATCACCGGCATGATGGGCGGTCACAGCCCAGGAGAGAAAGCCGGCGATGAAAAGGAATTGGGCCAGGTGAAACGCGCCCTTGCGGTCTCCCCGCCCCTGGCGCAGATTGCTGCGCCCGAGAAAGGCCGCCGAAGACAAGAGGAGAATTACGACTATCGCGAGGATGGGTCGGGACTGGGGAAAACGCCGATCCGGACTTGCAGCGCCCAGCGGATCGCTCCCCTCCGGCTGGGACCACGGGCCCAGCAGTTCGAAGTGAACCAGCTTGCCGCGAAAAGCTGCGGCGCTCACGGTCAGAGGCACATCCGGTAACTCCGGCGCCGTACCGGCCCATTCGGCTCGCTCGTCGAAGGGCGAGGGCGGCACCTGCACGGGCTCCCGCTTCTCGAAGCGCGCGGGATCCAACCCGGCCAGGTCGAACAAGGGGGCCCAGTCGAATACAGCGGGCGCGGTTGGCGATACTTCTATCTGCGGCGGCACGGCGCGGAAACGCCGCAGTCGTCCCTGTGTGTCCGTAACGACGCTGACCATGCCGGGGATTTCCATCGAGGGATTCGAAGGGGTGACCCGGTCGCCGTAGGCGATCAGCAGCCGCGGGCTTTGCCGGTAATGAAACAGGATCGGCGGCCCCGAATCGGCGTAGGTTTTTCGCCAGCCGGGGGCCGGGAGGTGACCGGCGACGTAGCGCAATTTCGCGTACTCGCGCTCCATCCAGGTTGCGGAATCCGCGGGATCGTTTGCATAGCCAAACTGCGACACAACTTCCCGCGCCCGCTGCCGCAACACCGCCGGGCCTTTTTCCCATCGCCCCAGGTGAACATCGGTGGAATACGGGCTGATGGCACTCACCGCGGCCATCAGCAACAGCACGCCACCCAGCAACATCCACGCTTGTGTCAGCGGCACCGCGGATTCGCCGCCCGCAGCCGCAACCATTTCCGGAGACGGCGTTTCACCCGCGGCCAGGGCTGCCGCCAGCGGGTCCCCGCCCGGCAGCGAAGCGGCAACGGCGAGCGCCGAGGCGGGCCGCGCCTTGGGCTCGTCCTGCAAGCAACGCTGCACAGCGCGCTCGACCGCATCATCCACCGCGGTGTGCTTGGACAGCGGCTCGGCGGGGGTGCCGGCGGCGCGCAAGCGCTCGGCGTAGGTCTGCGCCTTGTGGGCGCGCTTGCCCGTGAAGACTTCGTAGAGGATCAATCCCAGCGAATACAAATCGCTCTGGATGCTCACCGCGCCGCCGCTCAGTTGCTCCGGCGCCATGTAGGCGGGCGTGCCCGCCACCTGACCTTTGGCGGCGTCTGGCTCGATTGTCAGCGCGAGGCCGAAGTCCATGATGCGGGCGCGGCCCCGGCCGTCAATCATCACGTTGGCGGGTTTGAGATCGCGATGGAGAACGCCGCGTTCGTGCGCGGCGGCAAGTCCGGCGCAGAGTTGGTGGGCGATTTCCAGTGCCTTATCCGGTGGAAAGCGTCCGATGCGCTTGAGCAGCGTCGCCAGATCCTCGCCATCCACATACTCCATCGTCAGGTAGTGATGGCCATCCGCTTCGCCGAGGTCATACACGCGGCACACGTTGGGGTGGGAAATCTGCCGCGACAGGCGCACTTCGGTGGTGAAGCGGTTCAGCCGGAGCGCATCGCCCGCAAACTTCCGGTGCAGGAACTTCAGCGCGACCTGATGGCCAACGCGCAAATCTTCGGCGCGGAAGACTTCGCCCATTCCGCCACGTCCGAGCAAGCCCACAATACGATAGCGCCCGGCGAACATCTGCCCCGGCGCAAACCCCGCTTCGCCCATCAGGCTGGAACTGGAAGAGGTCAGCGATGGCGTGTGCGGGCTGGAGCCGGGCGAGGAAGGAACCTGTGAGCGAGTCACCGAATTCGGGTCCATTGTCGGCACGGCGGCCTGGGCGTCGAGCGGCTTGCCGCAGGAGGGGCAGAACGCGGCGGCTTCGCGGATTTCGTGAGAGCAGGCTGGGCAGCGCATGAGTGTCCGGTTGGGGGCGCGATTGTACCGTCATTCTGCGTTCGAAGCCACAACAACCGCCGTTACTACTCGACTTTGTGGTCGCGTCGGGCCGAACCGCTAAGCGAGGAAGGCAGGCCCTTCGACTGCGCCCCGATTTCATCGGAGCTTCGCTCAGGGCAATTCCGCGTTGCGGGAAAGCAGGCCCTTCGACTCCCACCGCCCATTCCTGCGAATGGGCGGGGTCGCTCCCCTCGACTCGCTGCGCTCGCTCGGGGTCTGCGCTTCCTTTCGACAGGGCATCCCGCTCCTTTTTCTCTGAGTTGGTCTAGGCGGAGTTTTCGTCTCCGAGTGGCTGGCATCGATCGCAATGGAACGCACGAAAAGGAGCGGGATGGCTGGGAGGCTAGGAGTCGAACCTAGATTCTCGGATCCAGAGTTGAACCGAGGAATAGCATGTTGTTGGATACTCTGGCTCTTTCCTGCACCTAGCCTCACGGTATAGCACGGTATTCGGCAGGTTTTGTTCCCAAGTTGTTCCCAAGTTTTGTAGGCTACGAAGAACGCTCCGTACTCCCAAAATGCTACGTTATGACTGGACCAAGGACCGGGGCAGGTCGTGGATCCGACAAAGCCAATAGTGAATTCGGTTCTTGACTCAGCAGAAACAATCATGGCCTACATCCCACAAATCTGGGCATGGGGGTGCTAGAATAGGTCAGAGAAATTTTGGTCTCGATTCGCAGACGATGCTCGCTTTTCGGTCTCTCGCACATTTCGAGCGGAAACCATGACGCTTCACACCCTGACTAAGCTACTCATAGTCCTTTTCATCCTTGATTGGGTACTTCTATCTTTGATGCTAATGGATTACAGCTTCTTGGAATGGTTCCAGGCAATCCCTGTGGGCTTGATAGGTGCAGCACTTGTTGTCGTGGCTTGGCTTCTAAAAGGTGGTGAATACGATCCTGCGCAGTTGAAAGCAAGGCTACGTGCCTGGCTCGTTGCCAATCTTTTTGACAGTCGGCGCCGCTTGATTTCCGCAAACCTTGTTCTTGCGGCCATTCTCATTGGACCAACTTTCTACTATTTCTACCTGCCTCCGCTTAAGTTTAGAATCCAAGTCAAGAATAGTGACGCTTCGAACCTCTATGCGACTGTCAACCTCGCTTTCGAAAATTATCCACATACAATTGGGCCAACAAATGAGGCTGGCTTCGGTCATGTTGAATTGCCAGGACGAAATCGTGGATGGCTGTCACTAGTTGTTGCTTCAGCACCCGGGAAGAGCCTCGAAGTGAGGCAGAAAAGGTACCGGACGACATGGCTCTTGCGTCATCGTTTCTTCGAGCCTGTGGCTATTGTTGTGCACGTCGTTCCGCCTTCTCAAACAGTTTCCGGCGAACAGAAGGCGAGGGATTTAAAACAACAGGGAGAAGCACTCATGAAACTTGGAAGACCCAAGGACGCTCTGGAGAAGTTCAGGCAGGCTCTACAAATCCCGAATATTAGCCCCGAACTGGAAGATCAAATCCAGCAGCTTCAATTACACTGCCAGACCATGCTCAGTGGCCAGGCACACAAACCGTGAGGAACAAGATACCCGAACAATGGCGGCAATGATGATGAGCAGGATACCTTTCACGAATAGTCTGTTGACGTATTGGTTCCTCGTGGCATTTGTTCTCGCCCCATACCACCTTAGCCTGAGCGCAGGAGGACCGCTAGGCTTCGAGGAGCTGAAAAGTGCGATGAGGACACGTGTCCTTAGCAAAGTCACGCAGGAGGTGAGAAGTCGAGGAATCAGCTTTGTCCCTACAGAAGGTGTCAAAGCGCAGCTCGAGGAGTTGGCTAGGCAATATCATGCGCATGACTCAGAAGGGTATGGGGCGTTACTGCGCGCCCTCGATGAAAATGAACCATCGGAACTGGTCGTTGCTGTCGCTCCGTTCCTCGGTGGTGAGGAAAGAGACAAAGAAGAGCTTCAGATAGCGATAAAGGAAAAGCTCGAGGAATTGAAGGAACCAAGAGTCCTGCTGCGTCTTGAGAATGCACTCATTGACAGAACGATACGGCGGGAGGATGAAGCTTACGAAATCGGAAACCGCTTGGGCGTTCACCTCGTTGTTTGGGGGATGTGGCGCTCCAAAGGCGCAAAGGAGATTAGTTTTCATCCGAAAATCCGCGTCATCCACACGCATCGCAAGATTGCGATACGAAACGGCGAGACCGTTGAGAGACACTACAATATTGAGCCAATAGGTGATAGCCCACGGTTAGAAGTAATCGAATCAGCAGCCATAAAGACTTCAACATTAGTAGTCGTTATCATCGCTTTGTCATATTATCGAGGCAATGACTATGCAAATGCAGCTAACCTCCTCCGCACCATTACTCAACCTGATTCCGAAGTCTACTTCTATCTGGGGAATTGCAGCTTCTACGTAGACAACTACAAAGAAGCCACCGCGTACTTTGAACAGGCGATAGCTGCTGATCCTAATTCCTTCAAGTCTTTGCACAATTTGGCAACGATTCAGTACTTAAGCAGCCACCCTCAAGAGGCACTTCAGAATTTTGAAAAAGCCTTACGGGTCAACCCGGCGAGCGATAAGACGCTGAACAATATGGGCATTACCTTGGTCGAAATCGGATTTGCGGAAGAAAACCAACAGAAGATCGCTCGAGGTATCGAATACATAAGGGAGGCGACAACCGTCAATCCAGCAAACGAGAATGCTTGGCTCAACTATGGGGCTGTGCTACTAAGGATTGGGCACGAACCGTCTGCTATCAACGCCCTTACCGAATATTTGGAGATCAAATCGGAAGACCACAGTATTTGGTTCTTGTGCGGAGAAATACTGAGCAGGAGGCTAAAGCGATATGAAGAGGCACAGAGATTCCTCCTGAAGGCTGTCGACCTCGACCCCACAAACGGAAAGTACATCGAAGAACTTGTAGGAACCTGGGAAGAAGTGGAAAGGTTTGACGAAGATTCGCTGAAGAGTTATCAACGAGTGATCAACCTCTTGCCAAATTCCACCCTTCCTGGCGGTTCCCAAACGACTCTGCGTAAGACGCTATCTGCTTTGATATTGTTTTCACAAATAGAACTGGGCCAAAACAAAGAAGCCCTCGACACGTTTAGACACATGGCAATCACTGAGACAGAGTTCGATAATTGTCGTGGAAAATTGTCGCTTCGACTGGTTTCCGGCATGATCCCAGCAAGTGGTTTTTCAGAACCATCCCAAGCAAAGATATATAGTCGGACGATTTACTTGCATTTTTTCTCGCGCCACTATTTTGATACATTTCTGCCGTCGATCGGCCCTAAGCAGCTCGTGGAGGCCTATAATTCGCTGCTCGCTCAACATCCTTCACACTTGGGTTCCCTAATAGGTAAGGGCATCCTGCATGCACAAATCATGCGTCTTCCGTCGCGCGCATGGATTCACTATGGCTTTGTGAGCGAAGAGGAAGACTCAACAGATTGGGAAAACGAATTTACCAGAGATGGCATACGCACACTACGGAGAGCTCTACCACTGACTCAAATCACTAGGGTCCGTAGTCTCCTTACGCAGTGTATCGAGGAGCTTGAAGAGCGACTGCCGGAATAGTTGTCCGCGTAGTGTCTAATCAATGTGATGATTAATTACGTTAACCCGACGACACTCTTTTCCTCTCTAAGCAAAACTTGCAGCTGGGGCAGTCCGGACTTTAGACCTTCTCTGCATTGAAACAATTGGCTGGGAGGCTAGGAGTCGAACCTAGATTCTCGGATCCAGAGTCCGATGTCTTGCCAGTTAGACGACCTCCCAGTCCTGGAGGCTGGAAGCTGGAGGCTAGAGGCTGGAGAAACCACCAGCGATTCAAGCCCACGCTTCGGGAGCCTGCAATGAGGTCAGAACTAAGGTAAGGGGAGGCGGCGAATACTGTCAAGGTTCTGGAGGCTGGAAGCTGGAGCACTGGAGGAAGGCGGCGATCAGGGATTGGGACCAAACCGCGACGGTCAGGGAAGCCAGCAAGGCTATTCACCACAGAGGCGCGGAGGGCACAGAGGGAGCACCGAGAAGAGCGGGCAAGCGACGAGTGATGGGCGATCGGTGAAGGCGCGACCCGCGGAGGAAAACAACACAAGAAATCTCAAAGCGCAGATTTGAGATTTGAGAACGGGAATACCGAAAAGACTTACCGCAGAGAGCGCAGAAGAATCGCAGAGAGCGCCGAGACCAGGCTGCTCCTTTCCTTCTCCTGGCTACTGTGCTTCGATGAAGAAAGATCTGCCAGGATTCACCGTTGTTTCAAAAACTTTCTGCTGATGTGGGAGGCGCGAAGCTATTGGAGAGCGCGGCGGCGACTAGAAGGCGTGGTCGGGGACCACGCCGAGGGCGGCGGCCAAGCGGTTGAGAGAATTGAAGTGGCTGGCGGCCAGGCAGATTTCGAGGATGGCGGCGTCGTCCCAGCCGTGGCGGCGGAGCGCGTCGATGTCCTCTTTCTTCACCTTGAAAGGCTCGCGGGTGATTTTTTCGGCGAGGCGGAAGACGACTTTTTCTTTCTCGGAGACGTCGGCGGTCTCGAAGTTGTGGGTCAGCTTGCGACCCTCGGCCTTGTCGACGCCGAGGCGGCTGAGCAGCTCGAGGTGGGCCATGATGCAGTAGGAGTTGACATTGGCCGCGGAGACGACGAGGGCGATTTTTTCTTTGAAGACCGGGGAGAGGGTTCCGGTGCGGTAGATGGCGCGCCAGTAGTCAAGGCCGGTGCGGACAATATCGGGCCGGCTGCCCTGGGCCAGGCAGGAAGCCGAAGATTTCGCGGATGTCGCTGTAGCATTGACGCAGAGTTGGAGATGCCTGGTCTTCCGGGACTTCAGGAATAAAGGACATAACACCCCCCCCGCTGAATAGTACCGCCCGTCGAACGACCGTTACACTTATTTTGTGCGGGGGGAGGAGTTGGCGTTGGAGAGTTCGAGGAAGAGGGCCTGGCCGGGGCGGAGCTCGAGTGGGACCTCCCAGCGGAGGTGGAGGTCGCCGGCGCGGACTTCGGTCCAGAGGTTGGTGAGCCAGTAGCGCCCGGGGGCAAGGCCGGAGATGCGGGCGAGGCCGTCGTAGTCGGTTTCGGCACGGCCGGCGAGGTAGCGGGTGAGGGCGAGCTGCTCGATGCGGCGGCGGACTTCGCGGTCGTGGGCCTCGGTCTGGGCGCGCCAGGCGGGGCCGGGGTTGATGTCGACCAAGTGGTCGTCCATCTGGTCCTTGCTCTCCGGATGCGCCTGGAGGTAGGCGCGCACGCCGTCCCAGTAGCGCTTCACCGACTCCTCGTACTTCTGCGGGTTCTTTTCCTTCTCGGTGGCCTTGGGGTGGCGCGGGAAGCCGAGGCCGACCATGATGAGGTTGCGGGTGACGTAGGCGTCCTTGAATTCGGGGACGTCCATGACGTCGTCGACGGTGAGGGAGCGGAGGAAGTCGGGGCCGTGGAGGTTGGGCTTCTTCTCGCGCTTGATCCAGGCCTTGAGGGGGTCGCTGGCGTCGAGGGAGTCGACGAAGGCGTCGAGGTCGGGCGGGGCCACTTGCTCGCGCGCCTGCTTTTCGATGTCGGCCAGACTGGCGCGCAGGAGGTAGAAGTGCTGCTTCATAACTTTTTCGGGGCGGCCGCCGGTGGGGGTGGCCTGGACGAGGAACTCGAGCGAGGCGTTGCCGGCCTGGGCGCGGGCGAGTCCGGCGAGGAGCAGTAAAAGCGCGGCCAAGAGAGGCAGCGAAGCGGTGCGGTTCGGGTCGAGCTCGAACGAACGGCGGCGAGGATTTTTAGTGCCGTTCCAAGGTATCGGCATACGAAGGGTGAGGCGAGGCCACAGACTTCCCTTGGTTCTGGATGAGCTCTTCGGCGGAACCGGTTGGAACGGCACTAGTAGAGATGGAAGTCGACTTCAATGGTCATGTACACGGGAACGGATTTGCCCTGGCGCTCGGCGGGCTTGAAGCGCCAGTTCTTGACGGTGCGGATGGCTTCTTCGTCGAGGCCCATGCCCAGGCTCTTGGAGATGCGGACGTCGCGCACCTGGCCGTTCTCATCAATCACCGCCCAGAGCACCACCACGCCCTGGTAGCGGGCCTTGCGGGCTTCATCGGAGTATCCCGGGTCCGGGCAGTAGATGCACGTCGGCGCGGAGACATTGCCGCCGATGCGGAAGACGCCGCCGCCGTAGCCGCCGCCGCGTCCGGGGCCGACGCCCGGGCCGCCGCCCGAGCCCACGCCGCCGCCCGAGCCGGTGCCGATGCCGCCGCCGAAGCCGGGCCCGCTGGAAGGAATGGTCGCGCCCGAGGTCGGGTCGCCGTACGCGGCGATGTTGGGGCTTTGAATGTGGATGTCGGGCGGCACCACCACCGTGGGCTCGGCGGGCAGGCGCGGGTTGGGATTGCGGATGACCGCGGCCGGCGGAGTCAACTGCGCGTTGAGCGAAAACTTGGGCAGGCGGCCTTTGGAGGCCGGGAGCGGGTTGCGCTCGCCGCCGCCGCCCCCGCCGCCGGCCTTCTTGGTCGAAGTCGGCAGGGTGACTTTGTACTGGCCGATGTCGCCCAGGTCCTCGACCAGCACGATGGGCTTCTCCTGCTTGGCCTCGGTGGAGGTAATCATCAAGGGAACCGTGAGCAGCGCCAGCACCACCACGTGCACCAAAGCGGAGTAGAGCTCGCTGCGCCGGAACTGCCCTTTCCACACGCTCAGGTCCCAGATGTCTTGAATCTTTATGCGCTTGGTGCCGGCGGGGAGCTGGTCGGATTGCCGGAGTTGCCGGATGCTGTCGAAGACGTCGGCGAAGGCGCGGTGCCAGGGGTGGATTTCCACGTCCAGCCGCAGGCCGGGCGTGCGGATGCTGCCCGAGGGACGAGGGCTGCCGCCGATGGGTTCGGACAGGAAAGTCAGAAGGTTCTGCCCCAGCGTCTTGTACCAGGGCTGGACTTCATCCAGCAGGTGTGGCTGCCAGCTTCGATTCGGCCGTTGCTCGTTCATTCCCGGTTGCGTCCCCCCGCGTCCTCTTACTTATGATGCCGTACGCGCCAAAGGGATGCCTCCTTGCCCTGAGCCCCGCTCGGCGAGGCGAAGGGCTCCTGAGTCCCGGGCTGCGGGACAAAGGACTCCCCGGTCAGCCGGCGCTCCGGGTGGCGCCGCCAACCTCAACCTATCTTAGCACACCTTCGCCGCCCCTCCGAGGCAAGATTGGGCTCGTCCGATTCGTGTGGATTCGACCACAATCGGCGCCATTCGCGCCGTGCTACGGCCTGGTTCAGGGCCGCGCCACCCGCGCCCGCGCAGCGCCCGGCTCTCTGAAAGCGGATTGCCGATTGCCGACCGCTGATCGCTTCTTCCCTTTTAGTACAAGTGGAAGTCAATCTCAATCGTCATGTACACCGGAACCGCGCGCGCGTTGCGCTCCGCCGGCTTGAAGCGCCAGCTTTGCACCGTGGCCATGGCTTGCTCGTCGAGGCCCATCCCGGCGCTGCGCGTCACGCGCACCTCCCGCACCCGCCCGTCGGCGTCCACCACCGCCCACAGCCCCACCTTTCCCTGGTAGCGAACCTTGCGCGCCTCCTCCGAGTATTCCGGCTGCGGGCAGTAGATGCACACCGGCGGCGACACCCCGGTGCCCACTCTGTACGCGCCCTCACAACACCCGCCGCCTTCGCCCGGCCCGGTGCCGGGACCGCGGCCCGGCCCCACGCCTTTGTCTGAGCCGGTCCCGATTCCACCGCGTGAGCCCGGCCCGCTCGAAGGAATCGTCGCTGTGGAATTCGGGTCGCCGTATGCGGGCACGTCCGGGCTGGGAAGAATCATGTCCGGTCGCACCATGATGGTCGGCTCGGCTGCCAGCAGCGGATTCGGGTTGCGGTTGACGGCCGCCGGCGGCGCCAACTGCACGTCCAGCGTCCAGCGCGGCAGGCGGCCGTGTGACGCCTTCAACGGATTCCTTTCGCCGCCTCCTCCGCCCCCGCCGCTCTTGCCGTCTCGCCCCGTGCGCGGGTAGATGGGTGGGTGGCCAATCTCGCCCCACGACGTGAACTCCACCGTCTTGGGCGCCGGCTTCCCGTCGGTCCCGCCGTTGAGGTACGGCAGGCTCACCAGCGCCAGCACCACCGCCGCGTGCACCAGCGCCGACAGCAGCTCGCTCCTCCGCAGTTGCCCGTTCCACACGCCCAGTCCCCACAGGTCCGTCACCTTCACCGGCTTCGACGTCGATTCCACCGGCGGCAACGCCTCCGGCCGCAACAGCTCCCGCAGATGCTGCCGAACAGTCTCGTGCCACGGCTGCACCTCTTCCAGCAGACGTGTTTCTCTTTCTTTCGGATTGGGTTTGGATTCGCTCATGGCCTCCCTCGAGGTCTCCGTGGTTTCCGACTAAGATGCCAACCACGGCCCCGGGATGCCTGGGACAAAAGGCACAAGCAGGTCCCTCGACTTCGCCCAGCCCGCCGCGGCGAGCTGGGCTTCGCTCGGGATGACAGCGGGGTGGCGCGGCCAGGGGTGTATGGGAGCTGCGGCTGGGGGGGAGGTACCAAGTCGGATGCGTTATGCGTAAGCAACGCGTTACAACGCGTTTTCCACGCATTCTTGGAGCCGTCCCCGACCGCCGTCATGTACCGCCCGAACCCGCCGAAACCCGTGGGTGCAGGCGGGCGCCGCTGACAATTCCTCCCTCACGTTGTACCATTGATAATTCGGCTTCATCGTCGGAAGCCGGTAGCGCAGGTTCCCGGAGCGGAGCCCCGCCCCTTCTGAGAAAGGGCGGGGCGGAGTCGAAGGGTACCTGCGGCTTGTCTAGAGGAATCACCGCCGTCAACCACGTTGCCGTGAAGCCCACTGACCTCAAGAGCACGCTCAACCTGCCCCGCACCGCCTTCCCCATGCAGGCGGGCTTGCAGAAGGCCGAGCCCGCCCTGCTTTCTCGCTGGCAAAAAGAAAACCTCTACCAGCAGCTCCGCCAGGCCCGCGCCGCCGCGCCGCTCTTCGTCTACCACGACGGCCCGCCCTACGCCAACGGCGAGGTCCACCCCGGCACCGCCCTCAACAAAATCCTCAAGGACTTCGTCGTCCGCTCCAAGGGCATGGCCGGCTTCAACGCCGCCTTCATCCCCGGCTGGGACTGCCACGGCCTGCCCATCGAAATCAACGTCGACAAAGAGCTGGGCGCGCGCAAGGCGCAAATGCCCGCGCTCGAAATCCGCCGCGAATGCCGCGCCTACGCCGAGCGCTTCGTCGAGCTCCACCGCCAGGTCTTCACCCGCCTGGGCTGCCTCGGCGAATGGGACGACCCGTACCTCACCATGAGCAACCAGTACGAGTTCACCATCGCCGACGCTTTTCTGACTTTTCTCGAGAAGGGCTACGTCTACAAGGGCCTCAAGCCCGTGCTCTGGTGCTGGCGCGACCAGACCGCGCTCGCCGAAGCCGAAATCGAATACGACATGCGCTTGAGCCCCTCCATCTGGGTGCGCTACCCCGTCGTCGGAGACAAGCTACCGAAAGGCTTTCCGGAAA
>Ga0137796_10000050_pt1 | contig 76012 bp, 76 predicted proteins | sample OV2TP3_FD_97704 | JGI IMG/M metagenome (GOLD analysis project Ga0137796, IMG submission 97704) | reverse complement strand
CCTCCTGGGGCTCCGACCCGCCGGGTCCTCTGGTCCGCAAGCTCTGAGCCGTCACACCGCGCCTCGTGTCCTTACCCTCCGTCCTTCACTGGGCACACCGGTGCTATTCTCTCCCCGACTCCCAGCGACGGACAGAGTATAAGGACCCGCGGCGGCCGCTTAGAAGTAGCCTGGGTCGCCAGGCAGGAGGATGCGCTCGCGACCGGCGTCGCGCACGATCCGCGGCCGGATCGGCCGGATGTCCCGCCCGAGCGCGGCCGCGAGGACCGCGGCGACGCTCCCGTGCGGCGCGAGCGAGGCCAGGACGCGCTGCGTGGGGACCGGGAGGACGAGCCGACCCGCGCCCTGCTCGGCCAGCGCCGCGGCCGGCGCGATCCAGGGCCACCCCACCACCTCCACGCCGTCAGGCTCGGGCGCGGCGTCGGTGAAGGCGGCGGCGACGAAGAACCGGGTGTCGTAGCGGCGCGGGCGCTCCTCGGGCGTGATCCAGTGCGCCCAGTAGGCCATGCGATCCGTGGCGAGCGTGAGGCTCTCGACCGCCAGCATCGCGGCGAACGCGCCCGGGGCCTTCCGGCAGCGGGCGCGATGGACGGCGAGCCGCTCCCGCGCCCGCGCGTCGGGCGCGAAGGGGCTGCCGCCGCGGTCGTAGGCGAGGAGGAGGCCCGCCTCTTCGAACGCTTCGCGGAGCGCCGCGATCCAGAAGCCGAGGGCCCGCTGGGGGGGCCACACGTCGGGCAGGGTCGCGGCGGCCTCCGCGGCCGTGAGGCCGCGGCACAGGCGCTCGCCATCGGGCGCGGCGTCCGTCGCCTCGACACGCCCCCCGGGAAACGCGAAGGCGCCGGGCGACATCGGGCTCGCGGCGTGGCGCTCGAGGAGCAGGACCTCGATGCCGCTCGGCGCGTCGCGGGCGGGCACGACTGTCGCGGCGTCGCGGGCGGAGACGGGCTCGGTCACGCCGCGCCCGTGGCGCCGGACGGCGCCGTCACCGCTCGTGTATCATGGAGCCGCATCGGTGTCGCCATGGCGCCCCTCGATCCTAACACCCTGGTCCAGGCCGCGAACCTCGTCGCGGATGGGGCCGCACCCATCCTGCCCGACCTCCTCGCCTCGCTCGCGGCGATCGGCCGCTCGATGCAGGAGGAGTTCGACCCATGGGGGGCATCGTGGGGCGATTCCTCAACTCGTTCGGGCTGACGATGGCCTTCGCGATCCTCGTGTCAATGTTCGTCGCCTTCACGCTCACGCCCATGCTGGCAAGCCGCTGGCTCTCGATCGACCGGACCGCCCGGCACACCTCCAAGGAGTCCCGCGCGTTCCACGCCCTCGAGGCCGGCTACGCGCGGATCCTCGCCTGGTCGATGGCCCACCGGTGGGTGATCGTGGCGGCGTCGGTGGTCTCGTTGCTCTCCGTCGTCCCGCTCTTCTGGCTGGTCGGGAAGGACTTCCTGCCGAAGAACGACGAGGCGCAGTTCGAGGTCGGCTTTCGCGCCCCCGAGGGCACCACGGTCGAGCAGACGGAGCTGATCGGCACCCGCATCGGCCGCGAGGTGCGCCGGCTCCCGGGCGTCCTCTACACGATCACGCTCGTGGGCAACGACGACCGGCGCACGGCGAACCTCGGCGCGGTCTTCGTCAAGCTGGCCCCGGTGGAGGCGCGCCGCGAGAGCCAGTTCGCGCTCATGGAGCGGGTGCGCCGGGACGTGCTCCCGACGTTCGAGCCGGAGCACCTCCGGACCAGCGTCTCCCAGGTCGCGGCCATCTCCGGCGGCGGGCTGATGAACAAGGAGGTCGCGTTCTTCGTCTCCGGCCCGGACCTCGAGCGGCTCGCCGAGTACTCGCGGCGGCTCACCGCGGCCCTCGAGCGGACGCCCGGCGCGGTGGACGTGGACACGACCCTGGTGCTCGGCAAGCCGGAGCTCGCGGTCCAGCTCGACCGGGCCAAGGCGGCCGAGCTGGGCGTCCAGGTCGCGGACGCGGCCGACACCCTGGGCGTCATGGTCGGTGGCCGCCAGGTCTCCACCTACAACGAGCGCGGCGAGCAGTACGAGGTGCACGCGCGGGCCGCGGGGCGAGCGCGCACCGACCCGGCCGCGCTCCGCCAGCTCGTCGTCCGGTCGAGCCGGCTCGGCGCCGTCACCCTCGAGCATGTGGCGCACTTCGAGGAGACGCAGGGACCCTCGCAGGTGGACCGCCTGGGCCGCCGGCGCGTGGTCACCGTGACCGCCAACATCCGGCCCGGCCACTCCCAGCAGGAGGCGCTCGACGCGCTCGAGAAGGAGATCCGGGCGATCCGGCCGGATCCGGCCTACCGGTGGGGGACCGTTGGCACCTCGCAGGAGATGGGGACCACCTCCGACCGCTCTTCGTGGCCGACACCCTCTGGGGCGTCGCGGCGGTGCTCTGGATCGTGACGGGCGTCCTGCGCGCGTTCGGCGGGCTCGAGAAGGGGACCCAGTTCTATCTCGCCTCGAGCCTGTTCTGGACGAAGCTGCCTGTTCGGGGCGGTCTTCGCCCTGGAGCTCTGGCCGATGCTGACGTTCATCCGCTGGCGGCGCGACCTGCGACGCGGCCGAGCACCCGACCTCTCGCGGGCACGAACCCTGTACGCGCTCAACCACGTCGAGCTGGCGCTGGTCATCGTGATCGTCTTCGTGGCCAGCTTCATGGCCTGCGGCTTCGAGCTCCGGTGAGCCTGCCGACCGGTTCCCGGCTCCACCGGCGACGGGCCTCGCCGCGCCGGGCTCCTACGGTCCTTCGGTGATCTGCCGGCCCCGCCAGGCCACCGGGGGCGCCTCCCACCGGTAGGGCAGCTCGGCCTTACCCCCGGGCTCGGCGATCGCGCCGCCCGCGCCGAGCGCCGCCTCGAGCACGGCCCGCTGCTTCGCGCGGTTCCCCGGCTCGCCGAACATCGCGCCGCGCGGGAAGCGGACGTGGACCCAGCGCGGCGGCCGGATGCGCTCCATCCGCGCCGTGAAGTTCGCCATCGTGACCGTCGGGATCCCCCACGCCTCGATCTCCCGCGCGACCAGACCGCCGGTCTGGTGGCAGACGGGTCAGACGGGGACCACCAGGACGAAGTCCACGCCGTCCGCGGCCAGCGCGGCGGCGATCGCGGGCGCGGTCTCGGCCGCGACGTCGTGCGCGCGAGTCCGGTAGCCGACGACACTGAAGACCCGACGGCCGAGCCCCCCGAGCGCGCCCTCCCGGACGAGGTCGCGGAGGTGGTCGAGCGGCAGCACCACGTTCATGTCCGCGCGGGCGAGCTCCTGCGGGATGTGCGAATGGGAGACGTCGAGGTCGGCGAGGGCCGTGTCCGCGGGCAGCTCGACGATACGGGGGTCCCCCTCCTCGGTGTCCGCGAACGGCGCCTCCACGCCGCGGCAGTAGACCCCGGCCGTCGTGACCACGCCGAGCCGCGTCGCCGCGAGCGGCGTGCGGATCGGCGCCCACGGCGCCGCCTCGAAGGTGGGGAACGGGTAGGTCTTGAAGGCGGCCGCGTATTCGTGCGCGCGGATGAGCGGCAGCGCTTCCGGCAGCCAGGCCTCGTACCGGGCCCGGAACTCCGCGATCCAGCTCGCGTCGGCGCGCGCCGTGGCCATCGCTTGACACCCCCCGCGGCGCCCCCTAGGATGGGGGCCGCCGTCCCGGCAATCCTAGCATTCACCCGGACGCGAGGCGCGAGGAGAGCAGACCATGGGCGCGGAAGCCAGGCTCAAGGAACTCGGGATCGAGCTGCCGGAAGTCCCCAAGCCGATCGCGAACTACGTCCGGTCGGTGCGCGTCGGCACCCTCCTGTTCCTGGCGGGCCACGGGCCGCAGCGAGACGGCCGGCAGGTCTCGATCGGGAAGGTTGGCCGCGACCTGACCGTGGAGGAGGGGGCGCAGGCCGCGCGGCTCGTCGGGCTGAACCTCCTCGCCTCGACGCGCGAGGCCCTCGGGAGCCTCGACCGGGTCAAGCGGATCGTCAAGGTCCTCGGGATGGTGAATTCGGCCGACGGGTTCGGCGACCAGCCCAAGGTCATGAACGGCTTCTCGGACCTCATGGTCGAGGTCTTCGGAGAGGCGGGCCGCCACGCGCGCTCGGCGGTCGGGATGGCCGAGCTGCCGATGGGCATCTCGGTCGAGATCGAGATGATCGTCGAGGTGGCCGATGCCGGCGGAGCCCGCAAGGCGGCGCCCGCGCGGAAGGCGCCGAGCCGCCGGAGACGCCCGGCTGCCCGCCGGCGCCGATAGCCGCCTCCGGCTTCCAGCACCGCCCGTCCCCACGGCCCAGTACGTGCCGGCCGTGGTCGAGGTCGACCTGGTCGTCGAGCTGGCGCCTCCGCCGCGGCGTCAGGGCGCCAGCAGCGGCGGCAACCGCTCCAGGGCCTCCGCGATCCGCGGGCCGTACCACGCGAGCAGCTTCCCGTCCACGAAGTGGACGCGTCCCGCCCGGATCGCGGGAATGTCGCGATGGGGCTCGAAGTCGGCGAGGTGGGCCTGCCGGAACCGGTAGGGCTCGTCGGGGAGCAGGATCACCTCGGGCGCGGCCGCGGCCACCTCCGCGAGCGTGACGGTCGGATAGCGCTCCGGCCGCTCCGCGAAGACGTTCGCCCCGCCGCAGACCGCGAGCATGTCGTGGACGTAGGTGTCGCGGCCGACGGTCATGTACGGCCCGCGCCAGATCGGGCAGAAGACGCGCACCGCCCGCCGCCCCGCGAGCCGCCCCCGCGTCTCCGCGTAGCGCCCCTCGAGGGTCGAGGCCAGCGCCGTCCCTTCCGCCGCGGCCCCCGTCACCTCGCCCAGCTCCCGGACGAGGCGGATCCCCTCCTCCACCGTGCGCGGATAGGTGACCCACACGGGGATCCCCCACTCGCGGAGCTGCTCGACGACCTCGCGGCGGTTCTCCTCGACGTTCGCGACGACCAGGTCCGGCGCGAGCGACCGGATCTTCGCGAGGTCCGGGTCCTTCTCGCGCCCGACCTTCGGCTTCGCGGCCACCCGGGCCCGCGGCTCGGTTCAGAAGCGCGTGACGCCCGCGATCCGGTCGTCGAGGCCCAGGGCGAAGAGGAGCTCGGTGATGCTCGGGACCAGGGAGACGATCCGGGACGGGCGTGCGGGCAGCGCCACCTCCACCCCGCTCGCGTCGCGGCGGAGCGCGCCCGTCACGGAGCCTGCAGGACGAGCCGCGGCCTCACGCTCATCACCCCGGGGACCCCGAGCGCGGTCTCGATGGCCCGCGCCTGCTCGCGAAACGTCGGGACGGTGCCGCTGAGCGTGACCTGTCCCCCGCGGGCCTCGGCCTCGATGACGGCGTCCCGGAGCGCGGGATCGGTGGCGAGGGCGTGCTCGACGCGCGCCGCCAGCTCCCGATCGGCCGCCGCGGCGGGATCCACTACCGCGGGCGGCGCGGGCTCCGGCAGGCGAAGCGGCGCCGGCGGCGGGGGCGCAGGGGCGGCGCGGACCGGGTCGGCCGGCGGGGTCCCCGCGCACGCGGCGGTCAGGAACCCCGCGACCGCGGTGACGGCGCAGGCGCGGAGCCCTCTACGAAGGGCGCGAGATGACACGCCGGCCCATCAGCTCCAGGATGAGGATGATGAGCATCGCGACGATGATGCTGAAGGCGACGAACGCCACGGTGCTGTTGCCGCCCGCGGCGAGCTCGTCGGCCCGGGCCGCCAGCTCCGCCCGCTCCGCGGGGGAGAGCCGCGCGAGGAGCGCAGCGGCGTCCGGCGGCGAGACCCCGAGGCGCACGAGCTGCTCCCGCACCAGCTCCGTCGCGAGCGTCGCCGCGTCGGAATCGCCCGGCGCCCCGTCGGCGCGAGCGGGCGGGAGCGGGGCCGCGGCCGCCGGGTGGGGAACGGCCGCCAGGGCCACGCCCCACGCGACGATCACGTAGACGAGCCAGTGTGCCCGGAGCAGCCGGTCGTGCAGCATGCGCCCTCCTCTCGCTCGGGCCGTTCCACGCGCCAGCCCGCGCCGCGCGCGAAAGGGGGCGCGCGGTCGCATCGACGGAACGGCGCTAGTTCTTGCCCTTGCCCCTGCCCTTGCCCTTGGCGTGTCCCGGCGGCCCGCCGGCTCGCCCGGGCGGCCCGGCCTTCTTCAGGTGCCCCGGCGGAATCCTGTAGAACTTCACCGGAACCACCACGATCGCGGGCGGGAGCTTCTCGACGACCACGTGGTGCCAGGGCCCCTTCCAGGACGGACCGGCGTACCAGAAGCCGCCGTGCGAGTAGTACCAGAGGTTCCCGTGGAAGAACAGGTCCACCTGGAGCGACGGCGCGTACCGAACCGTCGGGTATCCCGGGACCACGACCAGCGTCGGCGGCGCCGGCAGCACGATCGCCAGCGGCGGCGGCACGCCGATGTTGATGGTGACGTCGGCCGGGACCGCCACCGGCGCCAGCGCCGCGCTGGCCAGCACGAGCCCGGCGAGGAATCGGGCGTGCATGCCACACCCTCCCAGGCGACCCGCTGGTTGTCCGATCCCCGACCGCGAGGGCGCGCGGCCCGGAGTCGCTCGAGCCACGCGCGACCTGCCTGCCTCCAATTATACGAAGCTCCGGGGCGCGGCCGCCACTTTCCAAGGGCCCGGGCGCGTCAGCCGCGGACCGTGATCAGGAGGACGCCGGCCAGCATGAGCGCCGCCGCGACGATCCGCGAGCCGCCGGCCTCCTCCTTGAGGACGAGGCTCCCCAGCCCCACCCCCATGAGGATCGAGACCTGCCGGACCGCCGTGACGTAGCTCACCTGGCTGAAGGTGAACGCGTAGAGGATGAGGACGTAGGAGCCGTAGCGGAGGATGCCAGCGACGACGGCGATCGCCGGCGCTTCGCGCACGAGCCCGCCCAGCCGCGCGCGGCGGGGCGGCAGCACCCAGAGCGTGAGGAGCCCGAGCTGGACCAGCTCCATCAGGTACATGTAGCGAAGCGGGTGGACATGCTGGACCCCGTACTTGTCCACGACCGAGTAGAGCGAGATGCGCCCCCGCCGGCGGCGGCGCGGACACCCTAGGAGGACCCGCGACCCCGGAGGTACCCCTCGACCGCCTGCTGCGCCCGCGTCTGGTAGTCGAGGATCAGGCGGCTCACCTCCGCCCAGCGCTGCGAGAGCTCGCGCGCCGTCTTGCTGTAGGCCTCCAGCGCGTCGGCGAGGCGTCGCGCGTCGCCGGCCGCCTGGGCGTCGCCGAGGGCCGCGGTGAGGGCCTGCAGCGCGTCCTCGCAGTCGGTGACGGAGACGCCGAAGATCTTGAGCAGCTTCCGGGTGGAGTCCTCCGCCATCTCACTCCTCCGCGAGCTCGGGGACCGCCTGCCAGCGGGGCGGCCCTTCGGGCTTGAAGTTCTTCGTGTTCACGAAGTTCATCCCGTGGTGCAGGTTCATCTTGAACTTGCCGCCGCCGAACCGCTCCCGGAGGAACCCCTCGGGGTCCTCGAAGAACGGGCGCATCTCGTCGCCGCGGAGGCGGAGCAGCCGCTTGAACCGGATCGTCCCCATCCAGGGCTCCTGGACCATCAGCGTGCACGAGAGGTCCGGCCAGAGGCGCGCCAGCTCCTCGAGGGTCTGCCGCGGGCTCGGGTTCGCGAGCCCGCACGCCTCGAGGCGCCTGTCCACGTACGGCTCGAGGAGCACCCACGCCCACGCGGGGATCAATGGATGCTCTGTTTTGCCGCCCCTACCAGTCACTTCGTCGATGCGGCCACTGACAGTAGCCAGCGGGCCGCGCCTTAGTGTCCCGCCACAACACACTGGGGAAGCCTCACAACCAGACAACTCTCACATTCTTCTCCACCGCCCTAAACTCGGGATCCCCGGTGTAAAGGTCGGCCCTGCGCTGGCTTGCCAGCGCAGCGGCAAAACAGTCGGCCAGCGACATTCTGGCCACAGCCTTGATCTCGCCCGCGGCTTCGGCCAGCAGTCGGTCGACCGGAACGACCTCTAAAGGAAGCCCCAGCAGCCTTTGACGAACCTCAGTCCACCGCATGGTACTCGCTTTCCGGTCTACCATGTACCGCACCTCCGCCCAGTTCGGGGCGGCAATAAGAATCGGGAGATCTGCGTGGGCCGCCTTGTCGAAGAGATCGACGACCTTCTCGTGACCTTTCTCCGCAAAAAGGAAAGCCAGCAGCGCGTAGCTATCGAGCACGGAGGGCTTCAAGCTCGGCTTCCTCGCGCTCCTTGTCTCGGGCTCGCTCCTTCAGTAGTTCGCCCGTGGCGGAGACGTCGCTCTTGAGCATCCCGCAGACGCTTCGGATGTACTCCCGGGTCACGGGCTGAAAGAGGATTTCCCGGTCTCGCTCGATGAAGCAGATCTTCGTGCCAGGCCTGATCCCGTACTTCCTGCGCAGCCGAGACGGGATAACCAATTGACCTTTGCTCGTCACGCGTGCAGTCTCCATCCGACGTCCTCCTCCTCCGCCGTGGCAATCGGCGTCTTACCTTACGGCAAAAGTAAGGCACCGTCAAGGTCATCTTTCAACCCGGGTCGTGGCCTGTGCGGGTCTGTCGGTATGATGACGTCGTGCGGAATGTCGAGCTCGCCGAGCTGTTCGACGAGATCGCCGACCTCCTGGAGATCCGGGAGGAGAACGTCTTCCGGGTCCGCGCCTACCGCCGCGCGGCCCAGCAGCTCGAGAGCCTCGCCGAGGACGCCGCCGAGGCCCTCGAGGCCGGCAAGAAGATCCCGGGGATCGGCGCCGACCTGGCCGCGAAGATCCGGGAGTTCGCGGACACGGGGGCCGTCGCCTACCTCGAGGAGCTGCGCAAGACGCTTCCTGCGGGCGTGCGGGACCTCATGGCGATCCAGGGCGTGGGGCCGAAGACGGCGAAGCTCCTCGCCGAGCAGCTCGGCATCGACTCGGTCGAGCGCCTCGAGGAGGCGTGCCGGTCGGGGGCGATCCTGGAGGTGCCGGGCATCCGCGCGAAGACCCGCGACAACATGCTCCGCGGGATCGAGGCGTGGAAGGCCGGACAGGCGCGGATGCCGCTCGGCAAGGCGCTCGCCCTGGCGGATGCCGTCGTCCGCGCGCTCCGCGAGACCCCCGGCGTCCAGGCGATCGAGCCGGCCGGCTCCCTCCGGCGGCGCCTCGAGACCGTCGGCGACATCGACATCCTGGTCACCTCGACCCGCCCGGCCGCCGTCATCGAGCGGTTCGTCGGCTTGCCGCAGGTCGTGACGGTGCTCGCGCACGGCGAGACCAAGTCCTCCATCCGTCACCGCGAGGGGATCCAGGTGGACCTCCGGGTCGTCGAGCCCGAGGCCTTCGGCGCGGCCCTCCAGTACTTCACGGGCTCGAAGAACCACAACGTGAAACTCCGGGAGCTCGCGGTCCGGAAAAAGCTCAAGATCAGCGAGTACGGGGTCTTCGACGCGCGCGGCCGCCGGGCCGGCGGCCGGACCGAGGAGGAGGTCTACGCGGCGGTCGGGCTGCCCTGGATCCCGCCGGAGCTCCGCGAGGACACGGGCGAGATCGAGGCCGCGCTCGCCCGCAAGCTCCCGACGCTGGTCGAGGTGGAGCACATCCGCGGCGACCTCCACGCCCACACCGACTGGTCCGACGGCCACCATCCCCTCGAGGCCCTCGTCACGGCCGCCGAGGCCCGGGGGTACGAGTACATCATCGTCTCCGACCACTCGCGCTCGGCCACGGTGGCCCGAGGCCTGACGCCGGACCAGCTCCGCGACCAGATCCGGAAGATCCGCGTCCTCCAGCGGAAGCACCGGGTCCGGATCCTCGCGGGCTCCGAGTGCGACATCCTGGCGGACGGGACGATGGACTTCCCGGACGACGTCCTCGCCGAGCTGGACGTGGTGCTCGCGGCCGTCCACTCGCGTTTCAAGCAGCCCCGCCCGGAAATGACCGCACGAATCTGCCGGGCGCTCGAGAACCCGCACGTCCGCATCCTGGCGCACCCGACGGGGCGGCTCCTCGGCTCCCGCGAGCCCTACGACGTGGACCTCGAGCAGGTGTTCGCGGCCGCGAAGCGCCACGGCAAGGCGATCGAGATCAACGGCTCGCCCTGGCGTCTCGATCTGAACGACGTCCACGCGCGCCGGGCGCGGGACCTCGGCCTCCTGGTCACCATCGACACGGACGCGCACTACCTCGACGAGCTCGAGAACATGGCGCTGGGCGTGGCGACGGCGCGGCGTGCCTGGATCGGCCCCGAGCGCGTCGTCAACGCCCTGCCGCTCGACCGGCTCCTCGGGTGGGCGCGGGCCGGGCGCTAGGTCCTCGGAGGGGGCCTCGACGGCCCCCTCCGAACCCTCCCCCCGGAATACGTTGCGGCGGCGAAGCCGCCGCTCGGAGCGGACCACCATGGGCGCGTGGACGAGCGTCGCTTTGCGCCCGGTCAGTCCGACTGCCACCCCGAGGCCGGCGACGGACATGACGGATGCGGGATGAAGGCCACGCGAGCGCCGGCGAACGAGGCCGGCGCATTTTGTCGTCCAGCCGGCGGGGTGTAGCATGAACGCATGCGACAGACCCGCCGCTTCGTCGCCACGCTCGCCGCGGCCGGCGTGCTCGGGCTCCTCGCGCCTGGACCGGGCCGGACCCAGACGCCGGAGCCGCCGAAGACGCCCGCCCCGGACGCGAGCGCTCAGCCCGCGCCCGACAAGGCCGCGGCGCCGGAGCTCACGCCCATCGGCGAAGACCAGGAGGTGCGGGCCGGCTCCGTCGTCCACCTCGAGTTCACCCTCCAGGACGACAAGGGCGAGACCCTCGACTCTAGCCGAGGCCGCGCGCCGCTCGTCTTCACCCAGGGCGCGGGACAGATCATCCCAGGGCTCGATCGCGCAGTGCTGGGGATGAAGGTGGGCGAGCAGAAGAAGATCACGGTGCCACCGGAGGACGCGTACGGGCCCGTCGATCCGGAAGCGATGACCGAGGTGCCGAAGAGCCGTGTCCCGGCGGACGTGGCGGTGGGCACGCTACTCGTCGGCCAGACGCGAAGCGGGCGCGAAGTTCCGGTGCGGGTCCGGGAGATCAAGGACGCGACCGTCGTCCTCGACCTCAATCACCCGCTCGCCGGCCAGGCCCTCGTCTTTGAGGTGACGATCATCCTGGTCGAGCCGGCACCGTGACGAGCCGGGGGGACTTACCCCCGGAAATCCCGGAGCTCGAACACCTGGCGCTCGACCTGCCCCTCGAAGGACGGGAAGCGCTTGACGTCCTCCTGCGACACCTTGCGCTCCGGTGACATGAGCGCGACCCGCAGGGTGTCGTGGGAGTCGAAGTAGATGTCGCAGACCTGGTAGATCTCCTGCCCGGCCTCCCCCCGGGCCAGCTCGATCCGGCGGACGCCCGGCCACCGCGCCACCGTCGGGAGGTGCTTCGACCAGTAGTAGTCGTCGAAGGCAGCCGGATCCGCCGGCCGCCCCCGGTAGATCACCGAGAGCTTCACCATGTCTGGCCTCCACGCGCGGCTCCGTTAGCCCGAAGTTCCCCTAGCGCGGGCAGGCCGCCGCGGATCGCGTCGATCAGCCGGATTTCGGTCACAGGCGGCGATGTTACCGGAAAACCGGACCCCGCGCCACGCGATTCGACGCGCCGCCGCCGCCGTCGGCCTGGGCTATACTGGGGTCGCCGCTCCCGGGGGCCATCCCGACTCCGACGACAGGAGACCCGCGATGATCGACTTCAGTGTCCCGCCCGAGCTCGAGATGATCCGCAAGTCCGTGACCGACTTCATGGACCGCCACGTCTATCCGGCCGAGCAGGAGATGAGCGACGAGGGCGAAGGCCTGTCGCTCGACCGGCTCCGCTCGCTCCAGGCGAGGGCCAAGGCGCTCGGCCTCTGGGCCCCTCACATGCCCGAGGAGGTCGGCGGCATGGGGATCGGCGTGGTTGGTCTCGCCCTCCTGAACGAGATCATCGGGCGGAGCCCCATCGGCCCGATCATCTTCGGCTGCCAGGCCCCGGACGCCGGGAACTGCGAGATCCTCCACCTCTACGGCACGGAGGAGCAGAAGGAGAAGTACCTCCGGCCGAACGTGGGCGGCGAGGTCCGCTCCTGCTTCTCGATGACGGAGCCCGAGGTCTCGGGCGCCGACCCGACGAACCTCCAGACGACGGCGGTGCTCGAGGGGGACACCTGGGTCATCAACGGCCACAAGTGGTTCACCTCGGGCGCGATCGGCGCCGCCTTCGCCATCGTGATGGCGAAGACAGACCCGCAGGCCCGATCCCACGAGCGCTTCAGCATGATCATCGTGCCGACCGATACGCCCGGGTTCAACATCATCCGGGCCGTGCCCGTGATGGGGCACGCGCGGGCGCGCGGCGGCCACTGCGAGATCCGCTACGAGAACTGCCGGGTCCCCGCGAAGAACCTGCTCGGGCCGCGTGGTCAGGGCTTCCGCATCGCGCAGGCGCGGCTCGGCCCCGGACGGATCCAGCACTGCATGCGCTGGCTCGGCGTGGCCCAGCGGAGCCTCGAGCTCATGTGCCGATACGTCCTGCAGCGTGAAGCCTTCGGCGGGAAGCTCGCGGAGAAGCAGACGATCCAGAACTGGATCGCGGACTCCACGGCCGAGATCCAGGCCGCGCGCCTCATGACCCTCCACGCCGCCTGGAAGATGGACCAGAAGCTCGACGCGCGGGTGGACATCTCCCTCATCAAGTTCTTCGGGGCGAGGGTCCTGATCGACGTGATCGACCGGGCCATCCAGGCCCACGGCGCGGCGGGCATCTCGGGCGACCTCCCGCTCGAGATGTTCTACCGGGAGGCGCGCGCCGCGCGGATCTACGACGGCCCCGACGAGGTCCACCGGATGGTGGTCGCCCGGCGGGTCCTCCGCCAGTTCCAGGGCTAGTCGACCCGGGGGGGCTCCGCCCCCCTTTATTTCGGGGGGGCCAGACCCTCCCCCGGGAGGGGTGGCGCCGGCAAAGCTGGCGCTCGGAGCGGAACACCAAGATGGGGGCAGAGCCCGCCTCCGAAGGAGACACGGCGCCGGTCCGGCCCGACGAAGCGCTGGACTGGAACGCACTCGCGTGCTACCTGCGCGACCGGCTCCCCGGGGCAGAGGCGCCGCTCGCCGCCACCCAGTTCCCCGGCGGCCACTCGAACCTGACCTACTGCCTCTGCTTCGGCGCGCAGGAGTACGTCTTGCGCCGTCCGCCGCTGGGCCCCGTCGCCCCCACGGCCCACGACATGACGCGCGAGCACCGTGTCCTCTCCGCCCTCTGGCGTGTCTTCCCGCCCGCTCCTCGCCCCTACCTCCTCTGCGAGGATCCCGCCGTCATCGGCGTCCCGTTCTACGTGATGGAGCGGCGGCACGGGATCGTCGTCCGGACGGCCATCCCGCCGGAGATCGGCAGCGACCTCGCCCTCAGGCGCCGGGTCGGCGAGGCCGTGGTGGACACGCTCGCGGCGCTCCACGCCGTGGACTGGGAGGGCGCGGGGCTCGCCGGGCTCGGGCGCCCGGCAGGGTTCGTCGAGCGGCAGGTCCGGGGCTGGGCCGAGCGCTACGAGCGGGCGAAGACCCGCGACATCGCGGCCATCCGCGATCTCGCCCGGTGGCTGGCGGAGCGGATCCCGCCGTCCCCACCGCCCGTGCTCGTCCACAACGACTACAAGCTCGACAACGTGATGCTGGATCGCGCCGATCCGGCCCGCATCGTGGCCGTGTTCGACTGGGAGATGGCGACCCTCGGCGACCCGCTGGTGGACCTCGGCCTCCTGCTCTGCTACTGGGCGGACCGGGCCGATCCGCCCGCGCGCCGGCAGCTCGTCAGCCAGGTCACCGCGGAGCCGGGGTTCCCGACACGCGCCGAGGTCCTGGCGCGCTACGCGGCGAGGACCGGCCGCGACGTCTCCCGAATCGCGTTCTACGAGACGTTCGCGCTCTACAAGGTCGCGGTGGTGGTGCAGCAGATCTACGTGCGCTACCACCGGGGGCAGACGCAGGACGCGCGCTTCGCCACGTTCGAGGACCGCGTGGTCGGCCTCGCCGAGGCGGCCCTCGAGGTCGCCGAGCGCTCGGGGCTCCAGGGCGGCGCGTCTTGACACCGCAATACGTTGGCCTTATGATCGTATTACACGTGGAGGCCGCGATGGCGAAAGTGCAGATGTCCCTGCGACTCGACGCTCGGTTGATTCGCGAGGCGCAACGGATCCTGCGCGCCCGCAGCAAGACTGAGGTGGTCGAACGAGCTCTCAGCACGGTCGTGGAGCAGGAGAAACACCGCCAACTGATCCGGCGATTCAGCGGGACTGCCAAGCCGGAGGATTTCCGCGATAGCTGAGCTGGCCATCGTAGATACATCGGTCTATGTGGACAACCTACGCTCCGGCCGGTTCGAGTCCCAACTCCTCGGGCTACCGTTCCTCATCCGCGTCAGTGCGGTAGTCGTCGCCGAGCTGGCGCGGGGGGCCCGCTCGCATCGCGCCAGACGCTTCGTCGAGCAGCTCTCGCGGCGCGCGCCACTGGCGGTGCCACATGAGCGGGACTGGGTGCTCTCGGGTCGGCTTGTCCAGCGGCTCGCGGATCGGCACGGGTTCGAGATCACCAAGCTTCGGGAACTTCACTTCGACGTGCTCATCGCCCTCACTGCCCGTCGATCGGGAGCGCAGCTGATCACGTCGAACGCCCGGGATTTCCTGGCCATCAGGGAGATCATGGCTTTCAAGCTCACCGCGTGGTAAAGGCAAACACGCCGTGAAGATCACGAAGGTCGAGGGGATCCTCCTGAGCGTCCCCCTTCCCCCCGAGCACGTCGTCCGGTGGTCGGGAGGCGAGATGGCCATCGCGCACGCGGCGCTCGTCCAGGTCCACACGGACGACGGGCTCACGGGGCTCGGCGACACCTACGCCGGCGGCTGGTTCTACCCCCAGGCGGCCAAGGCCTTGCTCGAGCACTTCGAGCCGTTGCTGGTCGGCGAGGACCCCTTCGACGTCGGGCGGATCGCCCACGGCCTCTGGGCGAAGAGCCTCTACTGGGGGCGCGTCGGCGCCGCGGTGAACGCGATCAGCGCGATCGAGAACGCCCTCTGGGACCTGGTCGGTAAGGCCCACGGCGTCCCCGTCTGGCAGCTCCTCGGCAGCCTCGCGCACCGGACCCTCCCGCTCTACGCCTCGGGGGGCCTCGAGAAGCCGCGCGAGCAGACGGTGGCGGAGCTCCGGGGTTACGTGAGGGCCGGGTTCCGCGCGGTCAAGATCCGCGTGAGCACCGACCTCGAGCGCGCCGTCGAAAAAGTGCGGCTCTGCCGGGAAACCCTCGGCCGCAAGGTCCAGCTGATGGTGGACGCCGTCATGGGCTCGCACCCCGAACCCTGGTCGGCCAAGGACGCGATCCGGTTCGCCCGCGCGATCGAGCCCTACGACGTCGCCTGGCTCGAGGAGCCGTGCGCGGCGTGGGACCTCGAGGGCCACGCCGCGGTCCGGCGCGCGACGACGATCCCGGTGGCCGCCGGCGAGACCTCCTACGGCCTCCAGGAGTACCGGCGGTTCTTCGACGCCGGCGCGCTCGACATCGTCCAGCCCGATGCGTGCACCTCGGGCGGGATGCTCGAGTGCACGAAGATCGCGGCGCTCGCCTCCGCGCACGCCGTCCGCGTCGCGCCCCACGCCTGGGGAAGCGCCGCAACCGTGATGGCGAACCTCCACTGGGCCTTCACCCGCCCCAGCGTCTTCATCCACGAGTATCCCACCTGGGGCTTCCCGCTGCGGGACGAGCTGCTCGTCGAGCCGCTGGTGATCCGCGACGGGATGGTCGCGCCGCCGACCGCCCCCGGGCTCGGCGTCCAGCTCATGCCGGAGATCCGCGAGCGCTACCCCTGGCGGGGCGGCGTCGGCGCGACCATGCGACGAGGCTAGCGATGAGGGGAGACAGATGAGCACGACGCAGGCGTTCGACCAGGTCTTCATCGGCGGCCAGTGGCGGCCCCCCGCCGCGGGCGAGACCTACGGGACGGTCAACCCGGCGACCGAGGAGGAGTCGGCCCGCGTCGCCAAGGGCGACGAGCGCGACATCGACCTCGCGGTCCAGGCCGCGCGCCGCGCCTTCGACCAGGGCCCCTGGCCCCGCATGGCCGCGGCCGAGCGCGCCCGCGTCCTCTGGAAGCTCGCCGACCTCATCACGGCGAACCTCGACGAGATGGCGCGGCTCGAGAGCATCAACACGGGGAAGACGCTCTTCGACTCCGGCAAGGTCGAGCTGCCGTTCGCGGCCGAGGTCTTCCGCTACTACGCCGGCTGGACGACCAAGATCCACGGGGAGACGCTCGCCCTCCGGGACGGCGCGTTCACCTTCACGCTCCGCCAGCCCCTCGGTGTCGTCGCCGCCATCGTCCCCTGGAACTTCCCGTTCCTCCTCGCCTCGTGGAAGATCGCGCCCGCGCTCGCCGCGGGGAACACGGTCGTCCTCAAGCCCGCGTCGCTCACGCCGCTCACGGCGCTCAAGTTCGCCCAGCTCACGGCCGAGGCCGGGCTCCCCGAGGGCGTGTTCAACGTCGTGCCGGGTCCCGGCGGGAAGGTCGGCATGGCCCTCGTCCGCCACCCTGGCGTGGACAAGGTCGCCTTCACGGGCTCGACCGAGGTCGGCAAGGGGATCATGCGGGAGGCCGCGGGCACGCTCAAGCGCGTGTCGCTGGAGCTCGGCGGGAAGTCCCCGAACATCGTCTTCGCCGACGCCGACATGGAGGCGGCGGTGCGCGGCGCGCTGACCGGGATCTTCTACAACAAGGGCGAGGTCTGCGCCGCCGGCTCGCGCCTCTTGCTCGAGGAGCGGGTGCACGACGAGTTCCTGGCGAAGCTCACCGAGCGCGTGAAGGGCCTCAAGGTCGGCGACCCGCTCGACAAGGCCACGCGCATGGGCCCGGTGGTCTCGAAGCAGCAGCTCGACACGGTCATGGGCTACATCGAGGCGGGCCGGAAGGAGGGCGCGCGGGTCGTGGCGGGCGGCGAGCGCGCGTCGGTCGGCAACGGCAAGGGCTACTTCGTCCAGCCGACGATCTTCGCCGGGGTGAAGAACTCGATGAAGATCGCCCGCGAGGAGATCTTCGGCCCGGTCCTCGCGGTCATCCCGTTCAAGGATGTGGACGAAGGGATCGCTCGGGGAAACGAGACGTTCTACGGCCTCGCCGCCGCCGTCTGGACGCGCGACGTCGCCAAGGCCCTCCGCGCCGCCCGGGCGATCCGCGCGGGCACGGTCTGGGTCAACGCCTACAACCTCTACGACGCCGCCCTCCCCTTCGGCGGCTTCAAGGAGTCCGGCTTCGGTCGGGAGCTCGGCGCCGCCGGCATGGACCCCTACACCGAAGTCAAGAGCGTGTGGGTCGACCTGTCGTAGACCTGGATCTGATCCCGGACGCTCTCTGGCCCTGAGCCCTCCGCAGAATCGGAGCGGATCACGGCCGGCTCACCACTCGCCAGGAGGACACCCATGTTCTCGCTCACGGGGAAGTCGTGCGTCGTCACGGGCGCGAGCCGTGGCCTCGGACGGGCGATCGCCCGCGCCTTCGCGCAGCAGGGCGCCGACGTCGTCCTCGCGGCGCGGGGCGCCGCCGACCTCGAGGCGCTCCGGCGCGAGGTCGAGGCGACGGGGCGGCGTGCCGTCGCCCGGCCGACCGACGTGACGGACGTCGCGCAGCTCCACGCCCTGGCCGAGGCCGCCCTCGAGGCCTTCGGGAAGCTCGACGTCTGGGTGAACAACGCGGGCGGGGACACGTCCATCGCCGGCGGCTGGAGCGAGCTCCTCGACATCACCGAGGAGGGCTGGGAGCGCATGGTCCGCCTGAACCTCAAGGCCCAGGTCTTCGGCGCCCAGGCGGCGGCGCGCGTCATGCGGCGCCAGGGCACGGGCGGCTCCATCATCTTCATGAGCTCGATCGACAGCCTCTACGCGGCGCCCGGGGGCGAGCTGATCTACGGCGCCTGCAAGGCCGCCGTCAACATGGTCACGCAGACCGCGGCCGTCGAGCTCGGCCAGCACGGGATCCGCGTCAATGCGATCGCGCCGGCGCTCGTCGAGACGCCGATGACCGCCCCCTGGCTCGCGACCGATGCCGACCGGCGGCTCCGCGCCGCCTTCTACCCGCTCCGCCGCGTCGGCCGGCCGCCCGACGTGGCGGCGGCCGCCGTCTACCTCGCTTCCGACGAGGCCGCGTGGGTCTCGGGGGCCGTCCTCCTGGTCTCGGGCGGCGCCGTGATGACGAGCGACCCCTACCGCTACCTCATGCGCGTCAACGCGCAGCCGTAGCGGCGCGCGCGCTGGCGGACGCGCGGCGGGTCCCGCTTCCGGCCACGGGGTCCCGAGCGGCCGCTTGACAAGCCCCCGGCGTGCGACTACTGTGTGGGGCACCATGACGCGGTCCGAATCCCTCTGGTGGTGGCGGCGGTGGTGGTGCCCTGAGGGGGGGAGGACCGCGCCCGCGTAGAGTCGACGTAGCAAGCCCAACAGAGACAGGAAGCCGAGGGAAGTGGGCGGGGCCCGCACCCTCGGCTTTTTTTGTCGTCCGGATGAGGAGGGCGGAGATGTCCGCGATCGCGCTGGAGCCGACGCAGAGCGAGTTCCTGAGCCTCAAGGGGGACGCCAACGTCGTGCCGGTCTCCTGCGAGCTGCTGGCCGACCTGGAGACGCCCATCTCCGCCTACATGAAGCTGCGCGACCTGCCGTCGAGCTTCCTCCTCGAGAGCGTCGAGGGGAGCGCTCAGGTCTGCCGCTTCTCGGTGCTCGGCGGCAGCCCCCGCCTCGTCCTCGAGTGCGACGGCCGCATCGTCAGGGTCACCGCGCCGGACGGGCGCGTCCTGGGGGAGGGCGAGCCCCGCGCGACCGTGCGCGCGCACCTCGACCGGTACCGGGCCGTGCGCCGGCCCGAGCTGCCGCCCTTCGTGGGCGGCTACCTCGGCTACCTCGGCTACGACGCCGTGCGGCTGTGGGAGCGCCTGCCCGGCCGGCCGCCCGACGATCTCGGCCTCCCCGTCTTCCGCCTGGCCCTCATGGACACCGTCGTCGTCTTCGACCACCGCCGCCACACGCTGCGGGTCGTCGCCAACGCGTTCCTCGACGACGGGGCCGAGGCGGCGTACCGGCAGGCGCGGGAGCGGATCGCCGCGACGGTCGCCCGCCTCGAGGGCCCGCGCCCCCCGCAGCCGCCCGCGCCCCGCCTCGACCTCGACACGCGGGCGAATGTCACGCCCGAGGCGTACTGTGCCGGCGTCGAGCGCGCCAAGGAGTACATCCGCGCGGGCGACATCTACCAGGTGATCGTCTCCCAGCGCTTCTCGACGTCTGTTCCGGGGCTCGATCCCCTCGCGATCTACCGGGCGCTTCGGGTCCTGAACCCCTCCCCGTACATGTTCCTCCTGGACTCCGGCGCGGGGATGCTGGTCGGCTCCTCGCCCGAGCGCCTGGTGCGCCTCGAGGAGGGCCGGATCGACATGCGCCCGCTCGCGGGGACGCGACCCCGGGGGAGAACCGAGGCCGAGGATCGCGCGCTCGCCGAGGGGCTCCTCGCCGATCCGAAGGAGCGCGCGGAGCACGTGATGCTCGTGGACCTCACCCGGAACGACGTGGGGCGCGTGTCGCGCTACGGGACGGTCCGGGTGACGGAGCTGATGGCCGTCGAGCGCTACTCCCACGTCATGCACCTCGCCTCCCACGTCGAGGGGCAGCTCCTCCCGGGCCGGGGCGCCTGGGACGTCCTCGAGGCGGTCTTCCCCCACGGGACCGTGAGCGGGGCGCCCAAGGTGCGGGCGATGGAGATCATCGACGAGCTGGAGCCCGTGGCCCGTGGCCCGTACGCGGGCACGGTCGGCTACATCGGCTTCGACGGGGCGCTGAACACGGCGATCACCATCCGCACGGTCCTCGTCCGGGACGGCGTCGCGTCGGTCCAGGCGGGCGCCGGGATCGTCGCCGACTCGGTCCCGGAGCGGGAGCACCAGGAGTGCGTCGCGAAGGCCCGGGGCGTGCTGCGGGCCATCGAGCGCGCGGGGGTGGAGCATGCTGCTGGTCCTCGATAACTACGACTCGTTCACCTACAACCTCGTCCAGTACCTCGGCGAACTCGGCGCCACCCTGGCCGTCCACCGGAACGACCGGATCTCGCTCGCCGACGTCGAGCGGCTCGGACCGGACGGGATCGTCATCTCGCCGGGCCCCGGGGATCCCGACGACGCCGGGGTCTCGAACGCGGTGATCCGCGCCTTCGCCGGCCGGGTCCCGATCCTCGGCGTCTGTCTCGGCCACCAGTGCATCGGCGAGGTGTTCGGGGGCGTGGTGGCGCGGGCGTCCGAGCCGGTGCACGGGAAGACCTCCTGGATCCACCATGACGGCCGCGGGGTCTTCGCCGCCGTGCCCAGCCCGTTCGAGGCGACGCGCTACCACTCGCTCATCGTCCGGCGGGAGGGGCTGCCCGAGTGCCTCGAGGTCTCGGCCTGGACCGAGGAGGGGCTCATCATGGGCCTCCGCCACCGGACGGCGACCGTGGAGGGAGTCCAGTTCCACCCGGAGTCGATCCTCACGAGCGTGGGGAAGGCCCTCCTCCGGAACTTCCTCGCGACCGGCGGGGCGTCCGCGCCATCCGCCGGGATCGATCTCACGGGCTCCGGGGCCGAAATTCCTTCTTGACATTCCCGATGGACATAGGTACTTATCCCCCATGTCCCGTCCCCTTCCCGTCGCCCCCGGGGGCTCCCCGGCGACGCCCCCAGTCACGCCGGCGCCCCGGCGCTGCCCCGTCTGCCGGACGAAGATCGTCGTCCCCGACCCCCAGGGGGTCGTGGTCAAGAACGCGATCCTGCGGGTGAGTCGGGAGACCGGGCAGGCGACCGCGAAGTGTCCACGCTGCAAGGCGTGGATGGAGGTGCCGCTGCAGTACCGCGAGTAGCCCAAGCCCCGCGCGAAGGCGAAAGTCGCAGGAAGACGGAAAGCCGAGCGGTGCGGGCCCCAAGCCCGCCCCTCGGCTTTTTCGTTTCGGCTTCGACGAGGAGAGGCGAGATGAGCGACCAGCCGAAGGAGACGAAGGCCCAGCGTGTCGAACGGTTGAAGCGCGAGCTGAACCCCTGGGAGCACTTCCAGGAGATCCTCCGCTTCGCCCGCGAGGGCTACGAGGCGATCCCGCCCGAGTGGAACACGTATTTCCGGTGGTGGGGCGTCTACTCGCAAGGAGACGGCGTCGGCGCGATCGGCGGGAAGGGCGGCGAGGGGAAGGCCGTGCCCTACTTCATGGTCCGGATCCGGATCCCGAACGGCTTTCTCGTCTCCCACCAGCTCCGGACGATCGCCGACCTGGCCGAGCGGCACGCGCGCGGGATCGCCGACCTCACGGTCCGCCAGAACATCCAGCTCCACTGGGTGCGGATCGAGGACCTCCCGGCGATCTTCGAGGACCTCGGCCGCGCCGGGATCACCACCATGGGCGCGTGCGGGGACGACACCCGCAACGTCACCGGCTGCCCGCTCGCCGGCGTGGACGCCGACGAGATCGTGGACGCTTCCCCCCTCGTCCACGCGGCCACGCGAATGCTCAACGGCAACCCCGAGTTCTACAACCTGCCGCGCAAGTACAAGATCTCGGTCACCGGGTGCCGCGTCTGGTGCTCCTACCCCGAGATCAACGACATCGGGATGACCGCCCTCCCCCACCCGCGGACGGGCGAGATCGGCTTCTCGGTCCGCGCCGGCGGAGGGCTGTCCACCGACCCGCATCTGGGGGTGCGGCTCGATGCCTTCGTCCGCTGGAACCAGGTGGTGCCGGTGATCCTCGGGATCAGCGAGATCTTCCGGGACAGCGACGTCCTCCGCCAGAACCGGGAGAAGGCCCGGCTCAAGTTCTTGTTTCTCGCCTACGGGTGGACGGCGGAAAGCTTCCAGGCGGAGCTCGAGCGCCGGCTCGGCTTCCCGCTGGACCGCGCCGTGTCCGAGGATCCGCCGGACGACGTCTACCGGGACCACGTCGGGATCCACCCGCAGAAGCAGGAGGGCTACCGCTACGCGGGGCTTGCGGTCCTCCGCGGCCGCATGACCCCGCCCGAGATGCGGGTCGTCGCCGACCTCGCCGACCGCTTCGGGACCGGGGAGCTCCGGACGACCAACATGCAGAACCTCGTCATCCCGAACGTGCGCCGGGAGCGGGCCGACGCGCTGGGGCGCGAGCTTGAGGCCGCGGGGCTCAGGCTCCATGCCTCGCCGTTCTGGCGCGGGACCATCGCCTGCACGGGCACCGAGTTCTGCAAGCTCGCGCTGACCGAGACCAAGGGCTTCGCCCGCTGGCTGGTGGAGGATCTGGAGCGGCGGCTCCCGGGCTTCGATCAGCACGTGAAGATCCACGTCACCGGCTGCCCGAACAGCTGCGGCCAGCACTGGATCGCCGACATCGGCATCGAGGGGAAGAAGCTGAAGGTGGACGGCAGGCTCGTGGACGCCTACTACTTCTGCGTGGGTGGGGCGGTGGGGAAGCACCAGGGTAAGGCCCGCCCGATCGGCTACCGCGTCCCGGCCACCGGAGTTCCCGAGGCCGTCGAGCGGCTGCTGACGGCGTACCTCGAGGAGCGCTGGGGCGGCGAGAACTTTCGCGAGTTCGCGGCCCGCCACTCCGATGACGAGCTCCGAAACTTCCTGGCCGGGGAGACCGTCGCAGCGGTCGCGCGCGACCCCTCACCCGGCCGAGCGCCGCACGGCGTCGACGGCTGACGATGGGGTATTACCCGATCGTCGTCGAGATGGCGGGCCGGCTCTGCCTCGTCGTCGGTGGCGGGGCCGTGGCCGAGCGCAAGGTAGAAGGCCTCCTGGACGTGGGCGCGAGCGTCACGGTCGTCGGCCCCCGCCTCACCGAGCGTCTTGCCTCCTGGGTGGAGGCAGGCACGGTTCGCCATGTGGCCCGCGCCTATCGCCCCGGCGACCTGGTCGGGTACGCGCTGGCGTTCGTCGCAACGGACGACCGCGCGGTCAACGCTCAGGTCTTCCGGGACGCGAAGGCGCGCGGCGTCTGGGTCAACGCCGCGGACGACCCCGCCCACTGCGATTTCATCCTCCCCTCGGTCCTTCGACGCGGCGAGCTCACGGTCGCGGTGGCCACGGGAGGCGCGAGTCCGGCTCTGTCGAGAGCCATCCGGGAGGAGCTCGAAGCCTACTTCACCGACGACTACGCGGCACTCGCCCACGTCGTCGCCGAGGTGAGGCGGGAGCTCAGGCGGCGCGCTCCCCTCCCCGACGCGACGGCGTGGCGCACGGCTCTCGACGCCGACCTTCGCCGGCTCGTCGCCGAGGGGAAGCGCGAGGAGGCCAAGGTCCACCTCCTCGGGCGGCTGGAGGCGGGGAGATGCGGCTAGGCACCGTGTACCTCGTGGGCGCGGGCCCGGGGGACCCGGGCCTCCTGACGATCCGGGGCCGGGACCTGCTGCGGACAGCGGACGTGGTCGTCTACGACCGCCTGGTCAACCCGAGGATTCTGGACGAGGCGCCGGCGCGGGCACTCCGCATCTTCGCCGGCAAGCTAACCGGAAGCCATCCCCTCCCCCAAGAGCAGATCAACGATCTCCTCGTCGCCCACGCCCGCCGTGGTCGCCGCGTGGTCCGGCTGAAGGGCGGCGACCCTTTCGTCTTCGGCCGGGGTGGCGAGGAGGCCGAGGTGCTGGCCGAGGCGGGGATCCCGTTCGAGGTGGTGCCGGGCGTCAGCTCGGTGGTGGCGGTCCCGGCCTACGCCGGCATCCCGCTCACCCACCGCAAGCTCTCCTCCTCGTTCGCCGTGATCACCGGCCACGAGGATGCCTGCAAGGGGGCGCCGGCCGTGGACTGGGGGCGCCTCGCGACCGCCGTGGACACCCTCGTCATCCTCATGGGCGTGCGGACCCTGCCGCAGACCGTGGCTACCCTCTTGGCCCACGGCCGCTCCCGGGCCACCCCGGTGGCGTTGATCCGCTGGGGGACGACGTCGGCCCAGGAGACCGTGGTCGGCGTGCTCGCCGACATCGTCGCGAAGGCGCGCGCCGCCTCGCTGGAGCCGCCGGTGATCGCGGTCGTCGGCGACGTGGTGACGCTCCGGGAGCAGCTGCGGTGGTTCGAGGAGGGAGCGGCGGCGTGGCCCGACGAGAGGGCGGCGATCCTTTCCGCAACCCGAATGACGTGAGGAGGCAGCCATGAGCGTCACCGACGCGTGAAGACGGGGCGGCTCCGCGAGGTGGCGTGACCGGCACCCCCCGCTCTCTGCTAGAATCGGCGCCGTCGGCGGCCCCGGGCTGCCGCCGGGAGGCCAGATGCCATGATCCGCCGGTTCTCGGTCCTTTACGTCGGCCAGATCGAGCTGGAGAACGTCGGGCGGGAGGGCACGCCCGCCGATGCGCGGCGTTACCCGAACGAGCGCGTCGTCGAGGCCTACCGCACCGTGGTCGACCTCGCCCGACTCATGGACGACCTCGGCTTCTACTGCCTCTGGACGGCCGAGCACCACTTCCAGCGGGAGGGGTACGAGGTCCTCCCGAACCTGATCCTGCTCGGGACCTACCTTGCCGCGGTCACGAAGCGCCTCAAGTTCGGTTGCGCCTTCAACATCCTCCCCATGTGGCATCCGATCCGGCTCGCCGAGGACTACGCCGTCGCCGACATCCTCACGAACGGCCGCGTCATCATGGGGATCGGCCGCGGCTACCACTCGCGCGAGGTCGAGTCCTTCGGCGCCCCGGTCCTCGACCAGCCGGCGAACCGGGAGCTGTTCGAGGAAGGGTTCGAGCTGATGACGAAGGCCTGGAACGAGGAGGCGTTCAGCCACCGCGGCAAGCACTACACGGTCCCGCCGGCGATCAAGTACCGCGCGTACGAGCTCACCGAACTGACGCTCGTCCCCCGCCCGATCCGCCGGCCCGTGGAGATCTGGCAGCCGATCGCGAGCGGCAAGAGCATCGACTTCATGGCGCGCCACGGGATCAAGGGCATGGTGACGCTGAACGGCGAGAGGGTCACCGACCAGGTCTTCCGCGCGTACCGCGACGCGTGCGCCGAGTACGGCCGCCAGCTCGAGCTGGGCCAGGACCTCATCCTCGGCCTGGGGTTCTACATGGCGGAGACCCGCGGGGCGGCGATCCGCGAGGTCGAGCCGGCCCACGACGAGCGCTACAAGTGGTTCGCCCCGTTCGGCTTCGTGCGCTACGCGGACCCCGAGGGGCGGCCGTGGGGGTCGCCGGGGGCCCCGGCACGCGCCCCGACGATCCACGAAGGGGTCGAGCAGAAGGCCTGGATGGTCGGCTCGCCCGCCGACTGCATCGCGCTCCTCCGGGAGTACGAGGCCAAGTACCCGGGCCTCGAACAGGTGATGCTCCACTGGCCCGAGGGCGTCCCCCCGCGCGAGTTCATGGACCAGCTCCGCTGGTTCGCCCGCGACGTCATGCCGGCCTTCGCCCGGAGGTAACGCCGAGCCGACTCTTGACCCCTCCCGTGCGTGCCGGCTAGTCTTGGCCTGGCTCGCTGGAGGACCCGCCATGCAGTGTCCCCGGTGCCGCGCTCAGAACGAGGAAGGCGCCCGGTTCTGCGAAGACTGCGGAGCCCGCCTCGAACTCGCATGCCCGAGTTGCGGCGCGCCGGCCACAGCAGGCAAGAAGTTCTGTCGCTCCTGTGGCGCGTCACTGGCCACTGAGCCTGCCGGCCGCTTCACCTCCCCGCAGGCCTACACCCCGAAGCACCTCGCCGAGAAAATCCTGACGTCCAAGGGTGCCCTCGAAGGCGAGCGCAAGCAGGTCACGGTCCTCTTCGCCGACCTCAAGGGCTCGATGGAGCTCCTCGCCGACCGCGACCCCGAGGAGGCCCGGAAGCTCCTCGACCCCGTGCTCGAGCGCATGATGGACGCCGTCCACCGTTACGAGGGCACCGTCAACCAGGTCATGGGCGACGGGATCATGGCGCTCTTCGGCGCGCCGGTCGCGCACGAGGACCACGCTGTCAGGGCCTGCTATGCCGCGCTCAGGATGCAGGAGAGCGTGCGCCGGTACGGTGACGAAATCCGGCGGTCCGGCACAATTCCGGTAGAGATCCGAGTGGGGCTGAATTCGGGAGAGGTGGTGGTGCGGTCGATCGGCAGCGACCTCCACATGGACTACACGGCCGTCGGCCAGACGACGCACCTCGCCGCCCGGATGGAGCAGATTGCGACGGCAGGCTCCGTGCTCGTCACCGGCGAGACGCTGAGGCTCAGCGAAGGCTACGTCCAGGTGAAACCGCTCGGGGCGGTGCCGGTGAAAGGGCTCGACAGTTCGATCGAGGTGTACGAGTTGGTCGGCGCTGGGTCGGCGCGATCTCGTTTGCAGGCGGCCGCCGCTCGGGGCCTCACCCGTTTCGTCGGGCGTGATCCGGAACTGGAAGTCCTTCATCAAGCCCTAGTGCCCAAGCCGTTGCCGACACGCTGGGGGATCTTGGCCTGGCTGTTTCGGCCCGTGTCTATCTCGGCGCGGCCTGCCTTGCCCTGGGTGACCATCGGCGGGCCGAGGAGTCTCTCCAGAAGGTGGCGCAGTCGCTCGAAGGCGATCGGAGTCGTGAGCGCTTCGGCCTACACGGGTTCCCCGCTGTCCTGGCTCGTTGCTATTTGGCGTGGACGCTGGCCGAAGGCGGACACTTCGACGAGGGAGTCGCCCACGGCCAGGAAGGCGTCCGGATCGCCGAGGCAGTTGATCATCCCTACAGTCTGGCCTATGCGTGCTGGATCCTCGGGTATGTCTACGCTCTCAAGGGGGACTTCGGCCACGCGATCCCTCTGTTTGAGCGTGGTCGCGCACTGTCCCGAGACTGGAACCTCACCGTCCTGTCGCCAGCCCTCACCCGGCTGTTGGGCTATGCGTACGTGCTCTCCGGGCGAGTGGTGGACGGCCTCCCGCTACTGCACGAAGGGATGAGGGCCTGGGAGTCCATGGGCACGCAGTTCTTCCGAGCGCTCTCCCTCGTGCAAATGGGCGAAGGGAGCCTGCTCGCGGGCCGACTCGGGGACGCGCGCGAATTCGCCGGGGAAGCGCTGGCGCTGGCCCGCGAGCACGCTGAGCGCGGCTACGAAGCATGCGCGCTCCGCGTCCTTGGCGACATCGCCTCCCATCCGGATCCTCCCGAGGTCGAGACGGCTGAAAGCTATTACCGTCAGGCGCTTGGCCTCGCCGAAGGGCTTGGGATGCGCCCCCTCATGGCCCACTGCCACCTCGGCCTCGGCCGGCTCCACCGCAAGATTGGCAGCCGCCCGAAAGCGAGCGAGCACCTCACCACGGCGACGACGATGTACCGCGACATGGACATGGGGTTCTGGTTGGCGAAGGCCGAAGCGGCGCTCGGGGAGGTAGGCTCTGGGAGGAGCGGGGCGTGAACCGCCACGACGGCCCGCCAGAGGCGTCTGACAAGCCGGAGGTCCCCGAGCCGGGCTACGCCGAGCGCGTCCGGACACTCACCTACCTCGCGCGCTGGGGCGCGCTCGCGACGGTCTCGCGGAAGCACCCGGGGCACCCGTTCGGTTCGGTCATGCCGTACGCGCTCGATGGCCAGGGCCGGCCGCTCTTCCTGATCAGCAGCCTCGCCACGCACACGCAGAACCTCAAGGCGGATCCTCGGGCGAGCCTCCTCGTGACCGAGGCTGGGGAGGGCGGCGATCCCCTCGCCGTCGGGCGTGCGACGCTGATGGGCGAGGCGACCCCGGTGCCGGCGACGGAGGCCGACGAGGTCCGCGCGGCGTACCTGGCCCGCCACCCGCAGGCGGCCTACTGGGTGGAGTTCAGCGACTTCGCGTTCTACCGGATGGACCTGCGGGACATCTACTACGTCGGGGGCTTCGCCCGGATGGACTGGGTGGAGTCGGCGGCGTACGCCGCGGCGCGCCCGGATCCCCTGGCCGATGCGGCCGCCGGCATCCTCGAGCACGTGAACCGCGACCACGCCGACGCGCTCGTGACGCTCGCACGCGCCCTGGCCCACGTCGAGGCGGACGCCGCGACGATGGTCGCGGTGGACCGCCTCGGCTTCAAGCTCCGCCTCCGGAGCGGGCCGCGTCTCTCGAGCGCCCGCCTCCCCTTCCCGCGCGAAGTGCGGAGCGCGGAGGAGTGCCGCGCCGCCCTAATCGAGATGCTCCGGGGCGCGCGAACCCGACTCTCACCCCGACCCTCTCCCTAGAAGGGAGAGGGAGACCTGGTCAGCGCGCGCCAGCGCTCGAGCAGCCGCTCGCGCGTCGGAACCCCCGCGATCCCCTCGCCCTCCACCGTGAGCGCGCCCGCCACGGCCGCGAAGGCGGCCGCGTCCCAGGGGTCGCCGGTCGCGTTGTAGCGGATCAGGAAGGCCGCCGCGAAGACGTCGCCCGCCCCCGTCGGCTCCACCTCGACCGCCGGGGCCGGCGCGACCCGGTGGCGCTCGCCGTTGACGAAGAGCATCGCGCCCTTCTCGGCGAACGTGAGCGCGCCGAGGGGCACGTGCTGGTAGAGCTCGAGCGCCTCGCCCGCCCACCCGGCGACGTCGTCGCTCGACAGGAACAGGGCTTGGATCCGCCGGAGGACGGGCTCGGGGTCCGGCCAGGGCCGCATGGTCACCGTCCCCACCCGGTCCCACACGCGGCACCAGCCCTGGGCGCCGGCCCCGACGGCGGCGTCGGGGAAGGCCCCCGCGAGCTGCGGCGAGACCTCGTCGGCGACGGGCGCGAGATACGCGAGCCCCGCCTCGGCGAAGTGGGGCGGCAGGGCGGCCGGCCCGAGCGGCGTCGCGCGCGCCCGCAGCGTGAGCCGCCGCCCGCGTGGCGTGTAGTCGAGGGCGAAGCGCGTCGTCGCCTCCGCGGGCAGCGCGACGACCTCGATCCCGGGGGGAAGCACTTCCAGGGGGAAGTCGGGCCCGTGGCTCGTCAGGAGGCCGACCCGCAACCCCTGGCGGTGGGCCAGGAGCCCGGCGTAGAGAACCGAGCCCCCCGGGCGGAGGCCCCCCGCCAGCTCGTCCACGGTGAGGTGACCGACGGCGACGAAGTCCGGCGGCTCGCCCGACGCGCTCGGTGGCACGTCAGGCGGCCTCGACGAGCCGGCGGAGGTACGTGAGGGCCCGGGGGATCCCCGTGGCCTCGGCCTCGGCCGCCTCGTACTCGAACGTGACCCAGCGGTCGTACCCCCGCGCTCGCAGCGATGCCAGGAGCCTCGGGTAGTCCATCGTCGGCTCCGACCCGTCGGGCGCCACCTGCCAGAACTTCGCGTGGACGTGGACGGCGTGGGGGGCGGTCCGCTCGACCGAGCGCCAGCCGTCGGGGTAGTTTCCGGTGTCGAGCAACGGCCGCAGTGCGGGCGAGCCGACCTCCTCGACGATGCGGAGGTGTTCGGCCGAGGACGGCGTGAACCCCGCCTCGTTCTCGAGGACCAGCGCGACCCCGGTCTCGGCGGCGTACGCGGCGGACTCCCGGAGCGCGGCGATCATCGCCGGCCAGCGCTCGCCGGGGGAGCCCTCGGGATGGCCGGCGAAGACGCGCACCTGCGGCGCGCCGACGTCGGCGGCGACCTCGATCCACTGCTTGACCTTCACCATCTCGCTCTGCCGCCAGGTGCTCTCGGCGCGGCCGAAGTCGTTGTGGACGCCGATGCCGATCAGCGCGAGGTTGAGATCCTGCGCCGTCCGCCGGAGGCGCTGGAGGTAGGCGGGCCGGGTCTCCCGGAAGTGGATGTCCTGGAGCTCCGCCCCCTTCACCTTCAAGTCGCGGGCGCAGTGCCGGAGGAACCGGAACTGATCCATCTGGCCCGCGTCGAACAGCCGGTTGAAGCAGCCGCAGATGCACCCGAGCTTCATCGAGCGAGTCCTTTCGGGGGCTCGAGGCCCCGGAGCGCGCCCAGCACCTCGGCGTGCAGGCACGGGTTGGCGCTGCACACCAGACTGTGCAGCGCATTGAGCTTCGCGACATCGCGCACTATAGTATCCGCACACGCGCGGTCGCGCACCCACCCGGGGGAGGTCCGAGATGGCAACGGTCCGGCGCACCACGGCCCAGGCCCTCGTCAGGTACCTTTGCGCCCAGCGGAGCGAGGTGGACGGCGTCGAAGTGCCGCTCTTCGCGGGCGTGTGGGCGATCTTCGGCCACGGGAACGTCGCCGGGCTCGGGGAGGCCCTCTACCAGGCGCGCGCCGAGCTCCCGACCCTGCGGGCCCACAACGAGCAGGCCATGGCCCATGCCGCCATCGCGTTCGCGAAGGCATCGGGCCGCCGCCGCGTCATGGCGTGCACGACCTCGATCGGCCCCGGCGCGACGAACATGGTCACGGCGGCGGCGGTCGCGCACGTCAACCGCCTGCCGGTCCTGCTCCTGCCTGGCGACGTCTTCGCCACCCGGGGTCCGGACCCGGTCCTCCAGCAGATCGAGGACTCCGGCGACCCGACGATCACGGCGAACGACTGCTTCCGGCCGGTCTCCCGCTACTGGGACCGGATCACCCGACCGGAGCAGCTCCTCGCGTCGCTCCCGGCCGCGGTGGACGTCCTCATGGACCCGGTCCGCTGCGGGCCCGTGGCGCTCGCGCTGCCGCAGGACGTCCAGGCCGAGGCGTGGGACTACCCCGAGACCTTCTTCCGGCCGCGGGTCCACCGGCTCCGGCGCCCCGGGCCCGACCCGGCCCAACTCCAGGCGGCGGCCGAGCGGCTCGGGCGGGCCCAGAAGCCGCTCGTCGTCGTGGGCGGTGGCGTCCACTACTCGCTCGCGTGGGAGGCGCTCCGCGACTTCGCCGAGCGCCACGCCCTCCCCGTCGCCGAGACGCAGGCCGGCAAGGGCGCGCTGCCCTGGAACCATCCCTCCAACGTCGGGTCGATCGGGGTCACCGGCTCCAGCGCGGCCAACGCGCTCGCCGCCGAGGCCGACGTCGTCCTCGCCGTGGGGACGCGGCTCGGCGACTTCACGACCGGCTCGCGCGCGCTCTTCCAGCGCCCCGACCTCACGCTGATCGGGCTGAACGTCGGCCCGCATGACGCCGGTAAGCACGGCGGGCTCCCGCTGGTCGCCGACGCCCGCCGCGGGCTCGCCGACCTCTCCGCGGCGCTCGGCACCTGGCGCACGCCCGAGGCGTGGGGAGCGAAGGCGCGCGGGCTCATGGCCGAATGGACCCGGGCGGTGGACGCGGCGACGGCGCCCGGCCACGCGATCCCGCCCACCGAAGGCCAGGTCATCGGCGCCGTGAACCGCGCGGCCGGCCCGCGCGACGTCGTCGTCTGCGCGGCCGGGGGCTTGCCCGGCGAGCTCCACAAGCTCTGGCGGACGACGGACCCGCGGGGCTACCACCTCGAGTACGGCTACTCCTGCATGGGCTACGAAATCGCGGGGGGCCTCGGGGTGAAGCTGGCGCTCCCGGACCGCGAGGTCTTCGTCATGGCCGGGGACGGCAGCTACCTCATGCTCAACTCCGAGATCGCGACTTCGGTGGCGATGGGAAAGAAGCTCGTGATCGTCGTCCTCGACAACCACGGCTTCGGCTGCATCAACCGCCTCCAGCAGGCGTGTGGTGGGGCGCCGTTCAACAACCTCCTCGGGGAGGGTGGCCCCCCGCCGGTCATCGACTTCGCGGCCCACGCGCGGAGCCTCGGCGCCCTGGCCGAGCAGGTCAAGTCGATCGCCGACCTCGAGGGGGCGCTCGTCCGCGCCAAGGCGGCCGACCGCACCGCGGTGGTCGTCATCGAGACCGACCCGACGGCCACGACCGTGGCGGGCGGCGCCTGGTGGGACGTCCCGGTACCGGAGGTCTCGCCGCGCGCCGAGGTGCGGAGCGCCCACGAGCGCTACGTCGCCGCCCGACGGCGGCAGCGCTTCCGGGGCTGAGGCTGATGGCGACGGCACCGCGGCCCGTTCGACCTGAGTCCACGCCGCAACCCTTTCGCCCGTCCGCGCGCTCCTGGCCGAAGCGCTCCGAGCGCGGGCTTCGCCCGCGCGACTCTGGGGGGAGGCTTCGGAGGGGGGCGATGCCCCCCTCCGATGGTTACGTCGCGGCGCGACGGCGGCAGCGCTTCCGGGGCTGAGCCGGTGGCCGTCCGCCTCGGGGTCAATCCGATCGGCTGGACGAACGACGACCTGCCGGAGCTCGGCGACGAGACGTCGCTCGAGGTCTGCCTCGCCGAGGCGCGGGAAGCCGGCTACGGCGGGATCGAGCTCGGCCGGAAGTTCCCCCGGCGCGCCGCCGAGCTCCGTCCGATCCTGGCCCGTCACGGCCTCGTCCTGGTCTCCGGCTGGTACGGCGCCGAGCTCCGGACCCGGGCCGTGAAGGAAGAGCTCCGGGCCGTCGAAGACCACTTCGCGCTCCTCGTCGAGATGGGCTGCCGCGTGATGGTGTTCGCCGAGGTGTCGGGCGCCGTCCACGGCCGACGGGACACGCCGCTCTCCCGACGCCCGCGCCTCGCCGAGGGCGAGTGGGAGCGCTTCGGAGAGGCCCTGACCGAGGTAGCCGAGCACCTCCAGGGACGCGGGCTGCGGATGGCCTACCACCACCACATGGGCACGGTGATCGAGACCGAGGCGGAGATCGACCGGCTGATGGCGGTCACGGGGGAGGGGGTCGGGCTCCTCCTCGACACGGGCCACCTGACGCATGCGGGCGGGGACGTGCTCGGCCTCGCCCGACGCCACGGCCGCCGCCTGGTCCACGTCCACTGCAAGGACGTGCGGCCGGCCGTCTTGGCCGAGGCGCGGCGGCGCGACCGGAGCTTCCTCGACGCCGTCGTCGCCGGCGTCTTCACCGTGCCGGGGGACGGCTGCGTGGACTACGGGTCGCTGACGCGGGCCCTCAGGGAGGTCGGGTACTCGGGGTGGCTCGTGGTCGAGGCCGAGCAGGACCCGGCCGTCGCCCACCCCCTGACCTACGCGAGGCTCGGCTTCGCCAACCTCTCGCGCGCCGTCGCCGCCGCCGGCCTCTGATCCGCCGCCGGGCGCCTCGTCCCGCCCCGGGTCACTACATCTCCGCCAGGGTCGGGGGCGCGGTCCAGCCCGAAGATGGTGAGGCGCGATCGAGCCGGCCGGCAGTGCCGGACGAACGCCTCACCGAGCGAGTGCCGCGCCACCCCGGTCAGGAGCACCAAGAGGTTGCGCTCCTACGCCGCAGGTCAGTCGAGTCCAGGTCGCCCCTTCCGGTAGACGTCGCGCCGGTGGCCGATGCGAAGGACGAGATATCCCTCGTCCGTCCGCACGTAGATGACCCGATAGTCCCCAACGCGAAGGCGGTACAACCCCGCGAACTCTCCCGCAAGGGCCTGCCCTTGATGGCCCTCGGCGGCAAGCGCGTTCTCCACCCCCTGGAGAACGCGCAACGCAGTGGCTCTGCCGAGCCTTCGAAGGTCCTTCGCGACGGAGGCCTTGTACTCAATCCTCGCGGCCAAGTCGCTTCCGCAGCTCCGCCGCCGAGATCACGGGGTCGTCCTTGTCCTTCAGCCGGTCCAGGGCTACCTGGTAGTCCGCAGCCTCAGCCAAATAGGCCTCCAACGCCTTGACGATGAGATACGTCTTCGACCGCTCGGTCGTGCGCGCCAGTTCCTCAAGCGCCCTGGCAGTCGCGTCCGGCAGGCGCACGGAGACTGAGGTGGGCATACACCGGCACCTCCTCTTACTTGTAATACAAGCAACACGAGTATAGCCGGCCGGCGGCTCCGAATCAACCTCAGATGCAGCACCACGGCTCAGAGTCCGTGAGAAATGGCGGGCGGGGCCGAAACCCGACTCTCCCCGCCTGGGCTTCTCGCCACGCTCCCGTCATCCGCCTCGCGGCCGTGGCGTTCCGCTCCGAGCCGCGGCTTTGCCGCGGCAACCTCTGGGGGAGGCCCGGGAGGGGGCCGTCGAGGCCCCCTCCCGATGAACTTCAGATCATCGTGAGGCCGCCGGAGACGGACAGCGTCTGGCCCGTGATGTACGCGGCCTCGTCGGAGGCGAGGAAGACGACGGCTCCGGCGACGTCCTCGGGGGTCCCGAGCCGACCCCACGGAATCGCCTTCTTCAAGGCCTCCGCGAGCCCCGGCTTCCCGGCCGCGACCTCGGTCTGGAAGAGCGGCGTGTCCGACGGGCCCGGGCATACGCAGTTCACGTTGATCCGGTGGCGGGCCATCTCCCGGGCGAGCGTCTTCGTGAACGCGATGACGCCGCCTTTCGCCGCCGAGTACACGGCCTCCCCGGTCGAGCCCACGCGGCCGGCGTCGGACGCGATCGCGATGACCTTGCCCAACCCCTGGCGGATCATGTGGGGGAGCACGACCTGGGCCAGGTGGAAGTAGGCCTTGAGGTTCAGCGCGAGGATCCGGTCCCAGAAGGCCTCGTCCGTCTCGAGGAACGGCATCGGGCGGTCCCAGCCGGCGTTGTTGACGAGGATGTGGACGGCGCCGTAACGGCGGAGGACCTCGGCGACGGCCGCCTCGACCTCGGCCCGTGCGGTCACGTCCGTCCGGATCGCGCACCCCTCCCCGCCCGCGCGCCGGATCGCGTCAGCCGCCTCCCGCGCCCCGGCCTCGTTCAGGTCGAGGATCGCGACCCGTGCCCCCTCGGCCGCGAGGGCCAGCGCGATCCCGCGCCCCAGGCCGCTCGCCCCGCCGGTCACGATCGCCGGGCGATCCCGGAGCCTCACGCGCCCGTCGCCTCTGCGGGCAGGAGGTAGAGGCCGTGATCGAGGAAGACGAGGCCGACCGGGCTCCCTTCGGGCAGGAGGTCCCCCTTCGGGTCCGGCTGCACGATCGTGACGAGGCCCGCGTCCGTCTCGATGCCGTACTCGGCGCCCGCGCCGACGTAGAACGCGGTCGCGACGCGGCCCCGGAGCCCGCTCCCGTCCCGCTCGAGCCGGACCGCCTCCGGCCGCGCCATCAGCGTCACCGCCCCCGTGGCGACGCCTTCCTGGCTGAACGCGAAGGCGTACCCGCCGAGTCGCACACGCCCGGTCTCGTAGACCGCGGGCAGGAGGTTCGCCTCGCCGACGAAGTCCGCCACGAACCGGGTCGCGGGCCGCCGGTAGAGCTCGACGGGCGGCCCCACCTGCTCGACGCGCCCCTGGTTCATGACCACGACGGTATCGGACATCGCGAGGGCCTCCGCCTGGTCGTGGGTGACGTACAGGCTCGTGATCCCGAGCCGGCGCTGGAGGTGGCGGAGCTCCCCGCGGACGCGCTTCCGGAGCTTCGCGTCGAGGTTCGAGAGCGGCTCGTCGAAGAGGATCACCTCGGGCTCCATGACGATGGCGCGCGCCAGCGCCACACGCTGCTGCTGGCCGCCCGAGAGCTGCCCCGGCTGCCGCCCCTCGAAGCCCGGGAGCCCGACGAGCGCGAGCGCCCCCTCGACGCGCCGCCGGATCTCGGCCGCGGGGCGCCGCGAGACGCGGAGCCCGTACGCCACGTTCTCGAAGACGGAGAGGTGGGGAAACAGCGCGTACGACTGGAACATCATCGTCACGTTGCGACCGCTCGGCGGGAGCCCCGTGACCTCGCGCTCGCCGATCCAGATCCGGCCGCTGGTCGGCTGCTCGAGGCCGGCGACGATGCGGAGGGTCGTCGTCTTCCCGCACCCCGACGGCCCGAGCAGGGTGACGAGCGAGCCCGGCGGGACGGTGAGGGTCACCTCCTCGAGCGCCGCGATCCCCCCGAAGCGCTTGGCGACGCGCTCCAGGCGGACCGGCACCCCCGCGTGGCTCGTGCCGATGGCCGCCTCGCTCACGCTGCCCCGACCTCCTGCTCCGGCTCCAGCCGAGCCGTGAACAGGTAGAGCGCCGCGATCACCAGGACCAGCGTGACGACTAGCACCGCCGACAGCGCGGCGCCGCGGCCGATCGTCCCGTACTCGACCCAGGAGAGGATCAGCGCGGTGACGAGGTTGTGGGCCGGGCTCACGAGGAAGATGACCTGGCTCACCGCCGTCATGGCGCGGACGAAGGCGAAGACGAGACCCGAGAGGAGCGCCAGGCGCGCCAGCGGTACGACGACCCGACGGAGCGTCGTCCAGGCGCCGGCGCGCAGCGTGATCGAGGCCTCCTCGAGGGCCACGTCGATCTGGTGCACGGCGGCGATCCCGCTCCGGATCCCCACCGGCATGTTCCGAAAGACGAACGCGAGGATCAGGATCGTCTCCGTCCCCGTCAGAAACAGCGGCCCCTCGTTGAAGGCGAGGATGTACCCGATCCCCATCACCGTCCCCGGCACGGCGAAGGAGAGCATGGAGGCGAACTCGAGGGCATCGCGCCCGGGGAACCGCACGCGCGTGACCAGGTACCCGATCAGGAAGCCGAGCGCCGCGGAAGGGACGGCGGCGATCGCGGCGAGCAGGACGGTGCCGCGGAAGACCTGCCAGCCGGTCGGCGAGAGGTCGCGGTAGTTCTGCAACGTGACCGTGTTGTCGAACCCCCAGAGCTTCACGAGGCTCCCGACGAGGATCGAGCCGTAGAGGGCGAGGATCACCGCCGCCCAGAGGCAGAAGACGCCCGCCGCGGCGTAGTCGAACGCGGCCGGCAGCGGCCGCTGCGAGGCGGCCGTCGGCTTCCCCGTCACCGTCACGTAGGAGCGCCGCCCGACCCAGTACCGCTGCGCCAGGAACACCGAGAACGTCATCGCGAGGAGGACCACCCCGTAGACGGCGGCCTCGTGCGCGTTGAACCGGCCGATCACGGCGTAGAAGACCTCGGTCGCGAGGAACGGGACGCCGCCCCCCAAGATGAGCGGGTTGCCGAAGTCGGCCAGGCTCTCGATGACGACGAGGAGCCAGGCGTTCGCGATCCCGGGCCGCGCCAGGGGCCAGATGACCGTGCGCAGGACGTGCCACCGCGAGGCCCCCAGGACCTCGGCCGCCTCTTCGAGCGTGACGTTGAGCGCGCGAACCACGCCGGTCAGCACGAGGTAGGCGATCGGGGTGAAGGCCAGAATCTGGGCGGCGGCGACGCCGACCGGGCCGAACACGATGTTCACCGAGAGCCCCAGCAGGTCGTAGGTCACGAAGCCACGGCGCCCGAAGAGGTAGATCATCGCCAGGCCGAGGATGAACGGCGGCGTGATGATCGGGAGCAGCGTGAGCGGCCGCGCCCACCGGCGGACCGGCAGCCGGCTCCTCTCCCCGAGGAGGGCGAACGCGAATCCGAACGCGGTCGACAGCGTGCCGACGACGAGCGCCAGGAGCACGCTGTTCCGGAGGGCGCCGATCCCGACGCCCAGCACGTTGAGGACGAACGCGAGGACGGTCACGCCGGCGGTCCATCCGAGGCGCGCCGGCCAGCTCCCGGCCCAGCCGACGCGTGCCCCGAGGCCGCTCCCGAAGACGGCGGCCGCCGCGACGAGAGCGGCGAGCGTTCGCCAGGCCACCAACCGCCACTCGCGCTCGGGGGTCGCGGGATTGTCGATCAGGAGGAAGCCGGGCGAGGCGAAGGTCTGACGGAAGGGGTCGAGCGTGAGCCGCCCCTCGACCACAACGGCCGCCTGGAGCACGGTCGCGAGCGGATAGAGGATGAAGGCGCAGACGAACGCTGCGAGCCAGAGGATCGCGGTGGCGAGGAAGGCGTCCGTCTGGAGCACGCCGGCCCGGGAGAGCCCGACCCCGAGCACGGCGAGGCAGGCGAGAATCGCCAGCACCGCGCCCAGGCCGAACGGGTGCCCGCGGGCGATGAGCACCCACAGGGCCACGACGCTCCCGGCCACGCCGAGGCCGACCCAGGCGAAACCGGCGCGCCGCGCCGGCCACCGGAGGGCGGCGACGATGACGGCGGCGGCTCCCGCAAGGGCGACGATGGCGAGGGATCGGGCACCGCCGGGCGCCGCCACGAGCCGCCAGCCGGCCGCCTCCCAGGGCCACACGAGGATCTCCCGCCCCGGCCGGCTCCACGGCCCCAAGAGCGCGGCCCCCGCCGCCAGGGCGCCCCACGCGCCGACGGCCCACTCGACCCGCTGGAGCGTGGCGGAGCTCATCGTCGACGCCCGCCCCCCGCTCCCCCGACGAGGGAGCGGGGGGCGCGCACGCCTACTTGGGCTGCGGGAAGACTTCCGTCGTCCACTTCTTCACGACCCCGTCGCGCACCGCTTTGGACCCGTACTTGGCGAAGTCGTAGTTGATCACCTTGTAGTCCTCGAACCGCGGGGCCTGCTTGGGCACCGGCGTCTTCGCGTTCGAGGGGACCTGGTAGGACTGCCCGCGCTCCGCGGCCAGCCGCTGCGCCTCCGGTGCCAGCGCCCAGTCGATGAACCGCGTCGCCGCGTCGCGGTTCGGGCTCGCCTTGACGAGCGACAGCCCGCCGATCTCGTAGCCCATCCCGTCCTCCGCGCCGCCGTACGTGATCGGGAACCCCTTGATGACCTGGTCCACGGCGTCGTGCATGAACGTGATGCCGAGCGCGACTTCACCGCGGCCCGCGAGCAGCCCGGGATCGGCACCGCTCCGCGTGTATTGCGCCATGTTCTTGTGGATCTGCTTCACCAGCGCCCAGCCCCTGTCGTCGCCGTAGACCTGCAGCACGGTCGCCAGCGTCGTGTACCCGGTGCCCGACGTGTTCGGGTTCGGCATGGCGAGCAGGCCCTTGTACTTCGCATCCGCCAGATCGGTCCACCTCTTCGGGAGCGCCAGCCCCTTCTCCTTGAAGAGCTTGTCGTTGATCGCCCACCCGAGCACCCCGGCATAGAGCGGGATGTACTTGCCGCCGACGGCCTCGCGGAGCTGGGCACGGAGGTCGTCCCACGCTTTGGGTTTGTAGAACTCCGTCAGCCCCTCTTCGAACGCGACGACGTGAGGATCCCCCGTACCCCCGAACCAGACGTCGAACGAGGGCCTCCCCTTCTCCGCCCGGAGCCGTGCCAGGGCCTCGCCCGACGACAGGCGGATGAAGTCGAGCTGGGTCCCGGTCCCCTTCGGGAACTCGGCCTTGATGGCATCGCACCACGCGGGGTTCGGGCTACAGAGGACCGTCACCTTCTGCTGGGCCGACGCGGAGCCGGCGATCCCGAGCAGGCTGACGGCAGCGACGATCAGGAGCGCGAGTGCCTGTCCCATGCGGAGCCTCCTCTGTCCAGCGTGTGTCATGCGGCGTAGACCTGCAGCTTGGCGGTCGGGACGCGAACGGTGATCGGGCCCGGCTCGAGGGCCTCCGAAGCGTCGACCATCACCGCCTCCCCCTCGACGCGCACGTAGTGCCGGTAGATCGCACCGAGAAACAGCCGCTCCTCCAGGGTACCGCGGAGGACGGCCTCCCCGGAACCCGGTGACGCGTTCCCGGGGGCGAGCACGGCGTCGGTCGCCTTGAACACGACCGTCGCAGAACCCCGGACCGCCCCAGGATAGGGCAGCCGCTGTTCGCCGATGGCCAGGATCCCCGCCGCCGCCGTCGCCCGGAGCTGGTTCGAGACCCCGAGGAACTCCGCCGCGAACGCGCTCTCGGGGCGGTGGTAGATCGCCTGCGGCGTCCCCACCTGCACGACGCAGCCGGCGTTCATGAGGACCACGGTGTCGGCGATGGCGAGCGCCTCCTCCTGGTCGTGGGTCACGTAGATCGCGGTGATCCCGACCGCCTTCTGGAGGCGCCGCACCTCCACCCGGAGGCGCTGGCGCACCTTGGCGTCCAGGTTCGACAGCGGCTCGTCCAGGAGCAGCACCCGCGGCTCCACCACGAGGGCGCGCGCGACGGCGACCCGCTGCTGCTGGCCGCCCGACAGCTCGGCCGGCTTCCGCCGCATGACGCCCTCGATGTGCCCGATCTCCACCAGATTCAGGACCTTCTCCACCCGCGCGCGCACCTCGGGCTCCGGGGTCCGCCGGAGGCGGAGCCCGTACGCCACGTTGTCGAAGACGGTCATGTGGGGCCAGAGGGCGTAGCTCTGGAAGACCATCGCGGTCCCCCGGGCCTGCGGCGAGAGCCGGGTGACGTCGTCCCCGCCGAAGAGGATGCGGCCCCCGTCCACCGCGACGAACCCGGCGACGCTCCGGAGCAAAGTCGTCTTCCCGCACCCGCTGGGCCCGAGGATGGCGGTGAGCCCGCCGCTCGGAAAGGCGATACCGACCCGGTCGAGCGCCGCGACGCGCCCGTACCGCTTGGTCAGCTCCTCGACCCGGACGTCCATGGATCAGAGACGGCCGAACATGGAGAGGTACTCGGCCTTCATGAAGCGCTCGAGGGCCACCAGCAGCAGGATCCCCGGCAGCATGAGGATCAGCGCCGCGATCGAGGCGACCTGCAGCTCGTAGCCGACCGACGTGCGGTACATGTACACGGGCAGCGTCAGCACGAACGGGCTCCCGACCAGCAGCGTGCCCGTGAACTCGTCCAGGGAGTAGAGGAAGACCAGCAGGGTGCTGGCGATGATCCCGGGCGTCGCGAGGGGGAGCGCCACGGTGAAGAAGGTCCGCACCCGTGAGGCGCCCAGGTTCATCGCGGCCTCCTCCAGGCTCTCCGGGATCGACTTGAACACGGCGGTCATCGTCCACACCGCGTAGACCAGCGCCCCGACCAGGTGGATCAGGACGACGCCGCTCACGGTGGCGGCGAGGTTCACCCGGTACAGCAGCGTTGTCGCGTTCACGAAGACGGGAAGCTGCGGGAAGGCGTGCGGCAGGAGGAAGACCATCAGGATGACCGCCTTGAGCGGGACCGGGTAGCGCGCGAGGAGGTACGCCAGCGGCACCGTCAGGACCAGCGTCAGGGCGGTGACGATCACCGCTATGAGGAAGCCCGAGTGGAGCGCCCGGAAGAGGTCGCCCTCCAGCACCTTCCGCCAGTAGAAGAACCCCATCTCCTGCGGGAAGGGGTGCGGCCAGAACCACTTGTGGGTGAACGACCAGATGACCAGGCTCGAGAGCGGGGCGAAGATGATGAACGCGACCACCACGCCCCCGCACAGCCGGAGGCTCGCGCGCCGGAGGTCGCGCGTGGCGACCGGCTCCACCCTCACCCGCGTACCCTCCGTAGAAACTCGCCTGGCAGCAACGGCATCGGAACCGGGCCGAGACCCGAGCAGATCAAGGACGCAGGCCCGAGGGGCGCCGAGGCGTATGCCGCATACGTTGAGGCGCTCCGAGGGCCGAGGACGCCGAGATGCGACGGGGATCGGGCCGGGCCTCTCATCAGGAGTCCTTCCCCGTGATCGTCCGGAGGTAGTAGCCGGCCACCCCCATCGCCAGGAGGTACGAAACCATGCCGAGGGCGTTGGCCGTCCCCAGGTCGTCCTGGTAGTTGATCCGGTAGTAGACGTCCACCATGAGCATCTGCGGCGCCTCCCCGCTGCCGATCATCAGGGGGATCGAGAACGACGCCAGCATGGACGTGAACATGAAGGCCGAGGCGACGACGACGGAGGGGGCGGCCATGGGGAGGAGGATGTCCTTGATCTGGCGGAAGGTGGAGGCGCCGACGTTCCGCGCCGCCTCCAGGTACGCCTCGTCCACGGCGCGGTAGGCCCCGAGTACCAGCAGGACCGCGAGGGCGAGGTTCTTCCAGACGAGGGAGACCACGATCCCGGCCCAGGTGAAGGCGATGGAGGGGGGATCGGCCAGGTTGATCAGCCCGACCTGGGCGAGCGCGGAGTTCAGGGTGCCCCGCGGGGCCAGGAGCACGCGCATCCCGTGCCCGACGACGACGAACGGCACGAAGAGCGGGATCTTGAAGAGGAACTCCACCGGTCGGTGCCCCACGATCCGGAGAAACCCGCAGAGCAGCACGGCGATGCCGATGACGAGGACCAGGCTGACGAGCGAGATCCCGAGGGTGTAGAGGACGTCGAACTTGTAGAGCCGCCAGACGAGGTAGTAGTTGCGGAGGGACCACTGACCCTCGCGGAGGAACGAGAGGTGCGCCGAGGAGAGGAACGGGATGAAGAACAGCCACACGACGATGCCGAGGGGCGGCGCCGCGATCGCCAGGCTGGCGAGCCGGAGGGACGGTCGCATCAAGAATTCCCTCTCCCCCGAGGGGGAGAGGGCCAGGGTGAGGGGGACGTCCGGACCCTCACCCCGACCCTCTCCCTGTCAGGGAGAGGGAGGGGGGTCGGCGGCGCTCAGTTTTCCTCGTAGGCCGTCAACAGGTCCTTGAAGTACGGGCTCAGCGGGAACGACAGTCCGTGCTTCCCGAGGGCGTCCGGCGGCACGTCCTGGAATAGCAGCGCCTTGGCCTTCTCCGAGACGTGCGGCAGGACGTGCTGCCCGTCGATCCCCGGGTACCAGCCGTTCCGCTCCACGATCACCTTCGCCTGGATCTCCGGGGAGGTGATGAACTCGACGTACTTCTTGGCGACGTCGTAGTTGGCCGCCTTGGAGGGCACGATCAGGTACATCGGCTGGCCGGGGAAGCCCGGGGAGATCAGCTTCATCCGGATCTTGGGGTCCATCCGGCCCTGGTTCTTCAGGTCGATGAGCATGTCCACCCACACCGGGCCCATCGCGATCTCGCCCCGGTTGAGGCGGTCCAGGGTGTCGTTGTTCCCGGTCGTCAGCGTGACCGGCAAGCTCTTGAGCTCCTTGATCGCGGCGGCCCAGCCGGCCTGCGCGGCCTTGTCGTACGGGCCCTTCGCGTACCGGTCGTACTGGCCGGTCTTCCAGTAGACCCAGCCCGTCGTGAAGGCGACGCCGCTCATCCCGCCCTTGATCCCGTTGTAGCCGAACTTCTTCGGGTTGGCCTTGATCCACGCCACCAGCTCCTCGAAGGTGCCGGGCGGGCTCTTGACCATCTCGGGGTTGTACGCGATGACGACCTGGCTGTGGAACATCGGCATCACGTACCCCTCGACGTTGAAGCCGAGGGCGTTCTTGCCGTCCGCCGCCGTCATGAGCTTGAAGGTCCCGATCTCCGGGCCGTACCTGGCCACGAGGCCCTGCTGGACCAGCTCGGGCATCACGATCTGGTGGACGATGGCCACGTCCACGTCCCACTTCGCGACGTTCGCGTCCTTCTGGCTCTTGAGCTTGTTCACGATCACGCGGCTTCCTGGCTCGCCCGGGCCGCTCCCCACGGCGTTCACCTTGACGCCCGGGTTCCGTTTCTCGAACTCCGGCCCGAAGATGGTCCGCTGGAGGTCGTGCATGTTGGTGTCCCCGGCCGTCACCACGTTCAGGGTGACCTGCTGGCCGGCGCCTGGCCCCGCCCAGGCGAGCAGCATCACCACCAGGAGCCCGACCATCGTCCACGCGGAGAAATGCGTCCTCATGGGGTCCTCCTTGAAGTCAGCGGGAGTGGCCACGACTCGACATTCGGGCGCCCCACACTCTATGACACCCGGCGGGGGTAATCAAGCGGACCCCAGCACGAAGCGCTCGATGACCTCCCGGAAGCCCTCCTCCTCGCTCGTCCCGCAGACGTGGTCGGCGCGGGCCCGCACGCCCTCGGGCGCGTGCCCCATCGCCACGCCGAGGCCCGCGGCCTCCAGCATCTCCACGTCGTTCCAGCCGTCGCCGACCGCGATCACCTCGGCGGGCGGGATCCCGAGGGCGTCCAGCATGGCGAGGAGCGCGGTGCCCTTCGTGGTGCCGTGGGGCAGGATCTCGAGATACGTCGGCTCGGACTGGACGGCGTGGACGGGGACGGCGGCCTCGCGGACCGCGCGGCCGAGGGCCTGCACGCGCTCGGGCGCGCCGATGACGAGCATCTTGTGGGGGTCCTCCCGCAAGAGCGCGTCGAAGGCCGGGACGATCTGGTAGCTCAGCCCGTCGTCCGCCGCGTACCTCTCCGTGAGCGGGTGGGCGCGCTCCACGTAGACCCGGTCGTTCAGGAAGAGGTGGATCTGGACCGCCGGGTCCTGCCGGAGCAGTGCCAGCGCGCGCCGGGCCGCCTCCCCCGGCAATCGGCGGTCGAGCAGGATCCGGCGTGTCGCGAAGTCGAAGACGCGCCCGCCGTTGTAGAGGATGACCGGCGGGTCCGCGCCGAGCGCCCGGACCCAGCGTTCGGCGGACGGCCACATCCGCCCGGTGGCCACGCAGACGCGAACGCCGTGCGCTCGGGCCTCGGCGACCGCGCGCCGCACGCCCTCGGTGATCCCCAGGGTACGCGAGCGCACGGTCCCGTCGAGGTCGGCGACGACCAGGCGATATGGCACGAAAGACGTCCCGCCGGGCGGGACTGCGGGCACCGGCGCCCCGCGGGGCTCAGGCCGTGACGCCGGCGCCCGGGAGCGGCTCCGTCGGCCCGGCCGGCGCCTTCCGCTTCCGCATGAACCGGTAGAACTCGACGGTCTCCCGCAGGCGCCGCCGCATGACCGCGGGGTCGCGGAGCATGCCGCCCACCATCGCGACGATCTTCCGCGGCCGGAGGTAGAAGCGGCGGTAGAACTCCTCGACGGAGCCGAAGATCGTCGTGTGGGAGAGGCCGGGGTAGCTCAGCGCCGCCACCTGGACCCCGTGGCTGTCCACCAGCTCCCCGCTCCGGACCGCGAGCCACCCCGCGCTCTGCGCCTGGCGGTGGAGCTCGGTCCCGGGGTACGGCGCCGCGAGCGAGACCTGGATCGTGTCCGGCTCGATCTCGCAGGCGAAGCGGATGGTCTCCCGGATCGTCTCCGGAGTCTCGCCGGGGAGGCCGAGGATGAACGTCCCATGGATCGTGATCCCGAGCGCCTTCGCGTGCTTCGTGAACTCGCGGGCGACGTCGAGCCGCATGCCCTTCTTGATGTTGTTGAGGATCGTCTGGTTCCCGGACTCGTACCCGACCAGGAGGAGGCGGAGACCGTTGTCCCGCAGGACCTCGAGCGTCTTTCGGGGGACGTTCGCCTTGGCGTTGCACGACCACGTGAGCCCGAGTCGCCCGAGCCGCCGCGCGATCGCCTCCGCCCGCGGGAGGTCGTCCGTGAAGGTGTCGTCGTCGAAGAAGAACTCCCTCGCCTGGGGGAAGTAGGCCCTGGCCCGGGCCATCTCCGCCTCCACGCTCTCGGGACTGCGCACGCGGTACCGGTGCCCGCCGATCGTCTGGGGCCAGAGGCAGAAGGTGCACTTCGACCGGCAGCCCCGCCCGGTATAGAGCGAGACGTAGGGGTGGAGGAGGTACCCGATGAAGTAGTTCTCGATCGTGAGGTCGCGCTTGTAGACGTCCACCACGAACGGGAGCGCGTCCATGTCCTCGATCGGCGGGCGCGGGGGCGTGAAGCGGATCCGGCCGTTGTCCCGGTAGGCGAGCCCGGGCACCTCACGGAGCGGCGTCCCCGCCGCGACCTCGGCGCACGCGTAGTCGAACTCGCCGACCGCGACCCAGTCCACGGCCGGCGCCGCGGCCAGCGACTCGCGCGGCAGGACGCCGACGTGGGCGCCGACCAGCCCGATCTGGAGCCGCGGGTTCTCCGCCTTCAGGCGCTCGGCCACGCGCGCGTCGTTCGCGAACGACGGCGTGCTCGTGTGGAGCACGGCCAGGTCGTACTCCCGGGCCAGGGGCGCCACCCCGGCGACGCCGAGGCCCTCGGGCGGCGCGTCCACGAGCCGGCTCCCCGGCACGAGAGCGGCCGGCTGGGCCAGCCACGTCGGGTACCAGAACGAGCGGATCTCGCGACGCGCCTGGTAGCGCGAGCCCGCGCCGCCGTCGAACCCCTCGAACGACGGCGGGTGCAGGAACAGCGTCCGCAGCGCGGCCGTGTCGGGGTTCACCGGCGCCACTCCGCGGGGGGCGCGACGGCGGCGTGGAGCGCCGGTCCCCGGCGAGCCGAGAGGCACCCGAGCGCCACCATCCCGAGCCCCGCGTAGGTGAGCTCGCGGATGCGACGGACCACCCCGACCGTGAGCCCGCGCGCCGGGTTGAGCCCGAGGGCAGCGAAGAGGACGACCTTCCCGCCCTCCTGCGTCCCGAGCTTGGCGGGGACGAAGAAGAGCACCCCGTCGATGAAGGCGGAGCCCGTCTCCACGGCCAGGGCCGTCTGCCAGTCCACCGGCCCCCCGAGCCACGTCAGGATCAGGTAGATCTCGGCCGCGCCCACGGTCCAGCCCCCGAGGAAGCACGCGAGCGACCCGGTGAGGCGCCACCCGCCGAGCCGGCCGAGAGCGGCGTCGAGATCCTGGCCCGGCCCCGCCCACGATCCCGGCAGCCAGTGCCGGAGGCCGATCCCGCGCACGACGGTCGTGAACGTCCGCCAGATGCCCCGGCTCAAGAGCCACGCGAACGCGACCGACACGCCCGTCGCGACGCTGCCGGCCAGGACCCACGTGACCCACGGCGCGGTGTGGGTCAGCCGGGGGAGCACGAGCGCGAGCCCCAGGAGGACGAAGACCGCCTGGGCCACCGTCTGGCCGATCTTCGCGACACTCACCGACGCCCAACGGACGCCGAGCGGCATCCCGCCGCCGAGGAGGCGGATGCGGAGGAGCTCGCCGCCCACCGACCCCGAGGGCGTCAGATAGTTCACGCCGTCGCCGGCGAGACGGACGGCGAACAGCCGCCCCGGTCGGATCGTCCGCTCGCCCGCCGGGAAGGCCAGCAGCCAGCCCGACGTGTTGCAGGTGACCGCGAGGCTCTCCACCGTGAGGATCAGCAGAAGCCCCCAGCCCAGGACCCCAAGATCCCGCACCAGGGTCTCGACGCCCACGTGCCAGACGATGCCCGTGAGGAGCCCGAGCCCCAGGCCCAGGCACGCCAGCTCGATCCAGCGCGCCCTGACCCAGCTCACGGCGAGACCATCGACCCGCGCGGCGCCACGCGCCGGTATCCCCGGTAGACGAGCAGCCCGGCGACGAAAGCCCACGAGCCGACGGCCGCCGCATAGAGGAACCACTCGAGGTGACCCAAGAGCGCGAGGACGAGGAGGAGGTAGGTGTAGTCGCGGCTCGCGACTTTCTCGACGACGACGGCGGCGGGCGCCCCGCGGAGGCTCTCCGCATCACCGCTCCAGTGGAGGTCCCCGCCCCGCTGGAGCGCCGGGCGGACGAAGAGCGCGTGCATCGTCGCCATGGCCGTCGCCACGCCGAGGACGAGCCCGACGACCGCCCAGACCCCCACCGCGGGGAGTCCCTCCCGTGTGAGCCCGATCCCGAGACCGGCGAACGTCGCCGTGTGGACGACGTAGTCGCCGATCACGTCGAGGCGGGCGCCCGCCGGGCTTTCCTCGAACCGGGCGCGCGCGACCTCCCCGTCCACGCAGTCGAGGACGATCGAGCCGACGAGCGCGAGGAGCCCGGCCACGCGCAACGGGTAGGACACCGTGGCGAGCCCCGCCGCCCCGAGGAGCCCGACGAGGACGCTCGCGAGCGTGATCTGGCTCGGCGTGACGGGCCGGGCGAGAAGGAGCCGCGTCAGGGGGCGCGCCAGCCGGCGGTCGATCAGGGTCGCGAAGAAGCTGTCGGTGCCCGCCGTCCGGCGAGCCAGGTGGTCGAGGAGCCCGCGCTCGAGGGCCCCTCGCGGGTGGGCCACGTCGAGGGGCACGAAGAGGCCGTCGCCGCGCGACGGCTCGGTCGCCCCCGCGCTCCGCAACGCCTCGGCGAGCCCCACGCCGGCGTCGAGGTCTGCGAGGAGCCGCGGTAATGCGCTCCCGGGGCATCGCGGGGCGCGGGCCGCGCCCTCGGCATCGACGAGGACGTCGCCCGCGATCACGAGCACGAGGTCGAGGCCGACCAGCCCGGCGGTGTCGCCCGGGCCCGTGAGCCAGCGGAGGCCGCGGGCATCCCGCCGCCGCTCGAGCGCCGCGCGGAGTCGCGACACGTGGGCCCCGGCCAGGACCGTCACCTCCGCGACGCCCGCGGCCCGAAGCGCCAGGATCCCGCGGACGGCGAGCGGCACCCCGCCGACCACCTCGAGCGCTCCCGGCATCGTGGCGACGACGAGGGCTCCCCTGGCCAATGCCATGAATCAGTCCTTTCCCGACGGCCGGTTACGGCCAGCCGCCCGAAACATGCAGGCAGGGTACCAGACCCGAGGGGCTCTGTCACGCCGCGCGAGAGGGGGACCGTCCGGCGCAGACCCAGCCGGTCGAGTGCGCTATCTCGTGCCGGTCACCTCCCGCGTTGGGTTGCGCGAGCGTCCCTGGCGGGCACCACGAAGCCCCGAACGCCGTGGGGAAAGGCTGGGGAAAAAGCGGGCTCTCCGGAAATCGTGTGGGTTCGACGAGCTGGACTGGCCGACGCTCCACTCGCTGCAGCCCCCGGAGGCCCGAAGGAGGCCGGCGCGGTCCGCTCAGGGCCCCCGGCCGCATTTTTCGCTTGACAGGATTTTGCATGGGGGGTGTGACCGCGGTCGCGGTGTCGACTGCCAGGCCCGGCCAGCGGCGCGCCTCGGTCCGGTGCGCCGTGCGTGGCCCGCGCCGACCCGAAAACGATTCCCGCCCTCCCGATCTCCCGTCCTGGGGCCTCCCCGGGCGCCCGAGACTCGCATGGTAGAGTCCGCGCAAGGAGGTCGCGCATGCACCAGACCACGACTCCCCCGCCATCCCCCGCCCCGGCGGACCTCGACCGGCTCGGCGACGAGATCGCCGCGCTCGCGGCCCACCTCGACGCCGCCACCGCGCGGCTGCTGACCCTGCTCCGCGAGTTTGACGCCCGGGGCGGCTGGGCCCAACAGGGCTGCCGCTCCTGCGCCGAGTGGCTCAGCTGGCGGGCCGGGCTCGACCCCGGGGCGGCGCGGGAGCGGGTGCGGGTGGCCCGGGCGCTGGGCGCCCTGCCGGAGCTCGCCGGGGCCCTGGCCCGGGGGGAGCTGTCCTACTCGAAGGTCCGCGCCCTGACGCGGGTGGCCACCCCGGAGACGGAAGCGCGCCTCCTGGCCGTGGGGCGGGCGGCGACGGCGGCGCACGTGGAGCGCATCGTGCGGGCGTGGCGGCGGGTGGACCGGCTGGCGGAGGCGCAAGAGGCCCAGGCGCGCCACGCGCGGCGGTCGCTCCAGGTGTATCCAGACGCAGACGGGATGGTGGTCGTGCGGGGACGGCTGGAGCCCGAGGTCGGGGCACTGCTCGTGCGCGCGCTCGAGGCGGGGCGCGAGGCCCTGTACCAGCAGCGGCGAGCCACGGCGGTACCGGACCAGCCCGAGGCGGACCCGCCGACCCCCGGCCAGCAGCAGGCCGACGCCCTCGCGCTGGTGGCGCAGACGGCGCTTCAGCACGGCCTCGACCCCGGCCCGGGGTGCGAGCGGTACCAGGTGGTCGTCCACGTAGACGCCGCGGCGCTGGCCGACCCGGCCCAGCCGGGCCCGGCCGCGCTCGAGGACGGCGTCGGCGTTTCCCCGGAAACGGTCCGCCGCCTGGCCTGTGACGCGACCCGGGTCGTCCTGCGCCACGCGGGAGACGGGGAGGTCCTCGACGTCGGGCGGCGGACGCGGGCGATCCCGCCGGCGCTCCGCCGGGCCCTCCAGGCCCGGGACCGAGGGTGCCGCTTCCCGGGCTGTGGGGTCCGCCACGCGCAGGGCCACCACATCCATCACTGGGCCAACGGCGGCCCGACCCGGCTCGAGAACCTCGCACTCCTCTGCCGGCGCCATCACCGGGCGGTCCACGAGGAGGGCTACCAGGTCGAACGCGGCGCTGACGGCACCCTCCGCTTCAGCCGGCCGGACGGGCGGCCGATTCCCGAGGTGCCGCGGGCGCCGGCGGTGCCGCGCGACCCGACCGGCGCGCTGGTCGCGGCCCATCGGGCGCACGGCCTGGTGATCGACGCGCGGACGGGGTGCCCGAGCTGGCTCGGCGAGCGCCTCGACCTGGACTGGGCGATCGGGGTCCTGCATCCCGCCGCCCAAGCGATCGCGTTCCGACCCGCCGGCCGCTCGCCCTGAGCACCCCGTCTCGGGGACCGCGTCGAGGGGTTCTCCCCGGCGATGGCCCCTGCCCTGGATGGCGCGTCAGCCGAACGCTTGTCCGGGAGCGCTCGAGGTTCCACCCAGCTCCGACCCTCGCCTCGGCGGGTCGGAGCAGAACTCGAGTTGCTGCTTATCCCACACGATTCCCAGAAGGGCGAAAAAGCGAGGAGACCGATCCACTCCCAGCATCAGGCCCCCTCTGATCATAGATCGTTCCAGACCTCATGTTCCAGAAGTCCAGCGAGGGCTCGGAGAGGTTGCGCCGTCCCCGGCCCCCCAGGATGAACCCCTCCAGCTCGTCCTCATGGAGCCGCGCCACGACCGCGAACGGCTTCCCGCGCTTGGTCAACACGACCCGCTCGCCCCGCCCGACGGCCTCCAGAACCTCGCCGGTCCGGTTCCTCAGCTCGCGGACCCCGACGAACTTCATCGCGTGCCCCCCATGTGGCTCCGATTGTATGCGCACATGGGGCGCGCAGCCAGCTCCCGGCGGCCCGTCGGAGCCCGGCTGCCACCGGTCAGCCCGGCGTTCGGGAACCAGAGCCCCTCCACGACGCGATGACGAGTGCCCCTTCACTGCCCTCGTGCGTCTCCTTGCTCGGCCTAGGCCCCGGTCGGGGTCACGGGGAGACAGACTTCCGGAGGTCGCCGGAAGGGACCGGTGGCTGACCAACGCGGATTGCACTAAGTTGACCACGGCTTCCCGCGATTCGGGTAGAATTCTCGACAAGATGAGCCACCTCCACCAGGTTCTCGCGGGTAAGGTGGACCAGTGGCGCAAGGGCGGTTACGCGTCCGACTACCCCGCCATCGCGGAGATTTTCGAGTGGGCGAGTGACCCGGAGACGGGCGAGCTCAGATTCCTCAGGAGGCCACAGCTCAAGGCCCTGGAGACCTACTGGTACCTGAGACTCGTCGAGGGCACGCCGCACGTCTTTTCGCTCTACCAGAGGCTCTTTCCAAGCCCCCCGGAACTGCTCGACGCCCTGGGGCTCGGCACCGCGCAGATCCATCGGCTTGTGGCCGGCCAGCCGCTCGATTCCCTGTGGAAACGCATCAAGACCGACGACCGGTTCGTGCGGGACTTCAGGTTGGAGAGCGTCCGTGAGACGCTGACGCTGGACTACCCAAGCTACATCCTGGCCCTTGCCATGGGTGCAGGGAAGACCATCCTCATCGGGGCGATCTATGCGGCCGAGTTCGCGATGGCGCTGGAGTACCCGGACGGGCCCTTCGTCCAGAACGCCCTCGTGTTCGCTCCGGGCAAGACGATCATCGAGTCCCTGCGAGAGTTGGCTGCGATCCCCTACGACCGGATCCTGCCTCCACGCCTTTACAAGCCGTTCGCGGCGTCCGTCAAGCTGACCTTTACCCGTGACGGGGAGAAGGACATTCCGGTAGTCCGGGGCAGCTTGTTCAACGTCGTGGTGACCAACACCGAGAAGATCCGAATCCAGAAGGAGACGATACGGCGGCGCGATCTGGGGGGGCTGCTGGGCGCCGGCCGCGAGGACGAGGCGCGGGCCGAGGTGGCGAACCTTCGCCTTCAGGCCATCGCGTCGTTGCCACACCTGGCCGTGTTCTCCGACGAGGCGCACCACACCTACGGCCAGTCGCTAGAGACCGAGCTGAAGAAGGTCCGGAAGACCGTGGACTACCTGGCGGCCAACACGAAGGTCATCTGCGTCGTCAACACCACGGGCACGCCCTACTACCGCCGCCAGCCGCTGAAGGACGTCGTGATCTGGTACGGGCTCTCCGAGGGGATCCGGGACAACATCCTCAAGGACGTCTCCGGCAACATCCACGCCTTCGAGTTCGAGGGAAAGACCGACGCCTACGTGAGCCACGTCATCGAGGACTTCTTCCGGGACTACGGTGACGTCCGGCTCCCGAATGGTGCCCCGGGAAAGCTGGCGATCTATTTCCCGCAGACCGACGACCTGGAAGAGCTGCGTCCGGCCATCGACGCGGCGCTGGTGAGGGTCGGCCAGGCTCCCACCGTCTCTCTGCGAAACACCACGGACTCCCCGAAGGAAGAGGTCGAGGCGTTCAACCGCCTGAACGATCCGGCGGTGCCGCACCGCGTGATCCTCCTCGTGAACAAGGGCACCGAGGGCTGGAACTGCCCGAGCCTCTTCGCGTGCGCGCTGGCCCGGCGACTCCGGAGCAGTAACAACTTCGTCCTCCAGGCCGCGACGCGATGTCTCCGCCAGGTTCCGGGCAACAAGATGAAGGCCCGCATCTACCTGTCCCGGGAGAACCGTGCGATCCTCGACCGCCAGCTCCAGGAGACGTACGGGGAAACGATTGCGGATCTCGACCGTACGACCCGGGAGATCGGGTCTGCTCGGCTGGTCCTCCGCAAGCTCGCCCCCCCGCCCATCCGGCTCACGCGTTCGGTTCGGTCGGTCGTTCCCGCTGCTGCAGGCGCGAGAATGCTGCGCCTGGAGCGACCCGGGACCGATGCGGCCGCGACGGCTCTCACCAAGGCAGTGTTCGACATCGCTGCCAGGTCCGGCGTCAGGCGCCTGCTCCAGCAGGTCGGCGAGACGATCCAGATCGACACCGCGCCGGAGATCGTGGATCGCCATGAGGCCGCCGTCAGTCTGGCCGCGGCATTCCGCCTCGACGTGTGGGCCGTGTATGACGAGCTGGGGAGGCTGTACGCGGCGGCCGACGGAATCCCTGCCGCTCACCTCGAGGAGCTGGCACGCCAGCTGGCGGAGCAGACCCGACACTACGAGGTCCGCGAGGAGAGCGCCGAGTGGGTGCTGGCCCTCGTCAAACCCCACGGCTTCGTCAGAGCCACCGACGCCGAGGGACGCGAGGTTTACGCCGCGGACATCACCTATCCGAAAGACCGGGAACGGCTAATGCTCCACGCCAGGACGATCCGGGAGAACCCGGCCCGCTTCGGGTTCCACTACGACCCGTACAACTTCGACTCCGGGCTGGAGCTGGACTTCTTCCAGCAGGTGCTCGCGGAGCTGAACATCCGCCCGGCCGAGGTGGAGGACATCTATTTCACCGGCGGTCTCACCGACCCCGCCAAGACCGACCTGTTCGTGGAGTACCTGGGCGAGGACGGGCGCTCGCACCGCTACACCCCGGACTTCGTGATCCGCAAGCGCCCTCGCCAGGGCGGTCCGCCCGGATCAGGGCGCGTGCTGGTCGTGGAACTGAAGGACGATCGGTTCGAGGCTCAGACCTGCGAGGACGAGGGCCGGTTCGAGCGAGGGGAGCCGCCGTTGACCAACGAGGGCCGGAAGGCGATTGCCCTGAGAGGGCTCGAGCGCCTGAATCCCGACCGGCTGCGCTACGAGCTGATCTTTGCGAAGAGCGGGGTAACCTACGACCAGCTGGACGAGGTGCGGCGGTTCGTCCGAGAGCCCGAGGGCATCTACGCGCACGACCTGGACGTCGCCCGAAAGCTCAAGGACTTGGTCCTTCGGGTTGACGGGAAGCGCATCCGGAAGATCATCCTGTTCGGCTCCCGGGCCCGCGGTGACGCGCGCCCCGACAGTGACTATGACCTGCTCGTCGTATTGCGCGACATCCCGCCGGACGAAAAGCGATCGTATCGACTGGCTCTCTACGACGCGCTTCAGGGCACAGGCGCGGAGCCCTGGGTCATGGGCGAAGAGGAGTTCGAGGAGACCAAGAGCGTCATCGGTGGCCTGGCTCACCCAGCCTGGACCGAAGGGGTGCTTCTCTACGAGGACTCCTGAGCAGGTCCGATGGGACTGGGTCAAGCTGTGGCTCGCCAAGGCGCGAGAGGATCTGTTTGCAGGCGAGGTGATCCTCAACGCATCCATGCCCTCATATGATCTGGTCGGTTTTCATGCCCAGCAGGCGGCGGAGAAAGCATTGAAGGCGCTTCTCATCAGACACCAGGTGAAGTTCGGAAAGACTCACAATATGACAGAGCTCCTTCAACTCGCCGAGCCGATCGCTCCGGGCATCCGTCAGCAGTTGACCGATGCCACGGCACTCACCCCCTTCGCCGTGGATGTCCGATATCCCGGCGAGCCGCCCTTGGGCCAGGGCGAGGCGGCCCGCCACCTCGCGGCCGCCCGAAAAGCGCTGGACCATACTGGCGTGCTCCTGAAACCGTACCTCGACGCGGGCCGGCCCGGCGGGTAGGATGAGGGTCGAGGATGGCCAAGAGCCGCACTAAGAAAGCGCTGCCGAAGCGGCAGAAGCCTGTCGCTCGGAAACCGGCACTCACGCCGAGCTTCGCGAAAAAGCAGGAGGTCGCCATCACGGCGGCCAAGGGCCGGCCGATGCTCACGTGGGTCGGCAAGCGGCCTCTGCGAAATGTCGTCGCCTTCCCCGCCCAGCATGTCGAGACCTACGACCCCTCCGGCGACGCCGCCAAGCGTGGTGGCGACGTTTGGAAGGACTGGCCGGAAGCCTACCCGCGGGGCGGGCTCCTCTTCCACGGCGACAACAAGGAGGTGCTGGCGCATCTCCTGGCGAACGGCTTCCGAGGCAAGGTCAACCTGATCTATATCGACCCACCCTTCGACTCCGGTGCCGACTACGTGCGGAAAGTGAGCCTGCGCGGACCGAGGGGGACTGCCAAGCTCGACGGCGAAGGTTACACGCTCGGGGAACAGCTCCAGTACACCGACATCTGGGCCAACGACAACTACCTCCAGTTCATGTACGAGCGGCTTCTGCTACTGAAAGAGCTCCTGGCTGATGGTGGCTCCATTTTCCTCCACTGTGACAGTACTAAGGGCCATCATCTCCGCTGTCTAATGGACGAAGTCTTTGGAGCCGAAAAGTTCCTCAATGAGATCGTTTGGAGCTATCGGCGGTGGCCGGCGGACACCGACTCATTTCAGTCGATGCACGACACAATTCTCTACTACGTCGTGGAAATCTCCAAGAAGCGTACCTTCCATCGCATGTATGAAGAAGCATCCGAAAGCTATCTCAGGCGATTCGGCGGCAAGACTCAGAAGCTCGACGAAGAGACCGGGACGCGAAAGATCACCCTCGATCAGGAAACGAAAGGCATGCCTTTGCGCGACGTATGGGAGATATCCATAGTCGCCGGCTTCAAAGGGGAGCGGACCCAGTACCCAACCCAAAAGCCAGAGGAACTTGCCGCAAGAATCATAGAGGCCTGCTCTAACCCTGGGGATGTCGTTCTAGACTCTTTCGTCGGGTCTGGTACCACTGCGGCGGCTGCGCAGAGGCTAGGGCGCCGCTGGATTGCTTGCGACATCAACAAAGGCGCGATCCAGACCACGAGCAAGCGCCTCCAGACGATCATCGAGGAGCAGATCAAGCACGCGGCGAAAGGCCGGCAGGGTGCGTTAGCCGACGTCCCGGAGGGAAAAGAAGAGCAGGTCGAGTCCGCGCAACTTACTTTCTCAGTCTACCGGGTCAACGACTACGACCTGGCGATCCAGCACCAGGAGGCCGTCAACCTCGCCTGCGAGCACATCGGCGTGACGCGGATGCGGACCGACCGCTACTTCGATGGAACCCTCGGCAAGAAGCTCGTCAAGGTTGTCCCGTTCTCGCACCCGCTGACGCTGCTGGACCTCGAGGAGCTCAAGCGCGAGCTGGACGCGCGGCCGGGCGAAGAGCGCGACGTCGTGCTCGTGTGCCTCGGCAAGGAGCCCGCCGCCGACGCCTGGATCGAGGACTGGGACCGCTTCCGAAGAGGCAAGACCGCGGTGAACCGGATCGAGGTCATCGAGCTCCGGACAGATCCGAAATATGGCAAGTTCTTCCAGCACCAGCCGGCCAGAGCCAGGGTCAAGGCGGTCCGAAAGAACGACACGCTAATGGTCCACATCGAGGACTTCATCTCGCCGAGCATCATTGAGCGTCTCCACAAGCAGGCCGGACTCCTCAAGCCGAAGATCGACGACTGGCGGGCGATGGTGGACTGCGTGATGCTCGACCTCGACTACGACGGCAAGGTCTTCCGGATCGGCCTCTCCGACGTGCCGGAACGGAAGACCGACCTGGTCGCCGGTCGCTACGAGATCCCGGCGGTCCGGAACGGCGCGACCGTGGCGGTCAAGATCATCGACATGCTCGGGGAGGAAGTCCTCGTTACCCTTCCCGCGAGTTGAGCCCGCCCTCGCGGCGGATCGGGCGGCGCCAACTACAAGTCGCCCTTGAGCCAGGCCCGGTAGGCGTCGAACCACTCTGCGCCGACCGGCGGCCGATCCGCCCATTCGAGGGCGGTGACGCCGACCCGGTAAGTCCGTCCCTTGCGCCGGCAGATGGCCCTGAACGGGCAGGCGACGCGATCCTCAAGCATCACCAGGAATGCGCCGTGCTGCCGGTCCGCTCCATAAGCGTCGACGAGGACCTCCCCGATCAGTTGACGGAGGCGGGCTCTGCCCGTCCTGCCTTTCCGGCTCAACTCAGCGGACACCCTTCCGCCTCGAGCTTCCTCCAGATGAGCCGCTTCCTCCCGTGGCGCTGCCGGAGGTGCCGCAGGAGATCCGCCCAGAACCGTGGCTCACCGACCAGCCGGGACAGCTCGGCGACGATGGCGCAGTAGTGGGCGGCCGGCGCCGCGCGTGACGGCCTGCCGGAGTCGAGATGCAGATCCACGAGTCGCTGGTACATGGCGGCGGCGAGGCGCGCGTACTCGGCGCGGCTAGCGGTCCCGGGTCGCTCGAGGATGAGGCGAAGCCAGTCGTACGGTTCCTCCCGGTCGCGTCCCAGCCGGCGTTGAAGCTCCCTAAGCTTCGGGAACGCGGTGAGGTCCGCTCCGTCCGAGGCTTTGGCAACGGCGTACTTGGCCACGAGTTTCAGCTCGTCGAAGCCCATCCGACCCTGCCGGCCGGCGATCCCGTCGAAGACCTCGCGCTCCCGGCCCTCGGCCAGGAGAATGCGTGTCTTGAGCCCCGTCACGTGCCACGCCCCTTCTCCGGGCCGAGTCGCCGTCCGCAGCAGCCGCGCCAATACCGCGTCCCAGTTGGAGAGGGCCTCCGACTGCCGCCTCAGCGCCGCGAAGGCTGCGGCGTCGGGCTCCCTGAGAAACTGTGCGACCCGGGCCTCCTGGGCCGCCGACCGGTCCCCGAGGGCCTCCCGGGCCCGGATGAGGGCCGTGGCGAACTTCCCGTGGTGGCCGAACGTCCTGACCCCCACCTCAGCCAGCCTGGCCACCCCGGCCCAGTCCATCTTCCGCTCGTACTGGGAGAGCACCTCCTCCAGGTACACGGCGTTCCGGGGCGCGAAGCGCTCCTTTAGGGCCAGGACCTCGGCCCGGTTGCGTCCGACCGTGGCCAGGGCGATGAGGCCGTCCACCTCGGTGGGACAGTCCGGCCGATCGGTCCTCAGGGCGCCCTCCGCTGCTGCGGTCAGCCGCATCTTGAGCCGCTCGCGGCCGTCCGCGTCCAAAGCCCTGGCCAATCCGGTGAAGCCCCCCCGGTATCCGAACTTCTTCGCGAGCGGCAGGATCTCGGTAATGACCCCCTCCACACCTCCGCGGCACGCCACCAGGCTCCGGGTGTAGCCCTCGACCACCCGGGCGAAGTCCAGGGCGATGGCGTCCTCCGGGGCTCCGTGATTGCCGAGAATGTCCGTCGTCTCCCCGGCCTCGGCCAGAAGCCCCAGTAGCAGGGCATAGGCTCTGACCGCTGCTGCGTGTTGCCCTGATCGGGTGAGCTCCAGCGCCCGGCTCATGAAGTCGGTGAAGAGCTCGACCCACTCTCCGAACGCCTCCGACTCGTCCCCCTCGTCGCCCGGGTCAGACCACTCATCCTCAGGGATCCAGGAGACGAAGGCGCCCGAACGGGATTGCGCGCAAAAGTCTTCGATTTCCTCGAGGAGCGCCCCCGGCCGGGAGCGTGAAGTCGAGCCCTTCGACCCGCGCGGCAGGTGCTCGCGGACCCACCGCGTCTGTCGGTGGGACGGCAGATTGGCGATCTGCTCGGCCAGCAGCTCGGCGAGCTTCGCTTCGCCGAGGCGCGCCAGGTCGGCCTTCCGAACCGCCGCTCGACCGGGGCCGACCCTCCTTCGTGGCATCCCGGCCCTCTCGCTCAGAACGACCCGGCGACGAGACGCCCGGCGGCGAGGTGGAGGACACGGTCGGCCGTGCGGGCGAGGTCGGGGTTGTGCGTCACGAGAAGGACCGCCGTCTCACCCGCCCGAGCCCGCGTCCGGAGCTCCGCCAGAATGACCCGAGCGTTGTCCTCGTCGAGGTTTCCCGTCGGCTCGTCGGCCAGGATGACGGTCGGGTCGTTCAGGACCGCCCGGCAGAAGGCGACGCGCTGCTGCTCGCCGCCCGAGAGCGCCGGCGGGTAGTGCCCCTTTCGCTCCGCGATCCCCAGACGCTCGAAGAGGTCCTGCGCGGCGCGCGCCGCCTCCCGCGGGCCGCGCCCCACGTACCGCGCGGCGAGGAGCACGTTCTCCCAGGCCGTGAGCGAAGGGATCAAGTGGAAGGCCTGGAAGACGAAGCCGAGGTGCCGCCCGCGGAAGCGCGCGAGGGCGTGGCGGCGCGCGCGCGTGAGATCGAGGTCGCCGAAGGCCAGCGCCCCCCCGTCCGGCCGGTCGAGGCAGCCAAGGAGGTTCAGGAGCGTGGACTTCCCGGACCCAGACCGCCCGACGATCGCGACCTCTTCCCCCCGCGCGAGCGTGAGGTCGCACCCCCGCAGCACCTCGATGACGCGACCGTCGGGGCTCCTGAAGGACTTCCGCAGATCGACGGCCCGGAGGATGCTCACCGGCGCGCGAACACGGCGGCCCCGGTCCCGGCGAGCTGGCCGAACGTGGCCCCCGCCATGAGCCCGGCGCCTCCGGGGTAGTTGTAGTAGAACAGGCCGCCGACCAGCTCCCCGGCGGCATAGAGACCGGGGACGGGGCGATCCTCCGTGTCCAGGACGGCGGCGTCCGCGTTCACCCGGAGGCCCCCGAACGTGAACGTGATCCCGCACGTGACACCGTAGGCGACGTAGGGCGGGCTGTCGAGCCGCTGGGCCCAGTTCGACTTGGGCGGCGTGATCCCCCGGGTGCCCTTGCCGTCCAGGACCGACGGATCGAAGGGCTTGTCCTCGACGGCGAGGTTGAACTCCCGGACCGTCCGGACGAGACCGGCCACGTCGACCTCGCAGCGTCGCGCCAGCTCCTCGATCGTGCCGGCCTCGACCTTCGTGACCCGGCGGATCCGGTACTCTTCGCGCAGGAGCGGGACGACCTTCTGGTCGAAGATCTGCCAGCCCGCGCGGCCCGGCTGCTTGAGGACCTCGCGGCCGTATCTCGCGTACGTGTAGTTCCGGTAGTCGGCGCCCTCGTCCACGAAGCGCTCCCCGCGGAGGTTCACCACGATCCCGAGGGGGTAGGAGTGCTTCTGGAAGAGGTCGAGCACCGTCCGATCGCCGAACTCCGGCGCGTTGAGGTCCCACTGGACGGCGTGGCACGACGACCAGTGCCCGTAGGGCTGGGCGCCGATCTCCAGCGCCATGCGGATCCCGTCCCCGGTGTTGTGTCGCGTCCCGCGGACGCGGGCCAGCTCCCAGTCGGGCCCGAGGTAGCGGGTGCGCCACTCCGGGTTCGCCTCGAACCCGCCGCAGGCGAGGACGACCGCCCGCGCGGCGATCTCCTCGAACTCCTCGGGCCCGCGGGCGACGACACCCGTCACGGCGCCGCGCCGATCCACGAGCAGCCGGCGCGCGCCGGTCCCGTAGCGCACTTCGACGCCGACGCGGGCCGCGCGGTCGTAGAGGGCCTGGACGAGCCCGGCCCCACCCCCCACTGCCTCGACCGCCAGCCCACCCCAGAACCGGTGGCGCTCGCCGACTCTGAACGACTGGCGGCTCAGCATCAGGATCCAGCGCACCCCCTGACTCCGCATCCAGACCACCGTCGCCCGCGAGCGTCGGACCAGGAGGTCGGCGAGGTCCGGGTTGGCGCAGGCGTCGGTGAGCCGCATCAGGTCGTCGTAGAACGCCTCCTCGGGGTACGGCGGCACCTCGGCGGCCAGCGCTTCGGCTTCGGTGAGGTCGGGCAGGACGTCACGGCGGAGGTCCTCGAGCCCCCGGTGGGCGAACCGGAAGGCTCCCGCGGTGAACAGCGAGTTCCCCCCGCGCTCGACCTCGGCCGCCTTCTCGAGGACGAGGACGCGCGCTCCCTGCTCGCGCGCCGCGAGCGCCGCGCACAGCGCCGCATTCCCACCCCCCACGACAATGACGTCGTACGCGCGATCCGTCATGGCACGCTAAGTCGCGGCCGCCACGGGTGGCGCCGGGTGAGCCGCAGAGCGCCGCGCGGAGTGGGACCCCTTTAGCTTCCTCCCGCGATTCGGCGAATCGCGGGAGGAGGTAAACGGGTGACGGAGCGCGGCGCGGCTGTCGGCGAGCCCGGCGACAGGACCCGTGGCGGCCATGGCTCTACGCGCCGCGGCGGATCGCCTCGGCCGGCGGCAGCCGGAGGATCCGCGTCGTCGCGTAGGTCCCCGCGATCACGCCCAGCGCCGCCGCGAAGGCCACGGCGAAGGCGAGGAGGCGCCCGGTGAAGAGGAAGAGCTGCTGCCCCGCCTGGGCCGCCCGTGCGTCCACGGCCACCCCGGCGCCGAGCGCGAGGAGCGTGCCGAGGACACCCCCCGACAGGCTCACGACGAGGCTCTCGCGCAGGACCTCCCCGAGGAGCTGGACGTCCGTCGCGCCGAGGGCCTGCTTGATCCCGAAGTCGCGGAGCCGCTCGAACATGGACGCCGCCATCGTGTTGGAGAGCGACAACCCGCCCACCAGGAGCCCGATGCCCCCGACGCCGGCGAGGAGCCAGGTGAAGAAGACAGTGGAGGCGGCGAGCCGGCGCGCGACCTCGCCGGGCGGGGCCACGTTCACCCCCGGCACCTCGCGCCGGATCCGCGCGGCGAGGGCGTCCGCGTCCACGCCGGGCGCCCACCCCACCGCGGCGCCCGTGTTCAGGTCCTCGCGCGCCACCGGACCGCCCGGCGCGAAGAGGAACCGGACAGTCGGGTCCAGGGCGAGCCAGAGGTCGCGCGCGTCCTCGAGGGGGACGATCGCGAAGCGATCCGGGGCCGTGAGCAGGCGCTCGAGGATGCCCACGACCTCGAGCTCCCGATCGCCGACGCGGAGCCGGTCGCCGGGGCGGAGGCCGCGGGCCGCAGCGAAGTCCGCGCCCACGACGGCGCGGCCCCGATCGGCCGGGGCCAGGAACCGGCCGCGGGCGACCGGCAGCGTCGGGTAGTTCCGGTTCGGCGTCGGCACCGTCAGATCCACCCCCAGCACGAGCTCCTGGTTGATGCTGAACAGCTCGGAGGTCGCGGGATCGACCGGCACCATGACCTGCGCCTGGACGACGCGAACGCCGGGGACCGCCCGGATCGCCTCGAGGGTGCGCCGGGGGAGGAGCCCGCCCGCGGTGAAGCCGGCGCCGCTCCCGATCCCCGCGCCCGCGACCGAGATCTGGCCAAGCACGAACCGGTGGCCGCCCTCGATGAAGCGGCTGATCCGCTCGGCGAGCGCCCCGAGCGCGACGAGACCGGCCATCCCGACGGCGATGCCCGTGATGGCGAACAGGTAGCCACGGGGCCACAGGCGTCGGGGAAGAGCCGGCATCCCTCCGGTGCTACGCGTCGGCGCGTCGGGCCGTCGGCATCGGCCCCCGACCGCCTCCCACGTCCGGCGGGAATCCATCCCTGGTCCCGGCGGGGTGAGGCACGAGCGCGGCTAGGACGCAGGGAGGAGGAGGGCCGAGGCGTATGCCGCATACGTTGAGGCCCGCCGACGACCGAGGACGACGCCGGGCGACGCGCATCGCCCCGCCGGAGCGGTTCACCACGTCAGGCGGGATTCCACCGGCAGGCCGCGCCGCCGCCGGGCGCGCCGGGTGATCCGGGTGACCAGGAACACCAGCGCGAGGCGCGCCCGGAGCCAGAGCGGCCGGCGCAGGAACGCGGCGCCCGCGAGGACCGCCACCACGGCGTCCCGGAGGACCCGGGGCGGGCTCGGGGAGAGGAACACCTCGAGGAACGACGGGTCGTAGTAGCGGTCGATGAAGTCGAAGAACAGCCGCGCCCCACCGGCAATCCGCCGCCGGTACCGGTCGAAGCGGGCGGCGCGGAAGTCGCCGCGGCGGAACCCCTCGACGACGACCCGCGAGGCCAGCTCGGCGGACTGCATCGCGATGTAGACGCCGGTCGAGAAGATCGGATCCACGAACGTCACCGCGTCCCCGATCGCCACGAAGCGGTCGCCGATCGCGGGCACGGTTCGGTACGAGAAGTTCGCCGCCGTCCACACCCCCGTCGTCCGGGTCGCCCGCGCGAGCCCCGCCCGGACGCTCGGACAGGCCGCGATCATCTCGTCGAAGAGGCGCTCGACGGGGACCTGGCGGGCCTTGACGACGCGCTGGTGCAGGACGCAGCCGATGCTGGCGAGGTCCCCCGCGAAGGGGATCCACCAGAACCAGCCGTGCTCGAACAGGTAAATCCGGATGTGCCCCTCGAGCCGCCCCTCCCAGCGCTCCGCCCCGCGAAAATGGGCGAACAGGGCGACCTTCCCCAGGCTCGGCATCGGCTCGCGCCGCCCGAGCCGGGTGGCGGTGAGGGCGTCCCGGCCGCTCGCGTCCACGAGGAACGCCGCCTCGACCCGGTAGGAGCCGGCATCGTCGGTCCGGACGTCGAGCCGCACGCGATCGGCTTCAACGGCGACCTCGGCCACCTCCGCCCCCTCGAAGACCGCCGCCCCCTGCTTCATCGCGTGATCGAGGAGCAGCCGGTCGAAGTCGGCGCGCGGCACGTTGTAGGAGTGGTCGGCCATGGCCACGCGCGCCTGGAAGTTGAAGACCACCTGCCGGCCCTCGATCTCGTCGATGAACGCGGCGCCGTGCTTGCGGATGAAGCCTGCCGCCTCGAGGGCCGGCAGGAGGCCGAGGCGCTCGAAGAGGGGGACGTTGGCGGGCAGGAGCGACTCGCCGATGTGGAAGCGCGGGAAGCGCTCCCGCTCGAAGCACGCGACGTCGAGCCCGGCCCGCGCGAGGAGGGTCGCCGCCGTCGCGCCGGCCGGTCCGCCCCCGACCACGGCGACGTCGTACCGGCTCCGGATGCGGTCGGCCATCCCGTCCCCCCCTACGACTCGCCGGCCGCGGCCGGGACCCGACGGCGGCCGAGCCCATCCGCCGCGAGCCGGTGGCCGGCCTCGCGCCACAGCTCCCGGGCGAGATACCAGGCGATGCGGCCGCCGTCGGCCAGCGCGCGGAACCGGCTCGCCCGCTCCAGCGGGTAGATCCGGCGGATCGGCACCGAGACGAGCCCGAATCCCGCCCGGACGCCGCGCACCAGCGCCTCGGTCTCGAGCACGAACCCTTCCTCGCGGAGGGAGACGGCCCGCAGGAGCGCCGCCGGGTAGATGCGAAAGCCGCACTGCGTGTCGCGAACGTCGGCGCGGACGAGCCGCGTCACGAGCCAGTCGGCGGCGCGGATCGCCCCTCGGCGGAGCGAGGGCACGCGGTCGCCGTCCCCCGAAGCCAGCCGATCGCCGACCACGAGGGCCTCCGGGGCCGCCCGGGCCGCGGCGAGGAGGCCGGGCAGATCCGTCGGGTCGTGCTGGCCGTCGCCGTCGAGGGTCGCGACCGCGGTCGCGTTCCGCCGGAGCGCCTCGGCAAAGCCCCGGCGGAGGGCGGCGCCCTTGCCGGCGCGGCGCGGGCTGCGGAGCACGCAGGCCGCCCCGGCCGCCGCGGCGCGGACATCGCTCCCGTCGGTCGAGGCGTCGTCCACGACGATCACCGGGCAGACCTCGCGGAGCCGGCGGACGACGGCGCCCACGGTGGCCGCCTCGTTGAAGACCGGCACGACCGCGACCAGGCTGCTCATCATGCCGCGGCGCGCTCGCGCCGCGCCGCGCCGGCGCGCTCGAGGAGCAGGGCGACGTGACCGCCGCCCCGCGCGAGGCCGTGGACGAGCACGGTCTGGGCGGAGCGTGACCCGGCCCCGCCGTTCGTCGCGAAGGCGAAGCCCCCCCGCACCGGCGTCCGGAGGTCGGGGAGCGGTGGGAGCCGCCCGCCGCCGAGCGTCGCGACCGCCGCACCCGCCACGGCGAGCACCCCGAGGCCGGCGTGGTCGCCGGCGAGCGGCGTCAGCGCGGTGAGCCGGGGCCCGGACGCACCCGGCGTCCCGAAGACCACCCCGATCAGGTCCAGCTCGCACACGTCTTGGGTCGGGTCCCCGCTCCCCGTGAGGTAGACGGCGTCCACCTCCGCCGGCTCGCGGCCGGCTCCCGCGAGGGCGCGGCGGATCACGGCCGGCGCGCGGCGGCGCCGCGTCGGGAACCCGTGGGCCGGCGCCGGCAGGTTGCCCCAGGCCACGCCCGTGAGGTCCGCGTAGACGCGCGCGCCGCGCGCCCGCGCGCTGTCCTCGGTCTCGAGCAGCACGGTCGTGGCGCCCTCGCCGAGCACCGTGCCGTTGGCGCGTCGGTCGAACGGCCAGCACCCCTCGGGCCCCGCCCCGCGCGGCGACGTCGTCCCGAGCCGCGTCAGCTCGCGGAAGACGATCGGGCACAGCTCGTCCACGCCGCCGGCGAGGACCGCCGGGGCCCGCCCCGCCGCGACGAGGCCGGCCGCGCGAGCCACGGCCAGCTCGCCCGCGATCCCCGCCTGGTTCACCGTCAGCATGGGCCCGCGCGCCCCCAGGTTGATCGCCGCGAGCGCGGCCATCGCGTTCATGACCGTGTTCGGGAAGATCATCGGCGAGAGCCCCAGCGGGCCGCGGGCGAGGTAGCCCCGCGCGAACTCCTCCGACGACCGGAAGTCGCCCCACTGGGAGCCCAGGACGAGCCCGAGCCCCGGCAGCGCGCCGGCCTCGACGCCCGCGTCGGCCATCGCCAGTCGGCACGCGACCACGGCGAGCTGGCACACCCGGGAGAGCCGCCGCACCTCCTCCGGGGTCAGGTAGGGCGTGAGATCCCCGACCTCGGCGCCCAGGTGGCTCCGGAGGCCCGCAGTCGGGAAGGCCCGGATCGGCCCGATGGCGGGCGTCCGCGCCAGGGCCTCCACCACGTCGGCGCCAACGCCGACGCCGAGCGCGCTGACGGTGCCGACACCGGTCACGAACACCCGATGCCTCGGCTCAGGCGGCACCGGTCCCCCGACGGTCCGGGATCCGGCGGAAGAGCAGGCTGAGGTTCTGCCCGCCGAACCCGAGCGAGTTGGACATGGCGTACTCGAGGCGGACTCGCCTGGCCGCGCCCGCGACGCACTCGAACGGGATCTCGGGGTCCGGCTCGCGGAGGTTCGCGGTCGGGGGGACCACGCCGTGGACGAGCGTCAGGACCGTCGAGACCGCCTCGAGCGCGCCCGCGGCCGCCATGGTGTGGCCGATGAGCGACTTGTTCGCGGTGAGGAGGACCGACTCCGGCCCGAAGACCTTCCGGATCGCGAGCGCCTCGGCCTGGTCGTTCTGCACCGTGCCCGTCCCGTGGGCGTTGACGTGACCGACGGCGGCGGCTGGGACGCCGGCCCGCTCGAGCGCCTCCACCATCGCCCGGGCGCTCCCCTCGCCGTCGGGGTGGGGCGCGGTCATGTGATGGGCGTCGGTCGTCAGGCCGTAGCCGGCGAGCTCGACGTAGGGGCGCGCCCCGCGCGCAGCCGCGCGCGCCGCGTCCTCGAGGACGACGAACCCCGCGCCCTCGCCGAGCGACATCCCGCGGCGGTCGCGCGAGAACGGGCGGCACGGCTCCGGGTCGAGAAGCTTCAGGGCGTTGAAGCCCATGAAGCAGATCCGCGTGAGCGCATCCACGCCGCCGGCCAGCGCGATCGGGGTCACCCCGGTCTCGATGAGGTCGGCGGCGAGCCCGATCGCAGCGCTCCCCGAGCTGCACGCGAGGACCACCGTCTCCTTGGGACCGGTCGTCTGGTATCGCCGCGCCAGAAGCTCGGCGTGCGCCGTGGGCAGCACGGTGCGCAGCGCCGTCCGGCGCGCCGGGTCGTCCACGCCCTCGCGCTGGAGTCGCCAGTACCAGGTCTCGACCTCCAGCATGCCCCCGCCGATGCCGCCGACGACGATCCCCGCCGGGGCGAGCTCGGCGCGCGTGAGGCCGGCGTCGGTGATGGCCTCGTCCGCCGCCGCGATGGCCAGCCGGTCCCCGCGCGGGCGGCGCCGGGAGGCCCGGCGGATCGCCACGTCCGGCGGCACCTCGGCGGCGATGCGCGAGCGGAACCCGTCGGTCTCGAAGAGCGTCACGGGCCCGATCACGCATCGGCCGGCGACGAGACCAGCCCAGAACGCCTCCTGCCCCAGCCCGTACGGGCTCGTGACCCCGACCCCGGTGACGACGACGCGCGGTCGAGTCATTCGAGACCCCCCGCACCCCCGTCCCCTCCCACCCTTCGGGGGGAGGGGGGGACGCGCGGCCCTCGGCCCGCTCGCCCCCGGTGGGTCATTCGAGACCCCCCGCACCCCCGCCCCCTCCCACCCTTCGGGGGGAGGGGAGCCCGGCGCTGCAGGCGCTCCTCGAGACGCCCAGGCGTGACGCCGCCTCCCTCATGCGGGTCCCCCGCACCCCCGGTTGACACCGGGTGTCTCACAGGGCCTCTCCCCGACCCTGCTCCCGCACGAAGCGGGCGAGCGCCCCCAGCGTGGCGAAGTGCGCCTGGACATGGACATCCTCACCCTCCTCCACCACGACCCCGAAGCGCTCCTCCAGCGCGATGGCCAGCTCGATGAAGTCGAGCGAGTCCAGGCCGAGCGATCCCTCGACCCCCTTGGGCAACGGCGTCTCCGGGGAAATCGCCGCGACCGTCTTCGGGTCGAACCGAAGCCGCTTGACGACGATGTCTCGAAGCTCGTCGAGGATCGCCCGCTCGTCCATCCGTCCTCCTCGGATTCCCGGTTACAAGGGCCAGAGCATCGCCGCGTAGTCCTGGCGCCACGCCGCCGTCGCGAGGCACGGGCCTTCGAGGCCCGACGCCCGCGCCCGGGCGAGGCCGATCAGGGGTCCGGACGCGAACGCCTCGCCGAGGTCGCCCACTCCCACGCGCGTCGCCGCCACGCCGCGCGCGGCGAGCGCCGCGGCCTCGAAGCGCCCGGGTCCGCGCCCCGGGACGCACCCGGCCAGCGTCCGCGGCCGACGATCCCGGAGGACCGCCTCGAGCACGGCGGCGACGGACCCGGACGCCTCCCGTCCCGACGCGGCGGCAGACGCCCAGGCGAGCGGCTCGCCCCCGCCGGGCTCGACCAGGAGGCACGCGGCGCTCTCGATCAGAGGCCCGGCGTAGAGGCGCCGCGCGCGGGTGAAGAGGTCCCACACCTCGTGCACGGCCTCGACGGCCAGGACGAGGACGCGGTCCGCCACGCCGTCCGCGAGCCAGCGCGCGGCGACCCAGAGCCCCTGGAGGGCGGTCGGACCGCCCCCCATGAGGTTCACGTACGGCCCGCGGATCCCGTACTCGATCGTGACCTCCGCGGGCACGGCGCTCGGCGCCGTGTACGGGAAGTGGAGCGTCGTCGAGCCCTCGTCCTCGAGGAATGCCCGGTTCGCCGACGCGTACGCGGTCGCGCTCGCGTACAGCACCCCCGTGCGGGGGCCCGCCAGCGCCGCCGTGTCGAGCCCCGCGTCCCGGGCCGCCGCCCGGACGGCCGCGACGCCGAGGAGGCACTCGCGGGTCGCGCGCCGGAAGCGCTCCCCGGCGAACGCGGGCGTGGGCACGGCAACCAGGCCGCGCGCCCCCTCGGGACCCGCGGCGTCGGGCGCCGCCAGGCCCTCGCCCCAGCCCGTGAGGATGCCGGCGCCGCGGATCACCGGGGCCGGCGCCTGGGCGACCGGCACCGCGTGACGGACCTCGCGCTCGACGGTCGCCGGCGTCATGCCGCCGCCAGGACCAGGGCGGCGTTGCAGCCGCCGAAGCCGAGGGAGGTGGACAGGCTGACGCGGGGCCGGTGGCGCCGCGCCTGGTTCGGGACGCAGTCGAGGTCGCAGCCCGGGTCGGCTTCGCCGTAGTTGAGGGTCGGCGGCACCTGGCCGTGACGGCCCGCGAGGAGGCACATGATCGCCTCCAGCGTGGCCGCCGCCCCCATCGTGTGGCCCAGGTGCGCCTTGATCGAATTCACCGGGATCGCATACGCGTGCCGCCCGAGGACGCGCTTGAGCACGTCGGTTTCGACCCGGTCACTGACGGGCGTCCCCGTCCCGTGCGCGCTGACGAGGTCGACCGCCTCGGGGCCCAGCCCCGCCTCGCTGAGCGCCTGGCGAACCGCCAGCTCGAGGCCGCGCCCCTCGGGGTCCGGCGCCGTGATGTGGGCGCCATCGGCGGTGCTCGCGTGGCCGAGCAGGAGCCCGAGCGGCGCCCCGTGGCCGCGCCCCCGGGCCGCCGCGGGCCGCTCCATGACGACGACCCCTGCCCCCTCGCCCAGGAGGATGCCGCTGCGCCGCCGGTCGAAGGGCCGCACCTCGTCGCGCGTGAGCGAGCGCAGCACGTTGAAGCCCCGCTGGACGAAGCGGCAGAGGACGTCCACGCCGCCCGCGAGCGCCCAGTCGGCGCGGCCGGCCCGGAGGAGGTCGGCTGCGACGCCGAGGCTGGTCGCCCCCGACGCGCAGGCCGTCGAAACCGTGAGGACCGGACCCGCCGCGCCGAGGGCGTGCGCGAGGTTCCAGGTGGGCCCGTCGTAGAGCGACCCGAGCAGGGCTCGGACGCCGCCGTGACCGCGCAGCGCGCGTCCCGCGTCATCGATCCCGCCGAGCGCGGTGCCGATCACGACGGCCACGCGCGCCGGATCCGGGAACCCACCAGCGAATCCGGCGCTCGTCAGCGCCTCCTCCGCTGCGCGCCGGAGGAAGCGGGAGGCACGGCAGGCGGGCGGCCGGCGTCCGTCGCGGGCGAGCGGCCCGAGGCCGCGCCCCTCGCGCGCGGCCAGCTTCTTCACCTCCCCAGCGCGCCCCACGCGCAGGTCGGCGACCGGGAAGCGCTCGATCTGCGAGATCCCGGAGACACCCGTGATGAGGCCCGCCCAGAACGCGTCGAGGTCATGCCCGATCGGGCTGACGACACCGGCGCCGGTGATGGCGATCGGCTCAGCCGCCATGATCGTCAGACAGGGGGGAGCCCCCTCCGGGGGACCCCCTCCCTGACCCCTCCACCTGGGGGTCGCACGCTCGTGCGTTGCCCTCGCTCACGGCCGCTCCGAACTCCACACGTCGAAGAAGTTGAACCACTGCTCCCAGTACCCCGTGACGTAGCGCTCGAGCACGGTGACCGCGCGCGCCAGGCCCCGCTCCTCCTCGCCCCGCCTCACGTCGAACGCGGCCTCGACACACAGCCGGTACCGCCCTCCCTCGTCGAGGACACAAAACGCGGGCACGACCGGCACGCCCGCCGCTCCGGCCATGACGAACGGCCCGAGGGGGAACGCCGCCGCCGCGCCGAAGAAGGGGACGCGCCGGTCACCGCGGTCGCCCATCGCCCGGTCCATCTGGAAGGCGACGAACTCGCCCCGCCTGAGCGCGGCGACGAGCTCCACCGAGACGAGGGGGCTCGTCCGACGGACGGCGCGCAGCCCGCTATCCGGGTCGCCGTCCAGGATGGCCGCGACCCCCGGCTCTTGCTCCGGGGCCATGACGAGGTGCACGCGCCGACCGAAGGTGGCCAGCAGCCGGCCCGCGAGCTGCCAGTTGCCGAGGTGCGCCGTGACGAACACGCTGCCGCGCTCCCGCGTGAGCAACTCCCGGGCCGGCTGGTCGCACTCCACTCTGGCCACGTGTTGCCAAAGCTTCGCCGCGGGCTCGCGGTTCAGCGACAGGAGGTCGGCGAAGCACACGGCGAAACGCTGGAAGACCCGACGCACGGCCGCGTCCAGCCAGGCCCCGTCGCGCCCCGGGTGCACGCGCGCGAGGTTTCGGCCGACCGCGGCCCGCTCCACCGCGAGGCACGGGGCGAGGACGCGCGCCGCTCCCGCGGCAAGCCACCGCCGAGCCCGGCGCGGCAAGCGCGGGGCGGTCGCGAGCGCCAGCCGGTAGTAGCTTGGGCGATTGTAGGAGTGGGCATACCAGCGCGCCGGCGACGGAGTCGGCGGGGCGGCGGGCGGCGCGGCTACGCTCATCCGCGTACCTTCCGCCGAGACACGTCTGGCAATAGATCCCGCACGCTAGACGGCTTGTCTGCTCAGAGTCTGGACGAACCTGTCGGATTTCGGGACCCACTCGAGCCGTGGCCGAGGACCGAGCAGCTCGAGGACGCAAGCCCGAGCCGACCGGAGGCGTACGACCCAGCCTGCCCCGTTGGGGCGGGACCGGGTACCCCGCAAAGGTAGGACCGGCGAGGGCCGAGGACGAAGAGCTGCGACGGTCATCGGCCGCGGCACTAGAGCAAGGGCGAGGCGAAGAGCCGGAATACGCGGATGCGGCCCGGCGGGCTGTACGGCAGCCCGGCGACCCAGAAGGCCCGCGTCGCGGGGTCGTAGCGGAACTCGAGGGGGGTGTCGGGATCGTTCGGATCGTACGCGAGAAACGCGACGCCCCCGAACCGCGGCCGGTAGTCGTAGACCAGGACCGCGTGGTTCAAGAGGTCGGGCTCGGGGAAGTTCGTGATCATCAAAGGCGCAGGCTGCCCGGCGTCCAACTCCGCCACGAGCTCCGCCGCGACACGGCTCTGGTGGCCGGCCCCCAGCGGCAGGGCGACGCGCCAGGTCCGCCAGTGGATCATGCTCAGCAGGTTCGAGTCGAACGCGGTCTTGATCGCCTCCTCCTGGGCGCGCGAGAGCGTGTAGAGATCCGGATAGCCCGGGATGACGATCCGCTCCCCGTCGCGTCGCGGCGCCTCCCAGGGCCTCTGGGCCATGACCTCTCGGCCGAGCCGCGTATACTCCCCGGGCGCCAGCGGCGGCTCCCCGGGAGCGAAGCGGGCGAAGCGGTAGAACTGGCTCGCCGCGCGCGCCATTACGATGCAGTAGTTGGCGAAGTCCACCGCCCTCTCCGGGTGCTCCCCGCGGACGAGGTTCGCGAAGGCGAACGTGTCCTGTCCCAGCTCGAACCGAGCGGCAGGCGCGGGCGTCCGGCCGCGCCCCGGCCGCGGGAGCACGGACTCGGGCCCGGCCGTAGCGCACCCCGTCAGCGCGATCCCGAAGAGGACAAGCGCCAGCCAGCGCGAGGGTCGGAACCGGCAGAGCCCCACCCGCCGAACACGCGTCTGCGCGCGCTGGTCGGCAGGCCACGGGACAAACATGAGATCAGCTCTATTCTGATTGGCGCTCCCACTTTCGTCAAGGAGTTTGTGCCCGCGTTTGGCGCAGAAGGCCGCGCGTTCGCGTTGGGGTCGCGCGCTACTGTGCCCGCCGCTGTCGACCTTGCGTCAACGTGGCGCCGCGCAGCTCCACGGGTCTCCGGAGTCGTGATGATCTCGACGTCGCGGAGCAAACGAAAGGAGGACCGTCTGCCCTACGCTCCAGGCGGGCCCCTCCGGGCGGCCCGCCGGGAGTTGGGGATCTGCCGGACTCTAATCGACCGCTGGCGAGCGCGATTCGACCACTATGGCCTCAAGGGGCCTACCCACCCGGCGTCGCCCGGCCCGGCCGGGCCGACCTCGCCGCGTCACGGCAGGCGGTGGTCCCCGACTACTGCTGCCCCGCCGCCTTGGGCGTCTCCCCATCGGGGCGGTGCCGGTAATAGGTCTGCGGCGTTTTCGAAACGACGAATTTCACGCTGTCCTGGATACAGACCCGAAGCGCCTTCTCGATCGGCGTCTTCGACCACGCGCTGAGCGCCCCGCCGAGGGCGCCTCCGCCGCCCGCGCGAGCCAAGGCCGCCCCGAGGTTGAAATCGGTCGCCTTACCCTCCACGGTGGTGGCGGCGACAATCCGGGAAGTCTTGGTGTCGATCACGCGCACATCGATGGCTATGTGCGCGTTCCTGATACCGGCCAGGACACCGCCCAGGATCGCAGCACCCGTTCCCCAGAAGCCGGGAAGGCCGAGGCCACCAAGGCTGCCGCCACCACCTGACGCCGCGCCCTCGAATTCGGTGACAGTTCCCGTGACCAGGAGCTCTGCGCCCTCAATCTCGCCGATCGGTGCCTCCGTGCCCCTCTTGATGCGGCCTGCCGTGGCGAGGTCCTGCTCCCGTAGGACGTCCCCTATTGCCTGCCGCTCCAGGACAATGAAGCGGTTGCTGTGGAAGAGCGCCGTTGCCAGCATGTCTGCCATACCGTCCCCGATAGCCCCGGTCCACCACCCCTTCCCAGTCTTGTCCCTGAACTGCGCGACCGCCACACGCGCCTTAGGCCCGTCGTAGGCCTCCTGCTGCGCCTCCTCGATGCTCTTGCCCTCCGGCGTCGTCACGCTCGCCTTCGGGGCGAACGCCTGCATATCCGCGCACCCGATCAGCCCGAGAAAGACCGCCCCTCCTAAACTAACCCGAAGTTCCCCTACCGCTCCGCCGGATAAATGACCGCCGCCACGGTGAAAATGTTTCGGGCAGCTAAAGGTAGCCAAGAATATTGGCAATTGACCGAGATAATGATGCTAATGGTAGCGGGGAGTCGGCTGAGAAAGGTAGCCAAGATTGTTCTTGACCTGTCGCCGTCGGCCGGCGTAGGGTACTGGGATGGCGCGCGCCTCTGGGGCCTGTCACGTGGCCGAGATCACACGCACGCACGGCGGCCGGCGCTATCGCTATTACCTCCTGCGGCGTACCTATCGCCAGGCCGGCACGGTCAAGCACGAAACGCTCGGCAATCTCTCCCGCCTCCCGGCCGCGACCATCGCGCTGATTCGCCGCGCCGTGCGGGGCGACGCGCTGGTCGCGCCCGACGACGCGTTCGACGTCATCCGCTCGCGGCCCCACGGCCACGTCGCCGCCGTCGTGGGCACGGCGCGGAAGGTGGGGCTGCCCGCGCTCTTCGCGGCCACGCGCCGTCGGGAGCGGGATCTCGTCGAGGCCCTGATCGCGGCGCGCGTCCTGGACCCCTGCTCCAAGCTCGCGACGGCGCGCGCCCTCGGGGCCGCGACCGAGGAGTCCTCGCTCGGCGAGAGCCTCGCCGTCGCGGACGCCGACGAGGACGCCCTCTACCAGGCGATGGACTGGCTCCTGGCCCGGCAAGCGCGCGTGGAACAGGCCCTCGCCCGCCGGCATCTGACTGACGGCGGCCTCGTCCTCTATGACGTCACCTCCACCTACTTCGAGGGCCGGAAGTGTCCCTTGGCGAAGTTCGGCCACTCGCGCGAGGGTCGGCGCGACACGTTGCAGATCGTCTTCGGGCTCCTCACGAACGGGGAGGGCTGTCCCGTCGCCGTGGAGGTCTTCGAGGGCAACACCGGGGACCCCAAGACCCTGCCGGCCCAGATCAAGAAGATCCGCGAGCGGTTCGCGATCGCCCGCGTGGTGCTGGTCGGCGACCGCGGGATGCTCACCGAAGCGCGCCTCCGGGAGGATCTGCGGCCGATCGAGGGGCTCGACTGGATCACTGCGCTGCGGGCACCGGCGATTCAGGCCCTGGCCGCGGGCGGCGCCCTGCAGCTCTCGCTCTTCGATCAGAGGGACCTGGGCGAGATCACGCACCCCGACTATCCCGGCGAGCGGCTCGTTGTCTGCAAGAACCCGCTCCTGGCCGCGGAGCGGGCCCGCAAGCGCGGGGAGTTGCTGGAGGCGACCGAGCGCGAACTCGCCCAGATCGCCGCCGCCACCCAGCGGGCCACGCGGCCGCTCCGCGGCCAAGCCCGCATCGCGCTCCGGGTCGGCAAGGTGCTCGGGCGGCGCAAGGTCGGGAAGCACTTCACGCTCGAGATCACGGACACGAGCTTCCGCGCGGCGCGCGACGAGGCGGCCATCGCGCGCGAGGCTGCCCTCGATGGGGTCTATGTCCTCCGGACGAGCCTCGCGGCGGATCGGCTCCCGACGGCCGAGGCCGTGCGCAGCTACAAACGCCTCGCCGCCATCGAGCGGGCGTTCCGGAGCCTCAAGACCGTCGACCTCAAGGTGCGCCCCATTCATCACCGCAAGGCCGACCGGGTCCGCGCGCACGTGTTCCTCTGCATGCTGGCCTACTACGTCGAGTGGCACATGCGGCGCGCGTGGGCCCCGATGCTCTTCGACGATGACGACCCGGCCGCGGCCGAGGCCGAGCGCCGCTCGGTGGTGGCCCCGGCCCAGCGGTCGCCCCGGGCGAAGGCCAAGGCGCTGACGAAGCGGACGGACGAGGGGGAGCCCGTCCACAGCTTCCAGTCGCTCCTGCGCCATCTGCGGACGATCGTGAAGGATCGCATGCGCCTGAAGGCAGACCCGGCGATCGAGTTCGACAAGACCACAACGCCCACCCCGCTGCAGCAGCGCGCCCTCGATCTGCTCGGAGTCTCCCTCACCCTGTAGCCAAAACGCCCGGGCGCCGAGAGATGCCTTCGGCAAGGAAATCAACGCCATACACTCTTGGGGGAGGGGGAACTTCGGCCTAACCCCACGGCAAAGAGCGCACGCCACCCTCCCACACTCACACCCCCTTTCGAGTTATCGCACCTACGCCCCTGTTCCCGACCTCGGCCAGTCGGGGGCGGGTCGGGAGAGGAATTCGGTGACGACCCGCTTGTGCCCGAGGACACGGCCGATCGTGAGGTCCTTCGTTATGATGGTTGGATCTCCTGCCCTGGCGCAGCCGCGAACACATAGCGGTCGCCCTCGATCCGGATCAACTCGTGGACCCCGTCCCCCAGGATCCACTTCTCACCGAGTTCGTAGACCGGCCGGTCGGCCCGCGGGGGCGGGGTCGTCGCGCGGCGATCTCGGGGTCGGCGGCCGCGCAGCCGGCCAGCGCCAGCGTGGCCAGGAGAGTCAGGACCCTACGGGCGCGGTTCACCGCGGCACCTTGACGAGGGGGAAGACCCCCTCGATCTCGCCCTTGAGGACCGGGTGCTGGTTGGCGCCAACCTGGCGGGAGTGCTGGCTGACCTCGCGCTCGACGAGCTGGTAGAGCTCCTGGAGGGTGACGATGCCGTCGCGGTCGAGGTCGGCCCCGCCGCGGAGCCCCTGGACGAGGTGGTAGGTGAAGAGGCCGTGCCCGAGCTCAGGCAGCTCGATGGAGACCTCGTTGGTCCGGGAGGCGGTGACGAGGGCGCGGCCCTTCGAGCGCGTCAGCCGCTCCAGGAACAGGTCGTCCACCTGGGTCGCGCGCGTCCGCTTGGAGGCGAACGTCCGGCCGCCCGCAGCGCCGGAGTAGCAGGTGTCGAGGAACGCGATCACGCGCTCGGCCTCGATCCGGTTGAAGACCGTCTGGAGCTCGTCCATCGGGAGCGCGGTCGAGTAGAGGTCGTCGGGATCCGCGTCGATGGGGACTAGGTACTTGGCGAAGCCGTCGCGCTCGAGGCCGCTCGGGTCGATTTCCGAGGCGCCGTGGCCGGCGTAGAAGATCACCACGGTATCGTCCTTCCTGGCGTTGCGGGCGAGGAAGGTGCCGAGCGCCCACCGGAGATTTCGGGTGGTCGGCTTCCTCTCGGTCTCATCGGTCAAAAGGAGTATGTTCTGTTTGCTGAACCCTGTCAGCCCGATCAGCGTGTCGTACACTGCCCGGGCATCTGCCAGCGTGTAGCGGAGCCGGGGGATGCCCGGATTCTCGTAACGTCCCACCCCGACCACCACGGCCCACAGGGCCGTGGACACTGGCGGCGCCAACGGAGCCGACATCGCGATCGCCGGCCGCTCGTAGACCACCGTTCGAATCTCCTGACGCGTGGCCCCGTCGGTCTCAGTCGCCCTCACCGCGATGGTGTTGGCCCCCTCGCGTAGCGTCACCGGGAGCGCCACCAGCACGGCCTTCTGCGGGGTGGTCTCGCTCTGCTGATGGATCTGGCTCCCGTTGAGCGTCACCTGAACACCGGTAACTCCTTGGCCGGAGGTCACGAGGGCCGCAACCATGCTCGCCTCGCGAATCACGCGGGCGCCGTCCTCGGGATATCGGATGGCAATCACGAGGCGTTCATGCTTCTCGGAAGGCGCTCCGCCCGCCTCGGTCTCCACCTGAAGCAGCTTCCCGGCTGGGTCGTATTTCAGGATGAAGGGCATGGGCTTATCTCGCAGGGCAAGCTCGATCGGGGTGCCGACAAGCTCCCACAGACCTAAGGTCCCGATGTCGAGGATCAAGTGACCGACTGCGAAGGCGCGCTTGGTCCCAGCTCTGTGGGCCTTGGGATCGAGCCGATAGAGATCGATGTACGCACCGTTCTCCAGTCGCGTCGACGCGTCGGGAGGCCCAAGTTCCTTCAGGACGACGCTGCGGTCGGCGCCGGGCCGCAATACGCCGACGTCCTTGTACGCGGAGCGGGACGCGGCCATAAAGACCGAGCAGCCGCCCATCGCCACGGCGAGGAGAGCAACTGCGAGGAGCCTTACTGCAAGGGGAAACACGGCTGATGCTTATCCGGTTGACTCCACACGCCCCTACCGGTAGTGTGGTGCCCATGCCCCGGCCGGACTTCCCCCGCACGCTGCGAGAGTTCCAGCGGCGCTTCGCTGACGAGAAGGCGTGCCGCGGCTACCTGGCCGCGTCCCGGTGGCCGGATGG
>Ga0137796_10000049_pt1 | contig 76168 bp, 86 predicted proteins | sample OV2TP3_FD_97704 | JGI IMG/M metagenome (GOLD analysis project Ga0137796, IMG submission 97704) | reverse complement strand
ATGCTGGCCGCGTAGTGGGAAAGGAGAGGGCCAATCACTCAGACAACGAGGACCGTATGACTGTCAGATGGAGTACTGAGTTTTACAATTGATGCGTAGCAGCTATTCCGTCGCTGAGCGAGCCAACTTTTTCCGAACGGGACCGATCCGCAAGGCTTACTGGGGCCTCATCCGTGCCTGGGCTAAGCGTACAGCAGAGTCTGGCAAGGAAGAAGATTTTCTCGTCACGCTCCAATCAACTGAGCGAATGCGATCCCGTCAATTTGGAGAACTCGTGGCCCCACAGGCGGAAGCGGTGATGCCATTGGAGAGGCTTCGAACTCTCCGCAGCCAGCTCGGGCCAGACACTGTAGTGCTTAACTACACTCTCATGGACGAGACCATCGTCCTGCTCGCGTTCGATAAAGAGCGCTACAAGATATTGGTCATTCCATATAATGGCAAAGAATTTCTCCAGCAGCTGTCCGCTGTTGCGGAGATGCTTGCCGATGCCCGCAGTTCTCGTGAGACCATCCAGAATAAGCTTTTAGCCATCAGTCGGATTCTTCTCGAATCAGTTACTCCATTGTTTGACAAAAAGACTCAAGTACTGGTGTTGCCTGATGGTGCCCTGAATTTGATTCCTTTCGATCTCCTGAGCTTGGACCAGTCCACGTATCGTCCCCTGATCCGGGATAGAGTGGTGTGGGCGGCCTCGTCGTTGAAACTGTTCAGGCCTGGCCAGGAGGGAGCGCCACCCGGTAAGAGCGCTGGCCTGTTCGCCCTGGGCGATCCGGTCTACGCCAAGGCCCCTCAGATTCCCAATATCTCTGAAGCCGAACTCCAGGCTGTCACGCGAGGACATGCCTATCTCAGCTATTTTTCGCCCCTGCCGGAGACCCGCACGGAAGTGGAGGCCATCTCCAAGTTGTTCAGCAATGGGCCATTGAAGGTGGTGCTGGGAGAGCAGGCTAAAGAGTCAACGGTCAAAAGCGCCGACTTGCGACCCTTCCGCTATGTGCATCTCGCCACCCACGGGATTCTAGGCGGCGAGGTTCCCGGCATTGGTGAGCCAGCCTTGGTGTTGGGAGAGGAGCCTGGCGAGGACGGGTTTTTAAGGGCCAGCGAGGTCGAGATGATAAAGCTGAACGCCGACCTCACCGTATTATCCGCCTGCAAGACTGGCACGGGGGAACTGGTGTCTGGTGAGGGCGTTATGGGCATGAGCCGTGCCTTTCTTGCAGCTGGTAGTCGGGCTGTACTGGTCTCGCTTTGGTCGGTGGCTTCCAAGGAGACTGAGCAGTTGATGGTGGCATTCTATCGCCACCTACGATCCGGCATGGATACCGCCGAAGCTCTCCGCAAGGCGAAACTGGATTTACTGGCAGAGAGCCCGCATCCGTTTTACTGGGCTTCGTTTATTCTTATTGGGCAATAAGAGTCCGAAAACGGCGTCAGGCACATTTTCTCGGAAGAAAATGAGCCAGACCCCCCGATACCCAGGAATTGAGCGGGTTATCTGCGGCATCGAGCACGTCCGCGAAACCATCCCCTTTCCCCGCATGCTGTACAAGATCTATCCGTAAGGGTTCAGCCTTTCAGGAGATGAAGAAACGCGCGCGCGGTCACGAGCCGCCATTGCTGTACGTGCCTGAAAACTAAAAAGCTAAACTAAATTAAGTATTTATGAACAATATAACTTAAAACTTGCAAATTTACTAAATTTAGTTTAGTTTTTTTGCATGATAAAGAAAGAAACCAGGCCAGACCGCCTGTATGCACTGGTCGAAAGTCAGGGAGGCTATTTTACCTCGGCAGATGCCTCGGCGCTGGGCTATACCACTGCTCACCAGCATTTCCATGTCAAACAGGGGAATTGGGTTCGCGTAGACCGTGGCATTTACCGCCTGAAGCGTTTTCCTTCAGCCGGCCATGAAGATTTGATCCGTTGGTGGCTGTGGAGCCGGAAAAAAGGGGCGATCTCCCACGAATCAGCGGCGGCAGTCTATGACCTGGGCGATGTGCTTCCTGCGAAGACACACCTGACCGTGGCTCCGGATTTCCGTAAGAAAGCCGCCGCCGGCGTCGTGCTGCACAAAGCGCGGCTTGACGAGAAAGGCGTGGAGATGCGCGAGGGCTTCCGCGTGACCACACCTCTTCGGACCATACTCGATCTGGCGCGAGCGCATCTGGACCAGGAGAGGCTGACAGCAGTAGTCAAGGACGCCGTTCGGAAAGGTTTGCTGGACAGAAAGACGCTGCTCGACATCCTGGCCAAGACGCCGAAAGATATCGCTCCCTCCGAACAAGTCACCCTGCAACTGGCCCTCAGGGAAGGCTGATGCAATACCAATCGCACAACGACTTTCGAAAAGCATTGGAAGAGCGACTCAGGCAGCGCGAGCAGCAGACCGGGGAACCTCTCGTCCGCTTGCGCAAGCGGTTGGTCTTCGAACGCTGTATGGTCAGGCTGCAAAAGAAGGCTGAGAGCCCGTGGGTCCTCAAGGGCGGATTTGCGCTCGAAATGAGGTTGGGTTTGCGCGCGCGTATGACGAAGGACCTGGATCTTGGAGTGGACCTTGGCCTCTTCCCAGGAAAGGAATTGTCTATCACCGACGTTGCGCAGAAGCTGCGCGACGACTTGGCCGGCGAGGGTGATGACGGCTTTGTGTTTGTCGTGCCTGAAGTCGGTGAGCAAGAGTTGCCGATACAAGATGTGAAGTGCTATCGATTCACAGTCGAAGCCCGTCTAGCCGGCCGGCGGTTCGAGACAATCAGGGTTGATGTTGGAGTAGGGGACCCATTGGTCCCGCCGCTTGATGATCTCAAGGGGAGCGATCTCCTTTCCTTCGCAGAAATCCCCTCTCCAAGCATCCGGACCACTTCACGCGCCCAGCACCTGGCTGAAAAAGTACATGCACTGACCCGTCCCTATGAAGGGAGCATCAACAGTAGGGTAAAAGACCTTGCAGATGTCATGCTGCTGATGGATCTCGGCCTTCCTGATCCGCCGGTAGCCAGAAAAGCGGTCGAGGAGGTGTTTGCAGCTCGGAAGAGCCACCAAATTCCCAAGAGAATTGATAATCCGCCGATCACGTGGGTCAACTCCTTTGCGGTAATGGCCAAGGACCTGCAATTGGCACAAACAACGTCGGAGGGCGCTACGGCTCGGTTGAACGAATACTGGGCGGCACTGTTTTCTTAAGGAGCTGGTTTAGATCGGCCTCGCCCATCCCCTTTCCCGCATGCTGTACAAGATTTATCCCTAGCGGGCTCCCTCCTCACAACCGGTCGTGGTAGGCTTGGCTACCAATCCCTAGGCAAGCCAACTAGGATGTCATGATTTATCCACAGGCAGTGGCTTTAGACAAAGTTTTCCTATCCATTTAAAAATCATAAATTTTTCTTGACATCGAAGATACGGCGAGTATACTTTCTCCAAATAGTGGGTGAAAGTGGGAGATTGTGGTTAGTTACTATTGACAGTCGGTTAGGAAAAATTTAAGGCAAGGTTACATGGGTTCGTATCTGTTGCAGAGCCCGTCGACGATGCCGCACGCTGTTGGAAGGGAGTGGTTCTGTCTTCCGATCGGGCGCGGCATTTTTTTTCGGGGCCGGTGATGATGGAGTGCGTTCGGGATCGCGACCATGCACCGACCGGTCATGCTCGAAGAGGTGTTGGCGTGGCTGAAGCCACGGGCCGGAGGGCTGTATCTTGACGGGACGATCGGGGCGGGAGGGCACAGCCGGGCCATCCTGGAGGCCGGCGGGCCGGACGGCCGGATCATCGGGCTGGATCGCGATGCGGCCGCGGTGGCTTCGGCCCGTGGAAATCTGGCGCCCTTCGGCGACCGGGCGGTGATTATGCAGGCGGATTACAAGGATGCCGCGGGGATCGTGCGGGACGTGACGGCGCGCGGGCTTGATGGCGCGCTGCTCGATCTCGGCCTGTCCTCCATGCAGGTGGATCAGCCCGCGCGGGGGTTCAGCTTCATGGCGGAGGGACCGCTCGACATGAGGATGGACCAGCGGGAGACGCGCACTGCGGCCGATCTTGTCAACCGCCTGCCCGAGCCGGAGTTGACGCGGATTCTGTTCGAGTACGGGGAGGAGCGGTACGCGCGGCGGATCGCCCGTGCGATCATCCGGAGGCGGGAGCGGGATCCCATCCTGACGACCCTGGCGCTGGTCGACGTGATCCGGGGAACAGTGCCTCCGGCCTACCTGCACGGACGGCTCCATTTCGCCACGCGCACCTTTCAAGCGCTCCGGATCGCCGTGAACCGTGAACTCGAAGACCTCGGCTCCGCGCTCCGGCTCGTGGCCGGGCTCTTGTGTCCGGGAGGCCGTCTCGTGGTCCTCTCGTTCCATTCGCTGGAGGATCGCATCGTGAAGCGCACGTTCCGGGCCCTGGCCGGCGGCGCGGATACGGGGTTTGCTGTGTTGACCAAACGTCCGGTCACGCCGTCCGAGGGGGAGTGCGCCGTAAACCCGCGGGCCCGCAGCGCCAAGCTGCGCGTGCTCGAGCGCAGGGAGGCCGCGGCATGAAATACCTGGTCGGAGCGGTTCTGCTGGGACTGGTGCTGTCGGCGGTGTGGGTGAAAGTGGATATCTATCGGACGGGGTATGCGATTGCGGACCTGCAGGACCGGAAGAAGCAGACGCAGCAGGAGCAGAAAGCCCTCCTGCTGGAGCTGGCCAAGCTGACTGCGCCCGAGCAGATCGAGCGCGTCGCTGTCAGCCAGCTCGGCATGGTCCGGCCCCGGTACAATCAAGTGGTGCTGGTGAAGGGAGCCGTGCCGCCGGCGTCGGAAGCGCCGGCCGGCCGCGTGGTGCGCGCGGCGCATACCAACTAGCAAAGGACGGCGAGGACCCGACATGGCGGACGAAGAAGAAGCGGGACGAAGACGCATCATGGTGGCCGCGGCTCTGCTCGGGCTCGGATTTTTCATCATCGCGGGGCGCCTGTTCAGCCTGCAGGTTCTCCGGGCGGAGGAGTTCGCGCAGTTGGCCGATCGCCAGCACCGGAAAACGCTTGCTGTGGAGGCGGGACGTGGCGCCATCTACGATCGGAGCGGGAAAATTCTCGCGATCAACATGGAGGTTCCGTCGGTCTTCGGGGCGCCGAAATACGTGTTGGACCCGCAGGCCACGGCCGTTCAGCTCAACCGGGTGCTGAAAACCGATGTGCGGCAGCTTGAGTCCAAGCTCAAGAGCGACCGGGACTTTGTCTGGCTGGCGCGCCGGCTCGAGCCGGCGCGGGCGGAGGGACTGCAAGGGCTGTCCCTGAACGGCATCGGCGTGATCCCGGAGGGCCGCCGTTTCTATCCCAAGGGCGCCATGCTGTCCCACGTCCTCGGGTTTGCGAGCATCGACAACCACGGGCAGGAGGGCCTGGAGCGGCGCTACGACGCCCAGCTTCGCGGCGAGCGCGGTCATCTCGTCGTGGAACGGGACGCCTTCGGCGGCTCCGTCTTTCCGAAAGAACTGAATTACGTCGCCCCGTCGCCCGGGAAGGACCTCGTCCTCACGATCGACGAAGTCGTGCAGTACGTCGCCGAACAGGAACTCGACGAGGTGGTCACGCGCACGCGGGCGGCCTCTGGGGTCGTCATCGTGGTGGAACCGAAGACCGGCGCGATCCTGGCCCTGGCGGTGCGGCCGACGTTCGACCCGAACGCGCCCAAGGGGGACGCGAACCTGTGGCGGAACCGCGCCATCAACGATGCCTACGAGCCGGGCTCGACGTTCAAACTCATCGCCGCTGCGGCCGCGCTCGAAGAGAAACTGGTCTCGCCGGACGAGCTCGTCTACGGCGAGGACGGCGCGTTCGTGGTCGAGAACACCGTCGTGCATGACCACCACAAGAACGGCTGGATGACGTTTGCCCAGGTCCTTCAGAAGTCCAGCAACATCGGCATCATCAAGGTGGCCCAGCGTTTGGGGCCGGACAGGCTGGCCCGGTACGTCGACGCCTTCGGGTTCGGGCAGAAGACGGACGTGGATTTGAGCGGGGAGCAGCGAGGGCTCGCCAAGGAACCGCACGCCTGGGGCCGCCGCACGCTGGCCTCGATCGCCATGGGGCAGGAAATCGGCGTGACGCCGATGCAGTTGGTGATGGCGGTGTCGGCCATTGCGAACGGCGGGTCGCTCATGCGTCCCTACGTGGTCTCGGAGGTCCGGACGCCCGCCGGCGAGCCCGTCGCCCGGTTTGAGCCGGTCGTCCGGCGCAGTCCTGTTTCGGAGGAGACCGCCAGGGTCATGACCGACATCCTGCGCGGCGTGACGCTGCCCGGCGGCACCGGCATGCTGGCGGCGGTGCCTGGGTACGACGTGGCCGGCAAAACCGGGACCGCCCAGAAAGCGGACCTGCTGACCGGCGGTTATTCGGCCACGCGGATGGTAAGCTCGTTCGTGGGCTTTCTTCCGGCGGACGATCCGAAGCTGTGCATCCTGGTGATGGTGGATGAACCGCAAACCGCCCATTGGGGCGGGACCGTGGCGGCGCCTGTCTTCCAGCGGATCGCGGCCCAGGCGGTTCGGCATCTCGGCATCCTGCCGAAAGCGGAGGAGAACCAGATTCTTGCGGCGCGATGAGACTGCGGGACTTAGTGAAACCGCTCGGCGAGGTGGCCGTGCGCGGCGACCTGGATCGGGAGATCACGGGGCTGACGGATGACTCGCGACGGGTGTCTCCGGGAGGGCTGTTCGTGGCGGTGAAGGGAACACAGTCGGACGGCCATCAGTACCTGAACCAGGCCCTGTCCGCGGGCGCGGCGGCGCTGGTCGTCGAACCCGGGCGTGTTCCGGCCGACGTACTGGATGCGCTCGGCGTGCCCGTCATTGAGGTCCGTGATTCGCGGCATGCCCTGGGGGTCTTGGCCGGCCGCTTTCACGGCGATCCGTCGCGCCGGCTCAAGATGATCGGCGTGACCGGCACCAACGGGAAGACAACGACGACCTACCTCTGCAAATCCGTGCTGGAAGCCGCGGGCGCCAGGGTGGGCCTGGTCGGGACCGTGGCCTACCTGATCGGCAACGAGCGGATCGAGGCGACCCACACGACGCCGGGCGCCGTGGAGTTGCAGGGGCTCTTCAGGAGGATGGTCGACGCCGCGAGCGACGCGGCGGTGATGGAAGTCTCCTCCCACGCGCTCGCCCTCGACCGGACGGCCGGGTGCGAGTTCGGGACGGCGGTGTTCACCAACCTCACGCAGGACCATCTGGATTTCCATGCCGACATGGACGAGTACTTTCAGGCCAAGCTGCGGCTCTTCGCGGGGCTCGCGTCTGAGGGGCGGGCCATCGTGAACCGGGATGATCCCTGGGGGCCGCGCGTTGCGGAAGCGACGCGGGCGCGGGTCTGGACCTACGCCGTCGATCGGCCGGCCGATCTGCGCGCCGAGGATGTCCAGGTGTCGCTGGAAGGCGTGCGATTCACTGCGCAGACGCCGGCCGGGGCCGTGGCCCTCCGCTCTTCGCTGGTGGGGCGCCACAACGTCTACAATATTCTCGCGGCCGTCGGCGTCGGACTGGAGCAGGGGATTGCTCTGCCGACGATCGCGGCAGGCGTCGCCGGTCTCACGAACGTGCCGGGACGGTTCGAGCGGGTCGAGGCCGGCCAGCCCTTCACGGTGGTCGTCGACTACGCGCACACCGAGGACGCCCTATTTCGGCTGCTTACCACGGCGGAGGCGGTCAAGACGGGGCGGATCATCACGGTGTTCGGCTGCGGCGGCGATCGGGACCGCGGCAAGCGGCCCAAGATGGGGCGGGTCAGCGCGGTCTACAGCGACGTCGTGGTGGTGACCTCCGACAACCCCCGGACCGAAGATCCGGAGGCCATCATACGCGAGATCGTGCCGGGGGTTCAGGCCGGTCTTCGGGAAGCGGGCCGGGGCCGGTACGTGATCCACGTGGACCGTCACGAGGCGATCATGGAAGCCGTGCGGATGGCGCAGCCCGGCGACCTGGTGCTGATCGCGGGCAAAGGCCATGAGCTTTACCAGATCATTGGGAAGGACAGACACCCGTTCGACGATCGCGTGGTGGCGCGCGGGGCGATCGAGGCCCTTGCTAGAGAGCGTTAAACGTTAATCGTGAAACGTTAATTGTGAAAGACGAACCCGAACGATTAACGAGTAACGTTTAACGAATACCGTCTATGTTCGGAGTGCAGGAGGTGGCTGACATTACAGGCGGCCGGTTGGCAGCGGGCTTTTCCCGGAAGAGGATCCGGCGCGTATGGACGGATTCGCGGACGGTCCGGCGCGGCGATCTCTTCGTGGCGCTGACCGGCGCGCGTTTCGACGGGCACCAGTTTGTCGCGGAGGCGCTCAAAAAAGGCGCCGGCGGGGCCCTTGTGCGGCGAGGTTTCAAGCTCCCCGGGCAGGCGTTCCTGATTGAGGTCGACGAGCCCCTCCGCGCGTTTCAGGACCTGGCGCGCGCGCACCGGCGGCGGTTCGACATTCCGGTGATCGCAGTCAGCGGGAGCAACGGCAAGACGACGACCAAGGACATGCTCGCCGCCGTCCTGGCCGAACGATGGGTGACGTTGAAGACCACGGGCAACCTCAACAACCACATCGGAGTTCCACAGACGCTGCTGCGCCTGGCGCCGCGCCATGAGGCGGCGGTCATCGAGATGGGCATCAGCGGGCCGGGGGAAATGGCGCGTCTCTGCGAAATCGCGGAGCCGACCCACGGCCTGCTGACGAACATCGGCCCGACCCATCTGGAAACGCTGGGCGACGTCCGCAACGTGGCGCGCGCCAAGGGTGAAATGCTCGACGCGCTCCCCGCAAGCGGCACGGCCGTGCTCAACGCCGACGACGCCTTTTACGACGAGCTCTGCGCGCGGGCGCGGGGGCGGGTGCTCTCCTTCGGGTTTTCCCGAAGGGCCGCCGTGCGGGCCCTGCATGTCGAGACGCAAGGGCCGTCCGAGACGGTGATGCGCGTCGGCGTGCGCGATCGCGCCCGCCCGTTTTCCGTCAGCCTGCAGGTCGCGGGCACCCACAACGTCGCCAACGCGCTGGCGGCGGCGGCGGCGGGGCTCGCCGTCGGGGTCGGCGCAGGCGCGATTCGCGCGGGCCTCGCCCGCTATCGTCCGGCCGGCATGCGTTCCGAGGTGCGCCGGTGGCGGGGCGTGACGGTGCTCAACGATTGCTACAACGCCAATCCGGCGTCCATGCGGGCCGCCCTCCGGTGGTTGAGCGAGGCCAGGGGAGCCGGCCGGGCCATCGCCGTCCTGGGCGACATGCTGGAGCTCGGCGGCGCGACCAGGCAGGCCCATCGGGAGATCGGCGTGGAGGCGGCGCGCCTGGGGACCGACTATCTGCTGACGGTCGGCGGACCGGCGGCCGACATCGCGGCCGGCGCGCTGGAGGAGGGGATGCCGGCGGGCTGCGTGATCACAACACAAGACCATGATGCCCTGGCCGGGCGACTCCGGGGAATTCTCCGCAAGGGTGACGTGGTGCTGCTCAAGGGCTCGCGCGGGGTCCGGATGGAACGCGTCTTGGAGGCGCTCGACTGATGCTGTACCTCCTGCTCTATCCGCTCCATACCCAGTTCTCGATCTTCAACGTCTTCCGCTACCTGAGCTTCCGGATCATCTATGCCGCGCTCACGGCCTTTTTGATCGTGTTCGTGCTGGCGCCGCCCGTCATCCGCAAGCTGCAGAGCTACGGCATCGGGCAGAAGATCCGCGAGGAGGGTCCCAGCCGGCATCAAGTGAAAGGCGGGACGCCCACCATGGGCGGCATCCTGATTCTGTTCTCGGTGATCGTCGCGACGCTGCTCTGGACCGACTTGACGAACCGCTACGTCTGGCTGGCGGTGTTCGCGATGGTCGGCTTCGGCTTGGTCGGATTCTGGGATGATTATCTCAAGACCGTCCGGGGCCAGAATCAGGGGTTGACGGCCGCTCAGAAAATCATGGCGCAGGCCATTGTCGCACTCGGCATCGGCGTGTTCTTCTATTCACTGCCGGCCTACTCCACCAAATTGAGCGTCCCGTTCTTCAAGGCCTTCACCCCCGACATTGGACTCTTCTACATCCCGTTCGCCGTCCTGGTCATCGTGGGGGCCTCCAATGCCGTCAACCTGACGGACGGGCTGGACGGGCTGGCCATCGGGCCGGTCATGGTCGCCGCCATGGCCTACACCGTCGTGGCCTACGTGTCGGGGCACAAGGTCTTCGCCGAGTACCTGCTCATTCCCTACATCGAAGGCTCGGGGGAGCTGGCGATCTTTACGGGCTCCATCCTCGGGGCGAGCCTGGGATTCCTCTGGTTCAATACCTATCCGGCGTCGGTGTTCATGGGGGACGTAGGCTCGCTGCCGCTGGGCGCGGCGCTCGGCACCGTCGCGGTCATCAGCAAGCATGAATTGCTGCTGGTGCTGGTCGGCGGCGTCTTCGTGATCGAGGCGCTCTCGGTGATCTTCCAGGTGGTCTCGTACAAATCGCGGGGCAAGCGGGTCTTCCTCATGGCCCCCATCCATCACCATTTCGAGCTGAAAGGCTGGGAAGAGCCCAAGGTGGTGGTGCGCTTGTGGATCATCGCCATGCTGCTGGCCCTGTTCAGTTTGAGCACATTGAAGCTGCGATGAGCGTGGTGATGAGCGCACAGACGTCGTTGGAAGTCGCCGGGAAGCGGGTCGCCGTCATGGGGCTGGGACGGAGCGGCCAGGCCGCGGTCCGCCTGCTCCGGCGTCTGGGCGCGCGTGTGGCCGTCGCGGATCAGAAGCCGTCCTCGGAGCTGACGGCCGCGCTGGAAGCATTTCCCGCCGGAGCGGTGGAGGTCCACGGCGCCGGGGACTACGAGTCGGCGCTCCGCGGAGCGGAGGTGGTGGTGGTCAGCCCGGGCGTGCCGCTGACGCTCGATCCCCTCCGGCGGGCGCGCGCAGCCGGCGCGCGCGTTATCGGGGAGCTGGAACTCGCCTCGCGCCATCTCATGGGGAGGATCCTCGCGGTGACCGGGACGAACGGCAAGAGCACGACGGTGACGTGGATCGGGGAGCTCTTGCGGGGCGCGGGTTACGCCCCGTTCGTCGGCGGCAACCTGGGGACGCCGCTGGCGGAGGCGGCTCTGGCCTCGCTCGACGGCAAGGCCTGGGATCTTGTGGTGGCCGAAGTGTCCAGTTTTCAACTGGAGACGATTGAATCCTTCCATCCCTGGATCGGGGCGGTCCTGAACGTCACGCCGGACCATCTCGACCGCTATCCCTCCATGGAGGCGTATGCCGCGGCCAAGCTGCGGCTGTTTGAGAACCAGGAAGACGCGGACTACGCGGTCCTCAACGCCGATGATCCCCGGCTGTCGCGCGCCACGTCGGTTTCCGCCGGCGCCAGGATCGAGTTCAGCCGGACCCGTCCGGTCGAACGGGGGGTGTGTCTGGATGGGGATGTGATCGTGTCGAACCTGTATGGGCGGCGCGAGGAGGTGTGTCGCGTCGGCGCCCTACAGGTCAGGGGCGCGCACAACATCGAGAACGCGATGGCCGCCGCCGCCGCGGCCATGCTGGCCGGCTGCCCGCTCGCCGCCGTCAACCGGGGCCTGCGCGCCTTCCGCGGTCTGGAGCACGTCATGGAGGTCGTGCGGGTCCTTCGCGGCGTGGCCTACATCAACGACTCCAAGGGCACCAACGTGGACGCGACGATCAAGGCCCTGGAGAGCGTGCCGGCTCCCGTCATCCTGATCGCCGGGGGGCGCGAGAAGGGCGGCGAGTATCCGGGGCTGGCCGAGGCGGTCCGGCACAAGGCCAAACGGGTCATCCTGCTCGGCGAGGCGCGCGCCCGCCTGCGTGAGGTCCTGGCGGGGACCTGCCCGCTCACGGAGGCCGCGACGCTGGCCGAGGCGGTTCGGGACGCGGCGGGGACGGCCGTGGCGGGCGATACCGTGCTGCTGTCGCCGGCCTGCGCGAGTTTCGACATGTTTGTCGACTACAAGGACCGCGGACGGCAGTTCAAGGAGTATGTGAATGGGCTGGGCTGATCAGCAGGCCATGACGCTGCGCTGGCCGGACGCCGGCGTGGCCGAGCGCCCCCGGCGTGGGGACCAAGCCGTCCTGGTCTTGACGCTCCTCCTCGTCGCCGTCGGGCTCGGCATGATCTACAGCGCGAGCGGCGTCATGGCCCACAAACGGTTCGGCGACTCCTCGTACTTCCTCAAGCGGCAGATGCTCTGGCTCGCGTTCGGCCTGGTGTGCCTGCTCGCCGTGGCGAGGACCGACCTGAATACGCTCCGGCGGTGGGCGGGACCCATGCTCTTTCTGGGCCTGCTCGGGCTCGTGCTGGTGCTGATCCCCGGCGTCGGCGTGACGGTCAAGGGCGCGCGCCGCTGGCTGCGGATCGGGATGTGGACGGTCCAGCCATCCGAACTGGTGAAAGTGGGACTGCTCCTTTACCTGGCGCATTACCTGGCGAAAAAGGGAGCCCGCCTCACCGATTTCTGGCGCGGCTTTGTACCGCCGTTGGTCGTGGTCGCCGCGATCGTCGGCCTCATCCTGATCGAGCCGGACATGGGCACCGCCGCCGTGATCGGGCTGGTGACGCTGGGGTTGCTGTTCGTTGGGGGCGCGCGCCTGGGCCATCTGATGCTGATAGGTCTGGCGGCCCTGCCGGTGCTCTACCTGCTCGTCATGCGGGTGGCGTACCGCCGCCAGCGCATCATGAGTTTCCTGGATCCCTGGAGCGATCCCGCCGGGACGGGATTCCAGGTGATTCAGTCATTCCTCGCGCTGGGCAGCGGTGGCCTGTCCGGCGTCGGGTTGGGAGAAGGCCGGCAGAAGTTGTTCTACCTCCCGGAGCCGCACACCGATTTCGTGCTGTCGGCGCTCGGCGAGGAAGCGGGGTTCCTGGGCACGCTCGCGGTGCTGCTACTGCTCGGGTGGTTCGTGGCGAGAGGCTTCGCGATCGCCCTGGAGGCCGACGATCCCTTTGCCCGGTACCTGGCCCTGGGCGTCTGCTTCTTCGTCGGCTTTCATACGCTGATCAACGTGGGGGTGATCACGGGGCTGTTGCCCACGAAAGGGTTGACGCTGCCGTTCGTGAGTTACGGGGGGTCGTCGCTGGTGGTCAACATGATCGGGACCGGACTCCTCATCGCGGTTTCCCGGCACCGGCCGCCCATCTGACGGCCTGGCGGCGGATGCGCGTGATCATCGCAGCCGGGGGCACCGGCGGCCATCTGTATCCGGGGGTGGCGCTGGCCCGCGAGTTCGAGCGGCAGGTGCCCGGCAGCGAAACGATGTTTGTGGGAACGACGCGTGGACTGGAAACGAACGTGGTGCCGAGAGAGGGGTTCGAATTGATCACGATCGCGGCGCGAGGCGTCATGGGCAAGGGTGCGGCCGGAGCGTTGCAAGGGCTGGCCCTGGTCCCGCTCGGCGTCGCGCAGTGCCTGACGGTCTGCCGGAAGCGGCGGCCCGACCTGGCGCTCGGCGTCGGCGGCTACACGAGCCCGCCGTTGATCCTGGCGGCGTTTCTCCTGGGGATCAGGCGCGTCCTCGTGGAACCGAACGCGTATCCGGGCGTGGCCAATCGCGCGCTCTCGCCGGTCGCGGACCGCGTCTTCGTCTCGTTTGCGGAGACGGCTCCGTATTTCGGGTCACGCCAGACCCGGATCGTGGGCACGCCGATCCGCCGGGAGTTTCTGGAAGGGGGGGCTCCGGACTCTGACGTACAAGGCCTCACGCTGCTGGTCCTCGGAGGGAGCCAGGGAGCGCACTCCGTCAATCGGGCGATGGTCGCAGCTCTGCCTGCGTTGATCGCCGCGCATCCCGGCCTGCGGGTGATCCATCAGACCGGCGAGCGTGATTTCGAAGAGGTGGCCGCTATCTATAGAACCTGTCCGTCTATCGAAGCCGAAATCGTGCCGTTCCTCTACGACATGCCGCGCGCGTTCCGGCAGGCGGACCTGATCATCGGCCGGTCGGGCGCGACAACGGTGGCCGAGATCACGGCCTGCGGAAAGCCGGCCATCCTGGTACCGTTTCCCCATGCCGTCCACGGGCACCAGGAGCGGAACGCCCGCGTGTTGGAGCGGGCCGGCGCGGCCCAGGTCATCGTGGACGGCCGTCTCTCCGGCGACGTGCTGGCGGGCGCGATCTCGTTCCTGCTCGCGCGTCCCGACCGCTTGCGCGAGATGGCACGATGCAGCAAGGCCTTGGGGCAGGCCGATGCGGCGGAAGCGATTGTGTCGGCATGCCGGGCGCTGGTGGGTGCGGGAGGGACGTCAGCAGGCGGGGCCCCCTCCCGTGGAATGGGATAACGTGTCGCGATGTTCAGGAAGATTCAGCATATCCATTTCGTCGGCATCGGTGGCTCGGGCATGAGCGGCATCGCGGAGGTGCTCTTGACCCTCGGTTATCACGTCACCGGATCGGATCTGCATGAATCCGAGACCGTCCGGCGGATCCGCGCGCTCGGCGGCACCGTGTTCATCGGGCATGACGCTGCGAACGTCGGCGCCGCCCAGGTGGTGGTGATCTCTTCGGCGGTTTCGCCGACGAACCCCGAGGTCCTGGCCGCCAAGGCCAAGGTTGTCCCGGTCATCCCGCGCGCCGAGATGCTGGCCGAGCTGATGCGGCTCAAATACGGCGTGGCCATCGCCGGCGCGCACGGCAAGACCACCACGACCTCGCTCATCGCGAACGTGCTGGCGGAAGGCGGGCTTGATCCCACGATCGTGATCGGGGGCAAGGTCAACGCGCTGGGCAGCCACGCGCGGCTCGGCCGCGGGGACCTGCTGGTCGCCGAGGCGGACGAGAGCGACGGCTCGTTCATGAAGCTCTCGCCGGCCGTCGTGGTCGTGACCAACGTGGATCAGGAGCACCTGGACTACTACCGGACCATGGAGCGCCTCTGCGAGGCCTTTCTGGAATTCATCAACAAGATTCCCTTTTACGGCCTGGCGGTCCTCTGCGCCGACGATCCGCGCCTCTGCGCGCTCCTGCCCCGCGTGACCAAGCGGTACCAGACCTACGGGTTGACGGCGGCGGCCGATCTGGTCGGCTCCGACATCGAGCTTCACGTCGGCGTCACGGAATTCTCGGCGCGCCTGCGCGGGGAGCCGGTGGGCCGGTTCCGCGTGGCGATGCCCGGCGTCCATAACGTGTGCAACGCGCTGGCGGCGATCGCCGCCGGCCTGGAGCTGGGCGTGTCCATTCCGCACATCCGGCAGGCGTTGGAGGGATTCAAAGGCGTCGAGCGGCGCTTCCAGATACTGGGCGAGAAGGGGGGCATCCTGGTGGTGGACGACTACGGCCATCACCCGACGGAGATCAAGGCGACGCTCGCCGCAGCCAAGAATGGATGGGGCCGGCGCCTGGTGGTGCTCTTTCAGCCGCACCGGTTCACCCGGACGAGGGATTTGCTGAACGAGTTCCCGGCGGCGTTCCGGCAGGCGGACCATCTGTTTCTTACCGACATCTACCCGGCCGGGGAGGCGCCGATCCCGGGCGTGACCGGCGAGCGGCTCGCCGAAGCCATCCGCGCGGCCGGGGCGCCGCCGATGACCTACGTGCAGCGGAAGGATCAGCTTGTCGAGACGGTGGCGCCGCGGCTGAAGCCCGGCGACGTGGTGGTGGTGCTGGGAGCCGGCGATATCGGACAGATCGGCAGGGCGCTCTACGAGCGATTGGGATGAGGAGCAGGTTCGGGATGAGCGAAATCCGGACTGCGCTGGCTGGAATAAAAGGCGCGGTGCGGTTTCATGAACCCATGAGCCTGCACACGTCCTTCCGGATCGGCGGCCCGGCCGACGCCTACATCGAGCCGGAAAACGAGGCCGCGCTGTGCCGCCTGATGGCGCAGGCGCGCCGGGCGAGGGTGCCGGTCTTCGTGATGGGCGGCACGAACCTTCTCGTCCGCGACGGCGGCATCAGAGGCATCGTGATACGTCTCACCAAGCTCGACCGGATCGAGGAGCACGAAGGCGGATTGCTCTATGTGGAAGGCGGGGTCGGCATGCCGCGCCTGCTCAAGCACGCCCTGCAGCGCAGGCTCGCGGGACTTGAGTTCGCGGCCGGTATTCCCGGGACACTGGCCGGGTCCGTCGTCATGAACGCCGGGACACGGCTGGGAGAGATGCGGGACGTGGTGGAGCGGGTGCGCATGGTGACGCATGACGGAGAGATCCGCGAACTGTCCGCCGATGAAGCGGGGTTCGAGTACCGCCGGACCCGGCTGCCCAGCGGCATTGTGGCGGGAGCTTGGCTGCGTCTCCGATGGGATCCTCGGGCTCGCATGGACTCGGTGGTCAAGGAGTCGCTGCGACGGAGGAAGGCCACCCAGCCGCTTGCGCTGCCGAACGCCGGCTGCGTCTTCAAGAATCCGGGCGGCGATCCGGCCGGCCTCTTGATCGAGGCGGCCGGCCTGAAGGGCGCGCAGGTCGGCGACGCGCAGGTGTCCACCCTGCATGCCAACTTTATCGTCAACCGCGGCCGCGCCACCGCGCGTGATGTCCTGTCGCTGATCCGGAAGGTCGGCCGGACCGTCGAACGGACGGCCGGGGTGACGCTACAGCTCGAAGTCAGGATCGTGGGACAGGCATGAAACTCCTCACCACCAAGCGCATCGCGGTGCTGATGGGCGGGCCGTCCGCCGAATACGAAATCTCCATCCGGAGCGGCCGGGCGGTGTGGACCGCGCTGATCCGGAAGGGGTACGACGCGATCCCGCTGGAAGTGGATTCCTCCGTCGTCGGACGCCTGCGGGAAGTCCGGGGCCAGATCGCCTTCATCGCGTTGCACGGCCCGGGCGGCGAGGACGGCACGATCCAGGGGATGCTGGAGGTGCTCCGCGTTCCCTATACCGGCTCGGGCGTGCAGGCCTGCGCCGTGGCGATGGACAAGGCGATGACCAAGGTCCTGCTGGAGCAGAGCGGGATGCCGGTCCCGCGCGGATTCGTGCGGGAGCCGCGGGACCGCCGGAAGCCCTTGCCCGGCGGCTTCAAGGTGCCGCTCGTTGTCAAGCCGGTCGGCCAGGGCTCGACGCTGGGGATCACGATCGTCCGCAAGTCCCGCGATTTTCAGAAAGGCCTGGACGCCGCGTTCACCTACGGGCCGGCGGCCCTGATCGAAGAGTATATCGACGGCCGGGAACTCACCGTCGGGATCCTGAACGACAAGCCGCTGCCGGTGGTAGAGATCATCCCGCGGAGTGGGTTCTACGATTTCGCGGCCAAGTATACCCCCGGCGCCACCGTGTACAAAGCGCCGGCCCCGCTACCGGGCCGGACGGCGAAGCTGCTCCAGGCGCTCGCGCTGCAGGTCCATCACCGCCTTGGATGCAAAGGAGCGACCCGCGTGGATTTCAGGCTGGATCGGAAAGGGCGCCCTTTCGTGCTGGAACTCAATACGGTGCCGGGGATGACGGAGACGAGCCTGTTGCCCATGGCGGCGAAGGCCGCGCGCCTGTCCTACGAAGACATGGTCGAGGCGATCCTGGAATCGGCCATCGCGCGCGAGACCGGCTGGGCGCCGCAGAGGAATCGCGGATGATCAAACGCGTCCGACCGAACCGCAAGCGGAATCCGGGCGCGCGGCCCCAGCGCGCGGGGAACGGCCTCCTGGCGCACATCGTGCTCGGGCTGGCGCTCCTCGCGTCGGTCGGCGCCGGCGGCTGGTACGGCTGGGGGCAGGTGGGCCCGGACGTGATGGCCTGGGCGGATCACTTCTTCGAGATCAAGGTGGTGGAGATCACGCGGACGGAGCGGATCTCGCGGGAGGACGTGCTGGCGATGCTCGATCTGGAACAGGGCCGCGGCCTGCTCCTGATCGATCTGGCGCAGGCGCAGCGATCTCTGGAAACGCATCCGTGGATCAGGCGCGCCGTGGTCCGGCGGGTGTTTCCCGATACCCTCGTGGTGGAACTGGACGAGCGCGAACCGGTCGCCGTGCTGAGGACCGGGACGGGCGGGCGTGAATTCCTGCTGGATCGCGAGGGGACGCTCATCTCCGAAGGGGTGCCCACGGCCGACGAAGGCCTGCCGGTCCTGACGGGCGTGGATTACACGGACGCGATCCTGGGGACGGGGGATACGGTCGCGCGCGTCCGCTCGGGCATCGCGCTGGCCGGCCTGCTTGACCGGTCGGGCGTGGGGCGCACGGAAGTGGATCTTCGCCGGCCCGGCGACATGGTGGCCTATTACTCGGGACTCCGGCTCCGGTTCGGCGAGGGCGACTTCGGGGACAAGGTGGACCGGTATCGCCAGGTGTCGGATCGCGTGCTCGATCGCTGGATCGCCCAGGCGAAGGCCACGCCGGCGCGCCGGGTGGAAGTGGACCTCAGGTTCCAGGACAAGGTCATCGTGCGGGAAGGGAGGTGAGGCTGAGCGTGGCAAAGCGAGACCACATCATCGTGGGTCTGGACATCGGGACCACCAAGACGCGCGCGATCGTGACGGAAGTGCGCGGCGTGGGGGAGGCCCAGGTCATCGGGGTCGGGACCAGCCCCTCCCGGGGGCTCCGCAAGGGCATGGTCGTGAACATCGAAAGCACGGTCGACTCGATCCGTCAGGCCGTGGAAGACGCCGAGGTGATGTCGGGCACGCAGATCAACTCGGTGTATGTCGGCATCGCCGGGAGCCACATCAAAGGCATCAACTCCGAGGCCGCGGTGGCCGTGAAGAGCGGCGAGGTCTTGCGAGGGGACATCGCGCGCTCCGTAAAGGCGGCGCGGTCCTCGGCCCTCATCCAGCCCGATCACCGGGTGCTGCACGCGCTTCCGCGCGGCTTCATCCTGGACGAGCAGGACGGGATCAAGGACCCGACCGGCATGTCGGGGTCTCACCTGCGCGTCAACGTGCACATCATCACGGGCGCCGTGACGGCGATCCAGAATCTCGTCAAGAGCGTCGAGAAAGCGGGGCTGGACGTGATCGGCGTCATTCTGCAGCCGCTGGCGTCGAGCGAGGCCGTGCTCACGGACGACGAGCGGGAACTGGGCGTGGCGATGGTGGACATGGGCGGCGGCACGACGGACCTCGCGATCTTCGCCGAGGGCAGCGTGATGCATACGGCCGTGATCCCGGTGGGAGGCAACCACTTCACCAACGACATCGCGATCGGCCTCAAGACGCCGGTGCCCGACGCGGAGCGGATCAAGACCAAGTTCGGGTGCGCGCTGGCTTCTCTTGTGAAGGATGATGAGATGATCGACGTCCCCAGCATGGGGGGGCGGCCTGCACGCTCGCTCTCCCGGCGGGTGCTGGCCGACGTGGTCGAGCCGCGCGCGGAGGAGATGTTCGATCTGGTGGCGCGGGAGATCAAACGGGCGGGCTACGAGGGGATCGTGGCGGGCGGCGTGGTGATCACCGGCGGCACCTCGCTGATGCAGGGCATGACGGACATGGCGGAACGCGTGCTGGACCTGCCTGCGCGTCAGGGTGTCCCCAGCGGGGTCGGCGGCATTCACCAGCAGGTGGACAATCCCATGTACGCGACGGGCGTCGGCCTGATCCTGCATGCCCTGCACCATCAGGACGATCTGGCCATGAACGGGCGGCGGCACCGGCGCGGGCTGTGGCGGGCCGTCGAAGGGATGAAGGGGTGGTTCAGAGAATTTTTTTAGCAAAGGGGGGATCGCATGTTCCAGCTTGACGAAACAGACACGATTTCGTCCGCGAAGATCAAGGTGATCGGCATAGGCGGCGGCGGCGGGAACGCCGTCAACACGATGATCGCGGCCGGCCTGGAAGGGGTTGAGTTCATCGCGGTCAACACGGACATGCAGGCCCTGGGCATTTCGCGGTCGCCCATGAAGATCCATATCGGCAGGAACGGGCTCGGCGCCGGCGCGAACCCCGAAGTCGGGCGCGAAGCGGCGCTGCAGGACGCCGATAAGATCCGCGACACGCTCCAGGGCGCCGACATGGTGTTCGTCACGGCCGGCATGGGCGGCGGGACCGGGACCGGCGGCGCGCCGGTCATCGCCAGCATCGCCCGCGAGCTCAACGCGCTCACGGTGGCGGTCGTCACCAAGCCCTTCCTGTTCGAGCTGGGCAAGCGGACGGCGCGGGCGGAAGAGGGGCTACGGGAACTGCGCAAGTACGTGGACACCATGATCGTGATTCCGAATCAGCGGCTGCTGGGGATCGTGGATAAGACGACGCCGCTGAAGGAGGCGTTCAAGGTAGCCGACGACGTGCTCCGGCAGGCCATCAAGGGGATCGCCGACGTCATCACGATCCCGGGACTCGTCAACGTGGACTTCGCGGACGTGCGCACAGTCATGGGCCACATGGGCCGCGCAGTGATGGGCATGGGCGTGGCGCACGGCGCCAACCGCGTCACCGAGGCCACGCAGCGCGCGATCTGCAGCCCGCTCCTGGAAGACGGCTCGATCGACGGGGCGCGCGGCGTGCTGCTCAACATCACGGGCGGGCCGAGCCTGTCGCTCCATGAACTGGACGAGGCCTCGTCGATCATCGCCCAGTCCGTGGATCCGGACGCCAACATCATCTTTGGCGCGGTGATCGACGAGCGGTTGGGCGAGGAAGTAGTCATCACCGTCATCGCCACGGGTTTCGAGCGCGACGTGCCGGCCGCCAAAGCGGCGCCCCGCCAGACGCCGCTCCCGACGATCACGCCCAAGGAGGCCGAGGTGCGCGCGCTGCATCCCAAGCCGAAGACGATGGACCGCCCGGCTTTCCTGCGGCGCGGCCCCGCGGCGCGCGATCTGGCCGAACGGTCGGACCGGCCGATGCTGGCAAGCGAAGATGAATGGGATGTACCCACCTTCTTAAGGAGGCAAGCGGATTAGCCATGCTCAGCGCACTCGACTCGATCATTACCGTGCCGCTCTTCGCTAAGGGCACCGTGGGGGTCTGCCACTATTTCGGCACGAAGCTCGCACCTAGACCGCCGGCGACCGCGATGAGCGGGCCGTCCGTCCGCGTGGTGACCGTGCGCCAGGCTCACGGAACGGAGGTGCTGGCGATCGATCGCCGGAACGCGGCGGCCTCGGGCAGCTACGATGCGATCGTGACCAATCAGCCGGGGGTGCTGGTGGCCGTGGAGGCGGCGGACTGCGTGCCCATCCTCTTGCTGGACCCGTCCCGGGGCGTATACGCCGCCGTGCATGCGGGATGGCGGGGAACGCTGGGCGGCGTCGTGACGAAAACGGTCAAGGTGATGCAGGACCGGTTCGGCTCCCACCTCCGCTCGATCCGGGCGGCCATCGGGCCCTCGATCGGGGTCTGCTGCTATGAAGTCAACGGGACCGTGCTGGCGCCGTTGAAGCGTGGCTTTTCCTATTGGGCCGAGGTCGTGGAGAACGTCAAAGGGACGAAAGCCCATCTCGATTTGCGCGGCTTGAACCGCCGCCAGCTGGAGGAGGCCGGCATCAGCCCGGGCAAGATCGAGACGGTGAACCTCTGCACGGCCTGCCACCCGGATCTCTTTCACTCGTATCGCCGTGACGGCGCGAGGGCGGGCCGCATGATGAGCGGAATAGGGCTCACCGCCGTCCTGTCCTGACAAACACCGCCCCCGTTTCGTACAATAGAACGATACGGGGCCGGGCATGAACGACCGGGAGGAGAGGGGGAGACGGGCCGCCGGTGAACTCAAAGAACGGCTGGATGCGGTGCGGGCGCGGATCGAACGGGCGGCCCGCCGTGCCGGCCGGGATCCCGGCGCTGTCACACTCGTCGCTGCGTCGAAGGCCGTTCCCGTCGAACGCTTGGTGGAGGCGGCGGCCTGCGGGTGCCGGATATTCGGCGAGAACCGTGTCCAAGAGGCACTGGCCAAGATCGAGGCCATGAAGGAATGGGTGGAAAGCGAGGCTCCGGCTGCGCCGGGCCGAGCGCGGGGTGCGGGGGCATCGGAGACCATTCAGATGGGCGCACGGGCCCCCGTTGGAGATAGAGTCCAATTTCACTTGATCGGCCCGCTCCAGCCCAACAAGGTCAAGCATGCGGTCGGCCGGTTTGCGCTGCTCCATGCCGTGGATCGGCTGGATGTGGCCGAGCGCTTGGATCGGGCGGCGCGGGAGCGCGGGATGACCCAGCCGGTGCTGCTTGAAGTGAACGTGGGGGGCGAGACGACAAAGCACGGATTCAGCCCCGCCGGTCTGATCGGCGCGGCCGAACGGATGGGAACGTTGCCCGGCCTGCGTGTTCTCGGACTGATGGCGATCCCGCCGCCCGCGGAAAAGGCTGAAGACTCGCGGCCCCACTTTCGCCGTCTGCGCGAACTGGCGGCTCAGGTGGAGGCCCTCGGCATGCCGGGCGTTTCGATGAAGGAACTGTCCATGGGCATGTCGGGAGATTTCGACGTGGCGATCGAGGAAGGCGCCACGATGGTCCGGATCGGCACGGCGCTCTTCGGACCTCGTCCTGTAAGATAGGTAATAGAGAATGTTTAAACTTGCCATCATCGGCGGCGGCAATATGGGGGAGGCGCTGGTGGCCGGTCTCCTGGCGGACGGCACGGCGACGCCGGCCGGGCTCTGGGTCACGGATGTCGCCGCCGACCGGCTCGCGGCGTTGCGGCAGCGGTACGCCATTCGGACCGGCAGCGATAACGGCGAGGCAGCGTCCTGGGCCAGCGTGATCATCCTGGCGGTCAAGCCCCAGGTGATGGACCGGATCCTCGACGAGCTCAAGGACCGCCTCTCTGAACAAACGCTGATCATCTCGATTGCGGCCGGGATACCGCTGTCGCGGATCGCGGCCCGGCTAGGGGGGACGCGCAAGCTGGTGCGGGTGATGCCCAACACCCCCTGTCTCATCCGCGCGGGGGCGTCGGCCGTGGCCGCCGCGCCGTCCGTATCGTCGGAGGAGCGGGCCCAGGCCGTGCGATTGTTCGAAGCCCTGGGCAAGGTGGTGGTGGTGGAAGAGCGACTGATGGACGCGGTCACCGGCCTCAGCGGCAGCGGCCCGGCCTATGTCTTCCAGGTGATCGAGGCGCTGGCCGACGGGGGCGTCAAGATGGGGCTCCCGCGGGACACGGCCTTGACGCTGGCGGCCCAGACCGTGTTCGGCGCGGCCAAACAATTGATCGAGATGGGCGAGCATCCTGCGCATCTGAAGGACAAGGTGGCCTCGCCCGGTGGGACGACCATCGCAGGGCTGCACGCGCTGGAGGCGGGCGGGGTCCGCTCGGCTTTGATCGCGGCCGTCGAAGCGGCGACGAAGCGGTCGGAAGAACTCGGACGCGGGTAATGTTCGTCGCGGGTAATTTCCTGACGGCCCTGGCGTCGGTCCTGCACATGCTGCTGCAGGCCTACATCTGGGTGGTGATCATCCGGGCGCTGATCAGCTGGGTGAATCCGGACCCGTGGAACCCGATCGTCCAGATGCTGAGCCGGCTGACCGATCCGCTGCTGGAGCCGATCAGACGCAAGCTGTTCCGGATGATGGGCTATGGGGGCATGGGCCTCGATCTTTCGCCGCTGATTCTCATCGCGGGGATCTATTTTCTGGATTTCTTTCTGGTGGGGACGTTGACCGATATCGGGATGCGGATGAGGTAGGCCCGGTCGAGGGCCTGGGGAGGACATGATGAAGATCACGCCGCTGGACATTCAGCAGAGGGAGTTCAAGGGGAGGTTTCGGGGGTACGACCGCGAGGAGGTCCAGGCCTTTTTGCGATCCGTCTCCCAGAGCGTCGAAGAGATGTTCAAGGAAAACGCCGTGCTCAAGGAGCGGGCCGACAAGCTGTACCAGGAAGTGACCGAGCTGCGGAAGAAGGAGACGACGCTCAACGAGCTGCTCGTCACCACGCAGACGATGGCGGAGACCCTCAAGGAGACGGCGCGGAAGGAGGCCGATCTGATCCTGCGGGAAGCGGAGATGAAGGCCGAGGACATTCTGAAGAGCGCCCACGTGGACTTCCGGACGCTCCAGCGGGACCTGCTCGACCTTCGCAAGGAACGCGTGCTGGCGCTGGAGAAACTCCGGGCCATGCTGCAGTCCTTCTCCAAGGTGATCGAGATGGAGGAAATGGACGTCAACTCCATGATGGGCGAGAGCTCTCTCAAGAACATCGCCGGTGGCCGGTAAGGCGGCCGCCCAGCCGCAGGCCACCCTGTCCGTCCGTGTCCAGCCCCGGGCCTCCCGCAACGAGGCGGCGGGCCTGGTCGGTGACCAGCTCAAGATCAAATTGACGGCGCCTCCGGTCGAGGGGGAGGCCAACGACGCCTGTCTCGCCTTCCTCGCCAAGCTCCTTGATCTTCCGCCTTCCCGTCTGGCCATCATCCAAGGCGCCCGTTCCCGCACCAAACTGATCCGCATCACGGGTTTGACCCAAGAAGAAGTCACTGCCCGGCTCGCAAAACATGGCTGATTCGATTGCCGAGAAGATGCAGCAAGGGGTGGAGGAGGGGGTTTTCCCGGGGGCCGTGCTACTGGTGTCGCACAAGGGGCGAACGGTCCACCACGCCGCGTATGGGTGCGCCTGCCTGATTCCGAAGCCTGAGCCCGCCTCGACCGACACAATCTACGATCTGGCGTCGCTGACCAAACCGATTGCGGCCGCGACGGCTGCGGCGCTGCTTGTGGCCGACGGCAAGCTCGGCCTGGACGATCAATTGGAGCGGTACGTGCCCGAACTGACACAGGATGCCTTGCGGCAGGCGACAATCCGCCACCTACTTAACCACACGTCCGGGCTTCCGGCCTGGCGGCCGTTCTATGAGCGGATTGTCCCGGACGGTAAGAAGCTGCGGGACAGGCCTGTCGCAGCCAGACGAGCCGCCATCTACGACGCCATCCACCGCGAGCCCCTCGTCGAGCCCGTCGGCGGCCGCTGCCTTTACAGCGATCTGGGGTTCATCCTGCTCGGCGAGATCGTGGAGCGGATCGTCAAGCAGGAGTGGGCGGCGTTCGTCCATGCCGAGGTATTCTCCCGGCTCGGCGTTCGAGACTTGTTCTATATGAGCGAGAGCGGACCCACCGGCGGCATGTCGGTTGCGGATCGTCAGTTCGCGGCGACGGAGCAGGACGACTGGCGCGGCCGGATGATCCGGGGCGAAGTGCATGATGAAAGCGCGGCGGTGATGGGCGGAGTGTCTTCTCATGCGGGGCTGTTCGGGACGGCCGACGCGGTGGCCCGTGCCGCGAGTCCCTGGCTGGCGGCGGTGCGGGGAAAAACCTCGCCGATTCCCGCCCCGTGGGCGAAGGAGTTTGTGCGGAAGCAGAGCATCGACCCACACGGCAGTTGGGCGCTGGGCTGGGATACACCTTCCATTGGACCGGTCGGCGCGCCCGCATCGTCGGGAGCGCATTTCTCACCGGCGTCGTTCGGGCATCTTGGCTATGCGGGGACGTCGGTGTGGATTGACCCGGAGCGGGAATTAATCGTGGTGCTGCTGACGAACCGCGTGCACCCGACGAGGAAGAACGACCGGATCCGGGCCTTCCGCCCCGCCATCCACGACGTGATCTTTCAAACGGTAGTGGGAATCTAGGTCGGATCCGGGTAGTCCACCCAGGGCTCTTTTTCCGCGTAGTACTTCTTGCCGCGAAAGTTCAGCCTCGTCCGCAGGCGCGTGAACCCCATCTTCTGGAGCTGACCAGCCAGGTGCCGAAGGGTTTCGGCGATGGTCGGCAGGGACGGGGCCTCAGCCGACACGGATTCATACTGGACTTTGGCGGTATAGCCGGTCGCGGTGCGGGTGATCATGGCCATGCGGCTGAAGGAGCGCCCGGGCGGGTCATTGCCCTCGATCTGGTGCTTCTCGATGAGAGTGTTCTTCTGGAAAATCAGCGGCGACGAGGGAGCCATGGGCGCGGATTATACGGATCGATCCATGCGAAAGCAATGGCTCACAGACTCATAGCACCAGGTCCACGGCGGCCTGGCGCTTGGTGACCTTGTCCTCGGGGTTGTAGGTGGCGACGATCTCCTTCTTCACGTCCTTGGCGGAGACGACGATCCTGGTGCCGGCGTCCTCGTTGTGGATGTGGAGGAAGATCTCGTAATAGCCTTCCTTGTTGGTCTTGCCGCCGTGGCCCTCGCGGCCTTCCTTCAAGGGCTGGGCAATGATCGGCAAATCGGGGATCGGCTTTCCGGCCTTGTCGCGCACGTACCCATACACGATGAAGCCGTGGTCCACCTTGCTCTTTACGAAGATCGGCTTGGGCGTCTCGACAGCCGGGTTCTTCAGCGTGGCCAAGTAGGCCGCCAGGGCCGTCACTTCTTCGTCGGACATCAGCTCCTTGTATTTGTCGGGCATCTGCTTTTTCTTATGCTCCTTCTCGAAGCCTTCCGCGTAGAGGTACGTCGGGTCAAAAATCTTTTTCTTGAAGTCTTCCTGCGTCAACAAGTTGCCGATGTTGTCCAGCACCGGCCCGCGCTTCTTCACCGATCCTTTGCCTCCGATCTTGTGACAGTTGTAGCACTCGTGCAGGTCGTACACTTCCATGCCGCGGGCGATGATGTCGCCGCTGCCGGCGGAGATCGTCTGCGCGCCGGCCACCGGACCGCCGGCGGGCGCCGACGGCGCGAGCTTTTCCAGTTCTGCCAGTATGGCGCCGGTCTTGGCCTGCAGCTCTTCAGACTTCTTGATCATCTCTTCCAGCCTGGCCCGGCGTGCTTCCGGCGTTTCCAGCTTCGGCTTGACGATCTTGTCGATCTTGCCCTTCTCCACGGTCGGATCGTACTGGGGCAGGAAGGATGCGCCTCCAATGTAAACGGCCGAGAGGACCACATAAAAAATGATCAGTGCCGCCACGGCCCGCCACCCTGTGAGGTTCGGGAAGGGCGGAGCGTCCAGCAGCAGAAAGACCGTCAAGCCCAACAGGACGTAGAGCACGAACATCTTCTGGAAGATGGGCGGGAAGTGCATGGCCGCCGTCCCGAACCAGACGATCGGGATCAAGGCCGCGGCGATGATGAGTTTGCGGATCATGTTCGCCTCACAGAGCGGTTAGGAACTGCGCCATTATACCGGTTCTACGAACGGGCGTCATATGTTGGATGGCGCCGGGAGGCGCCCGGCCAGCTTCAGCAGCAGGAAAGCCGTGATCGGCAGGTATATCAAGAGGCCGGTGGCGCCGATCAGCGGCTCGCCGATCCAGAAGGTGACCGCCAGGTTGAACGCGAGGACGCCGTAGTAGAGGGCGCATCCGAAGAGCAGCCGGCGGGCGACATTGCCAGTGGGAGGGGGGGGGTCGTGTTCGGACAACCACCTATCGAGTCGTTGATACAGGCCAAAGGCGACGAGGCCGACCACGGCCCAGCCCAGGTAATTGGCGATCGGCACGCCGAAGTGTACGCCCGGTTCGGGATAATAGTAGATCTTGCCGAGGAACCAACGGTCTCCGCGAAGCGCGACGGGGTCGATGACCACGTCCAGGAGCACGAAGAACAGAACGGTGAGCCCGAGGACCCGGAGCGACGTGCGGGTTGCCCGATCGGCGCGCAGCACCATTCCCAGGCCCCGGCCTTGCGCCGGCAGCAGGAAGGTCAAGGCCAGGCAATAGCTGGTGAACAGGAGAAACGAAAACGACAGCGAGTCCATGAACGGCACGTTGCTGATGTACAGTTCCCGGCCGACGGTCGAGCCGGTGTAGAAATACCACCCGAATGGAATGCCGGTGCGTGTGGACGAAAACTCGCAGACGAAGGCGGTGGCCCAGGTGAGGAGGAAAAAGAGCGCCGTGCGCCGTGTTCCGAGCAAACCGGCGGAAGTCGCCAGGGCGATGGCCAGGAAGATGAAGACATACGGACGCAATAGAATTGTCTGGCCGAGGAGGGTCAGGAAATCCATGCGCTACGCATACTTGTGGTCGCGGAACCAGCGCACCGCCTTTTCCAGCGCGACCTCCACGGGCGTCTGAGGCAGGTTCAGCTCGCGGATGGCCTTGGAGCAGTCGTAGTGCATGACGTACTTGGCCATCTTGACGCCTTCGAGCGGGATGCGCGGCGGCCTTCGCGTGACGTTATCGGCCAGCCATTGATTCACGTAGGCCAACGGCAGGATGGCCAGGCGCGGCAGTTTTACCGTGGGAGCGGGCACGCCGGTCAGGCGGCTCAGCAGCGCGAATACCTCGCGGAGCATCAGATTCCGGTTGCCCAGGATGTAGCGTTCGCCGATCCGGCCCTTCTCCATGGCGGTGAGGTGCCCGGCGGCGACGTCATCCACGTCGATCAGGTTCATGCCGGTCTCGATGTAGGCCGGCATCCGGCCCTTCATGAAGTCCACGATCACCTGGCCGGTGGGGGTGGGCTTGATGTCGCGGGCGCCGACGGGCGCGCTGGGATTGACGATCACGACCGGCAGGCCGGTGCTCGCCAGCTTGCGCACTTCCTGCTCGGCCAGGAACTTCGAGCGCTTGTAGTGGCCCGACATCTGCTCGAGCGATACCGGCGTCTCCTCGGTGCCCAGCCCGCCGCCGGGGGGCAGGCCGATCGCGCCGATCGTGCTGGTATAGACGATCCGCTCGACGCCGGCGTTGCGCGCCGCCTCCATGAGCGTGCGCGTGCCGGTGACGTTGATATCGTAGAAAATCTGCGGATCGGGCGCCCACAGGGCATAGTGCGCGGCGACATGGTAGAGCTGCCGGCAACCCGTGAGGGCCTGGCGCAGGGACGCGACGTCGCGCAGATCGCCGTAAGCCTGCTCGACTTTCAGCCCCTGGAGGTTGCCGGTGTCACTGTCGCGCCGGACGAGCACGCGGACATCCACGTCGCGCTCCAGGAGGCAACGCGCCACGGCGGCGCCGATGAACCCCGTGGACCCCGTCACCAAGGCTTTCATCGACTTTGTCGCCGCATCTGCTGCCTATAGCCCATGGCCTCGTGCCTCGCGGCGCTAATTGCGCCGCGCGGTGATGTAGCGGGCCAGCTCGCGGAGGGGATCAGCCTTCCGGTCGAAGTCCTTGAGGTGTCGGATGGCCGATTCAACGCGCTCATCGGCCAGCTTGCGGGCGCCGTCCACGCCAAAGAACGACGGGTAGGTTTTCTTCCCGCGCGATGCGTCCGTGTTCGCGTCCTTTCCGAGCTCCTCTCTTGTGCCGGTGACGTTCAGCACGTCGTCCGCGATCTGGAACGCGAGGCCGATGTCTTCCGCGTAGGCGGTCAGGCGGTCGAGCTGCCCGGCGGCGGCGCCTCCGGCGATGCCGCCGATGCGGACGGAGGCCCGGATGAGCTTGCCGGTCTTCCAGCGATGCACGCCTTCCAGCGTGGCCAGGTCGATGTCCTTGCCTTCGGCCTCGATGTCGGCGACCTGCCCCCCCACCATCCCCACGTTGCCGGAGCCGGCTGCGAGCTCCTGGATCACGCTCACCTGCGCGCGGGGATCGAGGCCGTCCGCCGATGCCGGACGGCTGACGATGTCGAAGGCCATCGTCAACAGGGCGTCGCCGGCCAGAATGGCTATCGCCTCGCCGAAGACCTTGTGGTTGGTCGGCTTGCCGCGCCGGTAATCATCGTTGTCCATGGCGGGGAGGTCGTCATGGATCAGCGAATAGGTGTGGATCAGTTCCAGGGAGGAGGCGAGGGCCAGGATGATCGGCGCGGAGCCGCCGATGGCTTCGTAGGCCGCGATGGCCAGGATCGGGCGTACGCGCTTCCCGCCGGCGAACAGGCTGTAGCGCATGGCCTTGTGGAGGTTCGCCGGCGGGGCGCTCTCGGGGGGCATGACCGAGTCGAGGAACCGGTCCACGTCCTGCCGTTTCTGCTCAAGGTACTGCTTAATGTCCATGCAGGAGGGGAGCTTAACAAGCCTTCGAAAGAGAGTCAACGCGAAGCAAGTGTTACGGAATGGCGGCGAAGTCGAGGTCGAACGAGAGTTCGCCGCCGGCGCGCGGAAAGACGGAGAGCTGGGTTTTGGCCTGCGGATCGAAGTCGCCGTAGGCGAACGAAGCCACCACCTTGGCGCGATAGGCCGGCGACTTCGGCCAGGCGGACGTGCGGTCGGCCGTGGCGTCCGACCGGACATGCGCGGGCATGATCTTCCGGTCGCCCTGCGTCAGCATGATGAACGTATTCTGCGCAAAATCGCGGCGGTCTCCGTAGAGCGTGACGGAAACTTGAAGGTATTTGTCTTCCAGGACGCGCTGCAGTTCCTGTTCCGTCGGCTGCGAGGAGCGGAGCGCGAAGTGGGCAGACATGACGGCCACTCCCGATATCTTCGTCATGAGGAAACCGCGCGGGCGGAATTCGTTCGCCGGCTCGCTCGAGGGGCCGAACCATGAGTAGAGCTCGACGGGGGGAACCCTGGCCGTGGCTGCGGCACGGCCCTGTTCCAGCGCCTGCCTGATCTGATGTTCGCTCGGTTGGAGTTCGATCGCCGAGGCGGTCTGGGCCCCTGCGCCCATCGCGAGCGCAAGCGCGCCGGGAGCGAACGCAAGCAAGGCCACCGGACGGCTGCGCACCGCGTTACCCGGATGCCGTGTCGTCATTCCCCACGGCGGCGGGCCCGTGGATCATCGCGCGCAAGCCGAAAAATCTCCACCCCAGCGCGAGCAGGACGGCCCAAAAGAGGTGGAGACCGCCGGCGAAGGTCCATGCCAGCGCCTGCCAGGTCCATGCGCCGTCGTTGATCGTGATCAGGAGATAGATGAGCAGGAAGACGTAGAGCGGCTCCCGGGAAGTCATGGTGTTCATAATGCGAAAGAGAATCCGCTGCCGGGAGTCCCGCAGCGGAACCACGGCCCGCAGTGTTTCCAGCCGCCATTCGGTCACGAAGCAGGCCGGGAGGCCGACAGCAATCACCTGGGCGATGAGCGCCAGGTCGCCGTCCGGTAGATGGCGGGCCATCGCCCAGCTCATGCCGGCCACGACGGCCAGCGCCACGAGGCCGTCCGAAAGGTTGTCGAGGAAATGGCCGAAGGCCGATTCGGTGGCGGTCGCGCGCGCCAATTCTCCATCCGAATGATCGAGGACGGCGGAGAGAAGAAACAAGCCGAGGCCGCCAACGCCCCACCCTGGCCGGCCCTGCCCGAAGCACCAGCCGGCGGCCAGCCCGCTGGAGAGGCTCAACAGCGTCACATGGGTCGCGGTCGCGGGTGTGCGCAGGAGAGCCCGGGTGACTCGTCGCGAGAGCGGGCGGTGCAGCCGTCGATCAACCCAACTATCAATGCAGCCGGATCCGCCGCCGGCAGGGTTCTCCATGACGGATGGTTTGTACCCCTAGGGCATAGTTCTGTCAAGTAGGGGCACGGCACGCCGCGCCACTGCTTCTTGCGCGAACGGTCCGGCTTGTCTATACTGTGCGGCGCGATGGGATGGCGCCGAATAGAGCAGGGCATCGAAACCCAGACCCTGGAGATCCAGCCGGCCGCCTGCCCGGTGTGCCGGAAGGGCCTCTACCGGAACGTCACCTTCCTGACGGGCGGGTGGGCCCGGTGCTCCCAGTGCAACGAGGTCGTCCATTACGCCTGTCTCAGCGGCGGGAAGTTCCTGAAGGATCGTCCCCGGTTCTGCGTGGACTGCAAGGCCGGCCGCGTCCGTCCCGCCCAGAAGATGCCGGTGCCACCGCCCAGGCCCAAAGAGTCGGCGACTGAAGCGGCTCCTCCTCCAGCACCCCCTGCATGAGCGGGCCGCTCACGGCTGAAGGTTCGCCGGGCTCGCGATGGTGGAACGGCGCATTCCTTGTTGTCGTGGTCCCGATCGTCAATGCGATCGGCGGGTTCTTCATCCTGGATTTTCTCCTGAGCGGGCAGTACACTTGGGGCAGGACGCTCCGGACCTTCGTCCTCTCGCTCAGCCTCCTCATCCTGGCGTACGAATTCGTGTATCGGGACCTGCAGGCGCGCCACCCTGAATGGACGGGGCACCGCCTGCTGAAGAGCGTGCTGGGCTGTTCGGTATTCCCGTTTTTCGGCGGGATGGCGCTGCTCCTGCTGCTCTTGGCGGTCGTGCGCCTCCTGAAGTGAGGGGCGGTTACGAGACAGCGAATTTGGACGTGTGCTGGAACACGCACTTCGGGCAGAGGTAGTGCAGGAACTTCCCGTCGGCCACCAGCCGCTTGGTCATCGGCACCTTGCACCAGGTGCAGACCCGGTCGGGGGTGTCGCAGGCCGAGCAGACGAGGGTGACGGTGCCGTCCCGGGTCACCGGCACAGTCGGCTGTCCGCACTTGGGGCAGGCTGAAGTCGCATTCACGAACGTCTTTTCGCACAGCCGAAAGAAGCTTGTCAAATGAGTCCCGAGACCGTCCGTGAATTCTTCGAGGCGCTCCCGTCCCGTTTCCGTTCCGACGCGGCGGACGGGGTGACCGCCGTCTATCAGTTTGATCTGTCGGGAGAGGACGGCGGGCAGTACCAGCTTCATGTCGCCGATCGGTCCTGCCGGGTCTGCGACGGCGTCCATCCTTCGCCGAACGTCACGCTGTCGATGGCGGGAAAAGATTGCATCGCGGTGCTCGAGGGGCAATTGAGCGGGATGTCGGCGCTGCTCAGCGGACGGTTGAAGATCGAGGGGGATATGGGACTCGCGATGCGGCTGGCGGCCTTCTTCCCCGACCTGCGCCCGAAGTAACTCCCTACTTTTTCAGGTCCGCCCAGGCCTGCTGGTAGTCCTCGAACGTATCCACTTCCATCCATCCCTTGTAGATTGTGAGGCAGGCGACTTCGTGCCCGCGCTCGACCAGTTCCTGGAGCATGTCGGTCAAGGAGGCCTTCTGCAGGGACGGCGCTTCGTGGAAGGGGGCGGCGGACTGCGAGGAAACGGCGTGATACGCGGACTTCAGCAAACCGGTCCCCCGTTCGGAGAACATGGCCAGGCCGATGAACTCGCCGTGCGCCCGTTCCGGGTCCAGCTGCTGGCCGATCTTCACCAGCCGGCTGGGGCCGTCAGGGGGCACGAACCGATAGCCCGCGGGGGGCGGCACGTCCATCAACACGAGGTCGGGCTTGACGTGCGGGCGCGGCAGCGTGCGCTGGTCCACCCAGGCCTGATCCACCACGATCGTGATGTCGGCGGGGCTTTTCAGCAGCTTGTGCAGGATCCCGGTCTCGAAGATGATGTCGGAATAGAGCAGGAGGCAGCGGCCCGTCAGTTCGGGCTCGGCGCAGAAGATGGACGTGAGTTCGCCGGTCTCCTCGTACCGGTCGTTATCGTAGTACCGCAGGTTGGGAAAGACGATCTTGTCTTTCCGGTACCCGCGAATGACGGTGATGTTCTTGATGTTGACGTCGTTGAGGGCCGCCACCTGGCGCTCCAGGATCGTTTTCCCCTTGATGTCCAGCAGGCACTTGGGCTTGTCCTGCGTGAGCGGCAGAAGCTGCTTTTCGAATCCGGCGGCCGGGATGATGGCCGTGATCTTCTCGGCACCGACCGGGAGGAACCGGCGCTCGTCTTCCTCCATCTGGGTCACGCCGACCAGATCGTAGACCTCCTGGAGCGCGACCATCCGGTCCGCGACGGCCTCGGCCCGGCCCTCTTTCTTCAGAACGTCCAGGGTGTCGCGCATGGCCTTGATGGCGGTGCGGATGACTTGGTTGGCGAAGATGACGATCTTGAAGCCGTGCCGCTCCAGCTCGTCCGCCGTGACGGCGCCGAAGATGGTCGGGACCACGACCAGCGGAACGCGGCCGGACCATTGCTGCGCGACGGCGCGCAGCTCGTCGAACGTGAGCGATTTGGAATGGATGAGCACGGCGTCGGCGCCGGCGTCGGCGTAAGCCTCGGCGCGCTTCAAGGCTTCGTCCCGGCCCCAGCCGGCGATGAGCGCCTCGGTGCGGGCGATGACGAGGAAGTCGGGCGAAGCTTGCGCGGACTTGGCCGCGCGGACCTTGCCGGCGTGCTCGTCGGCGGAGACCAGTTCGCGGCGGACGCCGGCGTAGAAGGAGCAGCGTTTGGGAAACACGTTGTCCTCGATGCAGATGCCGGCGATGCCCGCCTTCTCGTAGTCCTGGACGGTCCGCATCACGTTCAGGGCGTTGCCGAAACCGGTGTCGCAGTCGGCGATCACGGGAATCTCCACCGCCTCGACGATGTTCCTGGTGACTTCCAATTGCTCGGTCATGGTGAGGAAGCTGCCGTCGGGGATGCATTTGAGCGAGGCCGAGATGCCGAATCCCGAGGCCCAGATCGCGTCGAAGCCGGCGCGCTCGATCAACTTGGCGCTCAGCGCATCGTGGGCCCCGACCGTCCGGATGATGCCCGGCCGGTTCATCAATGTGCGAAGCCTGGCCGCTTGTCGTGTGTAGCTCATGCGCGCCTATAGTGCAAAATGCCTACCAGTAAAGTCAACGGGAATCTGTCTCCTTCAAAGATTGTCAGAGCCCGGAGGGGAATGCTATAAGGCGTTCGTATGGCTGCCGGAATCGCATTGATCACGGGCGGGGCGAAGGGGATCGGCCGCGCGGTCGGGCAGGATCTGGCGCAAGCGGGCTGGGATATCGCGTTCTGTTACCGGACCGCCGACGGTGCCGCCGCCGAAGCCGCCGCGCTCATCCGGAAGCACGGCCGGCGCGCGCTGGCCGTGCGGTGCGACGTGTCGGACCCGGCGGCGGCGGAAGCCTTTGCGGGGAAAGTCGAACGGGAGTTCGGCCCAGTGGAGGCGCTCCTCAACTGCGCCGGCCCATACCATCGGGTCAACATCCTGGAGGAGACGCCCGCCGGGTGGACCGAGATGTTCGCCCACAACCTGCATTCCGTGTTTTACATGAGCAAGGCCCTCGCTCCGGCGATGAAGGCCAGGATGTCCGGCCGCATCATCAACTTTTCAATGGCCAACGCCGACCAGATGACGGCGCAGACCGAGGTGACGGCCCATTACATCGCCAAGGCCGGCGTCCTGATCCTGACCCGCACGCTGGCCAAAGCGCTGGCGCCGCACGGCATCACGGTCAACGCGCTCTCGCCGGGCTTCATCAATTCGGGGAGCGCGCCGGAAGCGGAGCTGGCCGCCATGACGAAAAAGATTCCGGTCGGTTACATCGGCGAGCTGAAGGACGCCGTCGCGGCGGTGCGGTTCCTATTGTCGGACGAGGCGCGGTACATCACCGGCACGAACATCCATTTAAGTGGAGGGTGGGGAATCTAAGGGACCGATCAGTGCGTCGCGGGGAGCCGTTCGGGCTGGATTAGCTGGAGACCCTTGCCCGGAGCGCTCGGGCCGGACGATCGAAACCCGTCTTCGTACTCATACGCCAGGCAACACTTGAGGCGCCCGCAGAGGCCGAGCAGCTTGTTGTCGTCCATGGGGAGACCCTGGGCTCTGACCATCTTCATGGTGACGGGCTTGAATTCCGTGAGGAAGCTGGCGCAGCAGAGAACCAGGCCGCAGAGCCCGAGCCCGCCGAGGTGTTTGGCTTCGTCCCGGGCGCCGATCTGCTGCATCTGAATGCGGGTGCGGAACCGGCCCGCCAGATCTTTCACGAGCAGCCGGAAGTCCACCCGCTCGTCGGCGGTGAACATGAACGTGATTTTCGGCTGGTTGAAGGCGGGGACGACCTCGACCGCTTTCATGGGGAGGCGGTGCGCGTCAATGAGATCGCGCCAGTAGGCCAAGGCCTCGTCGGCCAGCCGCTCGTGCCGGGCGATGGTCTGGAGATCCGCAGTATCGGCTTTCCGGATGACCGTCTTCATGTCGCGCATGGGCGGAATGAACGGGGTGCGCTGCGGCCGCCCGTACACCACGCCGTAGGTCAGCTCCTCGTTCATCTCCAGGATGACCCGGTCTCCCGCCGCAAGCGCGAAATCCCGGGCGCCGACCTTCTTGGCGACGCCCCGATCGCGCACCTTGATCTCCGCCACTGATACCATCGGAATGTCCATTGCGCTCAGTTTGGCCAAAACGCCGCGGCAAGTCAATGGTGCCTTTCTCCACAGGCACGCGGCGCGGTTCTGTTGCGGAATGTCCCTGTTGGAACGATCGCGCGCTGCTTTTCTACATAATTTCGTGAAGAAAATGATGGCATTCCCCTTGCTCATTCCCTCCTAAGAGCGCGGGAGGTTATGTATATGGGCAAGCCTGAGTCGAAAGCAGAAAAGAAGGCGCTACAGGCGGAGGTGGACGTCGCCGCAATCCTTGTCCCGATCGATTTCTCCGCCTGTTCGCTTGATGCGTTCCGCATGGCCGTGTCGGTGGCCCGGCGCTATGGCGCCGAGCTCCTGCTGGTGCATGTGGTGGACACACGGATGCTGGCGGCGGTGGAACGGCTCGGAATTCCGGTGACGAAAGGCCAGATGAAGACGGTCCATCACAGAATTCGTCTGTCGTTCCGGGGGATCATGGAGTCGGAAAAAGGAGCGAGGATGCGCCGGCTGATTCTTGAAGGAAGCCCGTTTACGGAGATCATGCGCTTGGCCAGAACCGAGAAAGTAGATATGATTGTGATGGGCGCCTATGGAGGCCGTACCGGCGAAGTGGAGAAGATTTTTTTCGGCAGCACGGCGGAGAAAATCGTGCGGGCGTCGCCGTGCCCGGTCCTCTGCGTGCCACCTGCCCGCAAGCGTTCGGGAGTGGATGTCGCGGCGGCGTAACGCAATAGGAAAGGGGGAAAACCATGCCCAAGCCGGAAGACAGCAAGACCGAGGCAGAGCGGCCGTTCGAAGAGCGGCATAACTGCCGGATGTGTGGGAAGCCGGGGCCCGAAACCATTTGCGAGCACTGCAAGATCGTGGTGCAGGCGGAAGCCCTGAACGAGAAGCGCAAGATCGAGAAGCAAGGCGGCGGGCCGCGCTAGGTCCGGGAAAAGTCATGGGCGGTTTGGAAGACAGGCGAGTCCTGCTGGCCACCGATTTCTCTGCTCCCGCCGAACTGGCGTATGCGTACGGGGCCGGTCTGGCGAAGGCTCTCCATGCCGGGATGCTCATCCTGAACGTGCTGGAGGGGCCGCCCGGCCTGGATCGGGAGTTTCCGGTCAACGCCCTCTTTTTCAAACAGCTGCAGGAGGAATCGGACCGCGAGTTGGCGAAAGTGTCCCGCGTTGCCGAGAAAGACGGGATCGCGTACGAGACCCGACAGGTCTATGGAAAGCCTGCAGCCTGTGTGGTCACGGTTGCTGAGGAGGTGATGCCGGCGCTGATCGTGCTGGGGACCCATGGCCGCACCGGCTGGGACCGCCTGCTGCTCGGCAGCACGGCGGAGGTGGTGGTCAGGGAGGCGCCCTGCCCGGTCCTCACGGTTCGCATGTCCGCGCAGGGGGCGGGGCTGATCGAACGTGTGCTCGTTCCCTTGGACTTTTCCGAGTTCGCCCAGGAGGCATTCGAGTACGCCGCCGTGCTGGCCAAGCAATTCGGCGCGAAGGTCCGTCTGGTCCATGCCATGGAGGCGGCGGCCTACCCCCTGGACTTCGCCTTGTTCGGCGTCAGCGAGGCGACGGCTTTGCGCGGCAGGATCCAGGCGCGGCTCCATGAATTGGTGGCGGTGCTCAAGGCCGATGGGGTGGACGCCGAGGTCGTCTGCGACGTGGGGACCCCGGCCGAAGTGATCGTGAAGGAGGCCGAGCGCTTTCGGCTCGGCGCGAAGGGCGCGATCGTCATGGGCACGCACGGTCGGCGGGGGCTCAACCGGCTGGCGCTCGGGAGCGTCGCCGAATATGTCGTGCGGCATGCGGCTTGTCCTGTGTTCACCGTGAAGAGCCCGCGATACCGGCATGGGGAAATGCGCGAGGTGGATGATGCAACGCAAAAAGCCTAAAACAAAAGAAAAGCCGCCTGCTCCGGAAACGATCGACCAGGAAACAGTCACGAGTCTGGCGTATGAGCTCTACCTGCGCCGGGGCGGGGAGCACGGGCATGATGTGGAAGACTGGCTGAGGGCGGAGCAGATTCTGCTTGAGCAACAGAAGCGTTCCGATCCCCACAGGCGAGTCTCTGATGCCGCGCGCCGCCAGGAAGACAAGTTTCGGCGGCACTGAATCCTTCCTGAATCCTTTTCCCGTCTTGTGCCTCTACAGGGCTATGGCGTTTCACTCTCTCTATCTTTTTCCGGCTGACAGTCTCTAAGAAAAACAGGAAGAGAGGGCTGTCACATGATCTTCACCCAGCTCAATCCCGGGGCGTGCCGGACCTATCTGATTGCCGACGAGAAGAGCAAAGAAGCGGTCCTCGTGGACCCGGTGTTGGAACACGTCCCGGACTATCTTCGGGTGATTGATCAGCAGAAGCTCCGGTTGGCCCATGTGATTGACACCCATACTCACGCGGATCATATTTCAGGCGGCGCGGCGCTCAAGGATCACACGGGTTGCGAATATGCCATGCAGGCCAAGGCGCCGGCCCGGTGCGTCACCTTCCGCCTGACCGACGGATTCGAGTGCCATCTCGGCAATATCCCGGTGCAAGTCATGTCCACGCCGGGCCACACCAAAGACAGCGTGGCGTTGGTGTTCCCGGACCGTGTCCTCACGGGCGACGTGCTTTTTCTAGACGATGCCGGCGCGGGCCGGACGGACCTCCCGGGCGGCGATCCCGGCGAGCACTGGGACAGCATGCAGCGGCTGCGCGGTCTTCCGGATCATCTTGTCGTCTATCCGGCCCATGAATACCGGCATCGGCAGCCGTCGAGCTTGAAGGACCAGAAGGCGCGTAATCCGAACTTGCAACCGCGCAGCCGGCAGGCCTACATTGACTACCTGGAAGGGCTGAAGCTCGGCCCGGCCGACTGGATGAAGGATGTGTTGAAGGCCAACTTCGCCTGTGCCCGAGACCCCAAGGCGGCCTGGATTCCCGTGGACTTACCAGCCTGCGAAGTGAAAGGCACGTTGCCCCTGGGCGCCAATGACCAGGTGGTAGAGGGTATCTCGGCGGAAGAGGTGAAACGGCGGTTGACTGACGGAACGCCCACAGTCCTTCTGGACGTGAGGGACCCGCAGGAACTCAGCGGGCCGTTGGGGCATTTGCCCGGAGTGCTGAATGTTCCGGTCGGTGACCTGTCCCATCGTTTGACAGAGCTGGAGTCCCTGAAGAACGGCGAGATCGTGACAATCTGCAAGGCAGGCGGCCGAGCGCACACGGCGGCCCAGATCCTGATGCAAGCGGGCTACGCGAGAGTGCGGGTGATGGTGGGAGGCATGACCGCCTGGACGCAGGCCGGGTATCCCGGGGCGTGAAACCCCGGTGATCGGGCAAGCGATCCTGGCAATCGTCTCAGGCGGGCTCATCGGCCTGACGCTCGGCGCGACCGGAGCCGGGGGCTCGCTGCTGGCGGTCCCCCTGCTGGTCTATGTGCTGGGGACGACGGTGCGCGATGCGACGGCGATGTCCCTGATGATCGTGGGAGCCTCCGCCTTGCTGGGGGTGTGGGAATACGGGCGGGCCGGGGACGCGAGGGTCAAGGCGGCGCTCGTCTTCAGCGGCACGGGAGCGATCGGCGCGTGGGGCGGGGCCTATGCCCATCAAGCGGTCCGGCAGGAAGTCCTGTTGGTGCTCTTCGGGATGCTGATGCTGGGCGCGGCGGTGAAGATGCTGCGGTGGAAGCCTCCGGCAGTGGCTGCGAATGACGGCGAGAGCTGCGCGGATCGTTTCCCGCGGACCTGCTGGGTCAAAGTGTCCGGCATCGGGCTGCTGGTCGGAATCATGACCGGCTTCTTCGGGGTGGGCGGGGGATTCATCATCGTGCCGGTCTTGGTGCTGGTCTTGGGGTTTCCCATGCGCCTGGCCGTGGGCACGTCGCTGCTCATCATCGTGCTGATCTCGATCGGAGGCCTTGCGGGCCACTTGCAGTTCGGGCAGTTCGACGGGCGGCTGGCGGCGCTTGTGTTTCTGGGGAGCACGGCCGGCATTTTGTTGGGAACAAAGTTGGGGCGGTCTGGTTCGCCTGAGAAGATGACCAGGGCCTTCTCGCTTGTGACAATAGGAATAGCCCTGCCGCTGATCCTGCACAATGCGATCAGACTGGGAGCGCATTGAAAGGGCATTGTGATATGAACAGAAACGGCAGGTTGTTGGTGCTCTTCGCAATCCTGGCGCTTATGGCCGGTTCCTGCCAGTCACGGGTCTTTGCCCCGCCGCCGCTGGAGGCGATCCCGAACAACGAACAGGGGGCGAAGATCCGGTATGGCTACCTGCTCGTGGTCAACACTCAGGAGCACGCGCGCGGGCATGTCGGCAACGCCCTGAGTTGCGCGAACTGCCATCTGGACGCCGGACGAAAGCTGCATGCCGCGCCGTTTCTTGGGCTGGCCTCGGTCTATCCAGAATATCGCTCCCGTAACGCCAGGCTGAATACCATTGAGGACCGTCTTGACCAATGCTTCGAGCGCAGCCTGAACGGCAGGGCGTTGCCGACGGGCAGCCGCGAGAAGGAGGCGCTGGTTGCCTATATCGCCTGGCTTTCCGAGGGTGTCTCTCTCGAGTCCGCCAAACAGTGGCGTGGGTTCATGAGGATCACGCCGAGCCGTCAGACCGATGCGTCCAAGGGGCGGGCGTTGTTCGCGGCCAAGTGCACGGCCTGCCACGGCGCTGACGGGCAGGGGACGGCGGCCCCGCCGTTGTGGGGACCCAGGTCCTACAACATTGGCGCGGGCATGGCGCGTGTGAGCCTGGCCGCGGCCTTCATCAAGACGAACATGCCGCTCGGGCAAGGAGGGACACTGACCGACGATGAGGCATACGACCTCGCCGCGTTCATCAACAGCCAGCCGCGGCCGGACTTTCCCGGCAAAGTCAATGACTGGCCGAAGGGTAGCAAGCCTGCCGACTCGCCGTACTGATTGACGCGAAGGTCGAGTGCCGATAGACTCGCGGCGTTATGGCGGGCGAGCACGACTTCGACGCGATCTACCGGGAGCACGCGGACAAACTTTTCGCATTCGGGCAGAAGATCTGCGGCCATGTGGAGGACGCGAAGGATCTGGTGCAGGAGAGGTTCCTCAACGCCTATCGGGGATTGGACAGATTTCGCGGTGAGGCGAAGATATCCACTTGGCTGTATGCGATCGCCGCGCGCGTGTGCATCCGCAAGCGCCGCAAGAAGAAAGACGCGCCTGACCGGGAATTGTCCCTCGATGAGTTTCTTCCGACCGAGGAAGGTGAGCTCCGGCTCCAACCCGTCGCTGTTGGGCTCGACCCGGAGCAGGCTCTTCAGAACAAGGAGCTCAAGGACGCACTTGAGGGTGCCGTCCAGGCGCTGCCGAAGCACTACCGCCTGGTCCTGGTGCTGCGCGACATGGAGGGTCTGTCCGCCAAGGAGGTCGGCGGCATCATGGGTTTGAACGCGCGGGCCGTGATATCGCGGCTCCACCGGGCGCGTCTGTTCGTCCGCCAGCGGCTCTCGCAGAAAGGAATTCATGCCTCGTCGAGTGCATAAGACAAAGGTTCGCCCGCCGTCCGGGCATCGGCACGCGGGCCACAGCAAGGCCCGTTGCCTGAAGATCTTCCGGCGGCTCTCGCTCTATCTCGACGGGGAGTTGCCCGACAGCGCCTGCCAGGAGATCCGCAAGCACCTCCGTGGATGCGACAACTGCGAGTTGTTCCTTGTCTCCTTCAATCTGCTTGATAGTCAATGATGTGTGGACCGCTGAATCTCTTGTAGTTGAGCGGTCTCGCAGGGCGTATGGGGGAGAGGAAGACCTTAGCTGAGAAAATTCAACTGGAGGCCTGTCATGACACGAGAGACGATCCGGATCATTGCGCTCTTGGGGGCTTGCGTGTTGGGGGGAACAGGTGCGCCGGCCGAGGCCGCCCGCGACCTGACGTTGGCGGAGGCGCTGGCGTTGGCCGGCCAACACAGTCCGTATCTCAAGGCCTCGTACCACGAGACCGTTGCCGCCGAGGCCCAGCGCGATATTGCCTCAGCGGCGTACTTGCCGAAGGTGGAAGCCAGCGAAACCTTCCTCAACACCAATACGCCGTCGCGGGTCTTCGGGACACTTCTTGATCAGGGGCGGTTCACGCAAGCCGACTTCAGCACGTCCAAGCTCAACCATCCGGGTTCGCTCGAAAATTACAAGTTCGGTATGACCATGACGCAGCCGATTTACAACGGTGGCCGCGAGGTGCTCGGCGTGATGCAAGCCGACATCGGCCGTGAGGTGGCCGGCGAGACGCGGGAGGCGACTCGCCAGCGCGTGCTGTTTGCCGTGACCCTGTCCTATCACGATCTCGTTCTGGCCAAGGCCTCCGCGGAAATTGCCCGCGCGGCGGTGCAGTTGGCCCAGTCCACTGCGAAACAGGTGGAGTCACGGTACAAAAACGGCCTGATCGTGAAATCCGACGTGCTGGAAGCGAAGGTCCGCGTGTCGTCTCTGCAGGAAGAAGTTGTGAGGGCGGAGCAGCGCCGCCGGGTTGCTGCCGTGGCCTTGCGGCACGCGATCGGCCTTGACGAGGATGTGGACGCGGTGGAATCCCTGCCGACCGAGCCTGCCGGCGCGTCTTCCGCGCCGGCGCTCGATGGGGAGACCGCCGTGGCCCTGGAACGTCGCCCCGATTACCGTGCGATTGCCGGTGAAGTGCGCCGGGCGGAGATCGGCAGCCGCATGGCGCGTTCCGCCCTCTACCCGAATGTGAACCTCCAGGGGAGTTACGAGCTGAACAACACGGCTCCGATCAGCTCGAACGGGTCCAGTGGCTATGCCGCACTGGCGGTGGTGAGCCTCAACCTCTTCAACGGGCTCAGCGACAGCGCGAACATCCGGAAAGCCAAAGCCCAGGAAGACAAAATTCGCGAACAGGCGATCGCCAAACGCCGCGAGATTGAAACGGAGGTCGTCGACGCCCTTGCCGCCGTGACCGGCGCGGCCGAACGGATGGCCGTGGTGGACGCGGCGCTGGCTCAGGCACAGGAAAGCCTCCGCATTGCGAAGAATCGTTACGACGCTGGCCTCTCACCGCTGCTCGATCTTCTGGCCGCGGAACAGGCGCTCAATCAGGTCAAACAGGCGCGTCTGCGGGCCGGCTACGACCGCCGGATCAGCCTGGCCCGGCTGGCGCTGGTCACCGGCCGGAACGGGGAGTGAGAGGTCGCCTTCTTCATGGGGAAACGATGGGTCTGGGGAATCGGCGCCGTCCTCGCCGTTCTGGGCGGTGTGGTCCTGTTGGCGACTCGTGAGGGAGGTCGTCCAAGCCCGACCCAATCCGTCGTGGCGCGCCCTGCCTCGCCTGCCGGCTCCACTCCCGTTTCTCTCGTAGAGGTCGCTGCGGGGGATGTCCCGATTCATGTGGAAGCCTCGGGCCGCGTGGCCTCGATGCGGGAGGCCGTCCTTTCCACCAAGCTCCAAGGGACGATTGAAACGCTTGCTGTGCGCGAAGGATCCGTCGTTGCGGCCGGGCAGACGCTGCTCACGCTCGACAACCGGCACATATTGACCCAGCTTGCCGCCGCCGATGCCGAGGTGGAGAACGCGCGGGACCGGCTGGCGCGCATGGAACGGCTCTTTACCGAGGAATCCGTCGCCAAGCAGGAGTTGGAGAATGCCCAACGCGCGTACAAGGTCGCCGCTGCGACAAAGGAAGGAATCGCCGTCCAACTGAGCTACACCGTCGTCAAGGCGCCGTTTGCTGGCGTCGTGACCGAGAAGCGGGTGGAAGTCGGTGAGATGACATCCCCGGGGCTGCCCTTGCTCAAGGTCGAGGACGTCACAAGGCTTCGTCTGGAGGCCACCGTCGCCGAAAGCGACCTCAAGGCCATCAGCGTGAACGACAAGGTGCCGGTTCTTGTGGACGCGCTGGGCACGGAGCCGCTCCAGGGTGTGGTGACACGAGTCCTGCCGACCGGCGATCCGGCGACCCATACGTTTCTGGTCAAGGCGGATCTCCCGCCCGTGCGTGGCCTGAAGAGCGGCATGTTCGGTCGCCTGCGCTTTCAGCACGGCACAGCGAGAACCTTGCTGGTTCCAAGGGGCGCGGTCGTGTCACGAGGCGGGCTGACAGGGGTGTATGTCGTCGGGGCGGACAAGGCGGCGCGGCTCCGGTTCATCAAGCTCGGCCGCTCGTTCGAAGAGCGCGTGGAAGTGGTGTCGGGTCTTACGGCCGGTGAGAAAGTGCTGGCCGACGGCGCCCTGGGCCGCGACGGCGAGCCGGTGACCGCTCAATGAATCTGGGACTCAGCGGGCGAATTGCCGCGCTGTTCATCGGCAGCAAGCTGACGCCGCTCTTCATTGTGGCGGCGCTTCTTCTGGGCGCCCTCGCCGTTGTCGTCACGCCCCGCGAGGAAGAGCCTCAGATCGTCGTGCCGATGGCCGACGTGTTCTTGCCGTTCCCCGGAGCCTCCGCCGCCGTCGTCGAGGAACAGCTCGTCAAGCCGATCGAGCGAAAAATCTCCGAAATCAAAGGCGTGGAGTACGTCTATTCGGTGTCACGGCCCAACGGCGCCCTCGTGATCGTGCGGTTCTATGTGGGGGAGAACCTCGAGAAATCGCTGGTTGATCTGTACGACAAGCTCATGTCCAACCAGGATCTCCTGCCGGACGGCGCGGGGCCCTTCCAGGTCAAGCCGCGGGACATTAACGACGTGCCGATCGTGACGCTCACGCTATCAAGCGGGCGCTACAGCGAGTTCGAATTGCGGCGCATGGCCGACCACGTCCTCGAAGAGGTGAAAAAAGTCCCGCACACGTCCGGCGGTTTCATCGTCGGCGGCCGCTCACGCGAGCTTCGTGTTCTGCTTGATCCGGCGCGCTTGAAAGGGTACGGCCTCACGCCTCTCCAGATCGCCGGTGTCATTCAGGCGGAAAACCGATCCTTGCCTTCCGGTCGTTTGAAGAGCGAGAACCGGGAGCAGTTGCTGGATACGGGGACCTTTCTGCGCGCGCGGGAGGATCTGGAGACCCTGGTGGTCGGGGTAAAAAACGGACGGTCGGCCTATCTCCGTGACGTGGCAACCATCGTGGATGGCCCGGCGGAGGCGACCTCCTATGTCTGGTTCGGCCTCGGTTCCGGACAGAGAGGGGCCCCCTCCCGTCCGGACGGCGAATCTCCGGCTGTCACGGTGGCTGTGGCCAAGCAGCCCGGGACGAACGCCGTCTCGGTGGCCCGCGCCGTGATCACAAAGGTCGAGTCTCTCAAGGGAACTGTGCTCCCTTCCGATGTCGCCGTGACCGTCACGCGGGACTACGGCGAGACCGCCGATGAAAAGACCGATGAGCTGCTCTTCCATCTCGCCATCGCTGTTGTGTCTGTCGTGGTGTTCCTGGGCCTTGTTCTGGGGCCGTGGCCAGCGCTGGTGGTGTCGCTTGCGATTCCCCTCACTCTGGCGCTGACGCTCTTCGTGTCGTTCCTGCTCGGCTACACGATCAACCGGGTGACGCTCTTCGCCTTGATTTTCTCGATCGGGATTCTGGTCGATGACGCGATCGTCGTCGTTGAGAATACCTACCGGCATCTGAAATTGCGGCGTCTGCCGCACCGTGAGGCGTCGATCTTCGCGGTGGACGAAGTGGGCAATCCGACGATCCTGGCCACCTTTGCCGTGATCGCGGCGCTCTTACCGATGGCGTTTGTTTCCGGCCTGATGGGGCCCTACATGCGGCCGATTCCGGTGAATGCCTCGATCGCCATGTTCTTTTCGCTGGTGGTCGCCTTCGTCGTCATTCCCTGGTTTTGCCAGACGTGCTATGCGGAAGGTGCCGTCATGCGAGGCGCCGATCCATCCGTTTCCCAGGAAACGGGCGGGGCCGCGGGGCTTTACAGGCGGATGCTCACGCCGCTGCTGACCAAGCCGGTCCTCAGCTACGTGTTTCTGGCCGGGGTGTCCGTATTGCTGGCGGCCGCGATGGTGCTGTTTTCAACACGCCACGTCGCGGTAAAGATGCTGCCGTTCGACAACAAGAGCGAGTTGCAGCTCGTCATTGATATGCCGGAAGGAACCACGCTGGAGGAGACCGCACGGGTGACGCGGGCCCTGACTCAGTACGTGCGGACGATCCCGGAGGTGCGCAACTACCAGGCCTATGTGGGGACCGCCTCGCCGTTTAACTTCAACGGTCTCGTGCGCCATTACTTCCTGCGGGACAATCCGCATGAAGCCGATATTCAGATCAATCTTGTCTCAAAAGATCGCCGCGCCGCTCAAAGCCATGAGATCGCCCGGCGCCTTCGGCCTGAGGTCCAAGCCATCACCGGGCGGTTCGGCGCGAACGTGAAAGTGGTGGAAGTCCCGCCGGGCCCGCCGGTCCAGGCGGTTTTGGTCGCCGAGGTTTACGGCCCGGACTCTGCCGGGCGAACGAACGCGGCGCGCGCGGTCCGCCGGGTCTTCGAAACCACGCCGGGGGTTGTCGACGTTGATGATTACCGGGAGGCGGACCAGGTCAAGTATGTCTTTGCCGTGGACCGGGCGAAGGCGGCGCTGGCCGGGGTGTCGTCTGATGAGATCGCGCGGACGCTGCGGATGGCGCTGGAGGGCACGAGCGTGGGGCTGGCGCACATGTCGGGGGAAAAGGCGCCGGTGGACATCACGCTGCGGCTTCCCCTCTCCGAGCGCACGGCGCCGGACCGTCTGGAGGCCATCGCCGTCCGGGGGCGGCAGGGAGGCTTGGTTCCGCTGAGGGAACTGCTCACGATGAGCCGGGTCATTCAGGAGCGCGCCATCTACCACAAAAACCTCAAGCCGGTGTCGTACGTCGTCGGGGATGTCGGCGGGACAGGCCACGAGAAAGCCGAGAGTCCCGTCTACGGAGTGCTCGATGGCGGAGCGCGTCTTGCCGGTCTGATCCTTCCCGAGGGCTATCCACTCCGACAACATTACGCGAGCCAGCCGGAATCTGAAGCCGCCGTGGCAGTGAAATGGGACGGGGAATGGCACATCACATACGAGACCTTCCGTGATATGGGCTTTGCCTTTGGGGTCGCCATGCTTCTGATCTATCTGCTCATCGTCGGGGAATTTCAGTCTTTTGTGACCCCGCTGATCATTATGGCGCCGATTCCCCTGACGCTCATCGGCATCGTGCCGGGCCACTGGCTGACCGGTTCATACTTCACAGCGACGTCCATGATCGGCTTCATCGCGCTCGCCGGGATCGTCGTGCGCAACTCCATTCTCCTGGTGGATTTCATCCAGCACCAGCAAGCCGATGGAGTACCGCTGGCCGAGGCCGTCATCACGGCGGGGGCCATCCGGGCCCGGCCGATTGTATTGACTGCGGCTGCATTGATGGTGAGCGCGTTCGTGATCATTTTGGATCCGATCTTCCAGGGTCTTGCCGTCTCTCTCCTCTTCGGTGTCGGAGCCTCGACCCTCCTTTCGCTGGTGGTCATTCCGGTCCTGTATTACAGGCTGGAAGCGTAGGCGCGCGATGCGACGGCGATGTCCTTGCCCGGGAGCACGCGCCGCTTATCGGGGCCTGTCCGGGCTCCTCCGGCTATTCCTGTGGCGCAGAGCCACAGTCGTTTCGCTTCCAACTGTTGCATAGCGGGCCAGCTCTGAGCGCTCCGCATTCACTTTCTCTCCTGCTCCTCAATTTTTTCCGCTTCTTACAGCCATCCGTCGCTTACAGCCACCATGCATGAATCTTGCTGTTCTGCATGGTGAATCCTTCTGGATGAAGCGGTCTCCAAGCTAGAGGCACGCTCACCAAAGGAGGGGAACGCGATGCATCTCAATGACTATCTCAGACTGATCGCGGGGGCGATGGTCCTGGTGTCGCTAACCCTGAGTACTCTGATCCATCCGAACTGGAACTGCCTGGCGCTCTTTGTGGCGCTCAACCTTATTCAATCGGCCTTCACCGGCTGGTGTCCGATGATGGCGCTGTTGCGGCGCCTCGGCGTCCAGGAATAGGCGAAAAGGGGGATATGGCTATGGCACGGGTGGCGATCATCGGCGCATCCATCGGAGGGCTGCCGGCGGCCTACGAATGCCGGGCGATGCTGGGCAAGAAGCATACGGTGACGGTCATTTCGAACGTCGAGAACTTTCACTTCGTGCCGTCCAATCCCTGGGTTGCGGTCGGCTGGCGGACCCGCAAGGACATCAGCTTCGCGCTCGGCCCCGTTCTCCGGAAAAAGGGGATCGAGTTTATCCAGGCGGCGGCGGAGCGGATCGAACCGGAACAGAACCGGGTCGTGACTTCGAAGGGTGAGGTGCCGTACGACTACCTGATCATCGCCACCGGGCCGAAGCTGAATTTTCCCGCCGTGCCGGGCTTGGGCCCCAGCGGGTTCACGCAGTCGGTCTGCACGGTGGACCACGCGGAGCAGGCCTGGGGCGCGTACCAGGGATTCCTCGGCAATCCCGGCCCGATCGTAGTCGGCGCCGCGCAGGGCGCGTCCTGCTTCGGGCCCGCCTATGAGATGGCGTTCATCCTGGACGCCGACCTGCGCAAGAAGCGGTTGCGGAAGAAGGTGCCGATCTACTTCGTCACAGCCGAGCCGTACATCGGCCACATGGGGCTGGCGGGCGTCGGCAAGTCGCGCCGGATGATGGAGGACGAATTCGCGGAGCACTCGATCACGCCGATCACGAATTCCTCCATCAAGGAAGTCCAGCCCGGCAAGATGATTCTGGAGAGCGGGCAGGAGGTGCCGTTCCGCTATTCGATGATCATCCCGCCGTTCGCCGGCGTGGACGCGGTGGCCGGAACGCCGGGGCTTTGCAACCCCAAGGGCTTCGTCAACATCGACCCGTACCAGGCCAACCCCAAGTACAAGAACATCTACGCCGTTGGGGTCTGCGTGGCGATCCCGCCGGTCGAGCAGACGCCGGTCCCGACGGGCGCGCCCAAGACCGGCTACATGATCGAGTCCATGGTGTCGGCCGCGGTGCACAACATCAAGGCGGACATCGGGAACGACCCGAAGCGCGACACCGCCACCTGGAACGCGATCTGCCTGGCCGACATGGGCGACACGGGCGTGGCGTTCGTTGCGCTGCCGCAGATGGCGCCGCGCAATGTGACCTGGGCTAGGAAGGGCAAGTGGGTGCACCTCGCCAAGATCGGGCTGGAGAAGTATTTCCTCCACAAGATGAAGCGGGGCGTCAGCGAGCCCTACTACGAGAAGGCGATCCTGAAGGCGCTCGGCATCGTCAAGCTGGAGAAGACGGCATGAGGCACGCGCGATCAGCGACAGTCATTTGGGGTACTCTGGGCGCCCTGGGCGTCCTGGCGTTTTCCTGGGCATTAGCGACCGGGTCGCATGTCCAGGTCCCCAAACACGGTGAAGAGATCGAGTGCGGTCCCTCGCCGAATCAGGCGGAGCTGCGCGGCCTGCTGGCCGAGATGATGCGCGCGTGGGTTCCTCCGCGAAAAGAACCGGCCGCTCTTCCGAATGCGGACAGCCGCGGCGCCAAGTTGATGGGCACATACTGCGCGCAATGCCATGGACTGCCCGATCCCCGGGCCTACAGTGCGGACGAATGGCCCCGCGTCATGGAACGCATGTCGCTCCGGATCAAGGCACTCGGAAGCCGGCGCTGTCATCTGCTGCAACTGGCGGTTCCCACCGCCGAGGAAAAGAGCGCGATCCTGGCCTATCTCCGGCAGAGCGCCTTTGAGTCGCTCAATGCCGGTCCGAAGGTTCCCCTGACCGGGGAAGGAGCCATGGCGTACCTCAGTTTCTGTTCGCAGTGCCACGACCTGCCGCACCCGCGCCAGCACCTCCCGTCCGAATGGCCGAAGGTGGTGGACCGGATGCAGGACTACGCGTACTTCATCGGCCGCCGGACGATCACGGACAAGGAGAACGCCGCCATCACGGAATTCCTGAAGAGCCAGGCGAGGTGACGGCCCAAGAACCACAGTCATGAACCTGACCGTCACCTATAAGGGAGGCACTCGGTTCGATGTCGCGAGCGGCACGCACACGCTCGTGACAGATCAGCCGATTGCAGACGGCGGCGGCGACGCCGGCATGAGCCCGGTGGAGCTTTTCGTCGGCTCGCTGGCGAGCTGTGTCGCGTACTTCGTAGGCCGGTACTGCGCGCGGCATCAGATTCCGTGCGAGGGGTTCGCGGTGGACGTTGAGTGGTCCTTCGCCGAGCAGCCCCATCGCGTGGGGGCGGTGGAGCTTCGCGTCAACCTTCCGTCGGCCGTGACGCCGGAACAGCGGGACAAGCTCCTCAAGGTCGCCCACGGCTGCACGGTGCACCAGTCCATCACCAATCCGCTGAAGGTGGGAATTCAACTCATTGCGCGCGGGTTGTAATCGTCCCATGAACTATAAATGGTGGTTTGTTGGATCGCTCGCTCTGTGGATGAGCACAATCGCAGTGGCGGGCTATCTCTTCGTGAAGGGGCAGACCGTGCCGGGCCAAGACGCCCGTACTGCGATTGCGCTGAGGGAAGCTGAACGGGACCAGATACTCGCCGAAATGCGGCACCTGCTGAAATCAGTCCACGGCGTCCTGCAAGGGGTCTCCGCGCAGGACCTGAGCGGGGCCGGCAAGTCCGCGCGAGCCGCCGGTATGGCCATGGCCGCAGATGTCAATCTTGCGTTGATGGCTAAACTGCCGCTGACCTTCAAGGCCATGGGCATGTCGGTGCACCGGGATTTCGACGGGCTGGCGGACGGCATTCAATCCGGCGAGCGAAGCGAGCAGGTCCTCAAGCGGCTCGCCGAGCTGACGAGCCGTTGCATCGCCTGCCACGACCTCTATCGCTTCTCGACCAGCCAATGAGTCTTCTTACCCGGCCGGGCAAGTTCGCCGATTGTCTTCGGTGCCACGTTGGAGGACAATTGGAGATCGAGGGAGACTGAGAGATGGATCTCCATGCCGGCGATGCGCTGCTGGTCGCGGATATCCAGAACGATTTTTTGCCGGGGGGCGCTCTGGGGGTGGCGCGCGGCGATGAAGTCGTTCCGGTCCTGAACCGTTATGTCGTAGGCTTTCACGCGCGCGGGTTGCCGGTCGTCGCGACGCGGGACTGGCATCCTCCCAATCACTGCTCGTTCCGGGAGCAGGGCGGCATCTGGCCTGTCCACTGCATGCGGGGCTCCACGGGCGCCGCGTTCCATCCTGACTTCCATCTGCCGCCCTCCGCGATCGTCATTTCCAAAGCCACCGACCCCCGGAAGGAGGCCTATTCGGCCTTCGAAGGGACGGCCCTGGACGAGCGCTTGAGGGAATTCGACGTGCGGCGCCTGTTCATCGGCGGGCTGGCGACCGACTACTGCGTGCTCAATACGGTCCGGGACGCCGTGGCCCGCGGCTATGCCGTGTGCCTGCTGGTGGACGGGATCCGTGCGGTGAATCTGAAACAGGACGATGGGTGCAGGGCCGAGGAGGAGATGATTCGCCTGGGAGCCGTCCCGATCAGGCTCGAGGACCTGGCCCTATGAAACCGCAGTCCAGCGTTCTGCTCACCGATCTGTACCAGCTCACCATGCTGCAGGGGTACTTCGACCGGCATATGGAGGAGACGGCGGTCTTCGAGTTCTTCGTGCGCAAACTGCCGCCTCGTCGCGGATTCCTGGTGGCGGTCGGCCTGGAGCAGGTGCTGGACTACCTTGAGACCTTGCGCTTCGAGCCATGGGAGCTGGAGTGGATCGGCAGGAGCGGGCGGTTCAGCCGGGCGCTGGTGGATTATCTGGAGCGGTTCCGGTTCACCGGCGAGGTGCATGCCGTGCCGGAAGGGACCGTCTTCTTTCCCGACGAACCGATCGTACGGGTGACGGCCCCCCTGCCGCAGGCGCAGCTGGTGGAAACCCGCCTGATCAATCTGTTGCATTTCCAGACACTGGTCGCGTCCAAGGCCGCGCGCATGGTCCTGGTGGCGCAGGGCAGGCCGCTGGTGGACTTTGGGTTGCGCCGCGCGCACGGCGAAGAGGCCGGCCTGTTGGCGGCGCGCGCGAGCTACCTCGCCGGCTTTTCCGGGACGGCCACGGTGCTGGCAGGGGCCCGCTTCGGCGTGCCGGTGTACGGCACGATGGCGCACTCGTTCATTCAGGCTCACACGGATGAGGCGGAGGCGTTCGAGCATTTCGCCCGGGCACAGCCGGAACACGCCGTGCTCCTGCTTGACACCTATGACACGGAGGCGGCGGCCCGCAAAGTGGTCGCGCTGGCGCCGCGCTTGCGCACGCAGGACATCACCCTCAAAGGCGTCAGGCTGGACAGCGGCAACCTGGCCGACCATGCACGGAGGGTTCGGCGCATCTTGAACGACGGGGGCCTGCCCGACGTGCAGATCGTGGCCAGCGGCAATCTGGACGAATACGCGCTCCAGGAACTCCTTGCCGCCGACGCGCCGATTGATTCCTACGCCGTGGGCACGCACATGACGACGTCCTCCGATGCGCCGTTTTTGGACTGCGCCTACAAGCTCCAGGAGTACGCGGGCCGCGCAAGCCGCAAGCGTTCGGAGGGCAAGGCGACCTGGCCGGGCCGCAAGCAGGTGTACCGTCATGTGGGATCGGACGGGCGCCTGGCCCATGACGTGCTGACGCTGGCCGATGAGGGGACAGAGTTGAAATCCGTCCCCGACGGCGAGGCGTTGATTCAGCCGGTGATGCGTGACGGCAGGCGGCTGGCGTCCGCTCCTGCCCTGGCAGATCTCCGCGCGCGGGTCGCCGCCGAACTGGCGCGCCTGCCGGAGCACCTGCGGCGCCTGCAGGACGGTCCGCCGTATCAGGTCAGGCTCTCCCAGGCCCTGCGGGATCTGACCAAGGCGGTGGATGAGCGGGAGTAGGGCGTCAGCCTTTCTTATCCAGGTGGACGGCGAGGTGAGGCGCTTTCTTCAGGGCGGATGAACCCTCGATCAGCGGCTTGGTGAATTCCAGCCCTGCGTGCGCTCTGTCCTTCCAGACGACCGTGGCGGTCAAGTCTTCGATGACTACTCGCCCATCGTCGCTTTCCATGCGAAAGCGGACGGTGACCGGCTGGTTTCTCTTCAAGTCCTGCCGGATAGCGACTGCGACGCCGGTCCGGCTCAGATTGTTCAGACTTCCCCAGTAGGTCACGTCCCCGTCGGCCACCACGATGTCCACGTGCTTGCTGAGATGGAAGCGCGGCAAGACCCGGCGCTCCTTGCCGGGGGGGCCTAGGTCTTTTCCGGTCGTCGTCATGTTCGCGGTGACCTCCTGTTTCGCGGTTCCCCGGTTCGCGGAGGCATATTGTAATCCCGGATCGGCCGCGACCCAAGAGAAAAGTTGACAGGGTTCCGGTCCTGTGCCATTCGTGTAGGGCGATGGCTGATCGGCTCTCGGCGATCATGCGGGCCTCCTGGCTGATCCTGAAGAGGACGACCGTCAAATTTTTCGACGACAACGGACTGTTTCTGGCGTCCGGTCTTGCGTTCGACCTCCTGCTGTTCTGCATCCCCTTCTCGCTGCTGATCGTGTCGGCGCTGGGCTACGCCATGGGTAGCTCCGAGCGGGCCATTGAAGCGTTGCAGGCTGTCCTGCAGGAGCTGCTGCCGATCACGCGCGAGGCCTTCATGGGGAATCTGTCGATGATTCTCGAGAACAAGGGTCTCTTAGGGCTGCTGGGCGGGTCGCTGTTTTTCCTGACGAGCAGCCTGACTTTCGGGTCGGTGCGCGGCGTGCTCAACACCGTGTTCCAGGTCCGATCCCCGTCACATTTTTTCAAAGGAAAAGCGGAAGACGTCCTCGTCATGCTTCTCGCCGGAGCGCTGCTGGCGTTAATGATCGGGCTTACCTCGCTGCTGACTCTGGCCGAAAGCTTGCTGGAACGATTCCCGCGCCTCGAGGCGGTGATCGGACCGGGATGGGTGTTCACCGGCGATATCCTCGGCTTCCTGTTCACGCTGGCGCTGTTCTATCTGCTCTATCGCTTCTGCCCCGCCAAGACGCTGCAGCGCCCCGCGCTCTTCGTGGCCGCCTTTACCGGAGCCACGCTCTTCGAGCTCTCCAAATGGATCTTCGCCTGGTATGTGGATGTGTCCGGGAGCGCGGCTGCCTGGTACGGGACGGTCGGCAGTCTGTTCTTCTTGCTGATGTGGGACTACTATGCCTGCGCAGTGCTCATCCTGGGCGCGGAAGTCGGGTGGAGCCTCCAGCAGGAGAACCACCATTCCGCTTTTCACTCGGACCGACCGTGAGGAACTATGGCGTTCTGCCCCTCTGCAAGGGTGCGGGGATGGTGAATTCTGCTACAGCCTGCCTCACCCAGGCCCCTTTTCCAGACGGCCCGCTCTTGGCCTTGCCTTTGCACATCCGCCTTAGCAGGATCGAGGAGTAGTCATGCCCTGGGACACGATCATCAAGTCGCGACGGGAGTGGGCCGTCGTCCCGAACCTTCACGACTATGGACAGGTGCGCACGGCCTTCTCGTGGGACAAGGCTCGCCGGGAACTGGACGGCCTTCCGGGCGGGGGGCTCAATATCGCGCATGAGGCGGTGGACCGTCACGCCGCCGGCTCGCGCCGGGACCACCTGGCCCTCCGGTGGCTGGGCAAGAGCGGCGAGCGCCGCGACTTTACCTTCGCCCGGCTCCGCGAACTCGCAAACCACTTCGCGAACGTTCTGCAGGGGCTCGGCGTGGCCAAGGGCGATCGGGTCTTTGTCCTCGCGGGCCGGATCCCCGAGCTCTACATCGCCGCGCTCGGCACGCTCAAGAACCGGAGCGTCTTCTGCCCGCTGTTCTCGGCGTTCGGCCCCGAGCCTATCCGCGCGCGCATGGCGATCGGCCAGGCGAAGGTCCTCGTCACCACGGAATCGCTCTACCGCCGTAAGGTAGAAGGGATTCGGGCCGCGCTGCCCGATCTCGCTCACGTCATCCTCGTCGGGGACGATCACCAGCCGACCGACGTGCCCGGCACGCATGACTATCACCGGCTGATGGAGCAGGCCGGCGGCCACTTCGAGATTCAACCGACCGACCCCGAGGACGCCGCCCTGCTGCACTTCACCAGCGGGACCACCGGCACGCCGAAAGGGGCGGTCCATGTGCATGGCGCGGTCATCGCGCACCACATCACCGGCAAGCTCGCCCTTGATTTGCAAAACGACGATGTGTTCTGGTGCACGGCGGATCCCGGCTGGGTCACCGGCACGTCCTATGGCATCATTGCGCCGCTGACGAACGGCGTCACGGGCATCATCGACGAGGCCGACTTCGAAGCGGAGCGCTGGTACCGCATCATCCAGGATGAGAAGGTCACCATCTGGTACACCGCGCCGACCGCCATCCGCATGATGATGAAGTCCGGCCTCGAGCCGATCCGCAAGTACCGTCACGGCTCGCTGCGCTTCCTCGCCAGCGTCGGCGAGCCCCTCAACCCCGAAGCGGTGGTCTGGGGCCAGCATGCGTTCGGCCTGCCGTTCCACGACAACTGGTGGCAGACCGAGACGGGCGGCATCATGATCGCGAACTATGCCGCCATGGACATCAAGCCCGGCTCGATGGGCCGTCCGCTGCCGGGTGTGATCGCGGGGGTCGTCCGCAAGACCGACAAGGGAACGGTCGAGGAGATCATTGAGCCCGACGTGCAGGGCGAGCTGGCGCTCAAGCCCGGCTGGCCCTCCATGTTCCGGGGCTACTGGAACGAGCCTGAGCGCTACAAAAAGTGCTTCATCGGCGGGTGGTATCTCACCGGCGATCTCGCCAAGAGGGACAAGGACGGGTACTACTGGTTCGTCGGCCGGGCCGATGACGTGATCAAGACGTCCGGCCACCTGGTCGGGCCGTTCGAGGTCGAGAGCATCCTGATGGAGCACAAAGGCGTGGCCGAGGCCGGCGTGATCGGGAAGCCCGATCCCGTGGCGGGGGAAGTGGTGAAGGCCTTCGTGTCCCTCAAGGACGGGTTCGAGCCGACCCATGAGTTGCGGAAGGAGTTGCTGGGGTTCGCGCGCGTGCGACTCGGCGCAGCCGTCGCGCCGAAGGATCTCGAGTTCCGGCCCACGCTGCCCAAGACCCGGAGCGGCAAGATCATGCGGCGGCTGCTTAAGGCGCAGGAGCTCGGGCTCCCGGTGGGGGACACCTCGACGCTGGAGGGGAGCGAATGAGCTGTTTTGCCGAAGCCGGCATGCCGGACCTGGACCGGGCGCATGGGCTCGTGCTCCTCCGTGAGATGATCCGCATCCGCCGCTTCGAGGAGAAGTCGGTGGAGCTCTACAGCGCCGGCAAGATCCGGGGGTTCCTTCACCTGTATATAGGCGAGGAGGCGGTCGCGGTCGGCGCGATGCAGGCGCTCACGCCGGACGACGCCATCGTCGCGACCTATCGCGAGCACGGGCATTCTCTCGTGCGGGGCACGCCGGCGGGGCCGCTGATGGCGGAGTTGTACGGCAAGGCCGACGGCTGCAGCCGCGGACGCGGCGGCTCGATGCACTTCTTCGACGCCGCGCGCCGGTTTTACGGCGGCTTGGCGATCGTGGGCGGCGGATTGCCGGTCGCGGTCGGGCTCGCGCTGGCCGACAAGTTGCAGGGCCGGTCGCGTGTGACCGCGTGCTTCTTCGGCGACGGCGCGGTGGCGGAGGGCGAGTTCCATGAATCGCTCAATCTCGCCGCGTTGTGGAAGCTACCCGTGCTCTTCCTCTGCGAGAACAATCTCTACGCGATGGGGACGGCGCTGGCCCGGCACCAGGCGCAGACCGACATCACGCTGAAGGCCAAGGGAGACGGCGTGCCGGCCGAGGCGGTGGACGGCATGGACGTGCTGGCGGTGGAGGAGGCGACGAGACAGGCGGCGGCCTCGGTGAGATGCGGCGACGGCCCGTACCTCCTGGAATACCGGACCTATCGGTTCCGCGCCCACTCGATGTACGACCCCGAGCTGTACCGGAGCAAGGACGAGGTCGAGCAGTGGAAACAGCGCGATCCGATCGCGACCTATGAGGCGCGTCTGCGGCAGTGGGGGCTGCTCACCGATGAGGAACTGGCCAAGATCGAAGCGGCTGTGGACGCCGAGATCGCGGAGGCGGTCGCCTTCGCGGAAGCCGGGTCGTGGGAGCCGGTCGAGGACCTGACGAAGGACGTGTACACGCCGCCGCAGGCTGCAGGCTAGAGGCCATAGGCGATGGGCCGGGACCTGATTAGACGATGAGGAAGCTCAAGTACAGAGAGGCCGTGCGAGAAGGATTGCGGGAAGCGCTCAAGAGCGATCCGCGCGTCTTTCTGATGGGGGAAGACGTCGGCAAGTACGGGGGCACCTACGCGTGCAGCCACGGCCTTCTGGAGGAGTTCGGCCCCGACCGGATTCGCGACACGCCGCTGTCGGAATCCACCTTCGTCGGCGCCGGCATCGGCGCGGCGCTCGGCGGCATGCGGCCGATCGTCGAGGTGATGACCGTGAACTTCAGCCTCCTGGCGCTGGATCAGATCGTCAACAACGCCGCCACCATCCGGCACATGTCCGGCGGGCAGTTCAGCGTGCCGCTCGTCGTGCGGATGGCCACCGGGGCGGGACGCCAGGTCGCGGCGCAGCACTCCCACAGCCTCGAGGGGTGGTACGCGCACATTCCCGGGATCACGGTGGTGACGCCCGCGACGCCGGCCGATGCGAAGGGCATGCTGCTGGCCGCGCTCCGCGAGCCGGACCCGGTCTTCATCTTCGAGCACGCGATGCTCTATCCCATGGAAGGCGAGGTCGACGAGCACGCCGGCCCAGTGGACATCAGCAGGGCGGCGGTGCGCCGGCCCGGCAAGGACGTCTCCCTGCTCACGTTCGGCGGCTCGCTGTGGAAGACTCTGGAAGCCGCCGATCAGCTGGCCCTCTCCGGCATCGAGGCGGAGGTGATCGATCTCCGCGTGCTCCGGCCCCTGGACACGCCGTCGATCCTGGCCTCCGTGCGGAAGACGCATCGCGCCGTGATCGTGGATGAGGCCTGGCGCACGGGCAGCTTTGCGGCGGAGATCAGCGCACAGATCATGGAAGGCGCCTTTTACGACCTCGACGCGCCGGTGGCGCGCGTGTGCGGCGCCGAGGTGCCGATCCCCTATCCAAAGCACCTGGAAGACGCGGCCCTGCCGCAGGCCGCCGCGATCGTCAAGGCCGTCCAGGAGATGCGGCATGGCTGAGTTCACAATGCCCTCGCTCGGGGCGGACATGCAAGCCGGCACGCTGGTCGCCTGGCTGAAGAAACCGGGTGAAACAGTGAAGAAGGGCGACATCATCGCGGAGGTCGAGACCGACAAGGGCGTCATCGAGATCGAGAGCTTCATGACCGGCGTATTGGAGCGGACGCTTGTCGAGCCCCTGACGAAAGTGCCGGTGGGCACCGTGCTGGCGATCATCCGCGAGGAAGGAAAGCCGGCTACCGTGTCCCAACCGGTTGTGCCTGCCGCCGGGACGGGGCGGCTCAAAGTGTCCCCCGCGGCGAAGCAACTGGCCGCCGAGCTGAGTGTCGATCTTTCCGCCGTGCAAGGCACGGGTCCCGACGGCGCGATCAGCCGCGCCGACGTCGAAGCCGCCGCCGCGCAGGCACCTCTAGCCCCTAGCCCCGCGCCACGAGCCGGCGAAGCAGGCGATCGCCTGCTTCGCATGCGGCAGACCATCGCGGCGGCCATGGCGCGCTCCAAACGGGAGATCCCCCATTACTACGTCGGCACGACCATCGACATGGAACGGGCCCTGACGTGGCTCGCCGAGGAGAACCTGAAGCGGCCGGTGAAAGAGCGGCTCCTCTACGGCGTGCTGCTGCTCAAGGCGGTGGCCCTGGCCTTGCGGGAGGTGCCCGAGCTGAACGCCGTGTGGAAAGGCAATGAAGTCGTGCGGAGCGAGGCCAGGCACGTCGGCGTGGCGATCTCGCTGCGGCAGGGCGGCCTCATCGCGCCCGCCCTGCACGATACGGACAAGCAGAGCCTCGGCGACCTCATGCGGAACTTCCGCGACCTCGTGAACCGCGCCCGCGCCGGCGCGTTGCGGAGCTCGGAGCTGTCCGATCCGACCATCACCGTGACCAGCCTGGGCGAACAGGGCGTCGAGTCGGTCTATGCCGTCATCTATCCGCCGCAGGTCGCGATCGTCGGTTTCGGCAAGCTCGTCGAGCGGCCCTGGATCGTGGACAAGCAGGTCGTTCCGCGCTCCGTGCTGACGGCCACGCTGTCGGCCGACCATCGGGTGAGCGACGGCCATCGTGGCGGGTTGTTCCTGGCGGCCGTGGACCGTCTCTTGCAGGAACCGGAGGGGCTATGACGCCGAAGCTGACGTGCGACGAGATCACAACCACCGTGCTGCGGGCGCTCGGCGAGATCGCGCCCGAGGCGGACCTCGCGGCGATCAAGCCGGACGTGAGCTTTCGCGACCAGCTCGACATCGACTCCATGGACTTCCTGAACTTCGTGATCGCCGTGCACGAGGCGCTGCGCGTCGAGATTCCCGAGGCCGACTATCCGAAGCTGATCACGCTGAACGGCTGCGTCGCGTACCTGTCGGCGCTTCTCGCGGAGAAGACCTCCGCATAGGATGGAGGGGGATACGACATGCTCGACAATGCAAAGAAGCTACATCTGGCCTTGAAAATCCTGACGGTCCTGCAGGAGGACGACCTCCCGCTGGCCGACGCGGAGGAGATCCTGCGCCGGACGCTGGCGATGCTGCAGGCCTGGCACGGCGAGAAAGGCGGGGCGGGACGGTAGCGTGAAGGGGGAGAAGGACATGCAGACGTCGCTGCTCGGAGAAAAGCTCCAAACGATCTACCGCGACATCGCCGAGCAGGCCGGACGGGCGCGCGCCGAATACCAGTGCTCCGACCGGGACTGCGAATGCAGCCGTGATAACCTGCTGGCCTACCTGGCGTTGCGCGAGCATGACTTGCAGGAATTGCAGCTCGAGCTGGCCGAGCAGGGCCTGTCGTCGCTGGGACGCCTCGAGAGCAACGTGCTGCTCAGCGGCCAACAAGTCCTGAAGCACCTGGGTGTGTCCGTTCCACTCACCGAACTCCATGCGCCCACATCGGCTCAGGCGCGGGCCCTTCTCGCCCAGCGCAGCCGGGCGCTTCTCGGCCGGCCGCGCGAGGGACGCGGGACCCGGATCATGGTGACGCTCGACGCATCCGTCATCCACCAGCCGGAACTGCTGGAGCAATTGCTGGTCCAGGGCATGGACATCGCCCGCATCAACTGCGCGCACGACTCCGCGCACGAATGGGCCAGGATCATCGACGCGATCCGCCATGCCGAGGAGCGGCTGAACCGGAAAGGGCAGGGCGTGGGGCGCCGCTGCCGGATCCTGATGGACCTGGCCGGTCCCAAGGTCCGCACCGGTCCGCTGGCGCTCGAAACCCGCCCGCTGAAACTTTCAGTCCCCAAGGATCCCCTGGGCCGGCCCTGCAGCCTGCTCGAAGGGTATCTCGACAGTCAGGCCTCCCAAACCGAGCGGATGCGCGTCTTCGGCGAAGGGCCGCGGTTCGTGATTGCGCTTCCTCAGCAGGCCGGCGTGGAGGACCTGCGGGTGGGAGACATGTTGCGCGTGGAGGACACCCGTGAGCGCATCCGCCGGCTGTACGTGATGGATCGCGTGAGCCCGACGCGGGTCAGGGTGGGCCTGGAGCGGACGGCCTACGTGCAGGAAGGGACCGTGCTGCGCACCGAGCACAGCGCCGTCTTCACGGTCGGGCCGGTGATGCCGCAGCCGGTGGACTTGCGGGTGCAGGCAGGGGACACGCTGTTCCTGTACCACGACCCGGCGCGGCTCGGCCATCCGGCGCAGGGCGAGAGTCCCGCCGGCATCAGTTGTACCCTGCCGGAGATCCTGGCGCACGTGAAGCCCGGCCAGCGGGTGTTCGTCGATGACGGCAAGATCGCGGCAGTGGTCCGGGCCTGCCGCGAGGACTGCCTGGAACTGGAGATCACCGCGCCCCGCGGCATCCCGGCGCGCATCAGGCCGGAGAAGGGCCTGAACTTCCCCGATTCGACGATCGACGTGCCGGCGCTCACCGATCAAGACCGGCAGGATCTGGCCTTCGTGGTCAGGCATGCGAACGCGGTCGGGTTGTCCTTCGTGCATCGCCCCGGGGACCTCTGCGATCTTCGCGACGCGCTGGGGGAACTCGACCATGCCGACATGGGTATCGTGGTCAAGATCGAGACCAAGGAGGCGATCCACCGGCTGTCGCAACTGCTGCTCGCCGGACTCGACCTGCCCAAGTTCGGGGTGATGATCGCGCGCGGCGACCTGGCGGTCGAGGTCGGGTTCGAGAACCTGGCCCTGGTGCAGGAAGACATCCTGTGCCTGTGCGAGGCCGCGCATGTGCCCGTCATCTGGGCGACCCAGGTGTTGGAGACCCTGGCGAAGAGCGGCCTGCCGGCCCGCGCCGAGATCACCGACGCGGCCATGGGCCAGCGCGCTGAGTGCGTGATGCTCAACAAGGGCGAGCACGTCCTTGAGGCGGTGAAGACGCTGGCCGGCCTGTTGAGCTCCCAGGAGCGGCACCGGATCAAGAAGCGGCAGGTGTTCCGGGACATCACCGCGCAACAGGGCGTGTTCAAGAGCCTGCCCCCTGGCCAGGCCCCTGAGCGACGGCCATAAAGACGGGGAGGAACGGATTTGGAAAACGTCGCGGCATCTCTGCGGGGCAGGCCCATGGAACGGCAGGTGGAAGTGAAAGCCGGTACCGCTGTGCTCCAGGGGATCTTCGGCCTGCCGGAGTCCCGCGGCGTGGTGGTGTTCGCGCACAGGAGCGGCAACGGACGGCTGAACCCGCGCAATGCGATGATGGCGCGTCTGTTGCGGGAAGGAGGGCTGGCCACGTTCATGGTGGACCTGCTGAAGCCCGACGAGGCGCAGGTGCTGCACAACATCTTCGATATCAAATTGCTGGCGGACCGGATGCTGGCGGCCACGGAGTGGGTCGCGCAGCAGCCGGAGACCAAGGGGCTGCGCATCGGCTGTATGAGCACGAGCAACGCCTCGGCCGCAGCCTTGCAGGCGGCGGCCCGGTCCCGGGATGTGGTGGCGGCGGTGGTCTCGCGCGGCGGGCGCCCGGACCTGGCGCGAACGTTTCTGCCGAAGGTGAAGGCCCCCACGCTGTTGATCGTGGGCGAGAACGACCCGGCGGCGATCGAGCAGAACCAGAAGGCCTATGAGCAGCTCGTCTGCCCCAAGGAGTTGATTGTCGTGCCGGGGGCCTCGCACCTGTTCGAAGAGCCCGGGACCTTCGATCAAGTCGTCTCACAGGCGCGGGCGTGGTTTTTACGCTACCTGGTGCAAGAGCCCGCGTAACGCGGGCAAGTGGTGCCTGGCTCGCTCTGGTGCCCGGCACCGTTCTTCCACTCCCAAGGTGGCACGGGGACTGTCACCCTTTCGTTTCATCAAAGGTGACTGTCCCCCTTCTTGTGCCGTAGCTGTATCTTTTTGGATTCACGCGCCGGCCGCCTTCTTGAAGAACAGGCGGGCGTGGGGGAAAAGAAACCGGCTCCGCAATATCGCGATCTGGATGCCCTTGCAGGATCGTGGACGAAAGCGGAGGCGGTTGCCTTATTCCCACCAACGACATATGGATTGCTGCGAGCGCGATGCAGCATGGACTGTCGATTCTCACCACGGATGCTCATTATCAGCAGGTTCCCCAGGTGCTGGTTCGCTATATGGCGCCAGGCTGAGCCTCAAGCCCGCCCGGCGACCACCTCATCGTCGGCCAGAAACAGTAAGTCTTTCCCGCATCTTCCTCATCCGATTCCCTGAACTGCTTCGGTGTATCCAATCAGATAAAGCGGCTCCTTTCGATAATCCACGTACGCTTGACAAGGTAATCGCTTTGGAGTAGGTCTGCGCCTAAAAAGTAAACCCTTCCCTTGATTGTGGAGGCGAATATGAGACACAGACTTCTCATAACGGCTTTGGGTGTGGTTTTCGCCCTCTCCGCCTTTGGCTGTTCAGCATACAAGGCCATGAATCAGCCTGACGAGAAAAACCTTTCGGTCATTCTTGCTCCTGGGAGCGACAGAGATCTGGTCAGAGCAGAACTTGGTCAACCGCTTTCCTATGGCAAGGACAGCGAAGGAAATGAGTACGAAGTGTATTCTTTCGTGGATGGGTACAACACAGCGACCAAATCGTCCCGAGCATTTTTTCATTTTGCGGCTGATGTGGTTACTCTTGGCCTTTGGGAAATAATAGGCAATCCCATTGAAGGCGCATATAAGGGAGACAAAATGACTTATCGTGTCATCTACAAGAGTGGCAAGATTAGTAAAGTTGAGAACTTGACCCCTCCATCTTCGAATACTACTTCTACGCAAGAGACGACTCCTCAATCGGATACAGGAAAGTAAAGTCTCGGACTCAGCATGAGACCCAGTGTAACCCGTGTGGTCTGGGCTGCCTTGATTCTGTTCACGCTCTCCGGCTGTAGTGACTACCATGTTGCCAAGTCTGACGTGGCCTTTCCTCCCGCCGCTGCAAGCGGCAGCGATCCCGTGCTGTTAGTGGTCGGCGTCAAGGTCGTTGGACAGTCACTGTCCGGTGGATTTGTCGACATGGGACCCGCCTTTGCCTCACGTCTCTCCATTGCGCGTCTGTTCAAATCCGTTCTCTATCCGGTAAAGCCTGAAGATAAGCCTGATCTGGTGATTGAGGCTAACTTTTCGGGAAAGCATGTGGGGGACAGTTCTTCGTTCGCTAAAGGTTTTTTCACCGTCATCTTGCTGTTCTTCCCTGCGATGGCCGTTGAATATGAAGATCATTACATCTCAACCGCCGCTGTCACCATCACGAAAAGTGGACAGCAACTCAAATCATACTCGGCAGGTTCGGATGTGCTAGTCGAGTCGAAGCTCTTTGCTTCGGATGCTGATATTCAGAGGGCAGGCATCGCTGCGGCTACGAATGGCGTAATGGATCGAATTCTTGCACAGCTATATAATGACAGAGCGTTCTTCGCCGGCCTGCGCGAAGGATCGCAATAGCGATCTGAATTAGATTTCTGGTGAATGAAATAGATCAGGGCAAGGCGTTATTTTCTGAGAAGAGGAGTACTTATGATGTGCAAGAGGAGAATGGCAGTGGCGTTCGTTCTGCTTTTGGGGGTACAAGCTTTGGCCGGTTGTGCCTCTACCCCGACCATGCCCTCAGTTGAAGGCGTGATCTTTCAAACCCCCGTTGACGTAGTACAAAAAGCTGGAGTTGACGCACTGGTGGTTACTGGTTTTGATGTTCAGAGAGTCGAGCCGCTCTATATCGAAGGGTTCAGACCCCGGAAAATTGGTTTGCTTGTTGGTTCGGGTGGAGAAACGGTTGGAATATGGCTGGAAAACCTCGGGCCATCTCAAACCCGGGTGCGTGTCGATACAGCTAAGTCTTTTGTCGGCATTGTAGGTCAGTAAAACTGGAATACGGAAATTCTTTCGGAAATGATCAAAACGCTGAGAAAGTGAGAATGGTCTCCAGGAAGATTTGAGAGGGCCGATGATCATGGATCGGGCAAGGTATGCGCTAGGTGTTTTGTTTGTCTGCATGCTTGCTTCTTCCTGCGCGACCACTCAGAGCCGGTATGTCATGTTGGGTCAGACTTATCCGCCTCGTTCAATTGATTGTGATGTCGAGGTGTTCAAAACGAGTGTGCCGAGCAAGGGGTTTATCAAGATTGCGCGTATAGACGCGCATCTGGAAAAGAGCCACTTCATCAAGTCCGACTTTGAAGACGCTCTTCCGGAGCTAAAAAAACAGGCATGCCTGTCGGGAGCAGATGCGATTATTGAAATACAAGAACGGTCTTCATCTGTTCTTGAAACGAAAATTTATCATGTCACTGCTACAGGTATTAAGTACAAGGACGAGTCGGGCAAGTAACTTCGAAGGGTTAGCGGAACTTAACTCAGAACCGGTCCGAGCAGTTCTTTCAAGCGAGTTGTGATTTCTGAAGGGGCGAGTTTGGTGACGGTGCCGGCGGGGAGCATTGGGTGCGGTTTCTTGAGTCTTCGAGCCTGGGACTGATAAGATCGCACCGAGTAAGGAGGGGCCATTGAAACGGCTATACGATCTGGGCGCGGAGGAGCGCTTGCGGGTCAAGGATCAGGTGGCGGCCATTTTGGCCGCCGAACCCCTTGTCGCGTTTGCCTATCTCTACGGCTCTTTTGCAGAATCACAGCCTTTCCACGACATTGACGTCGGGGTCTATCTCAGCGGTCCCGACCCTGACCAAGACATGCCTTTCTCCGTCGTCCTGGCCCAGCGCCTGAGCGAGCGTCTGAAATTGCCGGTGGATGTACGAATCCTGAATGAAGCGCCGGTTTCCTTTCTTCATCACGCCTTGAGCGGCAAACTCCTTGTGAGTCACGATGATGATCTCCTTTCCGACATTATGGAAGACACCATCCGACGCTATCTGGACATGGCCCCCCTCCTGCGACGGAGCGCGAAAGAGGCCTTCGCGGAATGAGTCTGAACGCCGATCTCGTCCGGGCAAGATGCGACGAGATCGAAGAGTCCGTGAAGCGGCTGGAGCAGTTTCAATCCCTCACCCGCGAGGAGTTCCTCTCGAATCGAGACACGATTGATATCGCCTGCCATCGCCTGCTCATTGCTTGCGAGGCCGCGTTGGCGTTGTGTTATCACGTCTCAGCCAAACAATTGCGGAAGGTGCCTGAAGAACACGCCGAGTGTTTTGGCCTTCTCCGGGAAGCCGATCTCATATCAGCGGATCTGGCCGGTCGCCTTCAGCAGATGGCGCGGTTTCGCAACCTTCTGGTCCATGTGTATTGGAAGGTGGATTACGGGCAGGTGTACGAAGTGATCCAGAAACACCTGAAAGATCTGCGTGATTTCCGCGCCGCAATGGCTAGGCTGCTGTAAGCGTAGGTCCGAGTAGTTCTTGCAGGCGGTTGGCGATCTCAGCAGGCGGGAGTTTCGTGACGGTGCCGGTGCAGCGCTCCTGCAGGATCTGCTATTGACGATCTTCTCATAAATCCGATATCATATCCTACCATATATCCTACTCGTAGGAGGATCGGCTATGAAAGAGAAGTTGTCCGTGACGGTGGAACGGCCGCTGGTGCGATTTCTGGATTCGCTGCCCGGCGACTCGCGCTCTCAGAAGCTGGAACAGGTCCTGCGTCGCTTCAAGGAAGCGTCCGAAGACATGGAACTTCGCCGCGCGTTGGCCGCACACAAGGATTCGAAGGAGGAGCAACGTGCGCACGCTGCCTTGCGCGAGCTGATGGAGGAGGCAATGTGGAGGGAAGAATAAGGCGTGGCGAGATCTGGACTGTCGTGCCGCCAAGGCACCCCAAACCACGTCCTGTTCTGATCATCAGCATCAATGCGCTGAATGAATCTTTCTGGCCGGAAGTGCTGATCATTCCGCTCACCTCTGTGCCTGGCCCGCTCCGCGTGCGCCTTCCGGAAGAGCCGGTGCAGACCGGGCTGCGAACTACCAGCTTTGCTAAGTGCGAATCTCTTGGCCCGATTCCTAAATCCAGCCTGAAACAACGCATCGGCGCCCTGCCGTCTCAAAGCTGGGAAGCCGTGGAACACGGCATGCAGCGCGTCCTGGGCATCAAAGGAACGCCGGCATTCAGCAAAGAGTAGAAGAGCAGAGGAGAAGAGTTGTTCAGCGCAGCACAGTCCCGAGCAGTTCCTTCAGGCGGGCGGCGGCGTCGGCGGGCGCGAGTTTGGTGACGGCGCCGGTGCGGCGCTCCTTCAGCTCGATCTGGCCTTCCTTCAGGCCCTTGTCGCCGATCACCACCTGGTAGGGGCAGCCGATCAGGTCGGCGTCGTTGAACTTCACGCCGGGGCGCTCGTCCCGGTCGTCCAGCAGCACCTCCATCCCGGCCTTCTCCAGTTCCGTTTCCAGCGCGTGGGCAGCGTCCAAGACCGGACCCGGTTTACCGGTAAGCGGTAGGATGTGGACGTGGAAGGGCGCGATCGGAGCCGGCCAAATGATGCCCTTCGCGTCGTGGTTCTGCTCGATGGAGGCGGCGGCCGTCCGTCCCACGCCGATCCCGTAGCAGCCCATCACGATAAGCTGATCCTGCCCCTGCTTATCGAGGTACGTGGCTTTCATTTTCTCGCTGTACTTGGTCCCCAGCATGAAGACGTGGCCGACCTCGATGCCGCGGACGATCCGGAGCGGCTTCGCGCAACGGGGGCAGGCGTCGCCGGCCATGGCGCTGCGCAGGTCGGCGTAGCGCTCCGGCGTGAAGTCGCGGCCCGGTGACGCATCCACCCAGTGCGTATCGGCGGCATTGCCGCCCACGACGACGTTGGCGAGGTTCTTGACGGCGAGGTCGGCGATCAACGTGGCGCCGGTCAACCCGACGGGGCCGGCGAAGCCCACCGGCGCGCCGGTAAGTTTTTCCACCGTCGCCGGATCGGCCATTGCCAACTCCGTGGCGCCCAGCGCCTTCTTCAGCTTGACCTCGTTGACGTCGTGGTCGCCGCGGACCAGGACGGCGACCGTCTTGCCGTCGGCGCGGTATAACAACGTTTTCACCAGTTGCGTGGCCGGCACCTTGAGGAAGGCCGTGACGTCTTCCACGGTCTTTTTCCCCGGCGTCGGCACACGCCGCTTTTCCCGCAGGGTCTCCGGAGGAGCCTTGTGGGCGTGCTCCTGCAGTTCCGCGCGCTCGACGTTGGCGGCGTACTCGCAGGCGTCGCACACGGCGATGCCTTCCTCGCCGGTGTCGGCCAGCACCATGAACTCGTGCGAGGACGTGCCGCCGATCAGGCCCGTGTCGGCCTCCACCGGCCGGAAGGTGAGCCCGCAGCGCGTGAAGACGGCCTTGTAGGCCTCGTACATCTTCCGGTAGCTCTCCTTCGCGCCCGCCTCGTCGGCGTCGAATGAGTAGGCGTCCTTCATGATGAACTCGCGCCCCCGCATCAGCCCGAAGCGCGGCCGGATCTCGTCCCGGAACTTGGTCTGGATCTGGTAGAAGTTCGCCGGGAGCTGGCGGTAGGAGCGGACCTCGCGCCGCACCAGGTCGGTGATGATTTCCTCATGCGTCGGGCCGAGGCAGAAGTCCCGCTCGTGGCGGTCCTTGAGCCGGAAGAGCTCTTTGCCGTAGAAGTCCCAGCGGCCGGTCTCCTGCCAGAGCTCCGCCGGCGCGGCGATGGGCATGAGGACTTCCTGCGCCCCCGCCCTGTTCAATTCCCCGCGGATGATGCGCTCGACCTTGCGGATCACGCGCAGGCCCAGCGGCAGGTAGGTGTAGATGCCCGCGGCGACCTTGCGGATCAGGCCGGCACGCAGCATGAGCCGGTGGCTGACGATCTCCGCTTCCCCCGGATCGTCCCGGAGGGTGGGAATCAAGAGCCCCGACTGGCGCATTACATTACTTGGGCCAGAGGTTGACGATGTCGTTGCGGAAGGCGAAGAGCATCAGGCAGATCAGCAGGAAGAGCCCGACCTGCTGGGCCAGCTCGCGGCTGCGGATGCTCAGGGGCCGGCGCTTGATCGCTTCGATCGCGAAGAACGCCAGGTGGCCGCCGTCGAGGATCGGGATCGGCAGCAGGTTCAGCACGCCGAGGTTGATGCTGAGGATGGCGATGAGGAAGAGGTAATTCGAAAAGCCCTGCGCCGCGGCGTCGCCGGAAATCTTGGCGATCGTCAGCGGGCCGCCGATGTTGTCGGCCGAGATCTCGCGGGTGATCATCTTGGCGATGCCCACCACGGTCAGCTCGATCCATCCCCAGGTGGCTTTCAGCCCGTCGATCGGAGCCGTGAAAATGTTGTCGCTCTTGATGATGGCCTTGTTCGCCTTGGTGATGCCCATCTGCCCGACTTCGATCTCGGTCCCGTCGGCCAGCTTCTCCTTGCGCGGGGCCGGCGTGACCGTCAGGGTCCGGGTCCGCCCGTCGCGCTCAACGACGATCTGCAGCGGCTCGCCGGGGCTGCGCTTGACGATGTCCGTCATCTCGTTCCAGGTGCCGATTCGCTTGTCGCCGATCTGGACGATCTTGTCGCCGTTGCGCACGCCTCCGGCTTCGGCGGGAGAGCCCGGGACGACCGTTTCCACGCTCGACGTGAGGTCGGCGAAGGAGGGGACGAAGAGCGGCGCGCCGGTGGCCAGCCAGGCGGTGAAGATGACGTAGGCCAGCAAGAGATTAAAGACAGGACCGGCCGCCACGATCAGGGTGCGCTTGAGGAGCGGCGCGTGGGCGAACGAGCGCTTCTTGTCTTCCTCGCTCACCTCGGGATCGCTGAGGTCCTCGCCGAGCATCTTGACGTAGCCGCCCAGAGGGATCGCCGAGATGACGTATTCGGTCTCGCCCGACTGCCGGCCCGCCAGCTTCGGCCCGAAGCCGATGGAGAACTTCAGGACCTTGACTCCGGAGCGCCGGGCGACCCAGAAGTGGCCGAACTCATGGAAGGCCACGAGCGCGCCGAGCGCGATCACGAACGCGAGCGTATAGAATCCGTAATGTTGGATGGCTTGCATACGGCCCCTAGTGTACCACAGACGGGGACGTCGAAAGGGAGTCCACGATCTCCCCGGCTTTCGACCGCGCCCACGCGTCCGTGCCGAGCGCGTCCTCGATCGTCGACACCTCCGCCGGCTTGTGCGCGTCCATCGTCCGGCGGATCGTGTCGGCAATGCCGAGAAAGCCGATCCTGCGGTCGAGGAAGGCCTGCACGGCCACTTCGTTGGCGGCGTTCAGCACGGCGGGCATGGTGCCGCCGGTCTTGAGGGCTTCGTAGCCGAACCCGAGGCAGGGGAACCGGTCGTGGTCGGGATTGAAGAACGTCAGCGCGCCGATCTGCGCCAGGTTGAGCGAGGGCAGGTCCAGCGAGACGCGCTCCGGGTAGTTCATGGCGTAGGCGATCGGCGTCCGCATGTCGGGAAGGCCAAGCTGGGCGATCACCGAGCGGTCCTGGTACTCGACGAGCGAGTGGATGATGCTCTCGCGGTGCACCACCACCTCGATCTTCGAGGCGGGGATGTCGAAGAGCCACCGGGCCTCCACGACCTCCAGGCCCTTGTTCATCAGCGTGGCCGAATCGATCGTGATCTTGTCGCCCATCTTCCAGTTCGGATGCTTGAGGGCCTGCTCGACCGTCACGTGGCGCAGTTGCTCCTTCGTCAGATTCCAGAGGGGGCCGCCGGATGCGGTCAGGATCAGGCGGAGGATGTCCTCGGCCCGGTGCCCTTCCATGGATTGGAAGAGCGCGCTGTGCTCGCTGTCCACCGGGAAGATCCGGACGCCGCGCGCCCGGGCCTCGGCCTGCATGAGCCGCCCGGCCATCACCATCGGCTCCTTGTTGGCGAGGGCGATGAACTTGCCCGCCTTGATCGCGGCGAGCGTAGGCACGAGGCCGGCGCCGCCGACGATGGCCGAGATGACGAGGTCGGCGCCCGACATGGTCGCGACCTGCCGGAGTCCGTCCGCGCCGCTCAGGATGGTCGTCGTGAGCCCCTTGCAGCGCGCGCGCAGGCGGTCCGCGGCGGCTTCGTCGGACATGGCGGCGGCGGCCGGCGAGAAGGCGCGGATCTGTTCTTCGAGTTTCTCGACGTTCGTGCCCGCCGTGAGCCCGACCGCCCGGAACTTGTCCGGGAACTTGGCGATGATGTCGAGCGTGTTGGTGCCGATGGAGCCGGTGGAGCCCAGGATGGCGATCGTTTTCATATGGTCAGGGAGTCCGCACAGCAAGAAGGTAATAGTAGAGCACCGGCGTCGTGAAGATCAAGCTGTCCACGCGGTCGAGCACGCCGCCGTGGCCCGGGATGATCCCGCCGGAGTCCTTGACGCCGGCGCTGCGCTTCAGCACGGACTCGCAGAGATCGCCGAGCGGAGCCGCGACGCCCGCCAGCAGGCCGAGCGCGGCGGCGTCCGCCGCGCTCAGCGAGTCCAGGAACCAGGCCCGGCAGGCGAACGCGGCGGCGACCGATCCGACCAGCCCGCCCACCGCGCCTTCCCAGGTCTTCTTGGGGCTGAGGCGCGGGGCCATCTGGTGCCGCCCCAGGAAGGTGCCGACGTAGTACGCCGCGGTGTCGTTGGCCCAGGTCACCAGGAACAGGAAGAAGATCAGGAAGGCGCCGTCGGCCAGTTGCCGGACGCGGATCAGGTGGCCGAGCAGCCAGGCCACATAGAAGACGCCGAACGCGAGGACGGCCGTATCCAACAGCCCGGACTTGAGCTCCCGTCCCGCCAGGACGTGGCTCAACAGCACCGCCATGACGATGAAGGTGATGGTCGCGGGTTCGGCCAGGAGGCCGGGCACGGCGAAGCCCGTCGTGACCAGCAGCCCCAGCGCGAGCCCGAGGCCCATGGGCGGGGAATAGGGGCCGGGGAAGTGCAAGCGGTAGTACTCGTACTGAGCCAGGAGAATGCCGATCGCAACGAAGATGGAAAACGCCGCCGCCGGCAGATGGCGCACCAGGACGTAGAACAGCGGAAAGAAGACGAGGGCCGAGTAGACCCGACGGCGATCCACTAAGCGGACCTTTTGCCGACCTTCTCGTCCGAATGGTCGCCGAGCTGATCGCGGGTCCGGCCGAACCGCCGCTCCCGCCGCTGATAGTCGTGCAGGGCCAGCAGGGCCTCGCGGCGGCGGAAGTCCGGCCAGAGCGTGGGCGTGAAGTACATCTCCGTGTAGGCGAGCTGCCAGAGCAGGAAGTTGCTGATGCGCGTCTCGCCGCTCGTCCGGATGAGGAGATCCGGATCGGGCAGCCCGTGGGTGGAGAGGTAGCCTTCCAGCAGGTCTTCGTCGATCTGATCGGGTTTGACCACATCCTTTTTTACGTCCTCGGCAAGCCGGCGGACGGCGTCCACGATCTCCGAGCGCCCGCCGTAGCTCAACGCGACGGTCAGGTTCAGCTTGTCGAGGTGCGCGGTCTCCCGCTCCACCTTCCGGACCCAGGCCAGCGCCGACTCCGGCAGGGTGTTGACCCGCCCGATGGCGCGGAAGCGGGTGTCTTTTTCGATGAGGGCCTCCAACTCCATCTGCAGGTAGCTCTCCAGCAGCAGCATGAGGGCGTTGATTTCGGCCGCCGGCCGCTTCCAGTTCTCCTGCGAGAAGGCGTAGATCGTCAGCGCCTTGATGTTGAGTTCCCGGCAGAGGTTGATCATGTCCCGGACGGACTTGATCCCTTCGGTGTGGCCCGCCATCCGGGGGAGTCCCCGTTGGGCGGCCCACCGGCCGTTGCCGTCCATGATGATGGCGATGTGCCGGGGGAGCAATTCTGGAACGAGGAGGGACAGAAGCTCGCTGTTCGACAGGTGGTCGAGCTCGGCGGCAGTGTCGTTCGTCATGGCAGGAGTCTACCGAGGCGTCCCGGCATTGTCAAACCGACGGGAATGCCGGGATTCCTGTCGGCAGGCTGCTTGCCCCTCTTCGTGATTGCGGCTATACTCCATCGGTTTTTCATTGAAGAGCAACCGGGAGGGCGATCGTTTCAGCCGTGGCGGCGGACCTGTTCAAAGACATGCAGCGCGGCGGGCACGAGCAGGTGGCGTTCTGCCGGGACGCCGACTCGGGCCTGCGCGCGATCATCGCCGTGCACAACACGCTTCTCGGTCCCGCCCTGGGCGGCGTCCGCATGTGGCCTTACGCCTCCACCGAGGAGGCCTTACGGGATGTCCTGCGGCTCGCCGAGGCCATGACGTACAAGGCCGCGGTGTCGGGGCTCCCCCTGGGCGGCGGCAAGGCCGTCATCATCGGAGACCCCCGGCGGGTGAAGACCGCGAGCCTGCTGCGGGCGTTCGGGCGCGCGGTCGAGAGCCTGGGCGGACGCTATCTCACGGCCGAGGATGTGGGCATGACCGTCGCCGACATGGAGATCGTCCGCAAGGAGACCAGGCATGTCACGGGCACCTCGGAGAAGGCGGGCGGCAGCGGGGACCCGTCCTATCTGACTGCGAAGGGAATCTTTTATGCCATCGAGACCTGCATGAAGGAAGTGTACGGCGATCCCTCGGTGCGGAACCGGACGGTGGCAATCCAGGGTGTGGGGAAGGTGGGCTATCAGTTGGCCGAGCTGCTGGCGACGGCCGACGCCCGGCTCATCATTGCCGACACGGACGCGCAGCGAGCCATGCTCGCCCGCCGCGAGTTCGAGGCCTGGCGGGTGGAGCCCGGCGAGATCCTGCAATCGGAGTGCGATGTCCTCGCGCCCTGCGCCCTCGGCGGCGTGTTCAACCGCAAGACGATTGCCAAGCTGCGATGCCGGGCGATCGCGGGCGCCGCCAACAATCAATTGGAGGAGCCGGCCGATGCCGAGAGGCTTGCCGAGCGCCGCATCCTCTACGCGCCGGATTATGTGGTCAGCGCCGGCGGGATCATCAACATCCTGGTGGGCCTGCAGGGCGGCCGCAAGGGCTATGACCGGGCCAAGGCCGAGCGTCTGGCCAAGCGCATCCCGCTCACGCTCCAGGAGATCTTCCGCAAGGCGCGCGCGCAGGGCATTACCACGGCGCAGGCCGCCGACGAGCTGGCCGAGGCCCGGCTGGAAGAGGCCCGATCCAAGAAAATAGATGTAGAGGCGCACGGCCGTGCGCCCTTGCGGAAACGAACCACACGAGCGCGAGTCCGTCGGTGAGACCGTATAATGGGTAAAGCCCTTTTCGCCGCAGGTTTGAGTCTGGTCCTGGCCGGGCTCGGTCACGTGTTTCTGGGATTGTGGCGGGGCATGTGGTTTGCGATCCCGAGCATGATCCTCCTGTACATTTATTGGGCCGGTTTCTGGGACCAGGACATGGCCATGGCGGTGTTTCTCTCTCTCGGCATCTTCGCCGCCTTTGACGCGTTTTCCTTCGCCCGGCGCGGGCATGGCATCGTCTGACGAAAAGCAGAGCGGTCTGCTCGTTGCCTACGACATCATGGCCGTGCCCGGGCGCCCGGCCAATCTTGTCGCGGATCTCCTGAAAGAAGGCTTGCTCGCTCCTTCCCCGCTGGGGGGCGAGGTGTTGTTCTTCGAGCATGGGGGCCGTCTGCTGGGACGGACGCTGACCGGCGGCGACGGTCGTGCCATGGTGCCGTTCACGCCGCAGGCCCTGGGGAGGATGACCGTGACCGTGCGCGTGGGAGAGAGCCGGAGGGTCACGGCGCGGGAGACGACGGCCGGGGTCTTCGTCTGGGACCGAAAACATCCGAGCGTGATCATCTCGATGAAGGCGCTGGTCTCCGTGTCCAGCCGGCCCGATCTGGGGTTACCGCTGCCGCGCTCAGGCGCCAAGCTCCAGAATCCCGACGGCAGCGCAGTGGAAGCGCTGACGGTATTGGCGAAACGGGTCCATGTGATGTACGTTACCGCGAGCGACCGGCTGGAGCTTTCCGAGGTGCGGCAGTGGGCGGACCGGAATCGCCTGCCTGCGGGGCCCGTCTTTCCTCTCAAGCCCGGCCCGATGAGTCTGTCACGCGAGCTCGAACGCTGGCGGCAGGAGGGGTGGACCAATATCAAAGGAGGGCTCGCCGGAACAGGGGATGAGGCCAGGGCGTTGGTGGACAGGAAACTGAAGGCGATCATTCCCCCGACTGCACCGGCCAAAGAGAAATGGCCAGACAAGGCGGTCGCAACAAAAGATTGGCAAGAAGTTACAAGGCAATTCAGGTGATTGGAGATGGTTTATTAATGAAAAAAATGAGATTTTTATTGTGCCTGATGATCGGCATGGTCTTTCTGCTCGGTGCAGCCGGATTCGCTCAGCAACCAGAATCAGCGCATGAGCCGGTTTCACACCAGCACGGCGCTCCGGCTGTCGCCGGCCAGTGGGACGGGTCGCCGGAGGGCAAGGCCTTTTCCGAGTTCAACCACCATCTGGCTGGGGTGTTTGTGCTGCTGATCGGGCTCAGCGAACTGCGGGGCGCGCTGGGCGTCTCGATGCTGGCCTGGTCCCGCTTCCTTCTGCCGCTCGCGATGCTGGGCGCCGGAGGTTTTCTGATGATCTGGAGCGATCACGACGCCTGGCCGATCGGGTCGCAGAGTTTCGCCCAGACCTTCTTGAGCGACGACTATGAGACCGTGCAGCACAAGGCGTACGCGATTCTATTGTTGGCGGTGGGCACCATCGAGTTCCTGAGGCGGATGGACAAGGTCACGCGCATAGCCTGGGGCATGCCGCTTCCGGTGTTTGCCCTGATCGGGGGCGCGATGTTGTTTCTGCACAGCCACGGCACGCACCCCTCGGCACAGATGATTGCGTTCCATCATTCGGTGATGGGGACGATGGCCGTCCTGGCCGGCCTGTGCAAGATCACCGCAGGAACAAAACCGCAAGTCGGACGTTCCCCCTGGGGCCTCGCCTGGTCCGCCCTCGTCCTCCTGATCGGCGTCGAGTTACTCGTCTACACGGAATGATCGCCTTGTGCTTGACTTTTGAAGTAGGAATTCATGCCATTTAAGTATGAAAACCGTCGTTTCCGAAAAAGGACAAGTGACCATTCCCAAACCGCTCCGCGATCGGCTCGGCATTCGGCCCGGCCAGATCCTGGATTTCCATGATGTGCGCGGGCAGTTGGTGGCGAAGAAGACAACCCAGCAGGACACGGTCGAGAGCGTGTACGGGCTCCTCAAGCTGGGACGGCCAACCGACGAGGTGATCAGGTCTTTGCGCGGTTCGGTTAGCGCGAAGTGATCACGGCGGTTGATACCAGCGTCCTGCTGGATATCTTTGGAGCCGACCCCACCTTCGGTCCTCGATCAAAAACATCTCTTCGCTCCTGTATCGCAGAAGGGAGCCTTGTTGCCTGTGAAGTGGTGTGGGCGGAAGTGGCGAGCGTCTTTACTTCACCGGAGGCGGCCAAAGACGCCATGAGCCGTTTAGGCGTGGAATTCAGCCCGATTGAACTCGAAACGGCCCTTGCGGCCAGCGCGTCTTGGAAAAAGTATCGGAGCCGGGGTAGGCGGCGTGATCGAGTGGCGGCGGATTTCTTGATTGGCGCGCATGCCTTGTTGCAAGCCAACAGGTTATTGACACGAGATCGCGGATTCTACCGGGCCTATTTCTCCTCGCTGAAAGTGATCGACTCCTCCAAGGCCTAGGTCCGATGCAGTCGGCGGCAAGACGGGGTCAGGCACATTTTCTCGGAAGAAAATGAGCCAGACCCCATCGCACGAGGCCCCCTTTTCGCCCGTTTCTCCGATTGACCTTTTGAGGGGGCTCCTTTATGATGGAAACACGCTTGGGAACCTCCTGGTGACACGGTCCAAGACCTCCTTTCGCTGCCAGCAATGCGGGTATCAGTTCCCGCGTCAGTTGGGGCGCTGTCCTGAGTGCAAAAACTGGAACAGCATGCAGGAAGAACGGGCCCCCGAGGTCGGGAAGGGGCGCCCCCGCGGGGTGGCCACCGCGACCGGCCCGCTCCCGCTGGCGGACATCGAATCCGGCAATGAAGCGCGGTTCCTGACGGGAATCGGCGAGTTCGACCGGATCCTGGGCGGGGGCGTCGTGACGGGGTCGGTGATCCTGATCGGCGGCGATCCCGGCATCGGCAAGACGACCCTGCTGCTGCAAGTCCTGCCCCATCTCGCGAAGTCCTCCGAGCGGGTCCTGTACGTCTCCGGCGAGGAGTCCCCGCGCCAGATCAAGATGCGCTGCGAGCGGCTCGGGATCGACTCCGAGACGCTGCTGATCTTCCCGGAGACGAACCTCGAAGAGATCCTGAAGACCACGCGGGCGGTGGCGCC